>ENA-OWPI01000521-OWPI01000521.1-marine-metagenome-genome-assembly--contig:-NODE-521-length-52971-cov-4.615684_pt1 | contig 52971 bp, 52 predicted proteins | sample MGYA00238138_ERZ651775 | MGnify/ENA primary metagenome ERZ651775 (study PRJEB26906, sample SAMN06265043) | marine metagenome | isolation source: Helgoland LTER site | place: Germany:Helgoland, sampling...
TGAAATGTTAATTAATACATCATCTCTTATTAACCTATTTCTTGGAATATTTCTTTTTTTACACTCATTTTCTCTCCAATATGCTAGATATTTTAATAAATTTAACATTTGTGGATTAGAATTTTTTAATTTTATTTTTTTCCAAACTTCATCTGCCTTAACTTGATATAATTCTTTTTTACTAAGGTGCTCTAGCTCTTTAGTGACCCATTCTTCTCTATTGTTATCTTTAATTGCTTTGCGTATTAATGGAAATATATTAATTAAGTGGGTTACGTCAGATATTGCATAGTTAATCTGATTTTTTGATAGTGGTCTCTGCAACCAATTTGTAAATTGGTGTTCTTTATTAACTGATAATCCTAAAAAGTTATTTACTAAACTTTCATAACTAACTTGATCACCAAGTCCACAAAACATGGCGGCTATTTGTGTGTCATATATTGGTGTAGGTATTTCACCCATTAATCCAAAAAATATTTCTATATCTTGTCTGCCTGCATGGAAAACTTTTAAAATATTTTTATTTAATAGTAATTCCCATATTGGGCTCATGTCTAATTTTGCAAGAGGGTCAATTGCTGCAGCAAAATTTATGCCTGCAATTTGTATTAAACACAGGGATGGATAATATGTGCTATCCCTTATAAATTCTGTATCTACTGCCAGAACTTTTTCTAATTTACATTTGTTATAAAAATCGTTTAATGTATTTTGGTCTGTTATTGGTTTAATTATTTCATTCATAACACATTAACTTAGATTATATTGTTTTAAAAACAACGATAATTTTTTTTAAAATATCTAGTTGAACAAAAGGAAAAAAAATGTTTTCAAATAAATGTATAAATGCCTTTCTTATCATATATTTGCTTTTAATCAGTCCTTCATTTTCATCGCAGCTTTTATCACATAAAGCCACTTATATACTAAATGTTGAAAATATAAAAAACTCTTTTCTAGAAGGGGGACAAGGACAAACATTTTTTGAAATCCAAGAAGTTTGTGATGGCTGGAATGTAAGAGAAGATTATGTATTAATTTATGAATTACCAAATAAAAAATCTGCAAAAAGTTTTTCTAGCTTTACTACTTTTGAAAATAAAACATCTACTAAACATAGTTTTCAATTAACTGAGAAAAGTGATTTAAATGGTGAAAATGATTATCAAGGTTTTGTAGAAAAAAATACAAAAAACATTTCAGGATCTATGATCAATCGAAATATAAAAAAACTAACTTTTAATAAAAATACTTTATTTCCTTTAGAGCATTTAAAAAGAGTTATTCAAAAAGCTAAAGCAGGTCAAACAATTTTTAACGCTGATGTTTTTTTTGGAAACGAAGAAAGCAACCCGATTAAAACTGTTTCAACCGTCATAAGTAATAAAAGACGAGCTAAAGTACATAAAAATAAAAATGTTTCTGCAGTCATGGTCTGGCCAATTAAAATTGCTTTTTATTCTAAGGCTGAAAACAAAACAAGTCCAGATTATGAAATATCATTAGAATTAGATGAGGTTGGAGTTGTGTATTCTTATAAAGTTGATTATGGCGACTTTGAAGTAATAGCTAAACTTAAAGATTTTAAGGTTATTGAAAAACAGGTATGTAATAATTAGAAAGTATTAATTATTTAATTTTTGATTCCTTAAATAAAACATGCTTCCTTGCTTTAGGATCATATTTCATTAACTCCAATTTTTCAGGTTTAGTTCTAGGGTTCTTCTTTGTTACATAGAAATATCCAGTATCAGCTGAGCTGATAAGTTTAATTTGTAAAGTTGCAGGTTTAGCCATGTTTAACTCCCTAATTTAGTGTTATTTAATTTAATTATTGTTTAAAGTCAAGTTATGAAATGTCTTCAAAAGTTTAGTAGCTATAAATTTATCTTTTTCTTCTTCTTTTAATTTTTTTTACTTTACTTTTTATTCCTCCAGAAACAAATTTTACAGTTATACTGCCTGTTATAGGAACAACTTCTGTAATCTTAACTGTAAGTTCCATACCACTTTTGAAAAAATATCCTGAGCTTTCACCCAATAAAACTTGCTTTGTTTGATCGAAATCATACCAGTCATACGGTAATTCACGTATAGGTAGAAGTGCTTCAGCTATTCCGTCATCTATGGATACAAATATCCCAAATTTATGAACTGATATAATTGAACCAGTAACAGTTTCATTAACTTTATCTTGGTATAATAAACTAATTAAGCGATCAATGGTAGTTCTCTCAGCATTTATTGCCTTTCTTTCTGTATTTGAAATATGTTCGCACAATGATTTAATTTCTGTTTCATGGATACTTTTATTGATTTTGTTTGAACCTTTTTGATTAATTATTTTTATAATTTGTCTGTGAATTAACAGGTCTGCATACCTACGTATTGGTGAAGTGAAGTGAACATAATTTTTCAGTGCTAGTCCAAAATGTGAATAATTTTTAGAATCGTACCTTGCTTGAGATTGACTCCTTAATATTGATTGATTAATTAATTCATAATCAACGGTCTCTTTTGTTTGTTCTAATATTTTATTCATTAATGACGGGTGAGGTACTTTGCCAATTAGAATATTAGCTAGTGGTTGACCTAATATATCTATTAATGTCTTATATTTTTCTTCACTTGGTTGTTCATGAACCCGATAAACTGTATTTTGTGAACTTTTATTTATTTCTTCAGCTGCAGCAACGTTTGCTAATACCATAAATTCTTCAATTATCTTGTTACTAGTCATGCCATAAACTTTTTTTACGTTTATCGGCCAATTTTTTTTATTAAATATTATTGTTTTTTCTGGTAAATTTAAATTTAATGCTCCTCTGTTAGTTCTTAATTTATCAAGGAGTTGATATACTTCATGTAAACAATTTATAACTTTCAGAATATTTGTATCTAAATCACTGCTTATATCTTTATTAATTACGTCTTCAACTTGTTTGTAAGTTAATCTTTGTTTTGAGTTTATTATAGACTGAAAAAAATTATGTGATTGTTTAACACCTTTGTTATTTAAAATTATTTCAACTGTTAAACATAATCTATCTACATTTGGTTTTAATGAGCATAAATTATTTGACAATTTCTCCGGAAGCATTGGAATAACTAGATTTGGCAAATATACTGAATTGCCTCTATCTTTCGCTTCCTGGTCTAGATAAGAATTAAGTTTCACGTAATGTGAAACGTCAGCTATCGCAACTAAAATTCTCCATCCTTTTTTACTAGATAATTTTTCAGCATAAACAGCATCATCAAAGTCTCTAGCATTTTCTCCATCAATCGTTACTAAAGATGTAGATCTCAAATCAACACGGCCTTCATTATTAATTTGGTCTAACCCTTTAACTTCCTTGACGATATTATCGTTAAATTCGTAATTTAAATCATTTTCTTTAATTGCTAAAAAGGAAAATGTTTTTGGATCAAACGAAGAACCTATTATTTCTATGACTTCTGCATAATTAGTTTGGTTATTATTGTTATTTCTTTCTCTCTTTTTTGCTTTAATTTTTTTTATTTTTATATTTTTTAAAGTTTGCGTCGATGCTATTTGAGCTTTAACAATATCTCCATTATGAATAACAGTCTCTTTTGATATTATGGGAATTATTATATCTTTACTTTTACGACCTCTTTCTAATTCTTGAAGTATAAATTGTTTTCTTGAGTTCATATTTACTTTTGCAAAGAAATATCTTCTTTCAATATCTAGTTTTTTAATTATTCTAATAAATTCATAGTTGTTATTAGATATTTTAAATTGGACTAATAAATGATCTTGTATATTAAATTTTATATTTTCATTTTTGAACGGTATTTCAACTTGTCTAAAATCATAATGGCTATCTAAAATATTTGCATTAGCAAAACCGTCATCATCTATAGAAGTGATCTTTAATGATAATATTGGAGATGTTATCTCTTCTATTTTACTATGATTATTTTTTTTCATATTTGATGAAGTTTATATTAACCATAGATTATTTTTTCTTTTTTGATTTCTTAGAAGTTTTTGGAGCAGTTTTCTTTTTAAACCTTGGAGGTTTCGCAGCTTTTGCAATAATTAATTCAATTGCTTGTTCTAAATTAATATCTTCTAAAGTAAAAGATTTAGGTAAAGTGGCTCTAATCTTATTGTATTCTACATAAGGTCCAAACCTTCCTGATTTTGCCAACACTTTACCATTACCATCAGGATGGTCTCCGAGCACTCTACCGAGTTTGTCACTGTTTTCTCCAATTAAAACTACAGCATGGTTTAAGCCAATGTTTATGACTGTTTCGTCTGCTGGAATACTTATAAAATTTATATCATATTTTAAATAGGGACCATATCGGCCTATACCAGCAGAAATATCTTGTTCAGTTTCTGGATGTTTACCAATTAATCTTGGTAATGAGAGAAAAGCTAATGCTTTTTTTAGATCAATTGTTTTGGCTTCAACAAGTTTTGGTATGCTAGTTCGTTTTGGTTTTTTTTCTTCACCTAGTTGAATATAAATACCATAAGGACCTTTTTTAATTAAAACACTTAATCCAGTTTCAGGATCTATTCCAAGTAAACCATCATTTTCGGGCATAAAAGTGTTGTTAGCATCGCTATCGTCACCATTTTGGTTATTTGCGATCTGCTTAGTAAATTTACATTCTGGATAATTAGAGCATCCAATGAAGGCACCATACTTTCCTAACTCTAAGCCTAAATTTCCATTGGAACATGTTGGGCACGTTCGGTTTGGTTGACCATTCTCTTTTTGATCGTCTTTAGGGAAAAATAAGTCTGTAAGTTCATTTTCTAAGGCTTCTAATATTTTATCTCTTTCGAGGTTAGACATTTTATCTAAATGAGGTTTAAAACTGTCCCAAAATTCTTCTAATAATTTTTTATAATTTAATTTTCCATCCGATACAGTATCCAGTTTCTTTTCTAATTCTGCAGTAAAATCATACTCAATATATTTTCCAAAAAAATTATTTAAAAAAGCAGTAAGTATTCGGCCTCTTTCTTGTGGTACATGTTTGCCTTTCTCTTTTTCAACATAGTTTCTATTTATTAAAACTTGTAATATTGAAGCATAAGTTGATGGTCTACCAATACCCAACTCCTCCATCTTTTTAATTAGACTTGCATCAGTATATCTTGGCGGAGGTTGTGTAAAATGTTGATCACTTTCAACCTTACTTAAATCAACTTCTTCTTTTTCTTTCAAGTTAGGTAATAGCCTATCATCTTCTTTATCTCTATAAACAAAAAAACCAGGAAAAATAACTTGTGAACCATTAGCTCTAAACGTGATGCTTTGATCTTTACTTGAAATATCGGCTGCAGTTTCATCTAATTCTGCTGATTGCATTTGACTTGAAATAGTTCTTTTCCAAATTAGATCATACAATTTAAATTGTTCCGCATCCAAATAACTGGATATGCTCTCTGGATCTCGTGCAATGTCTGTTGGTCTTATTGCCTCATGAGCTTCTTGTGCATTTGCTGCTTTAGATTTATATACTCTTGGATTATCAGGAATATATGATTTTCCATGACGGTTTGAAATTTCATTTCGTAATTCTTCAATAGCTTGCGAGCTTAATTGAACTCCATCAGTTCTCATATATGTGATTAGTCCAGTTGTTTCAGAACCAATATTTATTCCTTCATATAACTTTTGGGCTATTCTCATAGTTCTAGAAGCACCAAAGCCTAGTTTGTTTGAGGCATCTTGTTGAAGAGTAGAGGTTGTAAAAGGTGCTAAAGGATTTCTTTTAACCCTTTTCCTCTCAATCTTTTCAATATGAAAAGATGATTTCTTAATCTGATCAAGTGCTAGATTAGCTTCATTTTCATTTTTAATATCCATTTTCGCAAGCTTTTTATTGTTAATAAAAACAAGTCTTGCAGTAAAATCTTCTTTGTTATCTTTTGCAACAACTGAAGAAATTGACCAATATTCCTCAATATTAAATTTTTCAATTTCAATTTCTCTTTCACATATAAGCTTTAAAGCTACTGATTGAACTCTACCAGCGGATTTAGACCCAGGAAGTTTTCTCCATAATATTGGTGATATAGAAAACCCTATAAGGTGATCTAAGGCTCTTCTTGCTAAGTATGCTTCTACTAATTCGGTATTTATTTCCCTAGGAATTTTCATTGCCTCTAAAACAGCATTTTTGGTAATTTCATTGAAAACTACTCGTTGAACGGGTTTGTCTTGTATAGTTTTTTTGCTATTTAGGATTTCTTTAAGATGCCAACTAATAGCCTCACCCTCTCTATCAGGGTCTGTGGCTAGAATCAGGGTATCGGCAGTTTTTAATTCACTTATAATCTCTTTTACAACTTTTTCTTTATCTTTGTGCATTTCCCAAGACATTTTAAAATTGTCTTCAGGAAGAACTGCACCATCTTTTGATGGTAAGTCTCTTACATGGCCAACTGATGCAATTACTTTATAATCATTACCCAGATATTTATTAATAGTTTGGGCTTTTGCAGGAGATTCAACTATTACTAACTTCATTTATTTTAGGTCCTAGATTAATTTTAAAGAGTAATAAAACATCAGAGTTTGATGGACTATTCATTTGCAGATAACATTACTTTGATTAAATAACAATAATAATATTTTTAAATTTTAGGCTCTGTTCTATTCAACAATCTCTTAATATTTTCTCTATGTTGAAACCAACATATTGACGAAATAAATATTGAAGCAATAATAAAATAATTTTCCACTGAGTTGAAGGTCATTAAAAAAGGTATAAGAAAATAAGTAACTAATGCTGACATTGAGCTGATTTTGAATAATTTCGCTATTAAAAACCATATCAGAAGAGCTGCAATTCCAACTAACAAATTAATAAACAATATAGTACCAAAACCTGTTGCTACACCTTTGCCACCTTTAAAATTCAACCAAATTGGGAAACAATGTCCTAGAACAGAAGATATAGCAACCACGCTCATAATTAATTCAAAATTATAGATGCTGAAAATTGACGTATTGGTTAATATGGATGTTAAAAGGAACAATGCTAAAGCTCCCTTGCTTCCATCTAAAATCAATGTTAAAAAAGCTATTTTTTTGTTGCCAGTTCTTAAAACATTTGTTGCGCCAATGTTTCCACTACCTATATCTCTAATATCTCCTAAACCTGACATCTTGGTCAAGATTAAACCAAAAGGTATAGACCCAATCAGATAACCCAAGAATGAAAATAATAATAAAATTAATAAATAGTTAAAATCAAAATTCATTTAAAACCCTTTTTCTTAGTAAGGGGTCTAAATGTGAAGGATTCCCATGAATAAAAGTAGCTAAAATGTGGCCTTTAATACTTCTTCCTTCAAATGGAGTTGGGCTAAACATTAAATCTTTTTGATTAATTGTGCTTTTAAATTTGTCGTCAAAAATTATAAAAGTAGCATCTTCATGTAATTCAAGAGTAGGTTCTTTTATTTTTAATATCTTAGAAGGATTAAGTGAGATTAAAGAAATTGCTTTATTTAAATTAATTAATTTTTTATGAACTAATTCTAAAGTTAGTGAAAATAATGTTTCAATTCCTGCAGCCCCAATTGAAGCAGCAGAGAATGGTTGAACTTTTGTGTCTTTTGATCTAGCTCTATGATCAGAGGCTATTGCATCAATTGTTCCATCTTGTATACCTTCTATTACGGCCATTCTATCATCTTCTGTCCTTAAAGGAGGCGAAATTTTAAATGATGTATCATAATTTAATAATACATTTTCATTTAATAAAAAATATGGTGGAGCAGTATCACAAGTTATATTTAATCCCTTTTTCTTAGCTTGACGAATTACATCAATTGCTTCCCTCGTAGATACGTGAGCTACATGATAATGAACACCAGTTAATTCAGCTAATCTTATGTCTCGTTCAATCATAATTACTTCTGCACAAGATGGTATTCCGATTAAACCAAGACGAGTAGAAATTTCTCCTTCATTCATTTCACCCCTTATAGATGTTGTTGAAGCTTGGTTAAGTCCTGACAAATCTTGATCTTCCGCATGTTGGATTATAGGGCGATTTATCATTTTTGCGTAACTCATTAAACGTCTCATCACCAAACTATTTTTAATACTTTTATTCCCATTTGTGAAACCAACAGCGCCCATCTCTGACATTAATCCTAGTTCACTCATTTCTAGCCCAGCATCATCTTTTGTTGCAGCGCCATAGACATTAACTTTAGGTAAAATAGTATTTTCTGATTGTTTATAGATATGATCTATAATAGAGGGGTTATTAAGTTTAGGTGTTTGATTTGGAAGAATGACAATTGAAGTTATACCATTTTCCAGAGCAACTTTCTGCGTTAATTTTAAATTTTCAGTTTTTCCTAAATTAACACGCATGTCCATTAATCCAGGAGATATAGTTAAACCATTACCGTCATAAATTGTTACAGATTTCTGGTTTGTTAAAGTTTCTATATTAATTTTTTTTGAAATTGAAATAATTTTGTTATTTTCAATAACAACATTTGATTTTTCATCAAAATTTGTCCGAGGGTTAAGAACATTGATAGATTTAAAAATTGTATATGCCATTTTTACTTTTCTAAACTTTTAGTTTTTGTATGGATTAGAGATTCAATAATTGACATCCTTACTGCTACTCCCATTTCAACCTGAGTTTTTATTAAGCTCCTATTTGTATCATCAGCTAGCGCAGATGCAATTTCAACACCTCTATTCATGGGGCCAGGATGCATAATAACGGCATTTGAGTTTGCTAGTGATAACTTAGTTTCGTCAAGGCCAAAAAATTTAAAATATTCACGTTCAGAAGGGTTTTCAGTTCCAGACATACGCTCATTTTGAAGTCTTAATAACATAACTACATCGGCATCCTTAATGCCTTCTTCCATATTATAAAAGCACTTTACACCTAACTTTTCTAGGTTTAAAGGCATTAAAGTTGATGGAGCTACGCACCTAACTTCTGCTCCCATTATATTTAAAAGATGAATATTTGAACGAGCCACTCTACTGTTAGCTATATCTCCACAAATACTTATTTTTAATCCTTCTAAATGACCAATTCTTCTTTTAATAGTTAAAGCATCTAATAATGCTTGCGTTGGGTGTTCATGTCTTCCATCGCCTGCATTGATAATGCTGCAATTTAAATAGTCAGCAAACAAATGTGGAGCTCCACTATGAGGGTGTCTTACTATTAATAAATCTGGTCGCATTGCATTTAAAGTGCTTGCAGTATCAAGAAGGCTTTCTCCTTTTTTTATAGATGAGTTAATCAAAGATATGTTTATAACTTCTGCACCAAGTCTTCTTGCGGCAAGTTCAAAAGACACTCTTGTACGAGTAGAGTTTTCAAAAAAGACGTTTAGAACAACATAACCTGATAGTTTTTTTGTATCACTGTGTCTATCTAAATTAGCAAAGTAGTTGGCTCTATCGAGTAATCCTTCAATTTCATACTTTTGCATACCCTCTATTGCTAACAAATGGGAAGATAATAGATTAACCGGAGAGGACGATGTTGATTTATGATTTTTAAATATTTTATTCATTTAAAATATCTTACTACATTCTTTTAGGTAATCCGTCTAGTGCAGTTTGTAATATCCAGCAAGCAGCTAGTTGATCGGTTCTGGAGTTTCTTTTTTTTCTAGTAAGGTCTGCCTTGATCATAGGCTTTTCAACAGCCATTGTAGACATTCGTTCGTCTTGAAGTAGAATTGGAATATCAATCACTTCTAACAAGCTTTTTACAAAATCTCGGACAGAATCGCATCTGGGTCCAATACTCCCATCCATATTTAAAGGCCAACCTATAATTATTCCTGTAATATCATATTTTTTTAGAACTTCAAGAAGTTGATTTAAATCAGATTTTAATTTTTTTCTTTGGATTGTAAAAATAGGGGAGGCAACGGTTAAGTCGGAATTGCTGACTGCTATTCCTAAAGTTTTGGTGCCTGGATCAATTCCTAAAACCCTTTTTTTAGGCAAAATGTTCAACAAAAATTCATCAGGCTTGAAGATAGGCATAATTGATGCTAACAGACTTTCTTATATATTTAAAATCAATCAATGGGATGAAATAACAAAAATGTCCAATAAAAAATCGATTGTTGATATTCCAACTGTAAATAAAATAGCAAGACTTTCTCGTTTAGATATTCCTGAAAAGAATAAACAAAGCCTAACAAATGATTTAAATAATATCTTAGGGTTTGTTGCTAACCTAGAAGAAGTTGACACGTCTAATGTAGAGCCTTTAGCTTCAGTTACTGGTCATAAATTACCTCTTAGAAGTGATATAGTGACTGATGGGAATATGGAAGACTTAGTCTTAAAAAACGCACCCGAAAGCTCTAGTGGTTTTTTTGTTGTTCCAAAGGTTATTGAATAATGTCTGATTTATTAAAATATGATTTGCTAGGTGCATCTGAAGCCATTAAATCAAAAGAAATTTCTTCAGTTGAACTTACTAATGCTTATATTGAGGCTATAGAAAAAACTTCCTCTTTAGGAGCTTATTTAGAAATAGTAAAAGATAAAGCTTTAGAAATGGCTAAAGTATCTGATGAAAATATTTCTAAGGGTGTTTCTAGGCCTCTTGAAGGCCTTCCAATAGGCGTGAAAGATATGTTTTGTACTAAAGATATTAAGACTACCGCGTCTTCCAAAATACTTGATAATTTTTACCCTACCTATGAAAGTACTGTAACCCAAAATCTTTGGAATGACGGTGCCGTTATGTTAGGTAAGTTATCATGCGATGAGTTTGCAATGGGTTCAAGTAATGAAACTGCTGCTAAAGGCAATGTTATAAATCCATGGTTAAAACATAAAAAAATGTCCCCAGGTGGTTCTTCTGGGGGATCTGCTGCGGCTGTGGCAGCAAGATCAGCTTTAGCAGCAACAGGAACAGACACTGGTGGATCAATTAGACAGCCAGCTGCATTTTGTGGGATCACTGGTTTAAAGCCTACTTATGGCAGATGTTCCCGATGGGGAATAGTAGCTTTTTCTTCTTCTTTGGATCAAGCAGGACCTTTGACAAGAACAGTTAGTGATGCTGCACTTATGCTAAATTCCATGGCTAGTTATGACAAAAAAGACTCAACATCTGCTAATTTGGACATGCCTGATCTAATGAGTTATTTGGGTAATAGTATAAAAGGAAAAAAGATTGGAATTCCTAAAGAATATACACAAGATGGTATTTCTGATGATATTGTAAACTTTTATCAAAAATCAATTAATTGGCTCAAAGAGGCGGGAGCTGAAATCATCCCAGTTTCTTTGCCTCATACAAAGTATGCTCTTCCTGTATATTATATTATAGCACCCGCAGAAGCATCCAGTAACTTGGCAAGATATGATGGTGTGAGGTTTGGTCAAAGAAAAGAAGCATCCAGTTTAGACGACATGTATGAAACAACACGCGGTGAAGGTTTCGGAGATGAAGTGAAGAGAAGAATAATGATTGGAACTTATGTTTTATCTTCTGGTTATTATGACGCGTATTATTTAAAAGCTCAAAAAGTAAGAAGGTTAATAAAAGAAGACTTTGAAAATGTTTTTAAAAAAGTTGACTATATACTTACACCATCAACTCCAACAACATCTTTTGAATTAGGTAAAAAACAAGATCCATTGACTATGTATTTAAATGATATTTTTACAGTACCAGCAAGTTTAGCAGGTCTTCCTGGAATATCATTACCTATTGGTTTAGATAAATTAGGTCTTCCAATTGGAATTCAACTTATTGCTAACGCATTTGACGAACCAGGTTTGATTAGTACTGCTCATGTATTAGAAAAATCTGCTGACTTTAATTTCATTGCTGATGGAGCGGCCAAATGAGTGAAACTTCAAAATTAAAACCTGGTCATATTCAAGGTGAAACGGGTGTTTGGGAAATGGTAATTGGTCTAGAAATACATGCCCAGGTTTCAAGTAAATCAAAGTTGTTTTCTGGAGCCTCTGCTACTTTTGGTGCTCAAGCAAACTCTAATGTTTCATTAGTTGATGCGGCAATGCCAGGTATGCTCCCAGTAATTAATGAATATTGTGTAGAACAAGCTGTCAAAACAGGCTTAGCTTTAAATGCTCAGATAAATAATATTTCTGTATTTGATAGAAAAAATTACTTCTATGCTGACTTACCTCAAGGTTATCAAATAAGTCAATTTACGAAACCTATAGTTGGAGAGGGTGAAATTAATATTGATGTAGACGATAATAACCAAACAACAATAGGTATAGAAAGGTTACATCTTGAACAGGATGCGGGTAAATCTTTACATGATCAACACCCAAGTAAATCTTACATTGATTTAAATAGAACAGGCGTTGCTTTAATGGAGATTGTATCTAAACCTGATATTAGATCACCTCAAGAAGCGGGCGCTTATGTAAAAAAAATAAGATCTATTTTAAGATATGTTGGCTCATGTGATGGTAACATGGAAGAAGGTTCTCTAAGAGCTGATTGTAATGTTTCTGTTAGGAAAGCAGGAGAAGAATTTGGAACTAGGTGCGAGATAAAAAATTTAAATTCCATACGATTTATTAATCAAGCTATTCAAGCAGAAGCAGAAAGACAAGTTGAAATACTTGAATCAGGTGGAGAAATTAATCAAGAAACAAGGCTTTTTGATACTTCAACAGGAGAAACTAGATCTATGAGAAGTAAAGAAGATGCTCATGATTATAGATATTTCCCAGATCCAGATCTTTTGCCTTTAGAATTTACTGATAGTTTCGTTCAAGATATTAAAGATAAGTTGCCCGAGTTACCAGACTTTGTAAAAAAAAGATTAGTAAATGAATATGGAATAACTCCTTACGATGCTTCTATATTAGTAGAAGAAAAAGATTATGTTAATTTCTTCGAAAAAGCTGCAACTGGTGGCGATGGAAAATTAACGGCAAACTGGATGATATCAGAACTATTTGGTGCCCTTAAAAAGGAAAATTTATTGCTGTCAAACAGTCCAATCTCTCCAGAAACATTAGGTGAATTAATTGGTTTAATTTCTAAAGGAATTATATCAGGAAAAATAGCTAAAGATGTTTTTTCTGAAATGATGATTAGTAGTAAAAAACCTTCAGACATTGTTAAAGAAAAAGGACTAGAACAAGTTTCTGATGATAAAGAAATACTTAAACTAGTCGATAAAGTCATTGCTGACAACCAAGACAAGGTGAAAGATTACTTAAGTGGCAAAGATAAGCTTTTTGGTTTTTTTGTTGGTCAAGTAATGAAAATTTCTCAAGGAAAAGCTAATCCAGGTTTAGTTAATAAAATGCTAAAAGAAAACTTAAAGTAATACTTTCTAATTTTTCTTTTGTACATTCCAATTTACTAATACAATTGCTATTATAATTGATAAAAAGCCAACAAATAACCTAAATGTAATTTGTTCGTTTAATATGATGGCACCTAGTAAAATAGCTGAAAGTGGATTGAAACCAAGTGAAATGGCAGCTTGTGTTGGTGTTATCATTTGTAATGCTTTGCCCCAGCAATACATCATAATTACGCCACCAGGAATAATTAACATTGCTAAGGCGGCAAGTTGAAATTCATTTATTTGATAAAAACTTTCATAGATAGAACCAAAACTTAACGACAATGAAAAATTTATTAATGTTCCTATGAAAATAACATATATCATTACAGGAATGTTTCCGTACTTTTTTAGATACTTTCCAGAAAATACTGTAAAGCATGAAGCAGCAAATACACCCGTCATCATCAAAAAATCACCTTTTAACGTTTGACTAAAATTACTATCAACCTTTTCTGACATACAAAAGGTTACGCCCGTTATTGCAATTAACACTGCTAGTGACTTATTGAGTGTGATTTTTTCAATTTTAAAAAGATAGGCTATTATTATTGTACATAATGGCATTGTTGCATATAGTAACCCAGCCCTTGCAGCAGTAGTATGCTCTAAACCTAGTGCCATAAAATTTGGAAATAGAGTAATCATAGATAGCCCCAAAAAACACATTGGAATAAAATCATTCCTATCAAATTTTTTCTTTATAAAAACTGATATGGATAATAAAAATAATATAAGTCCTGTTAGACCATATCTAACAAAACTCAGTGTAAATGGATCAATGCTGTCAACTACATATCTCGTGAAAACAAAAGTTGATCCGCCAAGTGTCGCAGATAAGGATGCAAAAAAAGATCCAAGTAGTAGAGTTTTAATATTGGAATTATCTTTATTCATAATTTTTCAAAATAATTTATGAGGTTAATATTTGTCTTAATTACCATAAGCTTATGAATAAGTAATAATTATTTATTTATATGATTTGTATCAACTTAGGTGATATCAAAGAGTTGTTTAATATATTTCTATTTAATAATTGCTTTAGTATAAGAAAATTCTTTTAATCAAGTTAATAGATATATCTATTTTAGGATATAAGTTAAGTTAATAATAATTTTAATAAATAAAGATGTAATCATTATGAAAAATATAAAATTAGGAAGAACTAACTTAAATGTCTCTGAGGTAGTCTTAGGAGGAGGTTGGGTTGGAGGGTTGTTTATAGATCCTAGCTACGAGGTGATGGAAAAAGCATTAGAAATATCAATAAAATCTGGAATTAATTGGATTGACACTGCAGAAACTTATAGTGAAGGTCAATCTGAAAAGAATATTGGAGATTTGTTGAGCGCTCTTCCAGTTAAAGATAAATTTTATATATCATCAAAAGCAAGGTTAGATCCCAAAAGTTCAGAAACGTTTGAATCACAAATAGATAGAAAATTAGATAATAGTTTAAAAAGATTAAAAACAGACAAACTAGATCTATATCAATTACACAATAAAATCACAATTGAAGAAACTAGAGAAACTTTAACTCCAGCCCAGATTTTAGAAAAAAATGGTGTTTGCGATATTATGCAAAAAATTAAAGGGGACGGACGTGTTGACCATATTGGATTAACAGCTTTAGGTGATACAAAACCTATCAGAGATGTTGTAAATACTGGTTGTTTTGATACAGCTCAAATATATTATAATCTTCTTAATCCAACAGCTATCTTTAAAGAAAAAGGGATATGGAATGATCAAGATTTTTCGAATTTAGTTTTTGACTGCCAAACACAGAATATGGGAATTTTAGGTATTAGAGTGTTTGCGGCTGGTTTATTGGCAACAGATATAAGGAATGGTAGAGAAATACCTGTCACGCACATGATAGATATAAAGGAAGAAGAAAGACGTGTTAAGAGAATATATAAAATAGTTGGTGAGACTTTCGGAAACAGAGCCCAATTAGCTGTTAGATATGGTTTGTCTGCTGAAAGTTTGCATTGTACTGTTTTGGGATTAGCTACATTAGAGCATCTTCAAAATGCAATTCAAGCAGTTGAAATGGGACCTCTACCTGAAGATGTTTTAGAAAAAATTTTAGAATTACAAAAGTCTAATTTTTTATAAATTTAGTATTTTTTAATGAAATAATAGAGGTAAAAATGAAAATATTAGTTTTAGGTGTAGGCGGAATAGGTGGTTTTTTTGGAGGTTACCTTCAGGAAATAGGAGCTGATGTAACATTTTTAGTTAGGCCTAAAAGAAGAGCTTTATTACAAGCAAATGGATTAAAAATAATTAGTTCTTTGGGGGATTTGAACCTAAAGCCTAAATTGGTATTAGCAGACGAATTAAAACCAGTATACGATATTATTTTGATTTCATGTAAAACTTATGACTTAGATCAGGCTATAATTGATTTGCATCCTACGAAAGGTAAAGGTTTAATAATTCCTTTTTTAAATGGTGTTACTCATATGAAAAAGTTAGATAAAGAATTTGGTCAAGATAATATTATGGGTGGTGTAGCTCATATTAGTTCTACTGTTAATCAAGATGGTACTATAGAACATTTTAGTGAATTTAAAAAACTTACTTTTGGAAATAGAGATTTAAGTAAAAATCATGCTTTAAAAGAATTTGCAGAAGTTTGTGCAAAAACAAAGTTTGATGTGGTTTTGAGTGATGATATTAATTTAGATTTATGGAAGAAATGGGTTTTTATTTCAACTGTTGCTGGAGCTACAACACTTTTTAGTTGTAGTTTAGGTGAGATAGTTAAAAGTGATTTTGGTAAAAAAATCATTATTGATTTGTTCAATGAGTGTAGATCAATAGCCAAGTTATATAAATATGATTACGAAGACAGTGAAGCTGATGTTATCTTAAAAACAATTACAACCTCTGGTTCCCCAATTAAAGCGTCAATGCAGAGAGATGTTGAAAAAAAATCTTTTACTGAGCACGAACAAATATTTGGTGATTTAATTAATAAAGGCAAAAAATATAATTTTGAATGTCCTATATTAACGTCTTGTTATGTTAGGATGAATGTTTATCAAGAAACTGTTAAATAATCTTATGTCCCTATTTTAAAAGGTGATTTCAGGCCTCTTAAGCAGGCAATAACACTAAGGCCAGTGATTTTGCCAGTGCCAGGATTTTCTGGTGTTTGAACATTTTGTATAGACATTTCAAAAACAGCACTGTCCGCATCTACTTCTACTTTATGAGTATTTCGGTTCAAATTAGGATCAGCCCATATTTCAAGTTCAGTTTTATCTGCACCTATGCCAGCAAGACCTACCGCTGCTGCGACATTTACATTTGCTGGAAAGGCCTTTGCTCCCTCAGTAGCAGATCCTTTGAATATGAGCTTTGACTCTAATAATTGATGTAATTGAATTCCATTTTTAACTACATAAGGGGCATTTGAAAGGGCATTTGGTGGTTTCCTTGTTGTCATTTTAACTGAATTAATTTTAGATTCAGATGCTGCTCTAAGAGCATCTAGGCCTAAAATAGCACCTGTAGCTAAAATGATTTGTGTGTTTTTTTCTCTTGCCATTTCTTCTAAATCTAGATTGTCAAGAATACCAGCACCACTAACAGTTATTAATGTTTTATCTTTTTGGATACATTGAATTGCAATTTTTCTAAAAGCTTCTTTAGGAGCACAATCAATAATAATATCACACTTTTCTATTAGTGTTTCTAATTCAAAGATTTTAATTTGATGATTAAGTTGTAATATTCTTTGTTCTACGTTTTCTCTGCTTCTTGAGACAACTCCATATAAAGAAAAATTCTCAACACCGATGATAAGTGCTTTGGCAACCTCAGTTCCAATTGAGCCAAATCCAACAATTCCAACCTTCATTATTTTATTCCTTTAGTTTATTACCTACCAATTGCATATCCTTGCATAAATCTAGGATTTGCAGCTCCCTTTAAAATTCCATTATCCATTGAAGCTGCAGTCATTCTCCCAAGGCTCCAATCTGAATCTACAGAAACTTTATGCCCTCTTTTGATAAGTTCTTTTATGGTTTCTTTTGGAAACCTTCCTTCCAGAGCTAAATGACCTATATCAGTTTCTCTTGGAAAAAATGAATTTGGAAAGTGAGCTGTACTAAAACCTGGAGCGTCAATTGCTTCTTGCAGGTTAAGGCCAAAGTGAATGTGTCTTAAAAATAAATGAAGTGACCACTGATCTTGTTGATCTCCTCCTGGAGTTCCAAATACCATGTAGGGCAATCCATCTTTTAGAGCTAAGCTAGGTGACAATGTGGTTCGTGGTCGTCTTTTTGGACCTATGCACGCAGGTGACTTTTCATCTAACCAAAACATTTGTCCTCTATTAGATAGACAAAAACCAAGATTAGGAATAATAGGAGAACTTTGTAACCAACCACCGCTAGGCGTGCCTGCTATCATGTTGCCCCATTTATCTATTATGTCAAAATGAGTTGTATCTCCTTTAGTTTCTCCTAAGCTATTTGGGAGAGGTTCATCAAATCTTGCTACAGTAGGTTCTCCAATATCAAACTTTGAAAAAGATTCAGCAGTTTGTCCCTTTGGTCTAACTACAACATTACCTCCAAATCCTGGAATTATACCAGGCCTAACCTCCATTGAAGCATTTTCAGTAATCAGTTTTCTTCTATCCTTATTGTAATTTTTGCTGAGCAACATTTCCATGGGTACGTTATTAAAATTTGTGTCTCCATAAAATGCTTCCCTATCTGCAAAAGCCAATTTGGTTGCTTCAACTACTAAGTGAACAAATTCAGGAGAGTTTTCATCAAGTGAATCTAAATCGTAGTTTTCTAAAAGAGCTAATTGTTGTAGAAAAACCGGACCTTGACCCCAAGGACCAGTTTTACAAACAGTAAAATTCTTATAATCGTATGAACATGGTTTTTCAATTGTAGCTGACCATGTAGCTAGATCGTCGCCAGTAAGTAAACCTTTATGTCTCGTCTCAGTTGTATCCATTACACTATTATTTTTACAATAATTTTCTATTTCTTCAGCAACAAATCCTTTGCGCCAAATATTTCTTGCCTGTTCTATCTGTTCTTTTTTATCTTGAAATTTTGCTTCAGATTCATTGATAATTTTTAGGTAAGTTTCAGCCATTTTTTTATTGGTAAAAAAATCTCCTTCTTTTGGTAAAGCACCTTTAGGAAGATATATTTCAGCTGAGCTAGTCCATTCACTTCTAAATAGTTCTTCAACAGACTTAATTGTATTTATTATGTTTGGAACTAGAGGATATCCTTTTGTAGCTATACTAATAGCTGGCTCTAATATCTCTCTCAAAGACATCGTTCCATAATTCAATAGTAATAACATCCAAGCATCAAATGCTCCTGGAACAACTGCTGGTAATAAACCACTTCCTGGAACTATATTTAAATTCATGTCATTAAATGTTTTTAAAGTAGCTGATTGTGGCGCAACTCCTTGTCCACATATAACAATTGGATCTTTATTGTTGGGCGCCAAAATTAAGGGCACTTCTCCTCCAGGACCATTTAAATGTGGTTCTACAACTTGGAGAGTAAAGCCAGTTGCTACAGCTGCGTCAAATGCATTTCCTCCTTTCTCTAAAATAGACATACCCACTGCCGAAGCAATCCAGTGAGTTGAAGTAACTATGCCAAAATTTCCAACAATTTGAGGTCTTGTAGTAAATTTCATCAACTTTGTCCTATAAAAATTTTTAAATGTTTGACTCTTGAGCTGTATCTAAGCGAATATTACTCTTCAATAAATTAAACATATTTGTGGAGATAACAATGCCTATAAAAAATATATTCAAAGCGGGAATAGCTGGTGCTGCTTTTCTTGCTTTCTCAGCAGCAGGCGCTTTTGCTGCTCCAGATATTCCATGTGGCACAGCCAAACTTATTGTTCCTTGGGGAGCTGGTGGTGGAACGGATATAATTTTTCGTCAAATCGTAGAAAAGGTTAATAAAAATGGAGCTAAGCCACAATTACAAGTTGTAAACGTTGGTGGTCAAGGTGGAAATAAAGGTGCAAAGCAAGCTGCAAAAGCAAAGCCTGATGGCTGTACATTATTCGCAATTCACCAAAGTGCAATAACTAGTTATTTCACTGGTAGAATTGATATTACTTGGGATGCCTTTGAGCCTGTTTCAATGGTAACCTCTACTCCCTCAATTATTGGAGCTAATGTAAATACTCCTTATACTAATCTAACTGAGTTGGTGTCTGCGGCTAAGAAAAACCCAGGAAGTATTACTGCTGGAGGAACTTTTGGTTCCACTAGTCAGTTTGTTTTCTTATTATTAGAAGACGCAGCAGGTATCAAATTTAAGCATGTTTCTTATGATGGTACTAAGCAAAGAATGACAGCTCTTTTAGCTGATAACATAAAACTTGGAGAAATTAATTTAGCAGCTGCTATTAAATACATTAAAGCTGGTAAATTGAAGGCCTTAGGTGTAACAAATCCAGCAAGGTTAGACCAAATTCCCGACATGAAAACAGCTCAAGAGCAAGGCTATGACCTAGTATATGCTGTTGAAAGAGGTGTTGTTGCCCCAAAAGGTACATCAAAAGCAATCATTGATCATTATGCTGCAATGCTAAAAGGTGCTGCTGCAGACAGTGATTTCAAAGACGCAATGCATAAAAAGGGTATATTAATTACTTACAAAGGTGCAAAGGATTATACAGACCATTTTCAAGCTACTTATGATAAATGGTTACCAATCGCAAAAAAAGTTGGTGTATATAAAAGAAAATAACTTTTACAACTCAGAGAGAAATTTCTCTCTGAGTTTTTTCCGGAATAATTATGACGAATAATAAATCAGATTTAATAATTGCAATTTTTTTACTTTGCTTCTCTGGCATTATGATAAATGACGCTTCAAATATCAGAGACCTTGGATTTGAAGGCATGAAAGCAGATGCCTGGCCAAGAGTTGTTTTATGGATGTTGGTAGTAATGTCTTCAGTAATGTTAGGCAAATCATATTTTCAATTTAAAACAGAAAACCATAAGGACAACAGTACTTTTAAAATTAATTTTTCAAAGTTTAAAAATGCTTTGCTGTGTTTTGGTATGTTTATATTTTTCCTATCAACATTAGATTATCTTGGGATGCTTTTAGGAGGGATAGTTTTTGTTTTCGGGTTGTTAACCTTATTAGGTGGTTTTTCTATGAAATTAGGTATCAAACACCTATCAATTTCTGTTTTAAGCATTGGCTTTATGTGGATGGTTTTTACATTTGGTTTAAGGGTAATGTTACCTGAAGGAGAAATTTTACGTGTTTGGTAGGTATAGATAATGTTTGATATTATTCTTCAGGCAGGTGCGTCAGTATTACTTGATCCTTTGACATTAGGTTTAATGGCCATTGGAACATTAGCTGGACTATTAGCTGGTGCGATACCTGGTTTTACGATTGCTATGGGTGTTATTCTCACTTTACCTTTTACTTTTGGGATGAGTCCTATTCAGGGTCTTGCTACAATGATGGGTGTTTTTGTGGGAGGCCTTTCTGGAGGGTTAATGTCTGGTATGTTAACTGGTATACCTGGAACGCCGTCCTCGGTTGCTACAACGTTTGACGGTTTTCCTATGGTTAGAGCAGGTAAGCCTGGTTTAGCTTTGGGGTTGGGCCTTTGGTCTTCATTTTTTGGAGGTATGATTAGTGCCGTAATTTTAGTAGCTTTAGCTCCGCAACTTGCTTTCCTAGGTCTTGAGTTTGGGCCCTGGGATTATTTTTCTTTAATAATTTTTGCATTAACTATAACTGTCAGCCTGTCTGGCGATAATATGGTAAAAGGTTTAATTGCGGGATTATTAGGATTATTTGCTGCATGTGTTGGTGAAGACGAGATAAATGGAGTTGCAAGATTTGCGTTTGGTTCTGATTACATCAGACAAGGATTTGCTTTTTTGCCAGTATTAATTGGTCTATTTGCTTTTTCTCAATTATTGAGTGATGTAGAGGACAGTAGAAAAGCAAAAGCTCCATTAATGGCAAAAACAGCTGATCCTGTTAGAGTTGAGCATAGAAAAGCAATTGCCTTAGTTATTAGAAATTGGATCAATTTATTTAGATCAAGTTTTATAGGTATTTTTACTGGTATTCTTCCTGCTGCTGGAGGATCCATTTCTAATATTTTAGCTTATGACCAGGCAAAGAAAGCAGCAAAAAATAGAGATGAGTTTGGCAAAGGTGCTGTAGATGGAATTATTGCCCCTGAATCTGCTAATAATGCTACTGCTGGTGGAGCGTTAATAATGATGATGGCATTAGGCATTCCAGGTGATATTGTTACTGCTGTAATGCTTGGCGCGTTAATGATCCATAATATAATTCCAGGTCCTTCATTTATTCAAGATGAGCCTATGTTAGCCTATGGTGTTTTTATTGCATTCTTTGCGGCTCATTTTTTTATGGTTGGTTTACAAGCATTTTCTTTGAGATTGTTTTTGCTGGTAACAAGAATTCCAATGTATGTTCTTGCTTCTGTAATCTTAGCTTATTGTGCGATTGGAGTTTTTGCTCTTCATAATATAACTTTTGACATATGGGTAATGTTTGGCTTTGGAGTTATTGGATATTTTATGAGAAAACTAGGTTTCCCTTTGGCTCCTATGATACTTGGTGTTGTGTTAGGAAAATTAGCAGAGTTAAATATAGCTAGAGCAATAGGTACAAGTGATGATTATTTTTTGTTTTTAACAAGGCCTTGGTCGCTGTTTTTTTTATTAATGGCAATAGTATCGATATTATTTCCGTTTTATCAAAATGCAAGCAAAGATAGTTTGTTTTCTAAAATTTACGTACCAATTTCTATGATGGTATTGTCTTTCCCTTTGTTTTTAATGGGTAGTCCAGTGAGGATGATAATTGCAGCAATCTTATTATTAACAGGTAGTTTTCTAATTTATAAAAGGACTGTCTCTTTAAAAACTATCTAATAAATTGATTAACATAATCTTCTCCTAAACCTACTTTTACAAAATGTTTTCTGGCAGCATCAACCCTATCAAAAACATCAGTTGAATTTATAGTTTTTCCATTTTCATCACAATAAAGTAAAGCGCCAGAATTATGGAAAAGAGTAATCATTTCGTCGCAATCTTGATCTACTACTAAAGTATGTATTTCTCCAGGTGGTTCAAATAAGTACGATCCTTCTTTTGCAACCCAGTCATGTTCAAGGTATCTCCAAGACCCTTTGATTACAAAACCATGAACTGGAGCTGGATGTCTGTGTCGAGATAAAAAACCACCACCAATTACTTTTGTTAAGTGTACCCAGTAGCCTTGACTAATATTGAAACATAAAGGTCTCGACCAACGGCCGGGAGATAATGGAACCCATAATCTATCATCATCTTTGGAAAAGCTATCTTGTACAAAAATATCTGGAATAGCCCCTTGTGGCTTAGGTCCATTATAAGCTGCCGGTAGAGTTGGTTTTATAAAATCGTTCATATCAATCTCCCACAATTAATAACCTTAGAATAAGGTTATTTACAATCTTATCAAATAAAAAGGACGAAGGATGGGGGTCCTTCGTCCTTTGTTAATCAGATGACATAATAGCTACCTTGGGGGAGGAGTATAAGCTTTATGTTATGTCACCATCTTTATTAATATTCGAGGGAGGAATTACGAATATTAATTGTTAAACCTTTAAGCGGCTTCTTTGTCTTCTACCTTATTGTCTTGCTTAACAGTCTTTGTTAGACCTAAGCTACCTGCAGGGAAGTCTACAACGTCAGTTATGTTAAAGAAGTCACCATTTAAAACTTGTTGTCTTGTGTATCCAATATCAGCTAATGTACGGTCATCTAAGCTTATTAAAGCTTGTCTAGTTCTTGATACTGCAATCTTGTCAAAAACAGTTGAGATAAATTGATTGGCTCTTGCTAAAAATGTATTTTCCATCGTCTTTTCACTTTTCTTTATAAAATTAAGAAGGATTATCCCTTCGTTGTTAATTATATACGAAATAAAAATGACAAAGAGAATATAGCAAAATGGAAAATGATTGTTTCCAAAATAGAAAGATTTAACATAATTGTAATATAATTACGTCTAATTAGGAAATAATATGGCTTTGATTAGGCAGGAATTTATTATAATTTTAAAAAATTCTGTATGTTTAGAAGAAAAAAACAAAACCAATTAATAGAGATAGTGAACGATATTAGCAATATTGATAATATTAAAATATATCCTTAGTACATTTTATGTACTTGATTAATATTTGTAGATTTTTAATATGTTAAATATATATTTTTAAGGAGTATGTGATTTGTCAAAAGCTTTTTTGTTGTGGTGGATACAGGTAGTTACTGTGTCATTTGCTGCAATCTTAATTTTTACTTATGGATGGTTTGAAAAGCTATATGATGCTGATCAAACTAAGATTAGTTTTATAATAATAGTAATTTTCATTGGAACATCAATATCAACAGGTTTCTTAAGTTTTAAGTCAAGCGTTGAATACAATAAATTAAGTAATTATATATGGTTTGCTTCAGAAACAATGGTTACCCTTGGTTTAATTGGAACAGTTGCAGGGTTTTTGTTAATGTTAAGTTCTGCTTTTGATAACTTAGATGTTAGTAATGTAGAAAATGTCCAAAAAGTAATATCTAATATGGCGTTGGGAATGAGTACGGCTTTATGTACTACTCTTGCAGGTTTAGTTGGTAGTGTATTAACTAAAATTCAAATGGTTATTCTAGAGAATAATTCTAATTATGAGTGATCCTAGATACAGATCTTCTTTTGGATTTATAGATCTATTATTCAATATGCTGATAGGTTTTGTATTCTTGTTTATGTTAGCTTTTTTATTAATAAATCCAGTAGCTAAAAAAGAAACAATAAAGCCTAAGGCAGAGTACTTTATAGAATTGGAGTGGGATGGTGAAAAGCCATATGATCTAGATGTTTGGGTTAAAGACAATATGGGCCATATAGTAAGTTTCAGAAGGCCGGATGACGCATTAATCCATTTAGAAAGAGATGATTTAGGTACTGTAAATGATACTTATGTGGATCAAAATGGTAAAACAGTTTACTTAAAAGAAAATAGAGAGGTTGTCGCTATAAGAACACCAGAGGCTAGATCATATTTAGTTACAATTCATTTTTATAATGCAAGAAAATTTCCAGCACCCCTTACGCACGCTACAGTAAGGTTACTAAAAGTTAACCCTTATAAAGAAGAATACACAAAAAAATTATTTTTTAGTGAAGAAGGACAAGAGCTCCCAGCATTTAAATTTAGAGTTGATTATAATGGTATTGTACACGTTGATCCAACGAACGAGCTTATAATTGATGGTGAAGTAATAAGAAAAAAGAGTGGTGTGTAATGTTAGATTTTTCAATCAGCACAGGACAATTAATGTTGATTTGGTCGTTTGCGGGGGCTATTTGTTGTTTGCCATTTTTTACAAAGAATGTTTGGCAAAGGTTTGTTACAGTACCTATTATATTTATTGCGATATGGCTTAGTTTTTATACAAATCACGAGTTTATAGGCCGTCCTATGTATGACAGGCCTCCAGAACAATTTGTGTATGAACATCACGCAGTCATTTATGATAAAGGTGAGAGATTAATTGTGCTTTGGGCTGTAAAAGACGGTATTAATAAGCTTTTTAAATTCCCTCATACAGAACAAAATGAAGAAGCTTTAGATCAAGCTAAAAGAAATGCTGAAAGATCAGGTGTCCCTCAAATGGGTGAAATTGTTAAAGAAGATCCAGTTGAAAAAAGATCAAGAAATAACGAATTTACTTTGAAAACTTATCGGTTTCCATTTCAGAAGATGATGCCTAAGTAAAATATTTAAATTTTAAACTTTTGTTCTATATACTTACACAAAATTGGTTGAATTGAATTTGACATCTCTGAAAAAGAATCCTCCCACAATTTTTTTGAATTGCCAACATCATGTCCTGTAAGAAGTAGCGTGCCGAAGGGTCCGACTTGGTCAATAAACTGAATTAATTTTTCTGTGACAGTTTTTTTGTTCCCAACAATAATTAAGTTCTTTGCTTTTGTTATGGCTTCTGGAAGTTCCTTGTTTAGATTAATATCTTTTCCTAAAGTGCCAGAAGCTAGCTTTGAAACAGTATTTAAATAAAGAAAATAATGAGAAAACACGCCTTCAGGGTTATCTAATATCTCTTTTGCTTCTGAGTCTGAAGAAGTGATAAGCACACTTCTCCCAACACGCCATTTACGATAGGAAGGTTTTTTTCCTACTTTATTTGCAGCTTCTTGATAAGTAGGCCAGTGAGTTGCAATATCATTTGCATCAACAAAGTTTCCTGAAATTGGTATCCATCCTTTTTCTCCAGCTAATTTAGCAGTCATTGAATTAGGATTTTTTAAAGATACTGCAATTTCTGGGTGAGGAGTTTGAAATGGTTTAACAAATTTTCCAATACCTAATTCACTGACAACATTTTTGTTAAGAGAAATATCTAGAAATTCACCCTTATAATTATAATCTTTCTCATCACTCCAAAATTTTAAAATTGCCTCTATAGATTCAATCATGGTAATGGCACGTGTGCGACCATCCATATTGTCAAAAAGTTCCCAGTCACTTACTAGACCACCAGCACCAACTCCAAGTATAACTCTGCCTTTAGATAGATGATCAAGTAAACTTACTTGACCTGCGACTACTGCTGGGTGTTGTTGTGGTAAAGAAATAACACCTGTTCCAAATTTTATATTTGTGGTTTCTGATATCAACGAGGCATTAAATATCAGGGGAGAGGTTACTGGCTCTGCAATTGAGCTATAATGTTCACCCATCCATGCTTCAGTGAAATGCAATTTATCTGCTAAAATAACAAGCTGTCTATCTTCTTCATAAGAAACGCTTACATCCTTGTCTGCTGGATGCAACGGCATCATAAATAATCCAAGATTTAACATTTATTTACAGTTTCTCCAAAATAAGTTCGTTTAAATTTTTTCTTATATTATAAAAGCTTAAACTTTATTATTTTATATGTAATTATAAAAAATTAAAAATCTAATACTACAGAGCCAGTTGTAAGTCTTCTTTCTAAAAGAGATTGAGCTTTTTTGATATCATCTATTCTTATAACGTGATCAATATTAATTTTAATGTCTTTATTGATTATCATATCAAAAAACATATCTGCATTTTTTTGCATTTCATCACTATTTTTGATGTATGTATTTAACCCACCAGTTGCAATTGATCCTGAAAAAGATCTTAATGTATTTATATTTATAGGTTCAATTGGTCCTGATGAAACGCCAAATGTAACTATTCTTCCTTTTGGAGCAAGGCATTTTATACCTTTTAAAAAAGTATCTTTCCCAACAGAGTCGTAAATAACATCTACACCTATATCTTTTGTTATTTCCATAACTTTTTCATAAAAATTCTCCTTTAAATAATTAATCGTGAAGTCACAGCCATTTTTCTTTGCAATTTTTTCTTTTTCTTCAGTACTAACTGTTCCAATAACATTTGCTCCAATCTTTTTTGCCCATTGGCATAGGATTTGGCCAACGCCACCAGCGACAGCATGAATAAGTAGAGTATTATTTTTTTTTAGTTTGTATGAATGATGTAGTAAATATTGGGATGTTAATCCTTGAAGAGTTGCAGCGGCGGCAATCTTAAGATCAACTTCATTTTTTAATTTTATAAGTTTATTTTCATTTAAATTCATCATTTGTGAAAAAGAACCGAGGTTCATGCAGTGAGTGACTTTGTCACCAATTTTAAATTTTGTAACATTACTTCCTAATTTTTTGATTTTTCCAGAAGCCTCCATGCCCATTATAGTAGGCAGGTTTTTTAAGGGGTAAGTTCCATTTCTTTGATTTATATCTATAAAATTTAAGCCAGCATAAGAATGCTCAATCAACACCTCATTTGCGCTAGGTTCTTTAATGTCTACTTCTTCTAATTTAAGAACATCAATAGATCCCTGTTCATATATTTTAACTACTTTTGTTTTCATCTTTTTACTCACTAAATTATAAAAGGAAATTTTTTAATATTTCTTTTCCACCTTCGCTTCCAAATGACTCAGGGTGATATTGAATTCCATATATTGGATAGGAATTGTGAGATATTGCCATAATTTCATTTTGTAATGTTATATCTTTAAATTTAGGTAAAACATTTTCAAAGTCTGTATCATGCGAAACTCCATTTATAGTAAAGCAATCAGGAAGTGTTTTTACGTCAACTATTAATGAATGATATCTCATTATTTCAATGTTTTGAGGAATATTATTATGTATTCCTTGTTTGTCATGGCATAAATACGAAACTTTACCGTGCATTGGTTGTTTAGCATGAATAATTTTACCGCCATAAGCATTGACAATGCCTTGCATACCAAGACAAATTCCTAATATTGGGGTAAGTGGACCTTTTTCTAAAATCACATCCCCACATATACCAAAATATTTTTTTTGTTCAGGAGATCCTGGGCCAGGTGATATAATTATTTTATCTGGGTTAATCTGGTTAATATCAGTTATTGATAATTCATCATTCCTTTTTACAATGACTTCGTTATCATGCTGATTTAAATACTTATTAAGAATTTCACCACACAATTGATATAAATTAAAAGTAAATGAATCATAATTATCTATAATTAATACCTTCATTTTATTTTTTATTCTCAAAAGATTTAAGAACTATTTTCATTGCTTCTAACTTTCTTTCTATTTCTTGATATTCTTTATCTGGGTCTGAATCGTATACATTTCCTCCACAAGTTTGTGCATAAGCTTCTTCACCTTTGATAAATAATGATCTTATAGGTATTGCAAACGTACAATCTCCATTAAAGCCAAATTGACCAATAGCTCCTCCATATGGTCCTCGACCATCTTCCTCAATTTCGTTTATTATTTTCATTGCTTCAATTTTAGGAGCTCCTGATAGGGTGCCTGCAGGAAAGTTTGATGCCAACGCTGAAAACATATCCTCATTTTCATTAATTATGCCTGCAATTTCAGACGAAATATGTTGAACATGCGAGTATTTTTTTATGTCCATTAAATTTCTTACTTTAACGGTTCCAAATTTTGCAACTCTTCCTAAATCATTTCTATGTAAATCAACTAGCATGTTATGTTCTGCTATTTCTTTACTATCATTAAGCAACTCCCTAGCTAATTTCAAATCCTCTTCTTTATTTGATCCTCTCTTAGTTGTTCCAGCTAGAGGAAATGTTTCCATTTCACCATTTTTTAGTCTAAATAATAGTTCAGGTGAGGCACCAATAATGACTTGATCATCAAATTTCATAAAATACATATGTGGAGAAGGGTTAAGGGAGCGTAATTTAGAATAAATTTCTGTTAAATTTCCTTTAATTCTATAATGACTTTTAAAGCCAACTTCACATTGAAAAATCAAGCCATTTTTTATATCTTCTTTAATTTTTAATACTGCTTTTCTATGATCTTCTTTTGTCATAGAATTTTTTATGAATTTACAATCTACATTCTTGTTGAATTTATTAGTTTGTTTCAGTATATCCTTCAGAATTTCAATTTTGTTATCTTCATAATAATAATAAAATATTTCTCCAGTCATTTGATCAAAAATTAAGCCATCAAGGTACACACCAAATTTAAATGATTCAAAATTGTTATTTTTTGTTATATTCAAATTATCTTCAAAAAAATTAATACTATCGTACCCGATAAAGCCAACTAATCCACCTGCATATTTTCTTGATATTATATTCTGTGGTATGATTGTTCGTAATTCATAATAAGGATTATCACAAACATATTTTTCAATTTTGCCATTACTTGTATCCTCAATTATTAATTGATCTTTTTGTTCAGAATAAACAATATACTTTGGATTAAAGCCAACAATATGATAACGAGAAATGTTACTTTCTTCACCTAACGATTCAAATAAAAAACAATTCTTAAAATTTTGTTCTATTTTAATAAATAGCTGAAAAAAGTCATATTCATCTCCAATTTTAACATACTTAGGTTTTCCTTGGATTATTATTTTCTTTGGTTTTTTATTAATCATTTAAATCAATTTTATTTGTTTTAAGCATTTGGATAATTTCACTATTAACTTTAAAAATATCTTCGTTTTCTAATGCACTAGCGCCTCTTGTAACGGTAGCTATTCCAACATTTAAAATTTCTGATATCTCTCTTTGTTTTTTTCCTTTAAGTAGTAATTGAAATATTTTTATACGATTTTCTAACTCTTTTATTTCTTTGTTTGTGAAGAGAGCTTTTAAAAGAAGTTTTATCATTTCAGGCTTGCTGGTTTCAGATAATAATTTTATTAAAAGTGTTGTTTTCATGTACTAGTACGTTTTCTTTTTAGTAAAAAGAATGATATAAAATAAAAATTTTAAGATTTATACTGCTTTTAAGTTTCCGGCAGAAACTTTACCGTTCTGACCATCTTCTAGTTCGTATTGAATTTTTTGATCAGGTTCAAGTGTTGTCATGCCCGCAGCTTGAACTGCACTGATGTGAACAAACACGTCTTTATCTCCACCCTCAGGTTCAATAAAACCATAGCCTTTGGTTGGGTTGAACCATTTAACTGTTCCTGTGGCCATTTTTCTTCCTTTTCTTTTCTTAAATAATTAAAGCGTATTATAGCTTCAAATTACTTTATTAAATAATTTTTGTTAAGGCAAGTTTCAAATTACACTATCTTATTAGTTAATAATCGGCTTCTTGTGCTTTAATTATTGAACTTACAGCAGTATTATAGGGAGTTTCAACATTATGTTCTTTTCCTAAAGTTACGACCATACCATTAATAGCATCAATTTCTGAAAGTCTATGAGCTTCAATGTCTTGAAGCATTGAAGGTTTAGAATTAAGTAGTTTTTTGCCAAACTCTGTTATGTAATCAACTGTATCGTCAAATGTAAAGTTTACTTTTCTAAGGTCGCCCATCTTTCTTGCCTCGAGTGCACAGCCTTTGGCAATGTTAAACATATATTCATTTTCCATGACTTGGCCAAGCGTCTTTTTAAATATGGAGCATGAACCACTCCAAGCTACATTACATACAAATTTTTCCCAAATTAACTGTTCAATATCTTCAAATGACTTTGCGTTAAATCCAGCATCACACCAAACTTGAACTAAATTATCTAACCTTTGTGTTATGCCTCCATTCATTTCACCTATTCTAATCATACTCATATTATTGTGATGTGCATGTCCAGGACCAATCATAGAAGCTCCAAATCCTTGAGCTACGCCAAGGAGTATATTGTCTGTAGGCATAAAAGACGCTATTCTTTCTCCTGCTCCTAATCCATTTTGAATAGTTAAAATTATAGAATCTTTAGATACAATTTTGCTTAGTTTTGATGCAACTGGTCCAACTCCAGCGGCTTTGGTTGCAATAATGAAAAGGTCGTATCCTTTAGCGTCATTAATGTCTTTAGAAACCTTTATGTTTTTGACAGTTTTGTCACCGCTAAAGCCTGACACTCTAAGGCCATTGGAATTAATTGCCTTGATATGATCTTCCCAAAGATCAATTGCCAAAACGTTGTTATTACTTTGTGCAAGAAAAGACGCATAAATAGATCCCATCGCACCAGCTCCAATTACAGCTATTTTCATAGTTAATATCTCCACTATTATTTAATAAAAGTTCCATTATTTAATTCATACATTGCTTGCTTAATTTCTTCGTTTGTGTTCATAACAATTGGGCCATGCCAAGCAACTGGTTCCTGAATAGGGTTACCCGAAACAAGTAAAAACCTTACTCCTTTGTTGCCAGATAAAAGCTTTATTTGATTTCCTGTGTCAAAAGTAATTAAAGTCTTGTTTCCACTCATGTCTCTAATTGTATACTCTTCATTGTTAATAGTTTTTTCTATCTTTATTCCTTTTGGTTTTGAAGAATAGTCAAATTTAGCATTACCTTCAAAAACATAGGCAAAGCAATTATTATAAGTAGGAATTTCAAAACTCTTTATTCTATTAGGTGGTACATAAATATCAAAATACTGCGGATTTGAAGCAATTCCTTTTATCAACCCCTTATAACCTTTATAATCACCTATTACTATTTTAATGATTGTCCCATCGTCATCTTCTATAACACTGATTTCTTTAGATTTGACATCTTGGTAGTTGGGGTTTGTCATCTTTAGATTTGAGGGAAGATTAGCCCATAATTGAAACCCGTGCATCTCTCCTTTATCATTACCCTTTGGCATTTCCTGATGTAAAATACCTGAACCTGCTGTCATCCATTGGACATCTCCATCATTAAGGTTCCCAAAATTACCTAAACTATCCTTGTGCTCTACGGAACCTTTTAAGATATAAGTTATAGTTTCAATGCCTCTATGGGGATGCCAGGGAAAACCTTTTAAATAGTCATTGGGATTTTCATTTCGGAAATCATCTAATAGTAAGAAAGGATCAAATTGACTTGTGTTTCCAAACCCAAAAGCTCTATCTAACCGAACACCAGCTCCCTCAATTACAGGTGAAGACGTTTTTTTTTCTAAAATAGGCCTAATACTCATTATAATTCTCACATCTATAAGAATAATATTTATTAATCATTTTTTTAACCAATAAATTTATAGTAGGTATATTCTTATCAAATATTTAGGAAAAAGGAATTAAAACTTGATAGAAGAAGCATTATCAAATTTAAGATTAATTAATGATTTAGAAGTCTTAATACCAATTGCTCTTTTGGCAGTAATACTTGTAGCTATTTCGAAATCAGGCTTTGGTGGTGCTTTAGGATCTCTTGGATTGCCAGTTATGGTTTTAGTTTTCCCTCCAAAGTTAGCTATAGCAATATTACTTCCTTTATACTTAATTACAGATGTTTTTGTAGCATTTACATGGAGAAAATTTCCAGTCTTTAAAATTTTAAAGTTAATGGTTTTAGGAGGTTTAATAGGTCAAATTTTAGGATGGCTTTGTTTTGAATATCTTGATGATAGTTATATTTTAATTTTAATTGGTCTATTAGCATTAACAACTTCTATTAGATATTTTAAAGATATTTTTATAAAAGACTATTTTGTCAAGAAAACAAAAAAAATATTAGAACTCTCTTATACTAGAGCAATTGGTTGGTGTGGTTTTTCTGGTTTTTCAAGTTTTGTTGCTTTAACGGGGGGTATTCCAGCTCAAATTTTTCTTTTACCACTTGGTCTAGAAAGGCAGTTATTTGTTGGCACTATGAGTTTTTATTTTTTGATTATAAACTTAGCAAAACTCCCTTTTTTCTTTAATTTAGAAGTTTTTAGCCAGACCAGTATTTTATTAAGTTTTATTGTTTTGCCAATATTACCACTTGGTATATATTTGGGTAAGTTCTTGAATAAAAAACTATCTGATAAATTATTTTATCATATAAGCCACTTTGCTTTGTTTTTGTGTGGTATTAATTTAATAAGTAAACAAATTTTATAGGGGTTATCAATGGAAAGTGATATTTTTAAAAAAGGTATAGCAAAAAGAAGAAAAGTACTTGGTGATGAATATGTTGATAAAGCTTTAGCTTCTGCTGACGAACTAGGAGCTGATATGCAAAAACTAGTTACTGAATATGCATGGGGTGAAGTTTGGAACAAAGAAAACTTATCTGACAGAGACAGATCACTTGTTAATCTAGGCATGATAGCTGCCCTAAATAGATCTCATGAATTTAAATTACATGTTAGAGGTGCCTTAAATAATGGTTTATCAAAATTACAAATAAGGGATGTTGTATTACAAATTACTATATATTGTGGCGCGCCTGCAGGATTAGAGTCTCTTAGATTAATTAGGGAAGTATTTAAAGAAGTTGATGCAGAAAAATAGTAATTAAATCCTTTAAATTAAGGTTTAAAATATATGTAATAAGTAATTTTTAGTGGACAATCATGGACCATAAATTTGATAAAAATGATTTAAGTGAAGTTGAATATTCTTCAGTTGATAATAATTTTAAAAGTTTATACGGTCTCACACCTGTTGTTGAAGATGCAATCAAGTTAACCATTAAGAAAAAAAACAGACAGGGTTTAAAAAAATTAATTGAACCCCTACATCCCGCTGATCAAGCTGATATGATTGAAAGGCTTTCTGGTGAAAACTTAAATTCTTTTTTAAACTTATTAGGGAAAGCTCTTGACCCAGAAGTATTAGTTTATTTAGATCATAACGTTCAAGAAAAGGTAATTGACTTTATTGGGACAAGGGCTTTAGCAAAAGCTATACCTGAATTGCATTCAGACGACGCTATTGAAATTCTTCAAGAACTAGAGGAAAAAGATAGAAAAGTTGTTATAAAGCAACTTCCTAAAGCTGATAGAATTTTAGTTGAAGAAGCTCTTTCATTTCCAGAATCCTCTGCTGGTAGGTTAATGCAAAGAGAATTCTTAGCTTTTCCAAGTAATTGGACGGTTGGTCAAACTATTGACCATATGAGAACTAAACCTCAGGATGAAGAAGAAAACTTTTATTCAATATATATTGTAGACCCTGCTCAGAGACTTCTAGGTGTCATTTCTCTTTCAAAGCTATTGTCAGCTAAAAGACCAATTAGACTAAATGACCTAATGCAAACAAATCCAAGAAGTGTAAATGTTGATACAGATCAAGAAGAGGTGGCGCTATTATTTCAGCAATATGGTTTAGTAAATATGCCTGTAACAGATATAGCAAATAGACTGCTGGGAGTAATACTCGTAGATGATATAGTAGATGTGATTAATGAAGAGGTTGAGGAGGATCTTCAAGGTTTAGCTGGAGTAAGTGATTTTTCTATAAGATCTTCTTTTGTTGAAACTGTTAAAGGAAGATTTTCTTGGCTTATTTTAAATATGTTTACTGCGATTTTAGCTTCATCAGTTATAGGGTTATTTCAAGATGAAATAGAAAAACTAGTTGCTTTAGCTGTATTGATGCCAATTGTTGCGTCTATGGGTGGAAATGCTGGAACTCAAACTGTAACCGTAGCAGTAAGAGCGTTAGCTACTAGGCAATTAAATTACACTAATTTACAAAAATTTGTTTTGAAAGAGACATGGGTGGGTATGGTTAATGGTGTTATATTTGCTTTTTTGTCAGTTTTATTAGCATATTTATGGTTTGGTGATAAGCATATTGCGTTTATTATGGGCTTAGCAATGATAGCAAATTTGTTATTTGCAGGAATTTTGGGTACTTTAATTCCACTAACATTAGAAAGGTTTAAAATAGATCCTGCAATTTCGAGTTCTGTGTTTTTGACTACTGCAACTGATGTCATAGGTTTTTTTACCTTTCTAGGTTTGTCTGCATTGGTAATTTTATAGTTTGGACCGATTTCATTGACATATCATTTAAAAAAAATTGCAGTTGGAATAGAGAGTATTGAGAGACTTCGAATTAGACAGAAAATGCTCGCTGACGCTTATGGAAAAATAATACATACAACTAGAAATATGCCAAAACAAAAGGATCAATTAATTAAGACAGGTTCAATTTTTTGGATTATTAAAAGAAATGTTTTGGTTAGACAAAAAATATTAGACATCATTTCCGTTATTAGAGAAGATGGGACTAAAGGTTGTGAAATTGAGTTAGATACAGATTTAGTAAGGGTTATTCCAACACCAATGAAACCTTTCCAAGGTTGGAGATATTATATGGCTGATGATATTCCACCAGATTTAAATTTAAGTAACGAAGATAATGAAGATTTACCTGAAAAAATTAATTCTGAGTTAATAAAATTAGGATTATATTAACCACAAAATTGTAAATTTGTATTTGAATTATTATTTGTAAAGAAAAAGTTAACATTATATTAACCTCTCAATCATTATTTACTAACTTTTGGTATTTAATTTTTTGGAATATGAAATTTGTTAGAAAGAGAAAAAATGATTTCTAAAGTATTTAATCTTAAGCTGATAGCTTCTGGAATACGAAACTTGTTAGAAAGAGAAAAAATGATTTCTAAAATATTTAATCGTAAGCTAATAGCTTTTATTTTAGTACTTTTAGTCAGTCTAATATCTTATAAATATCTTGTATCAACTAAACCACAAGCAAAACCTTTAAAGGTTAAAGAAAAGACATTTTATGTAAATGTAGTTAAGGCTAAAAAATCTAATCATTTTCCCACTTCTGATGCATTTGGAAAGATTGTCTCTTCTCGAAAAGGTGATCTACGATTTGGTATTTCTGGCAAAATTGAATATATTTCAGATGCTTTTCTAAATGGTTCTTACGTAAAGAATGGGCAAATATTAGCAAAGCTTAATCAAAAACGTTACCTTCTTGAAATTAAAAGATTGAATTCAGAGACTCAAGAATTAGGTAAACAGCTAGATATTCGTAAAAGGCAAGTTAAAAGATATAAATCAATGTTAACAAGAAAAGTTATATCTCAAAATAAATATGATAATGAATTAATACTTCTTTCAAAAAATAAATCTGACTATATCAGATCTAAAACAATTTTAGAAAAAGCAAATGAAGATTTATCTGACACTGTTTTAAAGGCTAAATTTAATGGAAGATTATTTAATGTAAAAATTAATAAAGGTCAGTTTATTTCTAGTAACGAAAAAATTGCCGATATTTTTTCTATTGATGATTTAGAAGTTGAATTTGTTGTTCCTAGTAAGATCTATTCAGATGCAAAAAATTTAATAGGAAAGTCAATTGAAGTAATATGGGAAGTTGGAGCAAATTCTCTAAAAAAAATTACTGCTGTTATTGAAAGAACTGATGGTAAAACCAACGAAGAAGAGGGTGGTGGAAAATTATTTGCTAAAATCAATCAAAATCTTAATCAAAACGATTATATACCTGTAGGAACATTTGTTCGTATAAAATACCCCCAAGGAGATTTTAAGGGACTGTTTAAATTACCTGAAACTTCTTTATATGGTAATAAGGTTTATATAGTTAAAAATAATATTGCTAAAGAAAAACAGGTTTCTCTTAAATATAAAGGTTCTGGCTTTGTATTAGTTAAAGGAAACTTTACTGATGATGATTTAATAATTTCTACACGTATATCAACTAATCTTGATAATAAAAAAGTTTCCGTACTAAATTAATTAAAAAATAAAAAATTTTTAAGGTAGAATTTTAAATGCAGTTTAAAGAGTCAGGTTTTTTAAAATTTTTTGTAGAGCATAGAACTTCTGCTAATATCATAATGATTTTGATGATCGTAATTGGACTTTTATCAATTGGAAGGCTTAATAAGCAGTTTTTTCCAGATTTTGATGTAGAAGTAATAGCTGTTTCTATAGACTGGCCAGGGGCTACTGCTGAAGAGATTGACCAAAACATTGTACAGTTGTTGGAGCCTGAGTTAAGACCTATTTCAGGAGTAAAAAAGGTTTCTTCGAAATCCGTTGAAGGTGTTGGTAGCACCCAAGTTGAATTTAATTATGGTCATGACATGCAAAAAGGGAGAACAGATATAGAAACTGCTGTTTCTAGGATAAGCTTTCCTGAAAAAGCAAATAAACCTAAAATAATTGTTGGTGAGTTTTTTGATACAGTTACTAGAATTGTATTATCTGGAGATGTTTCACTATCATTATTAAGAGAAAAGTCAAAAAAGTTAAAAGAAGTACTTCTGAACTCTGGAGTAGATAAAGTTGATATCCAGGGGCTTCCAGAAGAAGAAATTCTTATAGAAATTTCACAACTCGAGGCAGCAAGGCTTAAATTATCTTTCAATAAAATAGCAAATTTAATTAAACTTGAAACTCAGGATGTGTCTGGAGGTAGTTTTGCAGACGGATCTTTAAGAGTTAGAACAATTGGTGAAAAAAGACTTGTTGAAACGTTTAAAAAGCTAGAATTAAAGAACTCTAGTTCAGGAGGAAGGATATTACTTGATGATATAGCAGAAATAAAATCGAGTGTTAAAAAAGGAAGTGTTTTAAAATCTATTGATGGAAACCCTGCTGTAGAGTTGTGGGTAAGAAGAAGTAAAACTAGTGATGCTCTTGAAGTTTCAGAAAATGTTGAGAAGGTAATTGACAATGCCAAAAATATTATCGGAAACGTTATAAAGGTTGAAACTTATAATACTGCTGCAAAATTAATTGAAGAAAGAATTTCTTTATTAGTTAAGAACGGGTTAAGTGGTCTATGTATTGTTCTAGCAGTTCTTTTTCTCTTTCTTAGTCGTAACACAGCTATTTGGGTTGCCCTTGGTATACCAATTGCTTTTTTGGCTACCTTTGGTGTTATGTTTGTTTCAGGTCAATCAATTAATATGATTTCTTTATTTGGGCTTATAATGGCCTTGGGAATTGTTGTTGATGATGCAATAGTTGTTGGTGAACACTCTTCTTATTTAAAAACAAAAAGAAAACTTAATAGTACACAAGCACCAGTTGTCGCAGCAACCAGAATGTCTATGCCAGTAATATCAGCAATGTTAACAACAGTAGCCGCTTTTATACCTTTATTTATGGTAAAGGGTGTAATTGGTGAAATTATAGCAGCTATTCCTTGGGTAGTTTGTGCAGTGTTAGTTGCTAGTTTGATTGAATGTTTTTTAGTTTTACCAGCACATTTGGCTCATTTTGATAAGTCGAGCAAAGAAGAAAGTAAATTTAGATTATGGTTTGATCAAAAATTCAATGCTTTTCAAGAAGGGATTTTTAGGCGTTTTGTCAAATTAACGTTTAACTATCGATATGTAACATTTATGGTCGCTGTAGGAATGTTTATAGTTTCTGTTGGCATGATGTCTGGCGGACGAGTTTTGTTTAGTTTTTTTCCTACTCCTGAAGCTGATATAGTAATAGTTAATTATAAAATGCATTCTGGGTCAACAAAATCTCAAACTGCTAGAATGTTAGAGAATGTTGAAAAAGGATTAAACAAAACCTCAACTCAATTTTCTAATTCACCGGGATTAGTAAGATTTAAAATGTCAACTATTGGAAGCAGGACTTCCTTTTCAAATGATTCGGGCCCTAACTCCATGGGTAATGATATTTTAGGTTCAATGGTAGTTGAGTTGACAACAGCAGATAAAAGAAATGTAAGAACAAAAGAATTTATAAAGGTTTGGAAAGAGAATATAGAAAATGTATCTGGCTTGGATAAATTAACAATAAGAGCACCTAGTGGAGGCCCTCCAGGAAGAGATTTAGATGTTAGATTTCAAGGCAAAGACTTAGAAATACTTAAACTAGCTTCAAATGAATTAATCAAAATTGCTGAAACAATACCAGGTGTTACCTCTTTAGAAGATAACTTAGAATATGGTGTTCAAGAAAGAATCTTAGGCTTAACAAACAAAGGACAATCTTTAGGTCTATCAATTTTAGATATTGGTGAACAGGTAAGGTCAGCTATTAATGGAAGTATTATCTCTAAATTTCCAAAAGGTGACGAAGAGGTTACAGTTCGTTTAAAATTGTCTGAGAATGAACAACTTACAGACATGATAACAAATTTGAGGATTATCTCGCCTTCCGGAGTTAGCTTTAAATTAAAAGATATAATTAAAATTGACGAAAAACTTCCTTTTGCATCTATCAATAGAAAAAATGGTTTTAGAGAGGTAACAATTTCAGGCGACCTTTTCCCACCCTTAATGAGTACATCTCAGGCAAGACAATTTTTAATGGAAAATGGATTACCTGAAATAGCAAAAAAATACAATGTTTCTTATAGATTTGATGGTCGTGATTTAGAACAAAAAGAAACATTTGCCGACATGGGAACTGGTTCAATAATTGGCTTGTTGTTAATCTATTTTATTTTAGCCTGGGTTTTTAAATCTTGGTCAAGACCATTTTCAATTATGATTATGATCCCTTTTTCATTTATAGGTGCAGTCCTAGGTCACTATTTGTTAGGATTGACAATGTCAATATTATCTATGTTTGCACTTTTAGCTTTAGCAGGAATTGTTGTTAACAACTCTATTATTTTAGTATCTACCATTGAAAGAAGATTAGAAGATTTAAAAAATAAAAATAAAAATAAAAATGAAGAAAGTGTAATCAATGAATCAATAATAACTGGAGTGGTAGACAGATTTAGGCCTGTTTTATTAACTTCACTCACTACTATTGGAGGTTTATCAGCACTTATGTTTGAAACATCATTACAAGCTCAATTTTTGATACCAATGGCAGCAACCATCGTTTTTGGTTTAGGCATAACAGCATTGCTTGTTCTTGTTATTGTTCCAGCTATGATGGGTATAAGTAATGATTTTTCTAAGTTTATAAGAAGAGTTAGAAATAGAGGATAAAATGTCAGATATTAAATATATTAGTGACGCTTCAGAAAAATTTAATTTATCAAATGTTAACTTTAATAAAGATGGTTTGTTACCAGTTATTTCGCAATGTTTACATTCTGGAAAAGTATTAATGATGGCATGGATGAATGAAGATGCTTTAAGAAAAACAATAGAAACAAATAACATGTATTATTATTCACGTTCTAGATCTAAGCTTTGGAGAAAAGGTGAAACAAGTGGCCATTTTCAAAAGCTACATAAGCTTAGATTAGATTGTGATGGAGATACTTTGTTGGCCTTAATAGAGCAAACTGGTGCTGCGTGTCATACCGGTGCTGAAAGTTGTTTTTTTAAAAATTTTGATGATGGAAAAAATGGTAAATGAAAATAACCCAGGTTCATTTGGAAGTTCTAGAGGTTTATCTAAAAAACCAAAAAAAGATAAAACAAGAAAATCATCGAGTACCAGATGGATTGGTAGACAGCTCAATGATCCTTATGTGCTAGAGACACAAAAAAGAGGTTATAAGTCTAGAGCTGCGTTTAAACTTTTACAAATAAATGAAAAATATAAATTTCTTCATCAAGGATTAACTGTTGTTGATCTTGGGTGTGCCCCGGGTGGTTGGCTTCAAATAGCATCTCAAGAAGTGGGATCCATAGGAGGCAAGGAGACAGTTGTAGGAGTTGACTTGCTTCCAACTGATGACATTGCTGGTTGCATTTCGATATTAGGGGATATAAGTGAAAAAAGTATTGGTGATAAGTTGATTAATATCCTTGGCTGTAAACCTAATATTGTTTTATCTGATATGGCAGCTAATACTACAGGACATAGAAAAACAGACCATATAAGAACTACGTATCTAGTAGAAACAGCCTTAGATTTTGCAATCGAAAATTTAGAAAAAAATGGTGTATTTTTAGCAAAGTGCTTCAAGGGTGGAGCAGAAATTGAGTCTTTATCATTAATGCGAAAATATTTTACAAAGGTTAATCATATTAAGCCTGATGCGAGTAGAAAAGAGTCTGTAGAAGGTTATGTAATAGCTTTAGGCTTCAAAGGAATTTAATGAGGACTAAAATATCTTTGCATAAAAGAAACAAAAGTATATATATAAAAAGCAACGCATACAAAATTTTTTAGTTACAATATTAACTCAAACCTCCAGCGTTGGAAAAATTAAATGATTATTGAAGCCGCTTATACTTTTGATGATGTTTTATTACAACCCGCACATAGCACTTTTGGTCCAGCTGATGCAAATGTAAATACATTTATTACTAAAGATATTAAATTAAACATACCTCTCCTCTCTGCTGCCATGGACACTGTAACTGAACATAGCTTGGCTATTACCATGGCTCAACTGGGTGGGATAGGAGTTTTACATAAAAATTTTACAATAAAAGATCAAGCATCTGAGGTTAAAAAAGTTAAAAAATTTGAAGCTGGCATGGTAGTTAATCCAGTTACTATTAAACCTGACCAAACACTTGGCGATGCTTTCAAATTAATGGAAAAATATAAAATAAGTGGCATTCCTGTTGTTGAAGGTTCTCAAAATAAATTAGTTGGCATTCTTACAAATAGAGATGTGAGATTTGCAAATGATTACAATCAATCAGTTTCAGCACTTATGACTAGAAATGTTATAACTGTAAAAGAAAACGTTAGTGCTGAAGATGCCAGGAAACTTCTTCATACTAACCGTATTGAAAAATTAGTTGTTGTAGATGAAGATAATTTTTGTGTTGGTTTAATAACAGTAAAAGATATGGAAAAGGCCCAGAATCATCCAGATGCCTGCAAAGATAATCAAGGAAGACTTAGAGTGGCTGCAGCCACAGGTGTTGGAAAAGAAGGAATGGCAAGAGCAGAACAATTAATAGATGCAGGTGTTGATGTTTTAATTGTTGATACAGCACATGGTCATAGTGAAATGGTTTTGGATACAGTGAGGCAAATAGCAAAATTATCTAATACAGTCGCTTTAATAGGAGGGAATGTTGCTACAGGTGACGCAACCCAAGCATTGATAGATGCAGGCGCAAACGGAGTTAAAGTTGGAATTGGTCCAGGTTCAATTTGTACAACTAGAATGATTGCCGGTGTTGGGGTTCCTCAATTGACTGCAATAACAGATTGTTCAAAAGTGGGTAACAAAGCTTCTGTTCCAATTATAGCGGATGGTGGAATTAAGTATTCAGGAGATATAGCTAAAGCAATTGCTGGAGGATCAAGTGCAGTTATGGTGGGTTCACTTTTAGCTGGAACTGATGAAACGCCAGGTGAGGTTTTTTTATTTCAAGGCAGATCTTATAAATCATATAGGGGCATGGGCTCATTAGGTGCAATGGCTAGGGGGTCGGCTGATAGATATTTTCAGGCTGAAATAGAAACCTTGAAATTAGTACCAGAAGGAATTGAGGGTCAAGTTCCTTACAAAGGGCCATCTGAAAATGTCATTCATCAATTAGTGGGTGGGTTGAAATCAGCTATGGGTTACACAGGTAATAAGAATATAAAAGAAATGCAGAAAAATTGTGTTTTTAAAAGAATTAGTAATGCAGGTCTTAGAGAAAGTCATGTTCATGACGTTACTATAACTAGAGAAGCTCCGAATTATCGACCTTCCTAATGTTAGATCAGGAGCGTATATATTCAATATTAGAACTGTTAAAATTATTTAATAACAGTGATAAGATTGCCAGTAATTTAGTACAAAATTTTTTCCGATCTAGAAAGCATATGGGATCTAAAGACAGGAAGTTTGTATCAAGTAGCTTTTGGAATATATTGAGACATAGATCTAAAATTAGATGGCATTTAACTTTGCTAGATATTGAAATCACAAATGAAAGAGAATTATTTTTAGAGTTATTTTTCTTAAATACACGTTATAAAAATAATTTAATAGAAATAAAAAAATTATTATTATTAAAGTTGAAAGACTTTATGAATATTGCTGAAGAAGATTTACATTTTTTGGAAAGCTTAAACTTTGATGGCTTTTACAATAATAAAATGCCTGAACCCGTTTATTATGAGTTACCAGAATATTTAATAACAAGTGTAAAAAAAAGTTACCCAAATGATTGGAAAGAAGTTTTATTATCATTAAATAAAGAAGCTTTTTTTGATATTAGAATAAATAACTTAAAGGTTAAATCTCGAGAAGAAATTAAGGCTTTATTACAAGACATAAATATACCAGTTGAGTACAGTAAATATTCACCTTTAGGAATAAGACTTTCAAAAAGATTTCCAATAGAGGGACATCAACTCTTCAAAAATGGCAATATTGAAATTCAAGGAGAAGCCTCCCAATTAGCTTCGTTACTACTTGATGTAAAGCCAGGAATGTCAGTTGCTGATATCTGCTCAGGAGCAGGAGGAAAATCTCTTATTTTAGCAGATATCATGAATAATAAGGGAAGAATCTTATCTCTAGATACTAATAAAAAGAGGTTAGAAAATGCTAGTGTTCGCCTTAAAAGAGCAGGTGTCCATAACGTTGAGAGACGTTTAGTTAAACCAAATTGGAATGTTTCAGGTTTAGAAAATAAATTTGATTTAGTTTTAATTGATGCACCGTGTTCTGGTATTGGAACATGGTCAAGAAGTCCAGATTCGAGATTTAACTTTGATCAAAAAAAATTAAATGATTTAATTAAAATTCAATCAGAACTTTTATCAAAGGCGTCAATGATGGTTGCTCCTGGTGGAAAATTAGCTTATATTGTTTGTTCTTTTTTAATAGAAGAGGGGGTTGATCAAATTGAGAAGTTTAAAGAAAATAACAAAATAGAATTTTCTGAAATTAACATGTTTAATATGTGGAACGATACTATTTTACCCATGAACGGCATTGAATATCCATTTCAAAGTGAGCTAAAGAAAAGCATTTTAATTAATCCAGCTAAATACAATGTAGACGGATTTTTTATTTCAATGTTTCAAAGAAGAAGATAATTTAATAAGACTTAAAAAAAGAAAGAAAATTTATGAGAAATGATGTTGTTTTAATTGTAGACTTTGGAAGCCAAGTAACACAATTGATTGCAAGACGTTTGAGAGAATTAAAAGTTTATTGTGAAATACATCCTTACAACAAAATAAATGTCGAATTAAATAATAAGCTCAACCCAAAAGCAATTATACTTTCAGGTGGGCCAGCAAGTGTATTAGATCATGATGCTCCAAGGCCTCCGGATAGTATATTTGATATGGGCGTCCCTATTTTAGGAATATGCTATGGTCAACAAATTATGATGAAGATGTTAGGGGGTAAGGTGACCTCTGGCTCTGGTACTGCTGAGTTTGGTAAATCATATGTTAAGCAAAAGAATGAAAAAATAAAGCTTTTAGATGGATTGTTTGACAAGTACGAAACTGAACAAGTTTGGATGTCTCACGGGGATCATGTTTCTGCTATACCAAGCAACTTTAAAGTATTTGGTACGTCTGAAAATGCACCATTTGCGATAATTGGTGATAATGAAAAACATTTCTATGCTGTTCAATTCCATCCTGAAGTTGTTCATACGCTAAATGGTAAAATATTAATTAAAAACTTTTTAGATCTAGCTGACATTTCATTTGACTGGACCATGCAGGCTTATAGAGAAAAGGCAATAAATGAAATCAAAAACATTGTTGGTGAAAAAAAAGTTATTTGTGCATTATCAGGAGGTGTTGATAGTTCAGTAACTGCAATTTTAATACATAAAGCAATAGGTGAACAACTAACCTGTATTTATGTTGATAATGGTTTGATGAGAAAAAAAGAAAGTGAAGAAGTGATTAAACTATACACAGATCACTTTAAACTTAATTTAGTTGCAGTGCATGAAGAAAACCTATTTTTGTCAAACTTAAATGGAATATCTGATCCAGAAGAAAAACGTAAAACTATAGGTAAATTATTTATCGAAGTTTTTGAAAAAGAAGCTTTAAAAATAGGTGATGTAAGTTTTTTAGCTCAAGGTACCTTGTATCCCGATGTGATTGAAAGTGTAAGTTTTTCCGGAGGACCCTCAGTAACAATTAAATCACATCACAATGTGGGTGGTTTGCCGGATATCATGAACTTAAAATTAATAGAACCTCTCAAAGAGTTGTTTAAAGATGAAGTAAGGATATTGGGTAAAGAGCTTGGAATACCTGATAATTTTATCCAACGTCATCCATTTCCTGGTCCTGGATTGGCCATAAGATGTCCAGGTGAAATTACAGTTGAGAAATTAGACATATTAAGGAATGCTGACGCTATTTATATTGACCAGATTAAAAAACATGGTCTTTATAATAAAATATGGCAAGCTTTTGCAGTAATTTTGCCTGTAAAAACGGTAGGGGTTATGGGTGATTCACGAACTTATGATTACGTTTGTGCATTACGTGCAGTTACTTCTATTGATGGCATGACTGCTGATTATTATCCATTTGAACACGAATTTTTAAGCGAAACAGCTACTAAAATTATCAATAATGTAAATGGTATCAACCGTGTAACATACGATATTACATCTAAACCACCTGGTACAATTGAGTGGGAATAAGTTTAGTCCTGTAAGTTATTAATTTAATAAAGATTGAATATTAAATGAGATTTTGGAATTATAAATCAGAGCAGTTTTACGATCTATATGTAAAAATATATGATAGTAATTTTCCTTTGGAAAAGAAAAAAGTAATTCTCAAAGCACTTTTTTCTGGTGAATATTGTTTACTAAGAATAACTAGCATTTCTAAATTATGTTATGAAGAATATAAAAAAAATAATTTTAAAAAAGTAACTAAGTTCAAACGAGCCAACAAAAAATTTCTTAGGCACCAATTTATTAGCTTCACTGAAACACTTACAGAACTACTTGAAAAAAAAGTTCCTATAAAAGATTTTTGGAAGATGATTGATGAAAATGAAAAAACACACCTTATAACAAGGGGTGAAAAAGATAAAGGAGAGTATTCTTATATTAATATCCCTATAGAAGGTGGTTATTTTTTAAATAAAACTGTTGGTTTTGAGTACAGTAAAAAAGAAGAATTATACTTAAAATATATAAGTAATCAAAGGATAAGATGGAAAAAAATGAAGCTAGAAACTGCAAAAAAAGATCCTGAAACAGACTAATAAAGCTAACTTATTTACTTATTTATTTGCTCTTATAAAAAAAACTCATGTCTTTACCATAACAAATTTTAGTCTTTATTTTACAATTTATATTTAAACCCTCAGAGATCTAAACAGATTGTCTGTTCCTTGTTTTTATAAAATTATTAACTAATTTTGTATTAAATTTGTTACATTCATAATTGCCATTTTAAAAACCATTTGTTAAAAAAAATGATCCAATAAATATATTGATTGAAAGTTTATATTTTGAAACTAGAAGGTACAGATTTTCAAATTAAAGTTTGGAAAGAAATTAATAAAATACCTAAGGGTTGTGTAAAAACTTATAAAGAAATAGCTCACTTAATCGGGAAGCCTAAATCATCTAGAGCGGTAGCTAATGCTTGCGGTAAAAATCCTTATGTTCCATTAATCCCATGCCATAGAGTAATACGTTCTGATGGTTATTTAGGAGGATATAGTGGTGATGGAGGTGTTGAACAGAAAAAAAAACTACTAATAAACGAAGGCTTTTTTGACTTTAAGATAGATAAGGTTAAAACGAAGTCTGATTAAGACGTATATGATAATATAATGTGAATTGGCGACAAAAAATGAATGACAGCACAGATTTAAGAAATAGAATTCTGCAGATGAGGGAAGCTAACAATCTCAATCTTGTATCTGATAAATCAGAGCATGTAGATAAAAAGGTTATTCCTAAAGAAGAGACTACCCCTGAAGATAATGTAATTGAACATAAAGAAAATTTTAAATCTACTGTTACAAACCAAATATTAACCCAAGAGACGGACGTTAAAAATATGTCGTTGTTAAATAATAAAAAATCTTTAGGTAATGAAACATTGTCTAATAACTCGAATAAAGAAAATAATATCAATTCTACAGACTCCAATGAAGCACAATTTAGAATTTTAGCAACTAAATTTAACGAAGCTGTAGAGGTAATACTTGAACTCTCAGACAAGGTAAGTAAATTAGAAAAGGCAGTTTATAAAACGCACAGTCAGAATAAGAAGGAAAATAGTTCTTTTAATTATATAAGCATAAAAATGTTATTTATCTTAATTTTACTCTCTTTTTTAACTTTAGGAATGCTTTATTTCCCTATTGATCTTAGCAAGTTTAAGTTGATACTTAATGAAATTGTTTCAAGTATTTAGCATTTAAAATTATTCTAAGTCTATATCAAGAATTGTCATGTTAAAATGATAACATGTATCACCATCCTCTTTATCTTCAAATACAACACCTAAAAACTCACCATTATTAGTAACATCTGCAGAATCTAACTTATTTTCTCTGCCTTCTACTTTTATGCTTTTTGAACCGAGTGCTTTTCTCATTTGATTTTGAATTTTACTAATTACTACTCTATCCATCTTTATTCCTTAATTTGAGTGATATTTAGCTTATTAACACAATAGACAATATATTTCTATATTATGATCCATATTTTTTTATAGATAACTTTTTTTCAAATTTAGATAATATAGTTAATAATTCAGAACTTTTAATAATAATTTGTACTTCACTTTTTATATAAAACTCTGGTTTATTTCTGAAGCCTTTTTCGCTTTTTTTAATAATTTGATATAGAGGTTTGTCATGAGTGTGTCTATAAACTGAGAAAATAGCAGTGTTGATCTTATTATCTAATGCATAATCACGCCATGATCCTTTAGATACCTGTTTGCTATATAGATTTAAAATAGCTGTTAATTCGAATTTTGAAAAAAATATAAAATTTTTATCTAATTTAATTGTGTTTGCTGAATAACTTTCTGAATTATTATCATTGTTTTTTTTAAAAAACTTAACAACGCTCATTCAATTCTTCCAAAAAATATTAAAACATGTAACACTATATATTCTTAATTGAGTAATTGTCTAATTTTAAAGATAATCAATTGATCTTTTCTGATAAAAGTATAAATATATTGTTTTTAATTGAATACATTAGACGGGTTATATAATGGCCGATATTTTTGATGAAGTTTCAGAGGAATTAAAGCAAGATCAATTAATTCAACTTTGGAAAAAATATTCAAAGTACATTATTACATTATTTGTTTTACTAGTTCTGTCAGTCTTAACTTATCAAGCGTACATGATTTGGTATGAAAAGAAGTTAGCTGCAAGTTCAGAACAATTCTTTTCTGGATTAGAAAAACTTGATAACAAAGATTTTGAAAAAAGTGCTGAAATCTTTTTAAAAAGCTCATTAGATCAAAAGGATGGTTATAGAGTTTTGTCAATATTTGGACTTGCTCATTCAAATTTTGAAAATGGTAAAATTTCTGAAATGGTTTCAAACTATCAAACAATTTATGAAGATAAAACCATTGGAAATTATTATCAAGGTTTAGCTAGAATTTTATCTGTTATGAAAGATAACAAAAGTAATTTCAATGAATTACAAGGGCGTTTAAAACCAATTTTAAATAGTCCCAGTAAACTGCAACTATTAGCTGCTGAGCTACAGATAGTATTATTTATTAGATTTAATAAATTAGATAAAGCTCTAAGTTCTATCAAAAGTTTACTTGCTAGGAGTGATATTTCACAAGAGCAAAAAAATAGGTTAAGTTTAATAGATAAAGTTTATAATTCGCATGCAAAATAATTTCTTAATTCTATGTTTTCTTTTTTTCTTGATTGGGTGTTCTTCTAACGAGGAACTAGATCTTAAAAATTATAAAAATGTTTTTGAAAATAATAATGCGTTTTCTTTAACTCAAATTTCCGACAGATCTCAATCTAAATTAGATAAAGTAGAAAATCTTATCAATATATTTAATGCTAAATCCTATAATATAGAAAATCCTTCTTTTGATTACCCTTTAGAAAAAAAATGGGAAATAGATACAGATCAAAATATGAATGACGAAAATCCCTTTTTAGCAGAGCCAATAATTATTTCTTCACATTTATTTTTAATTAACAATAAAGGTTTTGTTTTTAAAATTAATATTGATAGTGGAAAAATAGAATGGAAAAAAAATTTTTTTAAAGATTTAGGAAATACAATTATAGGAACTCCTGCCATATCTGGTAGATTATCAAGTGAAGGAAATGTTACTTTATATGTTTATTCTGGATATAATGAAATCGTAGCGATAAACGGTAAAAATGGAAATTTAATCTGGAAAAAAAATCATAGTTTACCATTTAGAGGTGGAATGACAGTCTTCAATGATGTGCTGTTAATTAGTGATTTTGTAGGAAATTTTCTTTCTATAAATAACACAAATGGCAAAACTAATTGGAGTGTATCATTAGGTAGCGACTATAACTCTGTGTATACTAAAGCTCGATCTATTGTAGTAAATGATAAAATTGTTGTTCCTGGTACAGGTGGATCATTTTACGTTATTTCTATTAAAAATGGTAATTTACTTTGGACAGAAAATATTTCTTCTAATAAACAATTACCTAAACTTTTTCATGCTGGAGATATTGTTGCTAACCCATTATTTAAAAATGGTGTTGTTTATTTAGTTTCTCAATCAGGAAATATTTCAGCGTTTGACATTAATACATCTGAAGAACTATGGACTTTACCAATTGGTGGTTTTGAGACACCTGTTTTGTCAGGTGATACTATTTTCATAAATGGTAACATGGGTATCTTAGCTGCCATAGACATAGCTTCTGGAAAAGTAAGATGGTCTAAGAAATACCCAAGTTATATTAATGAAGAAGCTTTTTTTTCTGAAAAAGAAATTGCTATTTATAAAGGACCAACTTTAGTTAATTCAAAGATTTTATTTGCTGATAATGACGGCAAAATTTTTATTCTTGACCCCAATAATGGATCTATTGTAAGTGACTTGTCAGTTGGTAAATTAGCTATATCCCCTGTACCTGCTGACAAAAAAGTCTTTTTTCTTACAGAAAATGGAAAATTATTAGCTTATAAATAAATTTATATTTAGCCTTTAAGGTTTATAATATGTTTCAGATTGTATTAGTTGGAAGACCAAATGTTGGAAAGTCGACTTTATTTAATCGTTTAGTAGGGCCTGGAAAAGCAATTGTTAACGACCAACCTGGCGTAACAAGAGATAGAAAGTATGGGCAAGTATCCTTTCTTGATCTCGAGTTCATGCTTGTAGACACAGCTGGAATTGATGATTCTTTAAAAGGAGATACTGAAAGAGAAATAAAGCTGCAAACTGAAATTGCAGTTAGAGAAGCTGATTTAATTATCTTTGTAATTGACGGTAGAGTTGGTGTTTTACCAACTGAAAGAGCATTTTCTAAATACTTAATTAAAACAAATAAACCTACTTTTGTTTTAGTAAATAAGTGTGAAGGGTCAAAAGGTCTTGTAGGTTTGACGGAAAGCAATTCCTTGGGTTTTGAAACCATTATCCCATTTTCTGCAGAACATGGTGAAGGTTTGTCAGATTTGTATGATACTTTAAAGCAACAAATAGAAGATAAGGGTAATGTATCTTTAAGTGCTGAAAATAATATAAAAACTGAAAACACAAAATCAGAAATAACAAAGATTGGTATTATTGGAAGACCAAATACTGGAAAATCTACATTAATAAATAACTTGGTTGGTCAAAAAAGATTAGTTACTGGACCACAAGCGGGTATTACTAGGGATGCAATTGAAATTTCCTGGTATTATAAAAGTCAAAATTTTTGCATTGTTGATACAGCGGGATTAAGAAAAAAGTCAAAAGTTCATGATATTTTAGAAAAAAGTATGGTGGGTGATACTCTTAAGACTATCAAATATAGTAATATTTGTATTTTACTAATTGATTCAGATAAAGGTTTAGACAAACAAGATCTCACGATCGCAAGAGTAGTAGCAGGTGAGGGGCGAGGTTTAATTATTGGTGCCAACATGTGGGATAAAGTTATTGACAAAGATCAAGTAAGACAAAAAATATTTAATCAATTAGAAAAATCATTATCTCAAATAAAAAATATTCAAGTTGTCTTTATGTCGGGGCTTCATGGGCAAGGGTTAGATAAGTTAATGGATATTGCTATAGATATAAAAAAAAGATTAGATATAAGAATATCAACAGGCAAATTGAACCGGTGGTTAACTCCAATTATAGAAAGTAACCCGGCACCTTTATATAAAGGTAAAATGAATAGAATTAGATATATAACTCAAGTAAATATAAGGCCACCTACGTTCGCAGTTTTTATGTCAAGTCCAGAGAATTTACCCGACAGTTATAAGCGTTTTTTAATGTCATCTTTAATGGATGATTTTGGATTATCGGGATTGCCAATAAGAGTTATGCTAAGGAAGGGTAATAACCCGTATGTAGAAAATTAAGTTAATTAAATATCTAACTAGCACTTAATGTTGTTTGCTCTTGGTCTGCTATCTGATTTTCTGAAGCTTTGCTATCTAATGCTTCGTTTTGAATGCGTATTTGCTGTTCATTCTCAATCTTCTGCGTCTCTAACTTAACCCTTTTAGCAATGATTTTTAGTAATTCTGGATCATCTCTTTCAACTGATTTAAAAAAACTTCCTAATATTTTTTTTCTTGTCATCAAACCCATTATTCTTATCTCTTTCGTACATCTCTCTAAATTTGAATCAATTTTCTTTGTTGCCAATCCAGCTATTCTCTGGTCTATGAATTCTTTTTCCATTGCAGCTCTAATTCTTAAAGACGTATTTGTTTTACTTTTCAATAATTTAGAAGAAGCAGCATTCGTCCTTCTGTTTATATCATCACCAATTTCTTCTAATTGCATTCTTGATGGCTTGGGTACTCTAACATGAATAAACTGTGATCCTTCCTCGTTTTTAGCAGGAAAACCATTATTCTTTATGAATTCAAGGATATCTGGGATATTCTCTTTATTGTAAATCATCAATTCAATTTTCAAAGGGTCGTCTGGAGAATCTACATTACCAAATTCACCAATTCTACGTGGCCTACCATTCACTGTCATTTTTAAACTTCGAAAAACAGATATATTTGCATGTTCTGGTTTAATTTCTAATAAAGTTTCAGCAAATTCCTCAACTGATCTCTCAAAATTAGCAATCGCCTCAGGAGAATATCCTTCCTCATTATTTATTTTAATATTATATTCATCATCCATATATTAATCCTATTATTTTTGACTTAATCAAAATCAATATTTTATCTCAATTTCTATTCGTCTATTTTTTTCTCTTCCTTGGCGAGTATCATTCTGTTCCAAAGGCTTTGTTTCTCCAAAGCTTATTGCTTTTAGTTTTTCTGATGGAATAGTATTTGCTTTTGATAATTCTTGAACAACACTTGAAGCACGAGCTGCAGCTAAATCCCAATTATCACGATATTGCCCACCAAAAATCAAAGGGACATCATCTGTATGTCCAGAAACGTTTACTTGACCCGCCCCTTTTGCACTCACTGTTGCAATTTTCTTCATAATAGCTCTAGCTTGTTTAGTTAATTTAGCTGACCCAGAATTAAACGCACCAGCAGATCCAACTGTAACAATTACACGGTCTTTTTCTCTTTGAACTTCAGCTAAACCTTGACCTATTTCTTGTTTAAGAGCAACTCTTAATTGATCTTCACTAAATTCAGCTTTTTTAGTTTTTTCTTGAGTATTTTTTTCATCTTCAGAGTTCTTTGACTCTAGCTGATTTACTTGATCTTTTAGTGATTTATTTTCTATAGATGCCGACGCCATTGATTTTATGTCTTTATCAATACCTCCTATAAGAACGTCCGTGTCGGTTGCTCCTGTGTTTTCTCGGGCTGTCTCAACAGCATCTATAGTTTTTTGAATTAATTTGGACACTTCCTCAGAGCTTTTGCTTTCAGTGTTTATACTTACCAATACTTTATCATTAACTGTTTCTACTTTTACTTCTTCAGAGGAAACCTCATTTATAATTTCCTTACTAAGCTCTTTTGCTTCCAATGTCTCTTTTGAATTACTTTTAGCGCTATCACCTTCATCAATTTCTGATTTTAGATCCAAATTTTTTTGTTCAGCTTCTGAAGTTTGTTGCTTTAAGTTATTAGTTACAGAAGGAGCAGGAGAGGGACTGAAATTTAAAGATAGAACAGTTGTTCCTTTTGGTTGCTCAACAACCGGTATTACTCTTTGAATTCCAAAAGCATTTTTTAAACTACCACTAATTTGTTTGAATTTAGGTACATTAAATTCTGCG
>ENA-OWPI01000523-OWPI01000523.1-marine-metagenome-genome-assembly--contig:-NODE-523-length-52850-cov-20.297235_pt1 | contig 52850 bp, 50 predicted proteins | sample MGYA00238138_ERZ651775 | MGnify/ENA primary metagenome ERZ651775 (study PRJEB26906, sample SAMN06265043) | marine metagenome | isolation source: Helgoland LTER site | place: Germany:Helgoland, sampling...
TTGACTGCCAGTCAAGCGCTCTAGCCAGCTGAGCTACATCCCCATTTTAGTTGGATGTAAAACTAAGTAAAATATGTTTATCCATTTATAAAAAGAGATTAATTGAATAAGGTTATTGAAGGCATAAATTAAACTATAGCTATAGATTAGATTATTTATAAATTAAATGATTAACTATAAAACCAATTTAAATGGATACTTCTCATTAAGAACACTTTTTTTGCTGTTCACAAAAATGAGTATCTTCCTTCTTTTAATCAACTTTATTAGGTCATACAATGAGACATTCATTGATTTTACGAGGTTTAATTGGTGTAAGTTTTTCTTTTTTATTTAGCTGTACTTCAATCAAGAATACTCCCAAGGTTTCTCAACCTCCCCCTGAGGGAATGGTTTTAGTTCCTGCAGGAATTTATACTATGGGTGGGCGTTCCTCACAAGCTTATGTAGATGAATTTCCAAAACACGAAGTTTCTATTTCCGCTTTTTATATGGACCAAAACGAGGTAACCAATCAAGAATTTAAATTATTTGTAGAGGCCACAGGCTACAAAACAATTGCCGAACGCGACATTGATTGGGAAGAAATGAAGAAAACTGTTCCTTTGGGAGTAGCCAAACCGCATGATAGTTTGCTCAAGGCTGGTTCTTTAGTTTTTAAACAAACTAAGGGTCCTGTCAATTTAGAAGATTATTCCCAATGGTGGCGTTGGACAACAGGAGCCAATTGGCAACATCCAGAGGGTCCAGGAAGTTCATTAGAAAACAGGATGGAGCATCCGGTGGTTCATATCGCATGGGATGATGCACTGGCGTATGCTACTTGGGCAAATAAGCGATTACCTACAGAGGCAGAATGGGAATGGGCCGCACAAGGGGGAAATTCTGGGAATATCTATCCTTGGGGAAACACGAATGTTGAGGCTGCCTTTGATCAGGCCAATTTTTGGCAGGGAGTATTTCCTTACAACAATAGAGAATTGGATGGTTACTTTGGGACGGCACCCATCACTTCTTTCCCACCAAATGGGTATGGATTGTTTGACATGGCAGGAAATGTTTGGGAGTGGTGTCAGGATAAGTATGATTTTAAAGCGTATGAAAAAGCACAAAATAAAGGGGTGGTTCAAAACCCACAAGGACCAAGACAATATAATGATCCGAGGGAACCCTTATCCCCTAAGCATGTAATGCGAGGAGGCTCTTTTTTGTGCAATGATTCCTATTGTAGTGGCTACAGAGTTTCCAGGAGAATGAGTTCAAGTAGAGATTCAAGTTTTAACCATACTGGCTTTCGTTGTGTTCAAGATTTGTAAAAACTAGAATTCATAAAAAAAGAGCATTTTCTATCTTTTTTTACCCTTTTTTGATCATAAAATGAATAATTTAAGCATTTTTTGAACTTTTTTCACCTTTTTGATTAAGCACGTTTTATAAAAAAAGAGACTGTTTAAAAAGTAAAAAAGGGGTAAAGTGCTCCCTTTTAAATACTTTTTTAACATTTATTAATTGGAAGGACTAGAAACGTATTCCATTTCAATACTATCAATTAAAGTTACTGTTCCAATTGCTTCAATCAATGTATCATAATCTACGGTCAATGAGTTTTCTGATGGTAGACTACTCGGAGTCTCAGAAAGCGCATAAATCGTCATAAAATAGGTTGAAGAGTTACCGTTTGGATTACAAGGGGATGTATAAGATATTCCTACTCCATCTTTATTGGGTCCCATATACCAATCTCCATCATCAGCACCTCCGTACACAATTTCTGTTACACTAGGATCTATATCCCAAAGAGTAAGGTAAGAGTTCGTTTCAACCACGGCACTGTTGGTATAGGCATGAATTGATATAGCTAAGGAACCTGTTCCCTCGGGAACATTAGACCAAGAAATAGGAATTGATTTTTCTGAGCCGTTTACTTTTTCTTCACATTGGTAGTCACTTAATATTTCACCATCAGAGTCGATTGCAATACTAGACAAGGTGAATTCTGAATTTTCAGAAACAACACTATATCCCGTATCTCCAGTATCAATTAATGAGTCGTCAGAGGAGTCTACAGTATCAACGTCACTATTTGTGCTGCTACTACCTCCTTCTCCTAAACTCACATCAACACAAAAGTTGACATTATTGAAACTTTCTACATTTCCAGTTCCAGTGTCTATACTTCCGTTAGTTGGTAAATTTGAAGTTCCTCCATCTTCATCATTATAAACATAGGTGAAGTTACAATTTTCATCCCAGCTATAATTAACATAGTATTTTGTACCCGACACTTCATATTCAAAAGAAAAGGCATTTTTTCCTGTTTCTGTAATTCCAATGACTACGGCTCCATTAACTCCTTTGAATGTATCTGAAGGACGAACCGCATTTTGAATTGCTTGAGGAATTACTTGATCTTCTGGAGCTGTAGAGGTTGGGTCTAACGTTACTTTACCCATCATATAGGGCATATAATACGGAGCTGTTGTTTTTGCGTGATAACGATAATTACCATTACTATCTTCACGACCAAAAGCGGCATCAAGCGTTTCGTCTGTATAGCCATAAACGGGATAGCCGTCAAGCGCATAAGCTAAGGGGGTGTCTGTTCCTATCTCATCTTCCAAATGGGTTGGAATTAAGTGATAATGATAATCATCCCCTCTTCCAAAGTGTCCTCCCCAATTGTCTAATTCTCCTAGTTCATAAGAGTTTTCTCCACGATTATTGAAAACGTTAAAAATAGGGACTCCATTTACAGCAACTGCCAAAGCTCCTTTCAAAAGATGGTCAGAAGTACTAAGTGGGGTATCTGCCATTTCAGGATTCAAAGGAATTGCCCAGCTGTTGTCTCCTTGATAATTTTGTGGAATTGGTACTTGTTCTTGCCATGCAGTGATTCCTGTACCCATGTTATGTTCAGGCCAACTGTAGGAGGCAATATAAAAATAGTCATCATCGGCGCTAATACTGACTCCAGTGTAGGCGGCAAAGTGAGACTGAATTGTAGATAATAAAGTGCCATCTCCCGTTGAATTATCTGTGTCCGTTGGGGTATCCGTTGAGTCGTCAGTCGAGGTATCTGTGGTGTTATCTGTTTCAGTAGAAGTGTCTGTGGTATTATCTGTATCCGTATTTTCTTCAGGTGCAGGAGGAGTTACTGGAGCAACAACTGCGGGAACCTCAGGGACAGGATCCTCTTCTACGGAGCAGGTTATAAAAATTAAAAACAATAAAGAAAATAAAGCTGGAGTTAAAAAACTTTTACGATTAGTGCTTGACCAGTAAAGGACTAAAGAGGCCACCAAAAGTAATAGCAATATCAAGCTAATGTTTACATTCCCTTTGGTCATTTTTAGTCCAGTGGTTCCTTTTTTAACTGGAATGGGCAACGCTAAATTCGCATTGATGTGCGCAGTCAATTCATGTCGCTTAAGAATCAAAAATTGATCTTCCATTACAAAATCAGTCAAGGGATATTCATAAACAACCCCAGTTTTTGGGTCTTTTAGCAAAACAATATCCTTTATTAAAGCTATATAATCAGCTTTAAATGTTTTATTATTTTCACTAAGTTGCCAAGACTTTGCATGACTTTCTGAATGATATCCAGAATGTGCGTTTATAAATCCACAAAAGAAAAAGAAAAAGATTAACAGCGCAATAGAATTTAGTTTATGGTTTTCCATTTTTAAATAATTTAGTTAATCCAAATTTAGTTATTTTTCAGATGGTAATTCAAGAAAGGAAATAATAATTACTCAGAGATTATTTTTAGAGGGTAACGTTTTATATTTACTAAATGCGAGTACACTTATTTTAACCTTTTCAACCTTTGCCATGAAATTCAAACGCTTATTTAAAAATTTACTTTTTAGTATTTTAGGCTTGTTAAGCCTTATCATTCTTATTTATTTAGTGTACTTAATTAAATGGAATGTTGATTCTTCCAAAAATGAAGAACTTTTAGGAAAAGTAGCTCCATTCATTGAAAATAAGGGTAATCCATATCGAGATTTAAATAAAAATGGAAAATTGGACGTCTACGAAAATAAGGAAGAGTCCATTCAAAATAGGGTCGAAGATTTGATTTCTCAGATGACCATTGAAGAAAAAGCGGGGACTATCTTCATAAATATGATTGGTGTAAACGAGGATGGTAGTCTAATGGAGCATCCAACTTTTTCAGATCCTTTTAGTTTTTTGATGGGTTCTTCTTTAGAAATGATTGCAAAAAAACACATGAATCACTTCAATATTAGAGCCTCCCATGACAAGGAAAAAATGGTGGCTTGGCATAATACACTTCAGAAAGTTGGGGAACGCACTCGTTTGGGAATACCCATAACCATTGCAACAGATCCAAGGCATGGGGTTCCAGATACATTTGGGGCATCCATTTACACCCCTTATTTTTCTAAATGGCCCTCCCCACTAGGATTGGGTGCTACAAGGGATAGCACATTAGTTTATGATCATGCAAAAATTGTAAGTGAAGAATACAAAGCCCTTGGTATTCGAGTTGCCCTGGGTCCCATGGCAGATATTGCATCAGAGCCAAGATGGACAAGAATTAATGGGACTTTTGGAGAAGATGCTTTTGTAAATGCAAAACTTACAGCAGCTTATATAAAAGGTATTCAGGGAGATACGCTAGGGACCCATTCAGTAGCTGCAATGGTAAAGCATTTTCCAGGATCGGGTCCATTAGATGATGGAAAAGACAGCCATTTTCCCCCAGGATATCAGTCCTATAAAGGAGGGAATTTTGATTATCATCTCATCCCTTTTGAGGCTGCTTTCAATGCCGGAGTTTCTTCTGTGATGCCCTACTATAGTGTTCCTAAAGGAATAACATCAGAAGATGTTGCTGCAGGATATAATAAAGATTTGATTAAAGGAATCCTTCGAGATGGGTATAATTTTGATGGGATTATTTGTACTGATTGGGGAATTATTTCAGATATAAAACCATTTGGAATGATGTTTAAACCAGCTTCAGCGCATGGTGTTGAACACTTATCTACAGTTGAAAGATTGGAGAAAATTATAGCTGCTGGAGTGGACATGATCGGGGGAGAATCGCTGAGTCTAGAACTTGCCAATAGCATTCATTCTAAAAAAATCAGTGAGGAAAGAATTGACGAATCTTTAAGAAGAATACTCAAGCAAAAGTTTCTGCTTGGACTCTTTGACAATCCTTATTTAAAAAGCGAATCCCATTTGTCTCTTGATAATAAAGCCAACATTACCAAAGGAATTGAAGCACAGAAAAAATCCTTAGTCTTATTGAAAAATGAAACCGAATTTTTGCCACTTCCACAAAAAACCAAAGTTTACCTTCATGGCTTTGATGAAAGTAAAAATTTAAAAATTGAAGTTTCTACACTGGAAAATGCAGAGGTCATTATCGTTAAATTAAAAACACCAAGTGGTGATATTGAGACAGAGTCCATTATGGAGAAACTCTTTGGGGGCGGGCGTTTAAATTATTCAAAAGAAGAATTAGCAGAATTGATACCTCTATTCAAATCAAAACCTACGGTCGTTGTGGTAAACCTTCAGCGCCCCGCAATTCTTACGGAAATAGAACCTTTTTCAAAAGCAATTATTGCGGATTTTGATGTTGCAGAGGGAATTATATTGGATTTAATTTTCGGAAAATTTGCTCCTACGGGAACGCTCCCCATTGAATTGCCTTCCTCAATGCAATCCGTTTTAGACCAAAAAGAAGATCTTCCCTATGACTCAGAAAATCCTTTATTTGAATTTGGACATGGTCTAAAATATACCAAAATTAATGAGTAGCTTTAACAAGTTTTGAATCGTAAAATTAAATTATGAAAAAAAGAAATATACTACTTGTTTTAATGACCTTGTTTTTGGTAACATTAGGTTGCTCTGCTTCTAAAAGTACCACTTCAGAAAAACCCAAAGCGGTTGAAGAAAAAAGTCAAGCAAATTTAAATGTAAGTTTAATTGATCGCTTGAGAAGATATTCAGGCCTTAGCATCAGGGGAGATGGTGAAAATGCTCAGATTTTTTTAAGAGGAATTTCCAGTATAAATAATCCTAAAGAGGTATTGTTTATTATCAATGGATCTCAGGTTGGTAATTTTTCAAGAGCAGCATTTTCTGTAAATCCTCAAGAAATAAAGCGGATTGAAGTGCTGAAGAATCCTTCTGACATTGCCTCTTATGGAATTGTTGGATCTGGCGGTGTTGTTCTGATCACAACAGAATAAATTTATTCCTGGAGCGAAGATAATTAACACGATTGTTTAACTTTAGGGTTAAACGGAAACGCTGCCCGATTGTTTTATCGCTTGCTTAGACACAAAATTTATACAGATTGTAACGCATTGCGCTATTTTGAACTTTACAATCAAAATAAGGGTTATGGTAAATCATAAAATAAAGGCATTTTTAAATTTGACCATTAATAAAGGATGACAAAATTTAGTTTACATAATAAAGGCTTGGTTCTTACAGGTGGAGGAAGTGGAATTGGGGAGGCAATTGCACTAACTTTTGCAAGGCAAGGAGCAACGGTATATATCTTAGACTTCAACATTGAGGCAGCCGAGGAAACGGTAAAGCAGATAGAGTTGGAAGGTTTTTCTGCAAAAGCGTATGCTTGTGATATCTCGAAACAAAATGAAGTTAATGAATGTATTGACAAAATAGCAAAATTGAATTCCATAGATATTTTGATAAATAATGCAGGTATTGCTCATGTAGGAAACATAGAAGCCGTTGAAGAAGCAGATTTAGATCGCTTGTATGAAGTAAATATTAAAGGGATCTATAATTGTACAAAAGCATGTATTCGTTATATGAAATCAAAGGGAGGGGGTAGTATTTTGAATCTTGCCTCGATAGCATCCTCCGTGGGGATTTTTGATCGCTTTGCTTATTCCATGACTAAGGGAGCTGTTTTAACGATGACGCTTTCGGTCGCCAAAGATTACTTAGCTCATAATATTCGCTGTAACTGTATTTCTCCCGCCCGCGTTCATACACCATTTGTGGATGGCTTTATTAAAAAAAATTATCCCGGAGAAGAACAAGAAATGTTTGATAAACTTTCCCAAACACAACCCATAGGGCGAATGGGGAAACCCCAAGAAATTGCTGATTTAGCACTGTTTCTCTCTTCAGATGAAGCTGGATTTATAACGGGATCGGACTATGCAATAGACGGTGGGTTCATAAAATTAAACGGAAAGTAACTTTATAATTAAATACAGTAAGATGAAATTAATACGTTTTGGTGAGATTGGAAATGAAAAGCCAGGGGTTCAATTGGACAACGGAGATTGGATAGATGTTTCTGCTTTTGGACAAGATTATAACGAAGCCTTTTTTGGAGGAGATGGAATAGAACAATTAAAAAAGTGGGTTATTACCAGCGCAAGTCAATGTCCAGTTGTGGATCCAAAAACACGCCTTGGAGTCCCTTTAGTTCGCCCTTCAAAGATTGTGTGTGTAGGATTAAATTACGCCAAACATGCCGCAGAAAGCGGAATGGATATTCCCAAGGAACCCGTATTGTTTTTTAAAGCTACCTCAGCATTAGTAGGCCCAAACGATGCGATTATTATTCCTAAAGGAAGCGTCAAAACAGATTGGGAGGTTGAGCTTTCTATCGTGATTGGAAAACAAGCATCCTATGTTACTGAAGCAAATGCTTTGAGTCATGTTGCAGGATATGTTCTTCATAACGATGTGAGCGAAAGAGAATTTCAATTAGAGCGATCAGGACAATGGGTAAAAGGGAAAAGCTGTGATACTTTTGCCCCTTTAGGTCCCTTTATAGCAACGCGTGATGAAATCAAAGACCCTAATAATTTACACTTATGGTTGAAGTTAAACAACCAAGTAATGCAAGACAGTTCTACTTCTGATTTTATTTTCAACGTTCAAGAAGTTGTGAGTCATATCAGTCAGTTTATGACACTTCTCCCAGGAGATATTATTTCTACTGGAACTCCCTTTGGGGTGGGACTTGGTTTAACTCCACCAAAATATTTAAAGCCAGGAGATATTGTTGAATTAGGTATTGAAGGGTTAGGCACTTCAAGGCAAGAGGTAAAAGCCTATCTAAAAGGATGAAAATTGATGCGCACCAACATTTTTGGAATTACATCCCTGAGCGAGATACTTGGATTGATGATTCGATGCGCATTCTTCAAAAAGATTTTTTACCTACAGACTTAAAAGCCTTACTTAAATCAAATTCCATTGATGGATGTATCGCGGTTCAAGCAGATCAATCTGAGGAAGAAACAACCTGGTTATTAGACTTAGCTGAGGAAAATGACTTCATTAAAGGGGTTGTAGGTTGGGTTGATTTATGTGCTGAGAATGTAGAAGATCGGTTACAGTTTTTTTCTAAAAACCCGCTCTTCAAAGGGGTTCGTCATATTGTTCAATCTGAGGAGAAAGATTTTGTTTTAAGAGATGATTTTAAAAATGGGCTCTGTAAACTAGCTCCTCTTGGACTGACTTATGATCTCTTGGTTTATCCTTCACAACTTGAAGCAGCAACAGAATTGGTTTTTCAATTTCCCGAGCAACAATTTATTTTAGACCATTTAGCAAAACCAAATATTAAAGGGCAAGAATTAGATTCTTGGAAATCCCAAATTGAAATTATTTCTGCTGCCCCAAACATTAGCTGTAAACTTTCGGGGATGGTTACAGAAGCAGATCTGAATCATTGGCATGCAAATGATTTTACCCCTTATTTAGAAAGCATTATTGATTATTTTGGTTTAGACAGAGTTCTTTACGGTTCTGACTGGCCCGTATGCCTTTTAGCTGCAGAATATAAAGAAGTACTTAAACTTGTTCAAGATTTTACAGCAGCTTTTTCAAAAAAAGAGCAAGCCAATATTTTTGGAGGGAATGCATGTCGTATATATAATTTAACGGACTAAAAGGGAAAAATGGATTTAGAGTTAAAAGGAAAAATAATAATTGTCACTGGTGGTTCTAAAGGGATTGGATATGGAATCTGTGAACGCTTAGTTCAAGAAGGGGCAATACCTGTTATTGTTGGAAGAAATAAAAAAACAATACTGGAAGCCGTTGAACAGCTCAGTAAAAAAGGAGCATCTGTTGGATTTGCATTAGCAGAGCTTACAGATCCAAAGCAGTGTCAAGAAGCTGTTGATACAGTTAGGAGGCAATACGGCAAAATAGATGGTTTGGTAAATAACGCAGGGGTAAACGATAGTATCGGTTTAGAATCTGGAAACCACAAAGCATTTATGGATTCTATTCAAAAAAATCTAACTCATTATTATTTGATGGCACACCATGCTTTGCCTGCATTAAAAATTTCCAAGGGGTCCATTGTTAATATAGGGTCAAAGACTTCCTTTACAGGACAGGGAGGTACCTCAGGCTATGCTGCAGCCAACGGAGGTAGAAATGCTTTAACGCGTGAATGGGCGGTTGAATTATTACCGTATTCCATCCGCGTCAATGCTGTAATTGTTGCAGAATGCTACACTCCACTTTACAAAAAATGGATTCAAACATTTTCAAATCCTGAGAAAAAACTAAAAGAAATTACTCAAAATATTCCCTTAGGGAATCGCATGACTACAGCCCAAGAAATTGGAGATACAGTTGCTTTTTTACTTTCTGAACGCTCAAGTCATACTACAGGACAATTGATTTTTGTGGATGGAGGCTACTCACATTTAGACCGATCTTTATAAATTTTGCTCATGAAAAACGTTTCCAAACCGGCCATTGTTTCAAAAGAAGTATTCCTTCCCTTTCTTTTGATTACAACATTATTTGCGCTTTGGGGCTTTGCAAATGACATTACCAACCCAATGGTTTCTGCATTCAAAAAGATTTTAGAATTGAATAATACGCAAGCCTCTTGGGTACAAGCAGCTTTTTATGGAGGATACTTTACAATGGCTTTACCTGCAGCCTATGTTGTAAAGCGGTATTCATACAAAACAGGAATATTAGTAGGACTTTTTCTGTATGCCTTTGGTGCGCTTTTATTTTATCCAGCTGCTGCTATGGAAAATTATACTTTCTTTTTATTGGCACTCTATATTTTGACCTTTGGCTTGGCTTTTTTAGAAACCACTGCCAATCCTTTTATCCTCTCTATGGGGGATGAGGCTACTGCAACACAGCGGTTGAATTTGGCTCAAGCATTTAATCCTATGGGAGCGCTGATGGGACTTTTTGTCGCACAGAGTTTTATCTTGGGGGCATTACAATCGGATGATTTGGATGCACAGGGCAATGGTATTTATGAATCCCTTTCTGATTCTGCCAAGGCTGTTGTCAAAACTGCGGACCTCGAGGTGATACGAAATCCCTATGTCGCTTTGGGGATTTTTGTTTTGCTGATGATGCTTGTGATTTCTTTCGTAAAAATGCCAAACACAACGCAACAAGAATCAAGCACAAGCCTTTGGAATTCTATTAAAAGAATTTCGCGAAACGAGCGCTTTGTCGGGGGAGTAATAGCTCAACTTTTTTATGTAGGTGCACAGATTATGTGTTGGACTTATATTTATCAATATGCTGAGAACTTGGGTATTGAAAATCAAAAAGCAGTGAATTATGCGTATAGCGCACTAGTTATATTTCTTTTAGGACGTTTTTTATGCGCCTACTTGCTTAAGTATATGAATTCTGGTAGATTATTGATGAGCTTATCATTTATGGCAATTGTCTGTTGTTTAGGGACAATTTTTATTGAAGGGATGGGCGGTTTGTATGCGCTTGTTGCGATTTCTTTTTGCATGTCATTGATGTTTCCCACCATTTACGGGATTGCTTTAACAGGTCTTGGAGAAGACGCAAAACCAGCATCTGCCTTTTTAGTCATGGCGATTGTTGGCGGAGCTTTTATGCCAGTTTTGCAGGGGCAAATTTTAGATTTTGGTGGAAGTGGCTATAACGATATTGAAATATTAGGAGTCCCTGAAGTCAACTTTTCATTTTCCTTACCCTTACTCTGTTTTATTGTTGTCGCTGCCTACGGATACCGAACCTTAAAGGTTTATAAAATTGGATAAAAGAAGGGTTATGAAAACTAAAAAATATTGTTTTGCTCTTGATTTAATTGATGATAAAGACGCTATTGAAGCCTATAAAACACATCACAAGAATGTATGGCCAGAAATTTTAAAAAGTATTAAAGCTGTTGGAATCCATGAGATGGAAATTTATTTGGTAGCCAATCGCCTTTTCATGATTATGGAAACAGATGAAAAATTTTCTTTAGAGGGCAAACAAAAGCAGGAAGAGTCAAACTCGAAAGTACAAGAATGGGAGACCTTAATGTGGAGTTATCAAAAAGCCCTCCCAACAGCCGCTCCTGGGGAGAAATGGGTGCGTATGGAAAAGATATTTTCTTTATAGATTTATAATGAAAAACAAGATGAACCTGAACGCTAAATGGGGATGTTAAGTTATTGGGAAAAGTCAGAAATGCTAGACTATGATTTAGTCGTCGTAGGGGCAGGTATTACAGGCATGTTTTGTGCATTATCATATCGTAAAAAATATCCTGATGCACGCATTGCGATTTTAGAACGAGGTTTGTTTTCTTCAGGTGCAAGCACAAAAAATGCTGGCTTTGCTTGTTTTGGATCCCTTACAGAATTGATGGATGATGCAACTAAAATGGATCAGGATTCCATGCTCAATATTCTTGAACTTAGAGTTCAAGGCTTAGCACTTTTAAGAAAAGAATTGGGAGACAACGCAATTGATTATAAACCCTATGGAGGGTATGAACTTTTTTTTGAAAAAACACCAAAAGCACTTGATTCAATTGCTCATTTTAATTCCTTGCTCAGGCCGATTTTTAATAAAGATGTATATCACCTTAGGCCCTCCAAGATAAAAGATTTTGGATTTGACACAAGCAAGGTTAATCATTTGATTGAAAACTCTTTTGAAGGGCAAATCAATACAGGAATGATGATGCAAGCACTTCGTTCCAAACTTAATAAAGCCAATGTTTTCTTTTTTTCACATACCGATGTAACCCATTTTGATCCTGATCAGAAAAAGGTTTTTATTAAAAGTAACACGGAAACTATTTCTTTTAAGTATGAAAAACTAGCCATTTGCAATAACGCTTTTGCAAAGCAGTTTTTTGAGAATTTAGAAGTATACCCGGGAAGGGGTTTGGTTTTGGTTACTGCTCCTATAAAAGATTTAAAAATTAAAGGAACTTTTCATTATGATGAAGGCTATTTTTATTTTAGAAATAGTGGGGATCGTATTATTTTTGGAGGAGGAAGAAATGTCGATTTTAAGAAGGAAACGACAACAGCTTTTGGGGTAAATCAAAAAATTAAGGAAAAGCTACTTCACGACCTAAAGGAGTTTATCCTTCCAAATTCTACTCCCTCAATTGAAGGAGAATGGTCTGGTATTATGGCTTTTGGAAACAACAAGATTCCTTTAGTTAAGAAAATGGGAGATCATTGTGCTATTGGAGTTAGGCTTGGTGGAATGGGAATCGCTATAGGGAGTAAAATAGGAAATGATACGGCTAATTTATTAATGGATTGACCATTATTTATGATCTGTTTTCGTGCCTATGTATAGTTTTATTACATTTATACAATGAAAAATTTATTTTATTATTTTGGGTTTTCTTATTTAAAGCCAAAGCAATATTGGCCTTTAAGGATAGTTGTTATTCTTTATTTTTTAATCGTTTATTCGGGACTCATTTATGACCTCACCACAGAAAAAATAAAATACTATTCAACTACTAGTGGATATTTCAATCTCCTCCTTCAAGACAAGGCTTTTTTATATATCTATATAGTTCCAGTTATTGTAATTTTTATTGGCTCCTATTTATGGGAGTTTTTTCTTACTGTGAATCAAAAACCACCACAGAAAAAATAAAAAAACCGTCTTTGGAAAAAGACGGTTAAACAAACAAATTGAATTGACTAACTATAAAAATTTAAATTATTTTAGGGTAACAAAGCCTAAAACCTAATCTTTTTTTAGTTGAAAAAAGCGTAAAAAATATGCTTTTCTTTTAAATTTTATTCAAAGATAAAACCATATCGATAAATATACTGTTACGAAAACATTAATAAATGTCTTTTTGATGAGAATACAATAATTCACAAGCTCTTTTGTCAATTATTCAATAGAATAGGATTAATTCTTATAAGAATTAATTTTTTTAAGGAACGAGGGAGAGAAAATTCTTTTTAATACTATTTTATCATTCAGCAGGCACCGTTTAGTTTGATTTACCATTTAGAAGCCCTAAGTTTGATTGCAGTTTAAATCAAAACCCATGAAACAATTTTTACATCTTTTAATCTTGGTATTATTTTGTTTTTGCAATACCCAAGATAAAGTTACGCCGCCAAACATTATCTTTATCTTGACAGATGATCAAGGATTTGGGGATCTTGGTGTGTATGGGGCAACTGATATAAAGACTCCCAATCTAGATCGATTAGCAGGAGAAGGCGCTCGTTTTACTTCTTATTATGCTACGCAGCCTGTATGCTCGGCTTCTAGAGCTTCCATTTTGACAGGATGCTATCCAGATCGAATTGGAATCCACAATGCCTACAGCCCTGGCTCAAAAGTTGGGCTAAATCCAGAAGAAACGACCTTAGCAGAACTTTTAAAAGAAAAAGGATATGCTACGGGTATTTTTGGTAAATGGCATCTGGGTGATGCTCCTGAATTCCAACCAAGAAAGCATGGTTTTGATGAATATTATGGTATCCTATATTCCAATGACATGTGGCCTAAACATCCACAACAAGGAGCTGTTTTCAATTTTCCAGACATTAAATTGTATGAGAATGAAACTCCACTAAGAGTTTTAGAGGATCAAACCTTTCTGACAGGTGCCCTTACAGATAGAGCCATAGATTTTATTAAAAAAAATAAAGAAAACCCTTTTTTCGTTTACTTACCTCATCCACAACCTCATGTTCCATTGTTTGCAATAGACAGTCTTAAAAATACCCAAAAAAGAGGTCTTTATGGAGATGTAATTCATGAGATTGATGCTTCTGTAGGGCGTATTTTGAGTACCCTTGAACAAGAAGATTTGGTTGAAAACACCATTGTTATATTCACTTCTGATAATGGCCCTTGGTTATCTTACGGAGGTCATTCGGGATCTCCAGGAATTTTCAGAGAGGGTAAAGGAACAAACTGGGAAGGTGGGCATAGAGTGCCTGGAATCATTCGCTTTCCAAATAAAATTGCTGCAAATATGGTTATAGAGGCCCCTGCCATGGGAATTGATTGGTTGCCCACGCTTGCAGAATTTGCAAATACAAATTTACCAACAAAAAAAATTGATGGAGCTTCTCTAGTTCCTCTTTTGACGGGATTGAATCAATCATCACCACACGAAAACTTTTTCTTTTACTATCGAACAAATGAGCTACATGCTGTTCGGCACAAGGAGTGGAAATTGTATGTTCCTCACACCTATCGTACCCTAAACGGAAGAGAAGGAACGAATGATGGTTTCCCTATTCCTTATGAGATTAATGAAATTAAAATTGCCGCACTATTTAATCTTACCACTGATCCTAGCGAACAAAATGATGTTGCGGAACAACACCCACTTTTGGTTGAGAAAATTACTAAAATAGCGGATTCAGTCCGTTTGGTTTTGGGGGACAGATTAACTGGAATTAAAGGAAATGAGGTACGCCCAGTTGGTAGAATATTGGAATAAAAAATTAGTTTTTGTCGGTATTCCAGGGGCCGTGATGTAACGTATCATCACTTGAATCAGTTCGCTTAAACCCATGGGCACCAAAGTAATCTCTTTGCGCTTGAATCAAGTTAGCACTACTTTGCTTTTGAGATATTGCTAAAAAATAGTGCCAGGCGGAACTCATACTGCTGGTTGGAATGTGCTGTTTTAAACTACTTTCTAAGGTGAGTTCCCACGACTCTAAACCGGCGTTTATTTTTTGAATAAAAGGATCGTATTCTAGTAAGGTTTGATTGGATTTAAAAATATCAATTAGTGAATGCATTAAATCCGACTTTATAATACACCCTTCAGACCATAGACTGGCAATTGTTGAAAGATTGATTTTCCAACCATATACTAGAGCAGCCTCACGGATCATTTCAAATCCCTGATGATGATTAATTAATCGAGATAAATCATATGCTTTCTTTAATGCTTCTAATGAGATTTTTTCATCTTTTCTTGCTCTTGGAAAAATTTTAGAGATTTTTTCGCGTTCGTTTTTTGAAGAAGAATTATAACGTGCATATAACGCTGAAGCCATCATACTATTGTTGGTTCCTAGATTTGCACCTGCAGCAGTTGCCCACGCTCCAGTTCCTTTGTTGGAGGCTTCGTCTTTAATAAAATTGATAAACGGATTACCTTTTTCAGTATAATTCAGAAGTGCATGGGTGATTTCTAAAAGGTAACTCTGACTGGAAGTATTTAGCCATTCACCAAACATTTTTTGGAGGTCAATAAAATCATGCCTTGCATCGGATCCAGCCAACTCAAAAACCTCAGCAAGTAACTGCATTTCTGCATATTCAATTCCGTTATGAACTATTTTTACAAAATGCCCAGCGCCCCCCGCCCCTAAGAAAGCACAACAGGGTTCTCCTTTTAAATTTTTAGCAGCAATAGTTTCTAATTCCTTTGATACAAGGGGGTAAGCACTTTCAGAACCACCCACCATTAAAGAGGGTCCTGTCAGCGCCCCTTCTTCCCCTCCGGAAACACCCATTCCTAAAAAATGAATGCCTACATCAGCTAATTCTTTGGCTCTTTTTTCGGTGTCCTCAAAATGAGAATTACCTCCTTCAATCACAACATCTCCCTTAGTGAGAAGTGGCGTAAGGTGTTTTAAAATAGAATTTGTTGCTGTTCCTGCCGGAAGCATGAGGATTATTTTTCTAGGGGCTTGTAGGCTGTCTACAAACCTATTTAAATCCTCGAAAGGAAGCGCTGACTTAAGTTCAGGAAAGGTGAGACAATGTTTTTCTGCGACATTCTCTTCCACTCCTTCCACACGTCTGTTATAAAGAGCTAAAGGCACTCCTTTTTGAGCTAAGTTTCTACTTAGACTTGTTCCCATTACACCCAGGCCAATTACGCCCCAATTTGGATTATGCATGATTTAGATGAGATTTTATTTGATTTACAAGGTCATTTAATTCGGTGTTGGCATCCAGATGAATTCCTTCAACAGGGACTTCAAGTGTTTCTAGTTGACTTTCAAGAAGGGATATTGGCATAAAATGAATTCTGTTTTCCATGCGTTTTTTAAGTGTTTTTAAGTCACAAGCTAAATAGACCCAAAGCAATTGATCCGAATGAATATTTCGACTTAAAATATCACGGTAACTCTGTTTTAAAGCAGAACAAGCCAATACTACACCTGTGTTTTTTTCTTGGATCAACTTTTTATTTAAATCGTGGAGCCAAGGCGCTCTATCTTCATCATCTAGCGGAATGCCATCTTTCATTTTCTTAATGTTCATCGGTGAATGAAACTGATCACCTTCCACAAATGAAATTCCTAATAAACGGGATAATTTTTCCCCTAATGTGGTTTTTCCAGAACCACTTACACCCATTACTATGATTGTTTTTGACACCCCATAAAGGTATGAAAAAGCCCTTTGAATTTAAATTTACAAACTTAAAACTCCTTAGAAAGAGAATGAATTCAAAAAAATAAAGTTAAATAAGACTTGTTTTTAAAGAACCAACCCTAATCCAAGTAATTCCATGGAAGCGTTTTTTGCTCCTGAGCGGCAAGATGCGCTAAGCTTAATATTTTTGAAACAATCAGGTTGTTTTCTATACTGTAAAGTGAATTTTTTGGAATTTTTCTTTTTTCGTGCACCACTTCATAGAGTAAGCGGAAGGGATCTTTTTGATAGTCTTCAATGGCTTTTGGCTTATAGGGTTTTTCTCCTTCCGACTCTTTTTCCATGACCATCATTTTTGATCCATTTAAACAATTTATGTACCCACTCGACCCATATAGCTGCATGTCTTTTCTGTTGTGTGACCAATTCCATGAAGCTTGAATAACGACTTGTTGTTTTTCATATTCCAATACGATTGTTGTATCATCGTCTACTTTTGGATATTTATTTGGCTTTGTTTGCTTAGCAATACAACTTACAGAAATGGGTGTTTGACCCTCCAAAAGCCAAGTGGCTATATTTGCACCGTAGCACCCAAAGTCAGTTAGGGCTCCACCGCCGTTCAGAATAGGATCAGTAAGCCATTCAAGAAATTCAGGGCTACAACCAATTTCTTTGGGCCCAGGATGCCCAGTGTTAAAAACAAGCTTATTTAGATTTCCTATTCGATTTTGTGCGAGTAAATCTTTTGCTTCATAGGTACTCTCATACCATGAGGTTTCATAGTTGATTAGAATAGGGACATTATATTTTTTTGAAAGTTTTGACATTTCAAGTGCATCTTCATAAGAAGTTGCCATCGGTTTTTCAACCATGACTGGAATATTTTTTGGAACAAAAAATGCAACAACTTCTAGATGACTTTTTGTTTCATTAAAGGCAGAAACAGCCTCTGGTTTTGTTTTATCATACAAGGCTTGATAAGAGTCAAAAAACAAGGAATCGGGAAGCTGGTAGCGCTTTTGATATCGTGCAATGGCCTCTTTATTGGTCTCAACAATACCAACAATTGTGACGTCTTCTTTATTTCTATTAAAAACCCAACTCACATGATCATGAACCAATCCAATGACACCTAAACGAAGTGTTTTATCTGAATTATCTTGGGATTGTGAATATACTTTTGACTGTAATATGGAACTAAAAAGGATAAGGATAAAAAAGTATTTAGCGCGATAAAGTAAAACTGCTTTCATAATTTTAGTAAATTGAATTTTAAATGTAATCTATTTTATTATTAATAAAACATCATGCAAAAATTTAAATCTCTTTTTGTTTTTCTTTTAATTTCTTCCTTAATAGGTGCACAATCTCCTTCAAAAAAAATACTTGCAATTTTTGCCCATCCCGATGACGAACAGTCTGTTGCTCCTATTTTAGTTAAATATGCTGAAGAAGGTGTTGAGGTTACTTTAGTGATTGCTACAGATGGAAGATTGGGGGTCAACGAATATAATGACAATAAGGCTGGGGATGGTTTGGCCGCCATACGAAGAAAAGAAATGGCCTGTGCTGCAGAAACATTGGGAGTTACTTTAATTCATCTTGACTACCATGATCAATTAAAAGCGGCAGAAGGTTTTGATGGACACATTCCTCATGTTCAAAAGCTAATTTTAGACCTCAATAAAATTGTTTCTGAATTTCAACCTGATGCAATTATAACTTGGGGACCAGATGGAGCTACAACACATATGGATCATCGTTTAGTTGGGGCGTCAGTGACTCAAGTATTTGTTTCCCAAACCTGGGATAAGCCCATGGATTTATATTATTTTGGAATACCTTCTGACTTTTTGGAGGATGAAAGAGCAAAAAAATTAAGAGGACAAAGCCGTAATTTTTTAACAACTCAAATTCCATTTACTACTGCGCACTTCGAGCAAGCGTATCGTGCTTTATTATGTCATGAAAGTCAATATCCTGCTGAGGTAGTGGCCAACATCAAAAAAGAAAGATCAAAAATGGGAACAACACTTTTTTTACGAAAGTTTCAAGCACCAAAGGAAATACAGAATAGTCTTTTTTAAAGATCAAACACAAGTTCTGTAGTAGGGAATTCAGCCCTATTTTTTGAAATGTCACCCAGACGTACTTTTGTATTCCAAAGAAATACTTTCTTTAGTGAGGGTATGTTTTTAATTAACTCAAAAACCTCTTTATTAACCTGAGTACTGTGAAGATTTAATACTTCCAAATGTTTTAAGGTACTGAGCGAAGTTAAATCGGATGCTTTAATTCGGTTTTTTTGAAGATTAAGACGGGTTAAATTTTCCATTTTCCCCATAATTTCTATTTGAGCCCCTTCAAGTTTACTATCTCCTAGATTTAGCCAAGTGATATACGGGGCACACCTCACCAAAACTTTGAGTGCCTCATTGGTAACTTTATCTCCTTGAAATCGAATATCTAATAATGGATTATCTTGTGAAAGTGTTCTCCAGCTGAAATTTGCATTTTCTAATGCTGAAAAAACGGAATCCTCTAATGGTGCTAACGTCACTTTTTCAACCCAAGGTTTGTCACGGGTGTCTAAGCTGTAATTTTTTAATAAAAGAGATTGTATTTCTGGTGTTATGGTATGTTGGCTTAGTGTTTTAGAATAGTTTGCACCCTCCATAATCCACCATTGTAATAATTGGATTTCATGATAAGAAAAAGGGACCCCTGTTGGCGGCATAAATTTTTCATTTTCTTGAGAAAAAGTTAGCCTTTTATAAAGTAAGCTCTTATTCAAGTTCTTTCCTACAATGGCAGCTCCGCTTCCGCCTCCTTTTTTTAAACCTTCTATTGAAGTCATGTTTAAGCTACCATAGGAGGTTTCAGTATTGTGACACCCCATACATTTTTCCGTCAATAAGGGTTGTATCAAATCATTAAAAACAAAAACAGAATCTAGTGGCAGCGCATCAAATGTTTTATACTCCTTTTGCTTATCAAATTTTGATTTAATAAAATCAGGGGCATACTCAATTAAATAATTGGGACCATGGGTAAGGCTCCCACCAAAGTGCCCCACTAAAATAAGCAAAATGAGAACAATGAAATTATTTATACGGCTGAATAAAGAGGGTAAATTCAAATTTTTTATTCTCAAAATCCAACCTACACAACTAAAAAGTACAAGTAAAATTCCGGTGTATTGATGCAGTGTTAATTCGGATTCTATATAATGCCCGTTTCTCGCTAATAACCATCCTATAAAAGCAGAAAAAAAGGAGCTTATAAAGGCCAGTAACCAGGTGATTGAAAGAAAATTAAAACGGGACCCTTTATCTCTAAACCACTTTAACTCAAAGATAAGCGCAAGTATAATAAACCCTATGGGCAAGTGCACCAAAAGAGGATGTAATCTACCAAAAAATGTAGTTATGTCCAATGCGATCATTATACTCTTGTTAGTTTAAGTGGATATGTCTTTCCTGAATTCCATTGGGGGACATAAATATTTTCATCATCATCAATACAGACATCATGGGGATTAAAAAATGTTTTTTGGTCATAGCTTGGCGATTTGAATGCACCATTAACATAATTTGGAATACTTCCACCAGGTAATGATACCACTTCATTTTTTTCATTTAGAACGGCGAGCATTCCATCATACGATCCCCAGTCCTTTGTGACTATTACCGCAAAATAAAGCATTCCATTTTTTAAGACAGGCCTACATACATAACATCCTGGAAGATGAATCGTTTCAATATGATTTCCGTCTAAAGTAAATCGTTTAAAACTATTAGCAGAACGTGAGGTAATCAAAAGTGTGGGCTCTTTTCCTCCGCGAGTATCTAGAGTGATTCCATGGCAACAATCGAAATGATAATCTTCCGTCCCTTTCCCACCAAAATGGCGGATGTAGTTTCCTTTTGCATCATATTGAATAATGTAATCTAAACCATAGCCGTCTGCAATATAAATATCTCCGTTAGGAGCAATAGCTGTTTCTGTAGGTTTAAATTGATCTGCTGTGGTATAGGCTTCCACCTCTTTTGGCATTGAAAATTCCAATAGCTTTTCACCCTTAAGAGTTGTTTTACAAACTTTATGCGAATCGGGATCAGTGATAAATAAAAATTCTTCTGAACCTTCTTCAACAATGGTTAACCCATGTGCACCAGGATATTCTGTTCCCCAAGCATCTAATATTTTCCCTGATCTATCATAGATTAAAATATTGTTTTTGGGATGAGTAGTCGTCATCAAAATTCTTTTATTCTTGTCCATTACCATTTCATGACAATCATTCACAGGGAATTGTGAAGGATCTTGTATTCCCCATTTTTTATCAACTCGATAGGTATAATCACCATGGCCTACTATTGGGTTTTCTTCAATTGCAGGATTGGTAATTGCAAAAATATTTTCAAAAGGGGTTAGGGTTATTCCAGCAGCAACTCCTGCTTTTTTGATAAAATTTCTTCTGCTTTTTTTCATGGGATTATACGTTTAGTTTTTATAGTCTTTTGTTATTTTTTCGGTATCTATATAAATAGCTATGCTAAGATGTCTTTTACTACTTTGCCGTGAACATCGGTAAGACGAAACCTTCGACCTTGAAATTTAAAAGTAAATTTCTCATGATCAATTCCCATAAGGTGCATTAATGTGGCTTGAAAGTCGTGAACATGAACAGGGTTTTCAATTATATTATATCCAAATTCATCTGTAACTCCATAAGTAATTCCTTTTTTGATTCCGGCACCCGCCATAAAAATGGTAAAACAACCAGGGTGGTGGTCTCTGGCATAATTGGTCTCGGTCAACTGACCTTGAGAGTAGTTGGTCCTTCCAAATTCACCCCCCCAGATAACTAAGGTATCTTCTAACAAGCCTCTTTGCTTGAGATCTTTAATTAAAGCAGCTGTAGGCTGGTCTGTTTCTTTACATTGGGTTTTGATTAGTTTGGGTAAATCCCCATGGTGATCCCATCCTTGATGATATAATTGTACAAACTTTACATCTTTCTCTATTAGGCGTCTTGCTAATAGGCAATTGGCAGCAAAAGTTCCTGGAGTTCTACTGTCCTCACCATACATTTCATAGATGGATTCGGGTTCTTTGGATAAATCCATCACCTCTGGCACTGAAGTTTGCATTCTAAAGGCCATTTCATATTGGCTTATACGAGACAATATTTCAGGATCACCTATATCGGCATGTTTGTCTTTTTGCATTTTAGACAAATAATCGAGTTGTTCTTCTCTCAATTGTTTGGTTACACCCGGAGGATTGTCAAGATAGAGAACAGGATTTTTTCCTGAACGAAACTGTACCCCTTGATGCTGAGAAGGAAGAAAGCCATTTCCCCACGAACGGGAATACAGCGGCTGACCATACTTATCCTTCGTAATTAAAACGACAAAACCAGGGAGGTTTTTGTTATCACTACCAAGGCCATAACTCAACCAGGAACCCATCGAAGGTCTTCCTGGGAGTTGAGAGCCTGTTTGGATTAAACTCACAGCAGGGTCATGATTAATAGCGTCAGTATGCATTGATTTGATGAAGCATAATTCATCTGAAATTTTACTAACATGAGGCATTAGATCGCTGACCCAAGCACCACTGTTTCCATGTTGATTAAAGTTAAAAAGGCTTCCTGCTAGTGGAAATGAATTTTGTCCTGCAGTCATACCCGTTAGGCGTTGCTCCCCAAAAACACTCGGTGGAAGTTCTTGCCCTTGCATTTTGTTTAGCGTGGGTTTATAATCAAATAAATCGAGTTGTGAAGGGGCTCCACTTTGAAAAAGATATATTACACGCTTCACCTTGGGAACATGGTGAGGCAATCTCAGGTCTAATGCATTGGAATTACGTATCCTATCTGAGGCATACAAGTTTTCGGAATTTAGCATGCTAGCCAAACTCAAACCGCCTAATCCCAAAGTAGTTTTGGTTAAAAAATCTCTTCTGGAATAGTCAGAATTGTCGTGGTCGTGATTGCAATTCATGGATTAATACTTATAATAGGATTCGTTTAAATTTAATAATGTATTTGCGACTATTGTCATAGCAGCAACTTTATCTGCTCGAGCCAAACCGTTATATTTTGACTTTCCAACGTTCAAAACTTTATAGGCTTCAGCTCTATTTTTTCTATAGAATCCTAATTGATTTTGATACAGTTCGTTCAATAAGATTACTTCACTTTCTTTTGGAAATCTTGAAGTTGCCAACCTAAATCCGTGTTTAATTTGGTCTTTGATATCTCCTTTAGACTCCGAAAAAATACGTTCTGCAAAAACACGAGAGGCTTCAAAAAACTGAACATCATTTAGTAATATTAATGATTGTAAGGGAGAAGAAGTATTCTCTCTTTTTATAGTACATATTTCCCTTGCTGTAGCATCAAAAGTAACCAGTGAAGGCGGAGGTGACCCTCTTTTGATGAAAGTATAAATCCCTCTTCGGTAGAGGTCTTCACCTTCGGATTCTTCGTATTCTAATAGGCGAATTGAAAAGGTATTTTTTTCTTTCCATAACCCTTTAGGCTGGTACGGTTTTACACTAGGACCACCTATTTTTTCTGACAATAACCCGCTCACAGCTAGGGCATTATTTCGGATCATTTCTGCGGGTAAGCGACGGGTATTTCCTCTGGCTAGTAAAATGTTGTTGGGATCAATATTATTTTTTTTATCATCAAAAAGGGCTTTTTGCTTGTAGGTTTCAGAAAGGACTAACTGTTTGACAAGTCTTCTTATATCCCAATTATTTTCCATAAAATCAACGGCAAGCCAGTCCAGTAATTCGGGATGGGAAGGGAGCGCACCTTGAACCCCAAAATCCGTAGGCGTTGAAACGAGTCCGTTTCCAAAAAGCATTTGCCAGTACCTATTTACAGCAACCCGTGCTGTCAATGGATTATTTTTTTGAAAGAGCCATTGCGCTAATCCAAGTCTATTTTTAGGAAGGTCTGGGTCCATAGCGGGAAGAACTTCAGGAGTCAGCGATGCTACTTTTAAGCTAGGCTCGTTGTAGTTTCCTCGGCTATACAGATAGGTAGTTCTTGCTTGGTCCAATTCTTCCATCACCATGACTTCTAAAACGGGCTCTATTTCTTCTCTCCAGGCGTTTAGATTTTCTTTAAGATTTTTTTGAACAGCGCTATATTTGGGATGATTTTGGATCCAATGGTTTTTTGCTAAGGTTTCATCTACAGGAGTTGTTTTCCCTGAATATTGATCAAATAGCATTTTTACTTCTAGATTTGAAATAGACTTATTAAAGATTTTCAAATCGTCCATTTTCCCCATAAATAAGCCATTATCACCTGTGGAACCTTCGTATGTTTTACCAATTAAAACGGGACGTTCTTCAATATTTATCCCACTTGCAGAGACAGGTTTTATGGATTTTGATAAATTATTTAGGCGTGTTTCAAACTCAAATTTTTCGCCATTTTTAAAAAGATTAATCCCTCCTGCTTTACCGGTTCCGTCATAGGAAAAGGCGATATGGGACCACTCATTTACTTGGATGCTGTCTTTGGAACGCACATGAATCATGTTTCCTGGGGACATATTTATTAACCTGAGGTTGAGGTGGTTTTGGTCGTCTAAATAGAAATCCCAACCACGCCACCAATTGTTTTTCCCCCCTGTGGTTCCTAAAATAAATTGTCTTGATTTCTCTTTTCTTTGGTTTGTCTGCGTCCAAATTGCAGCCGAAAAGGAATCGGTCCATTCAAAGTTTGGAATTTCTTTATTGATTGAGAGCCGGTCATAATCACTTTTGAATTCAAGCGCTTCTCCTTTTACACCTTTTACAACCTTAGGAGCTTTACTTGATTTTACGTTTCTATTATTATCTGCTATAAAATAGTCTGAGCGAACTTGGGATAGTTTGTCAAAAGGATAATATCCTATTTGATGTTTGTTTAAATCAGATTCTTTTGGGAGTTTGTCTATATATTGGTATACCTCTGCAAGCTCTTTTTGTGTAAGCTGCATTTTGGTTTCAGTTTCTTTAATAAGGACTTGGAGTTTCTCTAATTGTTCTTCTTGATTTTCCGAGGGGAGATAAAGCAAGGGGCCAAAATCACCATCGTCTCCGGTCATTCCCAACTCTCTTACGTTATTAAAAAATCCACTAAGTTGATAATAATCTTTTTGTGAGATGGGATCAAATTTATGGTCATGACATTTCGCGCAAGCAACAGTAAGCCCTAAAAAGGCAGTACTGAAAGTTTCGGTTCGATCAAAAACATAATTCAGGCGCCATTCCTCATCGATGACACCTCCCTCTGCTGTCATTGGAGAGTTTCGGTTGAACGCTGTTGCCAATTTTTGCTCTCGTGTGGCATTTGGAAGTAAGTCACCAGCAAGTTGCCAGGTTACAAATTGGTCGTAGGGCATTTTTTTGGTAAATGCATCGATCACCCAATCTCTCCAAGGCCACATGGTTCTGAGTCCATCTGCATGCAGGCCATGCGAATCGGCATAGCGTGACACATCTAGCCAGTCTAGCGTAAGTCGTTCTGCAAAGGAATTACTCTCTATTAGTTGGTCTACAAGGCGTTCATAACTCCCAGACAAGGTGTCTTTCAAAAAGGAATCTATTTGATTTAATGATGGCGGCAAACCGGTAAGATCAAAACTAAGTCTTCTTATCAGGGTTTCTTTATCTGCTTGAGGCTCAAATTCTAATTCGTTTTCAAGGAGTTTATCGTAAATAAACTGATCTATTTCTAGGGGATATTTCTCTTTAGCAACAGGACTTGCTTCGGCTTTTTTTGGAGGATTAAAAGACCAATGTTCTTTCCACTCAGCGCCTTGTTCAATCCATTTTAAAAGGAAAGCCTTCTCTCGAGCGGATAATTTGAGGTTTGATTCAGGCGGTGGCATTTGGGTTTCAGGGTCTGTGCTTATTATTCGATGAGCACTTTCACTTCCATAAAGATTTGATTTTGAAAAGGCCTTTTTTCCGCTTTCTAATTTTGCAAAAGCAATGGTTTCTATATCCAATCGAAGACCTGCTTTTCGGGTATTCTCATCTGGGCCATGGCATTTAAAACAGCGATCTGAAAGAATAGGTTTTATATGATAATTAAAATCTACAACCTCAGGGAGGCTTTCCATTTCTTGAGTTATTTCATCTGGGATTACGAAAGTACATTTTGTGAAGAGGAATCCAAGAAGTATTATAATACCAATAAGTAGTTTGGATTTATTTAAAAACCAAGTTTCTTTAGATAGTAGCAACATCAAGATTAGATTAAATTATATCTCTAATATAAAGAATATTTAAGAGATAATGATTTTGAGCTATTTGTGTTTTTTTAAAATCCGAAAAAGGAGGCTTACAGTTTGAATTTTTGACCCTTTCTAGCAATGTTGAACCCTTCCTCAATTACCCATTTGGTTTCTTCGCTTTCAGGATTTAGCATGGGGTTGGTGTGGTTCATGTGAATGAAGTATACTTTATTTTTTAATTCTTTTGAAGCGGAAGATAAATAAGCAATTGTTTCTTTCACTAGGGGGTGAGGAATTTCTGATATCGGGCGATAGTTTATTTCTTTAGCGTCAAAAAAAGTAGCATCGATAAAGGCATAATCTACTTTTTCAAGCACCTCGATTAAACTAAACTCCCACTTTGACCACTTGTCGATATCTGGGATAAAAAGCACTTTTTTGTTTGGCCCTTGAATTCGATACCCAACAGTTTCAGAAAACTCATCTCTGTGGGGTACTAAAAGTGGTGTAACAGTAATTTCAGGGCTAGGTGTTGCTACTTTATTTTTATCTAAGGGGATGAGTTCAATGTTTTTTAGGGAAACGAGCTGACTCCAAGGGCCATTTTTACTCAAAAAAGCACTCATTTTTGGCATTACATAGACGGGTATATTTTTGGCCCCCAGCGCTTCTCGCCCAAGTTGCATAAGGCCAGAATAGTGTCCCATATGGGCATGTGTTAAAAAAATAGACACAGACGTTTTGTTAAGTTCCTTCCATTGAGAGATAATGTCAGGTGTGGCTTCAAAGAGAAGGCTTGAATTCGTTTTAGGGATAAGTATAGCAAGTGCAGTAACATTCCTTTTTTCCTTTTGCTCATGGGAAAGGGTGTTACAGCAAGATTTCTCACAAGCAAGATGGGGAGATCCGCCGTCTTGAACAGTTCCTAATACGGTAAGGAAGGGCTCTGTTTGATTTAGTTGAGAACATAACATGGAGGGAATAAGAAAAACGCCTATTCCAAAACGAAACAGGTTCTTGGTTAAATACCGAATAAATTTCTTTTTACTCCAATGCATTCAGAGTGATAATTTCTATAACGCCAGCTCTTCCTAGCTGACCCCATTTGTTTGTCTCAGCAAGGGATTCGTAAATATTTACTTCACGTATATTTTGCAATGAAATCACTTCTGGGGGAGAATAATACTGTTGACCATCAACGATCCAAAGAGGATAGGCTTGCGAATTTGAAAAGGATTCAGATTGTCTGATAATTACAAGCCCTCTTTGGGTGTCAATTCTTGCAGACCCCAAGTGTTCTCTAATGGCCAATACCAAGTTGGGGGCATTTTCATTTATTCCCCAAGCATTTAAGCCTCTTTTGGCATAACGGTCTTTTTGTTTTTCAAAGGCCTTCTGTTTTTTGAGTTCTCTCAGCTCTTTTTTGGTAAGGTCTTTAGCTTCAATTTCAGTTTGTCCGTAGCTGGTTATGCTTAACATTCCTAATAGCAATAATAGAATTAATTTTTTCATGACTTTTTTAGGTTATTGTATTTGTAGTTAGCAATGGTAGTGAGATACGCAAAACAACTATGCTACTTTACAAAAGTAGTCGTTATTTGTATAACTCGCTTTGTTAGAGGCAAGAAAACAGCTGTTTTTTTAAATGGATTAATCAACATTAACGTAAACACTTTGTTTAGTCAAAGTTTCTTGCTTACTTTTACTTAATTCAAAATATTAACATGAAATTTTTAAACGCCCCTAAAATCACATTTTTTCTGTTCACCCTAGCAACTATTATTAGTTGTGGCAAAGAGGAGGTGCTTCCACCCGACAATTTAATTGGACAATGGAATGTTTATTCTATTACTGACACTTCTGGTTCTGTAATTGTTTGGGATGAATTGGTAGCCGACCTTGTAAACTTAATTCCTACCTACAGCTGTATGGAATTTACAGCATCTGTTACAGAACAACTTGTAACGACACGTTATGTTTTAGCAGATGAAAATTCTACAGCATGTAAAAGCCCTATTGTTAGTGCTTATACATGGTTAGTGGATACAGATTCAGGAAATTATTACTTTACTCAGGGGAATATAACGAATGAATATTTGATTTCTTTTTCTAACAGCAATAATCGAATGACATGGGTTGATCAAACCAATGGGACCATTACCGTTTGGGATCGTGAACAACAAACAACAACAACGGAATAGTTGTAATAAAGAATTAAAACAGGTTATATAATTTTAATATTTATGAAAAAAACAGTTACACTCGCATTACTTTTCTTGGTTGCCTCTTGTGGCGTTTTAAAGAAAACGGTGAAAGACCCCTATGTAGGCTCTTTTAATTTCACCGTTTTTGAGGTTGATAATTATGGTGATATTCCAGTTAAATTAACCATAAATAAAGAAGGTGAAAATTACATCTCTCAGATGGAGTTGGCCAGCGGTGGAGACACCGGAAATGACATGCAGATAAATAGTACATCGTTCAATGACGGAGTCTTAACAATTGAAGCGACTGCTTCAGGGTTTGATATTTATTTCGAACTAACAGTAGATGGAGATGATATTTCAGGTGCTATGATGGGGATGTTTGACATTGAAGGAACGCGAATAAAAGAGTAGTCTTAAAAATTATTTTTAAAAAAACGCCTTATGATAAATAAGGCGTTTTTTTTGAAAACGTTAGGAATTAGTTCAGTTTTAGAGGATAATTTTAGTAGAATATTTTATTTCTTCTAGCACAATTTGACTTTCAATATCACTAATGTTGTAAATGGATGCAACATCGTTGACCAAGAAATCACGAAAGGTTTTAATGTCTGAGAAGCGAACCTTGGCAAGAAAATCAAAACTCCCCGAAGTATGATAAAATTCAATGACAGAATCCAAGCGTTTGATTTCTTTTACAAACTCATTTCGTTTGTCAGAATGATGATCTTTGATGGTTATATTCATAAAGACAAGGATGCTTTTTCCAACCAAATTTGCATCCAATAAAGCCACATATTGCTTTATTATACCAGACTTCTGGAGTTTTTTAATCCGTTCATAGATAGGGGTGGTCGTTAGGGACAGTTTTTGTGCCATTTCCTTTGCTGTAATCATGGCGTTTACTTGGAGGATTTCAAGGATTTTCTTATCAGTAGCATCCATATTCAGTGTTTATTTTTATTATTTAATAAATTTTTAGCTAAAATTACTTAATTATACCATTAAACAAATATTTATAACTACAATATTTGATATTTGCAGCTTAAAATGTTGATTGTGAATCGTGTCATTAGGAGTTTTTCAAAATTTGATTCTTCGACAAAAGAATCAATTTACAGTGCTTTTTCTGAGGGAGAATTGGAGCGAACTACTTTTCCATATCAAGGCAGTATAGTAGAGGGTGTCATTTATAAAACCGAGGAAGCCCTTCTGCTTATTCCTATAAAAACAATACGAGGGATCGAGCTCCGTTTTCTAAAAAGTTCAGAGGACAATGAGGAAGAAATTCCAGAAATAGCCCCTGACGAATAAACCGCTAATGAAAAATAAATATTTAGATTTTATAGAACAATCTTTTGATTTTCCACAACCAGAATTTAAATTAAATCAAAACCATTCCATTGTCTGGGAAGGAGTGGATATAGAATCGTTACTCACAGAACACGGAACGCCGCTAAAGGTAACTTACCTTCCAAAGATCTCCGAAAAAATAAAACACGCCAAGGCATTGTTTCAAAAAACAATCTCTGCGTTAAATTATGAAGGGGCTTACAATTATTGTTATTGTACTAAAAGTGCACATTTCAGTCACATTTTAGATGAAGCTTTAAAAAACGATATTCATATAGAAACGTCTTCCGCTTTTGATATTGAGATTGTCAAAAAGCTAAAAGCCCAAGGTAAAATCACTCAAAATACCTTTGTCATTTGCAATGGATTTAAACGCGATCAATACATTGAAAACATTGCTGAATTAATCAACTCAGGCGATTACAACTGCATTCCCATTATTGACAATTACGATGAAATTCAATTGTTGGATGGGCAGATCAATCGGCCGTTTCAAATTGGAATCCGTATTGCATCGGAGGAAGAGCCGAAGTTTGAATTTTATACCAGTCGTCTAGGGATAGGCTACAAAAATATAGTCCCTTTTTATAAAAGAGAAATAAAGACAAACCCAAAGTTGGAGCTTAAAATGCTTCATTTTTTCATCAACACTGGCATCAAAGACAACTCATACTATTGGAATGAACTCCAAAAGTGCTTGAATGTCTATGTGGAGCTAAAGAAGAACTGTCACTCCCTTACGGACTTAAATATTGGCGGTGGTTTTCCCACGAAAGATTCTTTGGGCTTTGACTTTGATTACGAATACATGATTTTTGAAATCATTAATTTGATTCAGACGGTTTGTAAGGAAGGGGGGGTTCCAGTACCCAATATCTTTACCGAATTCGGATCCTATACAGTAGGGGAATCGGGGGCAATATTTTACGAAGTATTGTACCAAAAACAGCAGAACGATAGAGAAAAATGGAACATGATAAATTCCTCATTCATCACAACACTTCCAGATTCGTGGGCTATTAACAAGCGATTTATGATGTTGCCTATTAATCACTGGAACCAACCCTATGAGCGTGTACTTTTGGGTGGGCTCACCTGTGATAGTGATGACTACTACAACAATGAGCAGCATGTAAATGCCATTTATCTCCCGGTTTTCCCTCAAAAGAAACCCTTGTACATTGGTTTTTTTAATACAGGCGCCTATCAAGAATCGTTGGGTGGTTTTGGAGGTTTACAACACTGCTTAATACCACAGCCAAAACACATTTTGATTCATAAAACGGAAACAGGTGAATTGGAAACGAACATTTTTGCTGAACAACAAAGTGCAGATAATTTCATGAAACTATTGGGTTATGAGTGACCACAAAACTTTTGGGGGAATTCCCACAGAAAACACACAGTATGAAAGCAGTAAAGTAGTGCTTCTCCCTATCCCCTATGATGGGACCAGCACCTATGGAAAAGGCGCAGACTTGGGACCTAACGCCATTCTTTCTGCAGCTGAAAACATGGAGCTGTATGACATAGAAACAGATTCTGAAGTGTATTTAAACGGAATTTATCTCGCCCCAGAAATTAAAGAAAAATCAAGCCCAGAAGCGGTTGCCAAACAAGTAGAAGCAGCTGTTGAGAAACACTTAAACCAAGAAAAATTTGTAACCATTTTAGGCGGTGAGCATTCGGTGAGCATCGGGGCGATACGTGCTTTTAAAAGTAAATACGATGCACTTACCGTCTTGCAGTTGGATGCACACTCTGACTTAAGACCCACCTACCAGGGTTCGACACACAATCATGCGTGTGCACTTCATGAAGCTTCCTTTACTACAAACCTGGTACAAGTAGGAATCAGAAGTATGGATCGAGTGGAACTTCCCTTTTTGAATAAAGACACCCTTTTTACTTCCTATGATATTCGTTCGAATGACTACTGGCAGGACGATGTCATTAATTGCCTGGGAAAAAAAGTATACATCACCATAGATCTTGATGTGTTTGACCCATCTATCATGCCCTCCACAGGTACACCAGAACCAGGGGGATTGCTTTGGAATGAAACCTTAGACTTACTTAAAAAAGTATTTTCTGACTGCGATGTAGTTGGTTTCGATATTGTGGAGTTAGCACCCAAACCCTCGTTGAGTGCTCCTGATTTTATGGCAGCAAAACTTTATTATAAACTACTATCCTATAAATACCACCTCTAATGGCTAAAGAAATTAAAAATTTCATCGAAACACATTTTTTACATTTTAATGCCGCTGCATTAGTAGATGCTGCAAAAGGGTATGAGGCCCATCTGGCTTCGGGAAAAAAAATGTTGATTTCTCTTGCGGGAGCCATGAGTACTGCTGAGCTTGGAATTTCTCTAGCTGAAATGATACGCCAAGACAAGGTACACATGATATCATGTACTGGAGCCAATCTAGAAGAAGACCTCATGAATTTGGTGGCTCATAAAAGTTATAAGCGTGTTCCCAACTACAGGGATTTAACACCTCAAGAAGAATGGGAGCTGTTGGAGCAAGGTTTAAATCGGGTAACGGACACCTGTATCCCTGAAGAAGAAGCCTTTCGGCGCCTACAAAAACACGTGTTTGACTGTTGGAACAAGGCAGAGCAAGAAGGCAAACGTTATTTTCCTCATGAATATATGTATCAACTTTTACTTTCCGGGGTATTAGAAGAATACTATGAAATTGATCCAAAAAACTCTTGGATGCTTGCCGCAGCCGAAAAAAACCTACCTATTATAGTACCCGGTTGGGAGGACTCTACTCTGGGAAATATATTTGCTTCGTATTGCATCAAAGGGCAGTTACAGCCAAGCACAGTAAAATCAGGAATTGAATACATGATGTGGTTAGCAGACTACTACAGCCAAACTGCAGGAAAAGAAGGAATTGGATTTTTTCAAATAGGCGGAGGAATTGCAGGAGATTTCCCCATTTGTGTCGTGCCCATGTTGTATCAAGATTTGGAGCAAACAGAAACCCCTTTCTGGAGTTACTTCTGTCAAATTTCAGATTCTACAACCAGTTTTGGATCCTATTCTGGTGCCGTTCCTAATGAAAAAATCACTTGGGGGAAATTGGACATCGACACCCCTAAATTTATTATCGAATCCGATGCGACAATTGTAGCCCCCCTAATTTTTGCTTATTTGTTGGGGCAATAAGGAATCTTCTACCTGTAGGCCCTAGTATTGCTCTATAATAGCTTACCTTCAAAAAATAATTATATTCTCTTACGCTTTTTTTAAAGCACAAACTTTCAAATGGGGGCACTGGATTTATTGCCTTAATGCACCTTTATTAGAGAAACAGTAACCTATAATTTAGTGCCGTTTTCATTTTTGAAAATCAAAGCGTAGGGCTATTCCTACTTTTTAAAAAACGGATTTTGTAATGCGTATCAACTAAAAAAAACAGATGAATTTATCCCAAATTGGCGTTATTGGAACTTCAAAAAAAGAAGATGAAAGGCGTGTTCCTATCCATCCAGACCATTTAATCAGACTTCCGCAGCACGTGCGCACAAAACTTATTTTTGAAACGGGTTACGGTGTCCCCTTTGACATTTCAGATGAAGATATTGCTGCTCGTAGTGGTGGGATTGCCAGCAGAAAATCAATTCTCTCTGACATTGGCTCTGTTATTATTGCAAAACCCGTTCTTTCAGACTTAAAAGAAATGAAGGCAGGCGGAATGATATGGGGTTATCCCCATTGCGAGCAGCAGCAAGAGATTACACAAACGGCCATCGATCGGAAATTGACGCTTATTGCTTTTGAAGACATGTTTGTCTGGACCCCCACGGGGGCTATGGGGAGGCATACATTTTATAAAAATAATGAAATGGCAGGGTATTGCGCTGTAATTCATGCCCTCCAACTAAAAGGAATTGACGGTCACTACGGAAACCAACGGAAGGTGATTATTTTCAGTTTTGGAGCTGTGAGTAGAGGCGCTATCTATGCTCTAAAAGCCCATGGATTTAGAGACATAACCATTTGTATCCAACGGCCGGATCATGAAGTTAGGGAGGAGGTCTTGGACGTAACCTACACCCGAATTGAAAAAGGGCAAAGCGGCGAACCCAGGCTGAAGGTGGTTGACCACGACGGGTCGGAGCGCCCCCTTTTGGATTTAATCAACGAAACAGACATAATCATAAACGGTACCTACCAAGATACTAACGATCCCATTGACTTTGTGCTAGAGGATGAAAAAGAAAACCTCAAGAGGGGCTCACTCATCATAGACGTGAGTTGTGATGAAGGGATGGGCTTTTATTTTGCCAAGCCTACAACATTTAAAAACCCAATGTTTACGGTAGCCAATGTTGATTATTATGCCGTAGATCATACCCCAAGTTATTTTTGGGAAAGTGCCTCACGATCTATTTCTGCAGCATTGATTGTACATCTAGAAGCAGTACTGGAGGGATCAAGCAGTTGGCATCAGAATGCAACCTTAAGAAATGCAATCAACATTAATAAAGGCGTCATTGTAAAAGAAGGGATTCTTAATTTTCAAAACCGAGAGGAAGCATATCCCCATCTTGTGAAATAAGCCGTTTATTCTAGCTCATCATCTCCTATTCTGTCAATTAGGAGGTCTATTTCTTGAATGGTCATTTTCCTTTTTTCTTTTGATTTCGCCACCACCTCTGGGCTATTGTTCGGGTTGGCGATTTGAATGTTGTAGTAATCAATGAGTATTTTGAGCGCATTCAATTTTGAAGCCAGTTTCATTTGCTCTACCTGCTGTATTAAAGCCTTTTCAGAATGTTGCTGGGCTTTGGCGGTTTTCTTTAGCTCCGCACGGTTTAGGGCAATTTCATTACGCTGTAATTCTAAATCCTGCTTTTGTAATACAATGGTATAAATCAATCCAGCAAAAGCCAACCCAGAAAACAAAGCATTCACAGCCCCAAACAAATCCCCAAACGTACCCCGGTCGGACCAGTTGTCAAGACCCAATAAAATCAAAAGGGTAGAGCTGCTCCAGATGATGACCACCAGAACAATCAATTTGGTAAGAAGACTCAGGTTGTTTTTTTTCTCTTCCATAGCGGCGTGTTATTTAAAGGGTAAAAAGAAATAGCAGTATTGAAAGTAGTAAATTAAATTTCTATTTTATTTATTGTCTCAAAATCTTTTCCATCTTTCTGCCTTTTGCCAATTCATCAATGAGCTTTTCCATGCGCCTACACTGTTTGTACACTTCAAATTTATCCTCTATTTCTTCGATCCGATACCCACAAACCACCCCGCGAATCAAGTGTGCATTTGGATGTATTTTAGCTTTTTCAAAAAAAGTTCGAAAAGTTACTTTTTCCTCAATCAAGGCTTGTAGTTTTCCCTCATCAAAGCCTGTAAACCAACTTATTACCTGGTTTAACTCCTCCTTGGTTCTTCCGTTTTTTACCACTCTTGTCAAGTAATGTGGATGAATAGAAGCAAATATCATTTTTGCAACTTTTTCATTTTTCTCAGCGGTAACGGTCATCTTTATTTAGGGGTTTGGTTTACTTGGAGTGAAGTAGTATTGTATGTCGTTTTGATTTTATTCATTTCGTTTTTATTCGAAGTTTTTAAAGCGCTGCTGCAAGTGTAGGAAAGAGGATTGCAATGTGATTGAATTTGAGTTGGTATTTATGCTGACTGATATAAATACTTTTGAAATTCAGCAAATAAGTTTCTAATCTTAAAAACATTACCGCCTAGTTCCGCAATACCATCTTGTTGTGATTGGAACATACTAGACAATAAAATAGGAAGTTTAGATTGGTCTAATTCGCCTACACCGATTTCAATGTATTTGCTTAACACAAATTCAATAAACTCTTTCTGTTTGTCATTCATTAAAGTGAACATAGTTGCATCTGCAGCAGAAACACGTTCGGCACGAGTTATTGGTTTTGTGTCGCTATAAAACACATATTCTAAGACATCAAATAAATCACTTTTTTCAGCCTCTACTAATTTTCTTAGCCCATTCAGCTCTTTTAATCCATAACCAGCTGTATCCAGTTTTTCAAGCAATATTTTTCTAGTTAAAGGATTACTCCATAACTCTCTTAATTCAGCTTCACTTTTGAATAAATTAGGGATTTCACCTAACAAATTATTCAGAAAATTTTCATTGGTAATTGGCATTCCATCAGCATCCCAAAACATAGTTTGTGTTGTATGCTGAATTTCTAGTTCCTTACCGCCCTTCGATCTAACTTTAACTTTATTTCTACAAGAACAAGGTAAGTTTCCACAAATATCACATTCGGTTTCTGGTTTTACTTGACAAATACAGGGTCGCTCACCACATTCTTTACAAGTTTTTTGTTCTCCCTTAACACAAACACAAGGGTCTTCATCACAACTAGAGCAAAGAACTGGGTCTTCTGGCTCACCATCCCATTCAGGGTCAAGGAAACGTTGGTGGGCATCTACAAAATCATATATGGTAAAGTAATCTTTACCGTCAAAGGTCCTAGTTCCTCTCCCTATAATTTGTTTAAATTCTATAATCTGGTTGACCGGACGCATTAAAACTATATTACGCACATTATGAGCGTCTACTCCTGTAGATAGTTTTTGAGAAGTAGTTAAAATGGTTGGAATACTCTTCTCATTATTTTGAAATTGTTTTAAAGCATTCTCTCCAATCTCTCCATCATTTGCAGTAACACGGACACAGTACTCAGTATTTTTGCTAATTTTTTTATTCTGATTTACCATATCACGAACCATTGCAGCATGTGCTTGTGTGGCACAGAAAATAATCGTTTTTTCATTTTCATTAGCATCATCCATAAAAGCTTTAACACGATAACGCTCTCGTGCAGGAATTACAATCTTTCTATTAAATTCCTTTTCTTCATACAACTTGCCTTCTTCAATTTCTCCTTCAACTACGGTATCGTCAGATGTGTAGATATAATCATCAATGGTAGTGTTGATTCGCTTTACTTTAAAAGGCGTTAAAAAACCGTCATTGACACCCTCTTTAAGGGAATAAACGTATACAGGGTCTCCAAAGTATTTGTAAGTATCTACATTGTCTTTACGTTTTGGAGTAGCGGTTAATCCCAACTGAACAGCAGGAGAGAAATACTCTAAAATACCTCTCCAATTTCCTTCATCGTTAGCACCGCCTCTGTGACACTCATCTATTATGATTAAATCAAAATAGTCTTTAGCATACTGATTGTAATAGGCAGTATTGGTGTCATAATCTGTCATGCTCTCTTCTTCTATTTCTTCAATATCTGCAGTGGTATCATTCGCCATTAAAGACTGAAAAATGGTAAAGAAGATACTTCCGTTGGTCGGCACTTTCCCTATTTTCTTTATTTCTTTCGGAGTAATACGAACTCTATGATCAGTTGTTCCATCATCAAAAGGGGAAAATCCATTTTTAATAGCTTGATTAGCTAAAATATTTCTGTCGGCTAAGAATAAAATTTTAGGTCTTCTTTTTTGATATTGATTATTGACAGTTAAATTCCAACGGGTATGAAATAACTTCCAAGCAATTTGGAAAGCAATAGCTGTTTTTCCTGTTCCTGTGGCAAGTGTCAATAAGATTCTGTCTTTGCCTTGTGCAATGCTCTCTAAAGTTCTTTTAATGGCTATTTCTTGATAGTAACGAGGTTGCCAAGTACCCGATTTATCTTCAAAAGGAATGCTAGAGAAGTTGTCTCTCCACAGTCTTGTTATTTCTGTACTTGCTTTTGGAGGGTATGATTTTATCCATAATTCTTGAGGCGTTAAATAACGGTCTACCAAACCTTCTTCACCTGTTTGCATACAGATTTGATAAATGGCATCTCCGTTAGAAGAATAGGTGGTGTCTAGAGTTAATTTATCTGCATACAATTTGGCTTGTGCCACACCTTCACCAACCTCTAAATCCCTTGCTTTTGCTTCAACTACATCGAGTTTAATGCCTTTGTACACTAAAATATAATCTGCGATAAGTGGTTTGGCACGTTTACCGCCTGCCTGAATACGACCTGCTGTAATTTTGCAGACATTACGCTCTCTCAGTATCCTAGAATCCTCAACCACTCCCCAACCTGCTTCTACCAGCTTTGGGTCTATTAATTCTGCTCTAGTTTCCGCTTCATTCATAGGATTAATTTAAGGGGTTGAGATTGCCAGAAAATGCTTTCTGCAATACACTCTTTTTCATTTCTTCTAAATCGGCTATTTTTTGTGTGTAAATGGCTTCTAGTTTTTTTGTTTGAGTAGTTAGGTCATTTAGTTTTTGAACTATTTTCTCTTGTTCTTTAATTTCAGGTATCGGAATAATAATATTTCTAACATCAGATAGATTGACTCTTGGTCTAGTAGCTCCAGAAATATTTTTATTCAATTGTGAAACAGATAAGTCCGTGTTTAAGAAGTATTCAACGAATTTGTAATTAACAGTTTTTTTATCGGGTCTTATTCTAACTATATCAGCTACTATAATACCTGAGCCAAAATATTCTGGAATAATGCAAGTTTTACCTATGGGTATACCAAGTTTAGCTAATACAATATCACCTGTTTTGAATGAATGCGATTTCAACTCTTCCGCTTTAGAAGGGTCTACATATTTGATGCTTTTATCAATAAAATAGCCTTTGCCAACGTTTTGTAGCCGTATCATTGGAACACCTTCTTCTCTATAATCTGCAACTTTTAAATTTGACCCAAAAGGACCTGAAACGATTGCCTTTTTTTCATTTGATAAGTCTTCTATTTTCTTCTCCTCCCAATCATCTCCTTTATTTTCAAAGACATTCTGCAAATAACTCTCAAAAAGTTCTTTAGCGTTTTGTAGGTTTTGTCCTGCATTGGCTTTTGCGGTTTCTATGGCTGCAAAGGCTTTGTCTAATATTGAGACGATTTGTTTTTGTTGGGGTAATGCTGGTAGTGGGATTTCAATATTTTGAAATTTCATTTTTAGATAAATATTTAATAGTTGCACCAGTAGCCATCTCATTTAACTCTTTTGATTTCGAACCCATTAAATAATATAAGTACAAAGAGTCTATGTTTTCTGATGGAACTAAACCTATAAAAGTCTGATTTGTTATTAGTGGAACAGAAATAATTGCACATCTTCCAAGATCAGCACTACAAGAAACTATAACAGTACCTTTTGGATAAACTCTTAATGGCATCGAATCAATTAATTTTTGTGAAACAGCTAATCCAGATTTTGACTTTGACAAATAAATTCCATCAATATCTTCAATCCTACACCAAGGAACATTACCGTCAAAAACTTTAGGTCTATCTCTTTGAGGGACAATGAACTGACTTACACAAGAATCAAGTTTATTTAACACCCATCCAGCAGGTAAATTTGTATTTTTTATTGTTGACTCCTTAATCATTCCCAATCAATAATTTTAAATCATTCATCACATCAGCAGTTTCGGTATCCAAAGTAGCCATTGCTTCTAGAATCTCATTGGGTCGGCGCAGTGGAGCTTCTTTTGGAGTATTTGTATTTTTGGCAGATAAGTCAAAAGTGTCTTGATTAACATCACTCAAACGAACATTCCAAGAGTTTTCACTCTCTGCTTTTGTTTTTTGTAGGGCTACAAAATCGGCTAAATCTTTTTCGTTAAGAGGATTTGTTTTTCCCAAATTACGGTCAAGGTTCAATTGGTAAAACCACACTTTTTTGGTCGGTTCTCCTTTTGTAAAAAACAAGACTACTGTTTTAACTCCTGCTCCTGTAAAGGTTCCGCCTGGTAAATCTAGAACGGTATGTAGGTTAAAGTTTTCTAATAATTCTTTACGTATGGCAACAGAAGCATTATCAGTATTGCTTAAAAAAGTGTTTTTAATTACAATCCCTGCTTTACCACCTACTTTTAATATTCTAAAAAAATGTTGTAAAAAGAGTGAAGCAGTTTCTCCTGTTCTAATTGGGAAATTCTCTTGTACTTCTGCTCGTTCTTTTCCACCAAAGGGTGGGTTTGCTAATACTACATTGTAACGGTCTTTTTCTTGTATGTCAGAAAGGTTTTCTGCCAAGGTATTGGTGTGAACAATATTGGGAGCTTCTACTCCGTGCAATATCATATTCATAATACCAATAATATAGGCCAATGACTTTTTTTCTTTACCGTAGAAAGTTCTCTTCTGTAATGTTTCTATGTCTTGTGTAGATAGTTTTTTGATGTTTCGCATATAATCAAAAGCTTCTACCAAGAAACCTCCTGAACCTAAAGCACCGTCATAGACTGTTTCTCCTATTTGTGGGTCAACTACTTTTACTATCGTTTTAATTAAAGGACGAGGTGTGTAGTATTCTCCACCATTACGCCCTGCGTTCCCCATATTTTTAATTTTCCCTTCATACAGGTGGCTCATCTCTAGCTGGTCTGCGTGGGTTCTAAAACGGAGTTCATCAATCAAAGCAACAACTTCACGTAAATTATAACCAGACTGAATGCGGTTTTTTAACTCACCGAATATTTCCCCAATCTTGTATTCAATGGTATCTGCGCCGCTAGCGTTGGCTTTAAATTTTTTGAGGTATGGAAAGAGTTCGTTGTTTACAAAGTCTAATAAATCATCTCCAGTCTGTGTATTGTGGTCAATCTTTCCGTCTGCTAATTTAGGAGCTGCCCATGAAGTCCATTGAAAGGTTGGTTCAATAAGTCTTGTGTATTCTTCTCCAGAAAGCAAGGCAGCATTTTCTTTATCCTTTTCTAAATCGTCTAAATATTTTAAAAATAAGACCCAAGAGGTTTGTTCTACATAATCTAATTCACTTCCGCATCCTGCATCTTTATGTAGTATGTCGTCTATATTTTTAAAACTTTGTTCAAACATTTATTCAGAGTCTTTTTTATTCGAGATTATTAATTCTTTCACCTCTATATCCAAGATTTCAGCAATACTCATTTGTATTTCTAGTCTATGTTGTTGTCTGTTCTGTGCATCAGTATTCACCATAGTGTAGCTCTTCCCCAATTTTTGGGCAAGCGATAATTTGCGGTTTTCACCTAGTTCAAAAGGATAAAAATAAAGGGAGATAGCTGTGTCAATCTCCGTTTTAAAACGGAGGAAGCTTTGTGTCTTTACAGGACTTTTAAGGTGTGAGAAAATCACAGAGTAGGTTTTTTGAAGTATAGACTTGGGGTCGCTACTTGAGGTTAAGATTTAGGGTTACGTTTATTGCATGGGTTAAAAATAAAAAATCATAATAATCAATAGTATACTTGTTAAAGAAGCAAATGAGGCTCCTATGATAAAGTCCCTTCTTTTTTTAAAAAGCGAAAGGATCAAAAGTAGGAAAGGAATAATCAATACTACCCCGAAAACAAGTGTAATAATATCATGCCTCATAAAAAAAGTCATCCCACAAAGTAATTCAGCAAATTCGTTTTTCCCCCTGTATCTCTGTTTCCATACTCACTTTTATGAGTATATAAAAAAGGAGAATAGACAGGATATGAATTAAAGGGATTTTAAGTGTTATTTTTTTCATTTGTAGGTTTTTTGAAGTACAGACTTGGGGGGTCGCTACATGTGTTTAAAAATAAAAAATCCAAAGGACCAGGGCTACCTTCTTTAGTATCCCCAAGGCCAATAGGGAGTAGAATGTTTTTTTAGTTGGGGTTTTCATTTCTGGTCTTTATTTTTCATTCCTTTAATTCCTGCATAAAGCATCCAAATAACTAACGCAATGGCCCCATACACAAAAATATTACGAATAAAATATCCCATAGCTACGTGTTAAATACGTTCTTGAATTTCCATAAGTAATCCAAAAAGAATACAAACGACTGCACTTGCTAAAACAATTCCACCTACACCCATAATTTTTATTTTAAAGGTATTACTTTTTTATTACTATCCAAATGAAGTTTTTTTCGCTCTAATTCCTTTATATTTTTTACTTTTAGGTGACTAACATAACTTCAAAATTTTAAAAAACGGAATCATGACAAAAATAGGCAGAAGAAATTTTTTAAAGAAGACCTCTCTTTCGGCGGCTTCTTTATACATGGCAAGCACAGTAGCTTGTACTACAGAAAAAGAAAACGCTCCTTCTGGAGGTGCCTATATGGGAGATTTCGCAGCACCCAAGCTGGACACTGTTCGGATTGCTATGATTGGTGTAGGTGCCAGGGGTAGTGGCCATGCAAGACAACTTGCCAGTATTGAAGGAACGGAGATTGTGGCTATCGCAGATCTTTATGAAGATTTGGTAGACCGTTCGGTGACCAATTGTGTAGCGGCCGGTAACGGAAGACATCAAAACATAGCCCGCTATTTTGGTGGGGATGGAGATTGGAAGAAAATGCTTGCAGAGGTAAAACCAGATGCCGTTTTTATCGCTACCAACTGGAGCAACCATGCTCCCATGGCCATTGAAACCATGAAGCAAGGGGCACATGCTTTTGTTGAGGTTCCCATCGCAGTAACCCTTCAAGAGATGTGGGATATTGTAGACACGTCAGAGCAAACGCAAAAGCATTGCATGATGATGGAAAATGTCAACTATGGAAGGGAAGAGTTACTCTATTTGAATTTATGCCGCCAAGGGAAGATTGGGGAAATTTTGCATGCTGAGGCTGCTTATATTCATGAATTACGATTCCAAATGGAAGAGCAAGAAAGAGGTACGGGCTCTTGGAGAACACCACATTATGCCAATAGAAATGGGAATTTATATCCTACGCATGGTTTGGGTCCTGTGGCACAGTACATGAATTTGGGTAGAGGAGAGGATCAGTTTAATTCTTTGGTTTCCTTTTCAACGCCAGCGCGCGGGCGAAAGGCCTATGCCGAAAAAAATTACGCCGCCGATCACAAGTGGAATGCGCTAGACTATAAGGGGGGAGATTTAAACACTTCTATAGTAAAAACACATTTGGGAAGAACAATAATGATTCAGTGGGACGAAACAAGTCCACGGCCTTATTCCCGTCATAATTTGGTTCAGGGTACCCTAGGGGCCATTGCAGGATTCCCAACCCGAATTGCTCTAGAAGGAGGTGTGGAAGGCGCAACAGACAGCCACCACAGATGGGCCCAAGGAGAACAGCTGGATGCCATTTATGAACAATATGAACACCCAATGTACAAACGTTTGGGGGCTTTAGCCACCAAAATGGGAGGCCATGGGGGAATGGATTTCATGATGCTATACCGTGCCGTGGAGTGCTTACGCACAGGAACACCCCTAGATCAGAACGTCTATGAAGGCTGTCTGTGGAGTTCGGTCGCTCCGCTCAGCGAAGCGTCGGTAGCACAAGGAGGAATGCCTCAAAAATTCCCTGACTTCACCAGAGACAATTGGGCGCAAACAAAACCGTTATCTATTTTATCTTAAGTAAAAACGATTTAATCTTTTGGAATTGATAATATCAGAAGCTCCAGCGCGAATTTGTTTTTTTGGGGACCATCAGGATTATCTTAATCTACCTGTTATTGCAGGCTCGATTGACCGTAAAATCACCGTAAAAGGGAGACCAAATACAACCCATAATTACAATATTCAATTAATTGATTTAGATAGGGTTATAACAATTGATCTAAATGAAAAGTTCACTACCATTGAAGCGGCAGATTACTACCGCTCTTCGATGGTTATTTTACAAAGAGAAGGGGCTGTTTTTGAACAAGGCTATACGATTGAAATCACAGGAAATATCCCCGTAAATGCAGGGGTTTCGAGTTCCTCTGCCTTGGTAGTCGCTTGGCTTCGCTTTCTTATTCAAGCACAAAAGAATCCAAAACCAGTCAGTAATGTTCAAATAGGAAAATGGGCTTATACCGCCGAGGTACTTTTCTTTAAGCAACCAGGGGGCTTGATGGATCAATATACTATTGCTCAAGGGGGTTTGATTTATATCGATACACAATCTGGAAATTCTACACGCTTGACACCGCAGCTGGGACAGCTGGTCATTGCTGAGTCCGGGATTGCCAAGCAAACCTTAGACGTGTTGCAAAATGCCCGCGAGTACAGTCAAAATGCGATTGCATCTGTACAGAAAATAAATCCAGATTTTGACATACAGCAGTCCAAAGTAGCGGATTATGCACGTTATTTAGAGGCTGTACCGGAACTGTACAAAAACCATTGGTATGCTGCTATTCATAACTATGACTTGACCTTAAAAGCAAAAAAAGCATTGTTGGCTTCGTCTGTAGATCTTGCTCAAGTGGGTGAATGGATGAATGAACACCAAATTATTTTACAAGAACGCATCCAAAATACACCAGCAAAAATGGTTTTACAAATGGAGGCTGCCAGAGCTGCAGGGGCTTTGGGGGCAAAAATTATAGGCTCTGGTGGTGGGGGCTGTATGGTTGCGATGGTAACAGAAAACACAAAACAGAAGGTGATAAACGCCTTCCTTTCCGAGGGTGCCGTTGCTGCCTACGGAGTTCAACTAATTCATTTTTAATGAAACCGATTACAAATTTACTGATCATGGCTGGGGGTGCTTCTTCAAGAATGAAGCGCTCTTTGGAAAATTCCCAACTGTCTGATGCAACAAAAAGCATTGCATTTTCTTCTCATAAAAGCCTAATCCCCCTGGGAAAAAGCCAAAAGCCACTGCTGTATTACCTGATTCAAAATGCCGTTGAAGCGGGGTTTACAGACATCTATTTAATTACAAGTCCTGAAAATGAAGCTTTTCAAGAATGGGTTGGAAACAAACCCAACCACAACTCGTTTGCAGGAGCACGCGTTCACTTTGTGATTCAACATACCCCTGAAGGAAGAGCAAAACCCTTAGGCACAGCCGATGCCGTTTTACAGGCGATGGATCAATACCCGATATTAAAAACAGCCTATTTGAGTATTTGTAATGGCGACAATTTCTATTCGGTCAACGCCCTAAACTTAGTACACCAAGCGAGAGATACACCCCATGCCTTGATTAGTTATGCTCGGTCAGGACTCCTTTTTGACGACGAACGTATTTCAAAGTTTGCTGTCATGGATATTGATTCGGAAGATTATCTAAAAAACATCATTGAAAAGCCTGATCCTGAAATAGTAGAAAAATACCGTGATGGCAGTGGTGAAATTAGGGTGAGTATGAATATTTTTAGTTTTGAAGGGAGCTTGCTCTATCCGTATTTAAAAAATTGCCCGATACATCCGGAACGAGATGAAAAAGAGCTTCCCGAAGCAGTTCGGAAAATGTCACTAGACGAAGCACACCCCATTCGTTGTTTTCCTGTAAAAGAGCACTTGCCAGATTTAACGTCTGCAGATGATATTCTGACTTTTTCGACCTTAGAATAAAAGAATCACTTCAATAGCCCTAGCGCAACGAGGCGTTGGTGTAAGAAAGTTCCAGCATCGATATCTTCATATTTTTTTGGATGTGCCGCATCAATCATTTGTGGTAAACAATTTAATGGCATTTGAGGAATTGGATGCATGAAAAAGGGCAGAGAGTAGCGTGCATTTCCCCATTCTTCAGGGGGTGGATTTACCACGCGGTGAATGGTAGAGGGCAAATGATTGTTCGTGAGCCTTGAAAGCATATCACCAATGTTAATCATCAGTTCATCGGGTCCAGCAATGGCATCAATCCATTCTTGGTTTCTGTTGAGAACTTGTAAGCCTCCTCCTTGAGATCCCATCAATAGGGTAATTAAATTGATATCTCCATGGGCAGCAGCACGCTCCGCTTCATTGGGTGCTTTGGTGATAGGTGGATAGTGAATTGCTCGGAGGATAGAATTCCCCTCACGGATATAAGAGTCAAAATAAAACGCATCCAGCTCGAGATATAAAGCAATAGCCTGCAGTAAAACCTCAGCTGTTTTCTCTAATTTTTTGTAGACTTCATTCCCTACTTTATTAAAATTCTGAAGCTCTTTTACGTGGATGTTATTGGGGTAAATTCCTTTCAGCTTCGGCTGGGCGTCAAGGTCTTGCCCAAAATGCCAAAACTCCTTGAGATCGCCAGTAGTTCTCCCTTCAGCATGTTCTTTTCCAAAGCCAGTGTAGCCACGTTGACCCCCACCCCCTTGAATTTCATAAGCTTCTTTGGTTTTTGTAGGCAAAGCAAAAAAGGTTTTGATCTCACGGTATAAATCTTCTTGAAGTTTTTCCTCTAAAAAATGCCCTTTTAATGCTAGAAAGCCAATTTCCTTGAAAGAAGCACCTACGTGCTGGACAAAGGCTGCCTTACGGTCGGGATCTTCAGAAAGAAAGTCGTTGAGGTTTGCTTGTGGAATGTGTTGCATGGAAAATAAATTAAAAAAAGCGGACCCATCGGTCCGCTTTGTATAGATAAGGAAAGTTACAGTGGCCCTACTAGCGTAGGTGCCTGCTGTTCACGATTCCTCAAATGATTTTCATAAAACATAAGACACCTCCTTTCTACATTAAATTAAACTTAGCTGTTGTCACAGCCCTAACTTCTCATCTCAAATATAATAATTGGATGCTTTGGTAGGACACTTATTTTACAATTTTTTTCAACGTTAATCCCTGAACTAAAATGGTAAATAAAACAACGGCATACGTTAGGATTAAGATTAGTTCTTTCCCACTTCCAATGGAATCGGGTAGGTTTAATGCTAAAGCAATACTGAGTCCACCCCGCAAACCTCCCCAGGTGATAATAAGGGCGGTATTTTTTTCGAATTTCTTTTTAAAGGAAAGAATTGAAATGGGTACAAACACACCAATACCTCTTGACAGTACAACCAGCAAAATAACCAATACTATGATGAGTAAATAGGCGGCATCAAAATTTTGAAGGATGGGAATAATCTCCAAGCCTATTAAAATAAATAGAATCGCATTTAGGGTTTCATCCAATAGATGCCAAAACTTGTAGACATAATCTCCCATTGCTTTTTGAACCCCATCTTCTTTTTTGTCTGTATCAATATTTTGATTCAGAAAGAGTCCCATAACGACAACTCCTAATACGGCAGAAAAATGAAATAAGTGGGAGATCACAGGAACCAAAAGAACAAGAGAAAGAGTAATTAAAACCTCTAATTCTACATGTGTATTTTCTATGTATTTAACTAATTTCAAACCTAAATAACCCATTACAGCTCCCATAACAATTCCTCCTACTACCTCTTGAGCAAATAGGGCACCCACACTTTGTGCAGTTATGTTGTCAATTCCTTCTGCCTTGATGCTCAGAAGGGTTAAAAAAACAACGACCCCTATTCCGTCATTAAATAACGATTCCCCAGCAATTCTGGTTTCCGTTATTTTAGAAAGATTCATCTTTTTTACCATTGCCAGAACAGCAATAGGGTCTGTGGGGGCGATTAAAGCACCAAACAACAAACAGTCTACATATCCAAGGCCTAATGAGGTCAAGCCGAACATGGGCTCTTGAACGAGCCAGTAAACACCGGTTCCTACAGCAAAGGTGGAAAAAAGAACCCCAAAGGTGGCGAGTATTAAGATGGTCATTCTGTCTTTCAAGAGTTCATGGACATCCACACTGATGGCCCCAGCAAACAATAGGAAAGGAAGCATGACATCGATTAACAATACACTGAAATCAAATTCTTTTGTGAGCTGCGTTACATATCCTAAAAAATCTGGAAAAATGAGCCCTGCTAGCATAATGATGAGCGATAAAACAATCGCTAAGACCATTAAGCCAATAGTTTGAGGAAGCTTTAGAATCCTAAGGTTAATGATAGAAAAAATGGAAGCTAGAGAGAGTAAAAGTGTTGAGAGTTCAAGTAAATTCATTATGGTTTTTTTTTTAAAACTATGAAATTATTTTTTTAAATAAAGCTTAGTAAGATATTTACCTATTAAATCAAACTCTAAATTGACAATTTTTCCAGGCGCTAACGTATGAAAATTAGTGTGTTCATAGGTGTAGGGAATGATAGCAACGGAAAAGCGATCTTCCTTTGAGTCAACAACAGTGAGGCTTACTCCATTCACTGTTATCGATCCTTTTTCGATGGTTATATTTCCTTTGTTTGGGTCATAGGCAAAAGTATAGGTCCAACTCCCTTCAGCATTTGACGATTCCACGCATTCTGCAATTTGGTCCACATGACCCTGTACCATATGTCCATCCAGACGGTCACCTAATTTCATTGCCCGCTCAAGATTGATTAGGTCTCCTTTTTGGAGCGTTCCTAAATTGGATTTAGTAAGGGTCTCATCAATTGCGGTAACGGTATAGGTTTTTGTATCACAAGCCACTACGGTCAAACAAACGCCATTGTGCGCGACACTTTGATCAATTTTTAATGATGAAGCAAGCGCACTTTCTAAGGTGATATGTAAGTTGGTGTCTTCTTTTTTAAGCTCAGTTACCCTGCCAAAAGCTTCTATGATTCCTGTAAACATGCGTTTTAATTTAGTTACATTTGCTTCAAAAATAAGTATAAAAACCAGTAATGAGTGAAATCTCAAAAATTAGAGTAGGAATATCGGTTGGGGACCCCAATGGTATTGGGTTTGAAATTATTCTAAAAACGTTTGAAGACAAACGCATTTTTGATTTTTTTACTCCTATCGTCTTCGCCCATTCCAAGAATTTTATTGAAGAACGAAAAAAATTAGGATGTACTACCAGCGTTTTTACACTTAAAAATATTAAAAACCCAAACAAAGGACAGTTAAATGTGGTTGATGTTTGGAGTGCTCCTTTTCCTATTGCCTATGGTAAAGAGGATTTAGAAGCTGGAGCGCATGCGATCTCTTCTTTAGAAGCAGCGACCGCCGCCCTAAAAAAAGGGGAAGTAGATGTTTTAGTGACAGCCCCAATTCATAAAAAAAGTATTCAATCCGATACCTTCAAGTTTCCAGGACACACGGATTATCTAAACGAACAATTAGAGGGGGATAGTCTGATGTTTATGGTGACAGATAGCCTGAAGGTGGCCTTAATGAGTGATCACATTCCGCTTAAAGAAGTTGTTGGGTATTTAAATGAAGAAAAAATAAATGCCAAAATAGCATCCCTAGAAAAGAGTTTATCGCAAGATTTTGGAATCCAACGCCCAAAAATTGCAGTTCTTGGAATCAATCCACATACAGGAGACAATGGAGTAATTGGAGATGAAGACGATACCCTTTTGACCCCAGTGATAAAAAAATGGAACGAAAAAGGGAGTTTGGTTTTTGGCCCCTACGCTGCAGATGGTTTTTTTGGAAACCAACGCTACACGAAATTTGATGGAGTATTGGCGACATATCACGATCAGGGATTAATCCCCTTTAAAACCTTATCCTTTGGACAAGGGGTAAATTTCACTGCGGGTTTGAGTCATGTGAGAACCTCTCCCGATCACGGGACAGCATTTGATATAGCAGGGAAAGGAGTTGCAGACGCAAGCTCTTTTTCAGAGGCGGTCTACACAGCAAGAGCTATTTTTCTTCAACGTAAAGAGGTCAATTTTAGCTAAAATGAGCTAGCTTTTATCTTTAAAAAGGCTAACAAATAGACTGCCCAATAGAGAGTGTATTAAGCTGGAAACGGCTGCAGGAATAGCCACCATAGGATTTGTGAAATTTTCACGCGCAAGAACAACACCTAAGCCTGAGTTTTGCATCCCTACTTCTATAGATATGGTTTTGGCAACACCCCAATTTTTAAACAGCCACAAACTAATAAAAAAGCCCAGCGCAAAACCTATTACATGAAGACTCATCAATGCTAAAATTAAGCTGATTCCGGAATTTAAAATGATTTCTTTTCCTTGACCAATGATGCTTGCAACAATTAGTGTGATAAGTAAAACTGCAACTGGGGGAGCAAAAGGTAAAACTTTAGCGGTGCGCTTTGGGAAATACCGATTTAAAATCACACCCAATAAAATAGGAAATAAGACCACTTTTAAAGTAGAATAAAAAAGCCCCATGGCGTTTACATTTACATAATTTCCTGAAAGTTGACTAGTCAAAAAAGGGGTCATAATAATAGCCGCTAATGTGGATAAAGTAGTCATACAAACCGAAAGAGCAACATTGGCTTTTGCTAAATAAGCAATTACATTAGAGGCAGTACCCCCCGGGCAACAAGCAACTAAGATCAGGCCAACCGCAAAAAAAGGAGGAAGGTTAAATGCTTTTCCTAAGCCCCAACCCAAACTGGGCATTACTATAAATTGTAATCCAATCCCAACGAGTACCCATTTAGGGTGCTTTACAATTTGCTTAAAATCGGAGGCTTGAAGTGTTAATCCCATGCCCAACATAATACCCCCTAAGCCAAGGGTGATCAAGCTTCCGCTAAACCATATAAAGAAAGGGGGGTGAATAAGCGCCCCGAATGAAAAAAGTGTCACAATCCAAGGAAATGCAGCCGTAAATTTTTGTAAGTAAGAATTCAATTTAATAATTTCAAATCAAGATATCTCTTTTTTTAAACTTAACCATAATAAAATTAAGGTGTTCCGAAACGTTTTACTTTTATTTTCTCCAAAAAGGCATAAATTATAATCCATGTAATTTTAGCGTGTTACGTTAATTTTTTTTATAAATTTGCCGCTCAATTGGAGGACAATGGAAGTGTTAAAAGATTTTACTATCCCGTTTGTGGGGTTGAAAGACGGAAAACACAGCTTTTCTTTTCCAATAGACAATACGTTCTTTGCGCATTTTGAGTACACCGATTTCAATCAAGCACAACTTGAAGCTAAGCTGGTTTTGGATAAAAAGCCTACCTTTTTAGAATTGAGTTTTGATGTTCAAGGAAAAGTAATCCTTCCTTGTGACGTTTCAATGGAGTTATTTGATCTTCCAATCGATTCCCAATTTGATTTATTAGTCAAATTTGGATCGAATACAGAAAGCAATTCAGATGAGATAATCATCTTGCCAGAGGGGGATTATCAAATTAACGTCGCCCAATATATTTATGAATTAATTATTTTGGCGATTCCCTTAAAACGGATTCATCCTGGAATTGAAGACGGTACTTTACAAAGCGATATTGTAAAGAAACTCAGAGAGCTAGAACCTAAAGAAGAAAATTTAAACGGAGGTGAAGACCCCCGTTGGAATAAACTAAAAGATCTCTTGTAAAAGTGATCATGTAAAACAATTATTATGGCACATCCTAAACGGAAAATTTCCAAAACAAGAAGAGACAAAAGACGTACGCATTATAAAGCGGCTGACCAACAAATCGCAACTTGTACAACTACTGGTGAAGCACATCTTTACCACCGTGCTCATTGGCATGAAGGGAAATTGTACTACCGTGGTAAAGTTCTTGTTGATGCTGCAGCTACCGCTGAGGCATAAGAAATAAAGTATAATGAATAGCTCTCCGCTTAGGAGGGCTTTTTTTATTACAATTGTTTTGATTGCATCAAAAAACTGTTATCTTCACTTCGTATTAATGTTTTTTTCTACTGAAAATTTATAATGAATCAACGGAGTAATAAAGTGCTAAAAGCAGCAATTACTGCAGTAGGAGGATACGTTCCCGATACAGTTTTATCTAACCAAGATTTAGAAAAAATGGTCGATACGAATGATGAATGGATAACTTCACGTACAGGAATAAGAGAACGTCGTATTCTAAAAGACCCTGAAAAAGCGACTTCCTATCTTGCCATTCAAGCAGCCAACGATTTAATTTCAAAAAATAAACTTGACCCAAGCACCATTGACCTGGTTTTGGTTGCTACAATCACTCCAGACATCCATGTTGCAGCTACTGCAGCTTATGTAGCTTCAACCATTGGCGCAACAAATGCTTTTGCGTATGATTTAAATGCAGCATGCTCTGGATTTTTATATGGTATGAGTACCGCTGCCTCTTATATAAGTTCTGGGCGTTACAAAAAAATATTATTGATAGGAGCAGATAAAATGTCCTCTATCGTAGATTATACTGACCGAACTACATGCATCATTTTTGGAGATGGAGGGGGTGCAGTTTTATTTGAGCCTAGCACCAATGAATTTGGATGGGAAGACGAGTACTTCAGAAGCAATGGAAGTGAGCGTATGGCTTTACGCATATTGTCTGGGGGGTCTTTGCATCCCACCACACAAGAAACTTTTGATCAAGGTTGGCATAACATACATCAAGAAGGCAAAGTTGTGTTCAAGTATGCAGTCTCTGAAATGGCTAATGTTGCAGAAAAGATCATGAAGCGAAATGATTTAGAGGATGGAAAAATAGACTACCTCATTCCTCACCAAGCAAATAAAAGAATAATAGATGCTACCGCAAATCGTTTGGATTTATCCGAGGATAAGGTACTCATGAATATTGACCGTTATGGCAATACTACTGCGGCTACATTGCCGCTTTTATTATACGATTACGAATCAAAATTTAAAAAAGGAGACAAGCTCGTTTTTGCTGCCTTTGGCGGTGGATTTACTTGGGGTGCCGCGCACCTCACTTGGGCGTATTAAAAAACCAATTGAAAACTAAATATGGATATTAAAGACATTCAACACCTAATCAAATTTGTTGCTAAATCAGGAGCACAAGAAGTAAAACTGGAGATGGAAGACATTAAAATCACCATCAAAACAGGGCCGGATCAATCCTATGTTGAAAATTCGGGGATGGTTCAACAGCTACATACGGCTCCATCACCTGTCCAAATTCAAGCTGCTCCAGTAGCTGCAGCTCCAGAGGCTGAAGCACCTGCTGTGTCAAAAGAAGAAGATCATTTCATTACAATCAAATCTCCCATTATTGGAACGTTTTATCGAAAAGCCGCTCCAGACAAGCCTAACTTTGTTGAGGTGGGTAAAACTATTTCTGAAGGAGACGTTCTTTGCGTTATTGAAGCCATGAAACTCTTTAATGAGATTGAATCAGAACTAAGCGGTACTATTGTTAAAATTTTAGTTGATGATGCTTCTCCTGTAGAATTTGACCAACCTCTATTTGTGATAAATCCTTCTTAAACTTCCCTTATGTTTAATAAAATCTTAATTGCCAATCGTGGAGAGATTGCCATGCGTATTATTCGTACCTGCAAAGAAATGGGAGTCAAAACAGTTGCAGTCTATTCAAAAGCAGATGCGGATAGTTTACATGTTCGTTTTGCTGATGAGGCGGTTTGTATAGGGCCTGCCCCAAGTAGCGAATCGTACCTAAAGATTCCTAACATTATAGCAGCTGCAGAAATCACCAATGCTGATGCCATTCATCCGGGCTATGGTTTTCTTTCAGAAAACGCCAAATTTTCTAAAATCTGTGAAGAGCATAAAATTAAATTTATTGGAGCTTCTGCGACGATGATCGATCAAATGGGGGATAAAGCCTCAGCCAAAGCGACTATGAAAGCTGCTGGGGTTCCAACCATCCCTGGTTCTGATGGACTTTTGGAATCCTTGGAAGAAGCTGGAGCTATCGCAAAAGAATTTGGTTACCCTGTGATGCTAAAAGCTACCGCTGGTGGTGGTGGAAAAGGAATGCGTGC
>ENA-OWPI01000526-OWPI01000526.1-marine-metagenome-genome-assembly--contig:-NODE-526-length-52729-cov-10.259135_pt1 | contig 52729 bp, 23 predicted proteins | sample MGYA00238138_ERZ651775 | MGnify/ENA primary metagenome ERZ651775 (study PRJEB26906, sample SAMN06265043) | marine metagenome | isolation source: Helgoland LTER site | place: Germany:Helgoland, sampling...
AGAGAGGATAAAAAAAAAAAAACAGATCTGCATGTCTTCTTTTTTCATTTTTTTTCATCATGAAACAAGTACACCACAAATCAAAAAAGGCAAAAGAGAGAGGGAGGGAGGGCAACGTAAATTTGTTTCCCTCGTTTTTACGGACGAGAAAAAAACAAGAGGAGGACGGAAAAAAAAAGCAAAAACTTCAGAAAGAAGAAGACAAAGAAGAAGAAGAAGAAGAAGAAGAAGAAGAGAGAGAGAGGAGAGAAGACAACGAAGCAGTAGCAGTGGTAGTAGTAGCAGTGGTAGTGGTAGTAGTAGTAGTAGAAGAAGAAGAAGACAAAGTAGAAGATGGAGGAGGAGGAAACAACCGCGCCGATAAAGACGACGACGAAAGAAGACTCATCGTCGTCGTTTTCAAAACTCAAAAACTTCGAAGGAGAAGAAGAAGAAGAAGAAGAAGAAAAGAAGAAGAAGAAGAAGGAGATACCGCTCAAACTCAAATTTAAAACGTGGCAAGGCGTAGCAACGTGGACGTGGAACGATGCGTCAGACGTGTGCGGGATTTGCCACTCGCCTTACGATGGGTGCGCACCAGATTGTAAATATCCCGGAGATGATTCACCCGTCGTGTGGGGCGTTTGTTCGCACGCGTTTCATTTGCGATGCATAACGAAATGGCTGGACGGACGAAACTCGGAACAAAAATGTCCCATTTGTCGAGGCGATTGGGAGTTTAAGCAAGCTTGAATGTATAGGAAAAGAAGAGGAAAGGATTTTCAAAAGGTGTTTAGTTCGCGCGCGCGCAGCGCGTTTGTATTTCTGTATTTTTATTACACACAACGCACATCCAACCTGTCTGACGAGAAGAAATTTTATCACTCAAGCAAGCGACGAGTGCTTCCCGTAGTACCGGTGCCACGGGGTTTGCCTTTCAGACGGTGGTTCCCATCCAAGTTCGATGCTGGTGTTTCTCTGCACGTCGCAGTCGTTCACGATTTCGAGATTTTCGCCGCGCAAGCTGACGAGAGGACTCACCTCGACGAGTCCTCCGTACCCGCCCCACTGAACACGACCTCGATTCTTCGTAATCCACGTCGAATGCACGAAAGAAATCATGCGTCTCGCCGATTCCGGAGAGTCATCACCGGTCGCTTGCTTGACGGGCGCAAAGTCAAGCTTACGCTCTCCTTCAAAAATAGTAACACCATCGCTGGAGTACTGGTACGCGTCGAATATAAAACTTTCGAGCTTGATTGCTTTCTTCGTTCTTCGCTTCTCGGTATCGCCCTCGACATAACAAGGCACGTCTTTTTCTGCCACGTGATACTCCATCGCGAACGAGTCTTGGTCGTCTTGGTCGTTGACTATCTTTTTACCGCTACTGCTCCTCGCGTTTGCTATTCCCGCTACTTTGTATAAAAAATCTAAGCTAAAATAGTGAATCGCTACATTCGCGCACCGAAATCGTAACGGACGATTATCGGGATTAAAGTGGTTCCAGGGCGGTCTGTTATACTTTTCAATTTTAATGATTGAAGAAGGATCGTTGCTGTCGTCGGTTCGCATGTTACCCGGAAGCACTTCATCGTAATCCACTTCCTCTCTCTCGTCGCGCACGCTCGGTTCTATCTCCGAGTATTCTAAGACGCGAATTCTTGAAGACGACGACGACGAAGATGACGACGACAAAGCGCTCTTTCTTCTCCCGCCATCTGTATCCTCCTTCTCGGTGTAATCACCATCACCGCCATCGATATTTGAATAGGCTACTTCTCGCGCAAACACGCCGACTTTTTCGTCCGGGGAAGTTTTTTCAATCACTTTAGCGCCCGATTGTTTTCCTCGTAAAGCGCAGTACCCGATAAATTCGCAATCTCCAGGAAGAATGAGCGCGTTATCCACCGAATAGCAATGAAGATGTCGAACGCCGCGCTTTTTCATGTTCTCTAACGCGTTTGATTTCAGTAGAGCGCGATATATGCTGCCGTTTCCATCTGGTGACGTTTGAATCGACCCGTCCGGTGCTAAAATAATCTTCCCTTCGACGTCAAATACCGGCGCCTCTTGTTGCTGAAAGAACACGACGTCCTTTTCTGGGAGATTAAAATACGCGTTTTCACGAAAAAATTCCACCGTTTGTTCGTGCGTTTGCGGAGACGTCATGATGTACCAAGGCAGAGAGGGCGACGCGGATTCTTTTCCTTCTTCGTTTTCAGCCGCCGCCGCCGCCGCCGCGGCGGCGAGCTCAATCACTTTTCTAATCCTCTCCGCCTGCAGTTGAAAAAGAGACTTTTTGCTTGGCAACCCGATATCAAACGTCCCTTTCGGCAACGCGCTTCCTAATCGCGTGCCTTGTCCTCCAGCCATGACAATCGCGCCAACCTTTCCGGAACGAATCAACGCGTAACCTTCTTCCCGCCACGCTCGCTTTTCCTCTTCGCTCGCTTCCGCAGCCACGACGTCGGGAACGATTGGTTCGATTCTCGTCTTCCTCTTCTTCTTCTCGAATCCGACACCGTTACCGTCATCGTCCGTATTACTCGTACTCGTACTCGTCGTACTCTCTCTCTCCTCTTCCTTCTTCTCTTTTTTACTCTTCTCTAGAGTCGCGGTTGTCTTTTTCGACGAGACCATCGCGCGGTGAAACGCGTCGCAGAAATACTCCAACTCATCGCCTAAGCTTTCCATTTGCGCGCACATTTTCGCTCTCGTCTCCTCGCTCATTTTCATCTTCTTCGCGTGCTCCAACACGTGCGATTGACTTTGGGGCAGTCGCTTTTCCAAAAGTCGGAGGAATTCTTCTTCTTCTCGTTGTTGTTGTTTCTTCTTCTTCTCATCCTTCTCGTCCTTCTCCTCTTCCTCTTCCAAGTCGTTTGCCTCTTCCTCCTCGCGCGTCGTCGTCATATTCACACACACACACACACTCTCTCTCTCTAAAAACGAGCGCGCGCGTTTATTTCGTTTCCTTGTGGTGTTGCTTTTTTTGTTTTTCTTTGCGTTTTTGTTTTTCGTTCGTTTTTGTGCTTTTGTTTGTTTGTTCTTTTTTGTGTGAAAGTGCGAAAAGTGATCACACACGACAGAATTTCTCGTTACGGCGAGGAAGAAAGAAAATGAAGAAGAAGAAGAAGAAGAAGAAATTGAAGCGACCGATACTTCACGGTGTTGGCGTCGTCAAATCCTTAAAAGTGGCGAAACGAATAACCGCGGAGTTTCACCGGAAATCAGAAGCGGCGTTGGAGCAGGCGGGAGAAGGAGCAGCAAGAGCAGCGTCGGAAACGGAAAGAGACATGTATCAAAAAGCGAGTCAAGCTGCTCTTCAGCGAACCTCACACGTGAGAAAATTCGTCTACTCTACGTTGACTACTCTGAACAAGAGACCGGGAAAAGGCGAGGAGAGGAAAGTTTTGAACGGGTTAGAAGTTGGAGCGGTAACCACGGAGTTTTGCTGCCAGTCGCCGAGCTGGATACGGTTTCGCTCGATCGATTTGAACTCGCAACATCCAAAGATTGAAAAGCGAGACTTTTTCGCTCTCAAAGTTTGCGAAGACGAGTTCGACGTCGTTCTCAATTCGATGGTTTTGAACTGCGTGGCGGAACCGGAAGATCGAGGAGAAATGTTGCTACGAATGGCGAAAATGTTGAGGAAAGAAACAGGGGTCCTTTTTATCACGATTCCTAGGAGGTGCGTGGAAAATAATCCGTTTTGTTCCGTGGATATTTTCAACGAGTGTTTGCGCGCGTGCGGTCTCTCTGTCGTTCTGACGAAGTTCTCTCCTAAAATTGCGTTTTGGGTGTGCGAGAAAAAAGGGAAGAACGTCGCGAACGCGCCGAAATTAAACCGCCGGGAGAAGAAGACGAAGAAGACGAACTCTTACTTCTCCGTTCGTTTTCATCGGAGCGAGCGGAGGCGAATCGCAGAATAGTTTATAAAGTAAATAAATAGGAAGTAAAAAAAGTTGTAGTAAAAGTAGAAGGAAGCGCGCGTGTGGCAAAAACTTTCACGCGTGCGCCTCGAGTGTATAGTTCTTGTCTCTCTGATACTATCGTCTTCGTATGCTCTTATTCTCTTCTCTTCTCTCTCTCTCTCTCTTCGTAAAAAATGTCTTTCACTCTCTCTCGCTCTCTTCTCGACCAACTTTGTACACATCCGTACTTCGTAATTTGAGTGCTCGTAGTTTTTTAGAATTTTTGCCCCATTGCCCATGGAAAGACGCGACAAATCTTGAGAGAAAATGAGAGGCGTCGTCGAAACGCGAGGAAGAGGAACTTACCATGGCGACGGTGGGGGTAACTTCAACAACAGGCAAGGAGGAGGAGGAGGAGGGAACGGAGACCACTCTGGAGAAGGAAGAGACGAGGCCTACGAGGAGGAAGAAGAGGAGGACGCGGAGACGTGCCCGCTGTGTTGTAACGATATGGATGCGACCGATTTAGCCTTTAAACCGTGCAAGTGCGGCTATCAATTATGCGCGTGGTGTTGGCATCAAATCATGGAAGTTGGATTTGGCGAGACGGTTGGGAAGTGTCCCGCGTGTCGACAGGATTACGACCAAGATCTGCTCGAGTTTGACGCGGAGCAAGTAGCTTCTTTGACGGATGCGAGTAGCGCACAACAACGAAGGGAAAGAGGAGGAGGAGGAGGAGGCAATTATTCTTCATCTTCGTCGTCGCTTTCATCTTTGCAACATCATCATCATCATCATCATCACGGTAGTCGATCATACCGATACCAAAACCATCCCCACAGTAGGTACGCAGAAAATTACGACGGTGCCGGCGGTGAGGGCGAAAACAACATCGTATTCGGTGGCGGCAGAGGCAGGGGACGGGGCCGAGGCGGAAGACGAGGAGGGGTTCTCTTCGGCGGAGGAGGACGAGGCAGAGGTCGAGGGAGAGGAGGGGGCGAATTTGATGGTAATTTTGGCGGCGGTGGTGGTGGATATTCATCGTACGATCCAAACGCTCCGATTGACAGTAGTCGTAAGCACCTCGTCAATGTGCGCGTCATTCAGCGAAACTTAGTCTACGTGGTCGGCATTCCGACTGCTATGTGTAAGGAAGAGATACTGAGGAAGGCGGAGTATTTTGGAAAGTATGGTAGTATCATCAAGTTACAAGTGTCCTGTCCGACAGCACCGGCCAATGGTAGCGGAAATGATGATAGTAATGCGGGAAATTTAGCAGGTTGCGCTTACGTAACGTTTGAAGCAGAAGCGGACGCGGAGACATGCATTCAGTGCATTGACGGTGTCCCTGCTCATCCAGACGGTACAGGAAGACCTCTTCGAGCATGCCATGGCACGACGAAATATTGTAACGCCTTCTTACGCAATTTTCCATGCGGAAACCCAGAATGTTTATATCTTCACGTCGTTGGAGAAAAAGAGGATTCTTTCACGAAAGAGGAAATGCTAGCGTCGTACAGAGAGAAGAAGAAAGCCATGTTCAAGGGAGCGAGCACGAATTTCAAGAGCGGTAAGAGCGGTAGAAGTAAAGACAATGTTTCCACGGTAAACGCCGCGAATAAAAACAGGCTCGAAAACTTGAAGCTCAACAATGCTCACAAAAAGAACAGCAAAAGGTTCCCGACGAATATCAATAGCAATATCGAAGTTGACGAAGATAACGATAACAATACTAACGCCAATGATGTCGATGAGGGTGGTAGAGATAGACGCAACGTTCACCATACTGTTAATAACTTGCGGCAGAACAAAACTAAATTTGGCGAGCGTGACGGTGGTAAAGCGATGGGAAATAGAAAAAACCTTCCCGGCGGAAGGGAGAAAGGATCGTCGTCGCTTCGCGACATTCCAGCGCCGCGGAAAATCGTAGTTCCTCCTAAAAAAGGGGATCAAGCGTAAAATGCAGCGGCACATCGCGCGATTCAAGGCTGATCCGCGTAGAGAAAGAAAGTATATCCTTTTATACAGTAATAAAAAATGTACAGTTTCGATGAAATTTAAAATTCTGCGTTGATTCTCGCTTTCCTCTCTCTAAGTGTTGATATGTTTACTATTATTACTCCCACAAAGATTTTCCAATCTTGACGCGCTTCTTTCTAGCTTTGTTATCTCTGCGTTTTTTCAGTTGCTGTGGCCAATGCGCCGCTGCAAACGCCATCGCGCTCTCTTTGTAAGAACTCGCTCTAGCGTTGGCACTTCCACCACCTCGCCCAACGCCTTGTTTTTTTGACTGCTGACCACCGGTGCCTTTTCCTTTCTCTTTGCCAGGTTTTCGATTCTTCTCACCAGATTCATCGCTATTACTAACACCGGCGCTGTTCTGCGCATTATTGGCAGCCGCAGCGTTGGAGCCGCCGAGTCCGAAGTTGATCTTCTCTCCGCTCATTTGTGCATTTCTATCATTTTCTTCAACCGAACGATAACGTCGAGCATCGTAGATTCCGAAACGTCGATCTTCCGAAACAGAGCGAAAGCCAGATCCACCTCGTCCAGATCCGCCACCACCAGAACTCTTCTGGCCGCTACCGCTGCTCTTTTTCTTCGAGTCTTTTTGATCCGCTTGTTGCTTGCTTTTGCTATTATTCGCATTCTTAGCCGTCGCTTTTTGCTTTCCGACATTTTTATCCTCTTCATTTTCTTCACCTTCTTCACCATCGTCAGATTTTTTTTTCCCATCCTTTTTTTCAACAGCAGCACCACTTTCTTCTTTCTTCTCGTTCCCATCTTTTGATCTCAGGTTCTTTCTCGTGTTTGCGTTGTCTCTTTCCGCGGAGTTCTTGGCGCCACCAGATCGAGTCGTTTTTTTCATTTTCTCTTCTTCTTCTCCTTCCCCGTCATCATCATCATCATCGTCGTCGTCGTCGTCGTCGTCGTCGTCGTCGTCGTCGTCGTCATCGTTGTCGTCATCTTCATCATGCGCATTCTTTCTCTTCTTGCCTACAACTTGCAAATCGTCGTCGTCCTCGTCATCTGTGTGAATGTTCTGAAGATCGCTCGGTAAAGATCCCGTATTTGTTGTCTGCTCACGCAAATCGTCGTCGTCGTCTTCGTTATACACACCAGCTTTCCTAGCTTCCGCTCTGGCAAAGAGCTCGGAAAGTTCAGAATCACAAGCTTCCAAAGCAAGTCGAGCATGCACTAATTTTGTATTTGCTTGTTCGAGTCTCTTTAGTTCTTGCAGTAATACGTTCTCGATCTCTTGCATCGGCGGCAATCCCGCTCTCGCTAACGCAGTTTGTGCCTTCTCCCAAGCTGCTTTTGCAACAAGTTGCTCCTCATCGAGTTCTTCCTCATCTGACTCATCGCTGCTGAGATCATCATCCGAATCGTCCGTATCGTAATGTCCGTTTGGATCTGACGGAATGAATTGATATTGTTGTTGTTGTTGTCGTCGGTTTTGTTCTAGAGCCTTCGTAATAGCCATAGTCGGTGTAGCCGTTTTCGTAGCAGCATCCTTGTCTGAGTTACCCGCACTCCCGGCTTGGCTCCTAAGCCTGGGAGATTTTGGTGCTTTATTCATCTCAGAGTCGGTGGCGTAGTTTTTTCTTTTCTTTTCATCTGAAGCGATCTGCGCAGCCCGTTGCATCTCGGACATGTCTTCGTCGTCTTCTTCATTAGCGTTATCTCCTCCAAACGCCAAGTACTTGTCCCACTCGGCATCGTCAACTTCGACATCTTCAACATCGTTCAAATTTGGAACAGACTTTGGACTCACGTCTTCGTTCGATGGCTCGTCCTCATCATCGTCAACCTTTATATTTTCGGTCGTCGCGGATTTGGGTTGCTTTGACGCCTCGAGTGATTTCCTCGTTGTAGCCCCCTTCGATTTATGACCATCTTTTCCATCGTTATCGTCATCGTCGCTCTTTTTGTCATTCTTGTTGTTGTTGTCGCTGTTGCTGTTAGCTTTCTTTTCTTCTTCTTCTAATAATTCGCCATCGGATGCCGCTGCTTTTTTCTGCTCTTCCAAAGACTCCATGGATTGTTTTCTACGCTTTTCAGCAATTTCTTTCTGCGCCTGTTGAAGCGTCTCCTGTGCTTTCAGGCGAGCTTCCGAATACACTTTTTCTGCTTCCTCGACGAGCGACTTTAATCGAGCCAATTCTCTCTCGGAATACTCCACGTCTCTAACCATTTGCGCTCTGCGCTCCTTCGTCTGCTCGATTTCCCTTTCCATCTCCTCTGTAAATCGAGCCATGCTCGCTGAAGAAGCAGCGCCGCCATCCTTGTTATTCTGACCTCTTCCAGAAGTGGTAGCTAAGTGATGCGCATCTTCATCTTCATCGATATCAAACGTCACGTGTCCTAAATGTGCTCCTACAATATCTTGTTCATCTTCATCTAAACTATTGATGTTCGAGTTCAAAAGTCCTCCGCTCCCTATTTGATTGACGTCGGATATACCGGCGGCCCACGCGGCGGCGACCCGCTTTCTTGGTGGAGCGTTCGATGGCGCGTGCAACGCTCTCGCTTTCGCATCTGGAGTTCCCGCTTTCTTTCGCGCTTCCGCTAAAAGCTTCATTTTCTTCTTTTGTTGCTTGAAAGCTTGTTTCTTTGGCGGCAACGCCGGCGAGATTGATCGACCGATACCTTCGCCTCCGTTACTCAAATGATCGAGATTCGTGTTAGCATCGATAATATTCCTCGCATCGGCGCCATCCGCGCCTTTGCCAAATCTCCCTCCTTTTGTTAGTTTACTCCTTTTCCCTTTTGGACCTTTTTGAAACGTATCCATCAAGTCGCTGCTATTTGTTCCTTTCTTGAAGCCGGAAGCGTTGGTCTTCCCTTTCTTCTTCGCGATGTTACCACCTTGATCAGCCGCGTTTCGTTTCTTACTAGCGCTCGCTGTTTTCCCGCTCGCTCCACCACTCTTTGGTGCCTTCGTGGTATCAACATTTCCTTTCGCCGCCGCGGCTGCATTTTGCTTCGCGCGAACCGTCGCTTTATACGGCGCCGATTCAATCTCTCCTCGTCGCAAGTGTTGAAACTTGATCAGATTTCTCCATTTATCTTTCAGCTGCACTCCGGTTCTTCCCCTGGAATTTTGGAAACGTGAAGGAAGAAAGACCCGCGTTAATTTTAAATGTTGTTTTTTGAGAGAGATTTGACGCCACGCTCGATGATTCGACTTTGACGACGACGACGACCAGGTCGCCCAACCATCGAAAACTCCCACATTCGAAAACACAACAACAACAACGACAACTTTCTTCTTCTTCTTCTTCTTTTTTTTGCTCAAACGAGAAGAAGAAGAAGAAGACAAAGAAGAAACTTTGTTGTCGTTTGGAAAAAAATGCTCCCAATACATTTGGAGGAAATTTCATCGAAGAAGAAAGTGTTTTTTTGTCGCCGCCCCTCCTCGTCGCGAATTTGCCTTGTCTGTGTCTCTCTCATCATCATCACCGCGCAAAGAACAACACGAGAAAACGAGAAAACGATAACGAAAACGACGAGTAAAGCTTAAAAGAAACGCGAAGAAAAGCAGTAGCACGTCTCTCGTCGCGATAAAATACGTATCGTGCGCACCTCAACGCTTTGAAATCAGGATCTGTTCTCATCTTCTCCCACGCGCCGATGCCGTGCTTTTGTACGGCGGCGCGTAACGCCGTCTCTTCTTCGGCTTGCCAGTACCCTCGCAACGTCCCGGTCGGAGAAAGCGAAGTCGTTGCGTTTTTCCCACCTTTTATTCCCACCGCCACAGGTGGTGGTGGTGGTGATGGTGGTGTGGAGGCGGCCCCCGCTTTGTTTTCCCCCTTCTTCTCCGTCGTCATCTTTGTCGTCATTGCGGCTGTAGTAAGTTGCTTCGCCAATTTATCTTTCATTTTTCTCTTCTTTTACGCACAACAAAAGTATTACTTTTTCTCTCTCTGAGTTCCGGCACGTCTCGCGCGCGTGTGTCCGCGCGATGATATTAATTGTGTGTTAAATTGTTCCTTTTAAACGACAATCACACCACAGACACGCGCAGACACACACACAACTTCGGCCGAGCGTTGTTTTGTAGTGTGTGTCTGTCTAAAATCGAACGTGTTTGTTGTGTTTTTGACGAAAAAAGTACAAAAAAAGAGAAAAAAAAATCTCTCGCGTGCTAAAAAAGTTCACCAAAAACACACCAAAAAAAGACACGAGAACGAATTCTTTTTTGCGTAGTATAAAGAGTATATAGAGAGATATGATGACGACGACTGCCACGCGCGCCCAGACGACGCCTTGGAAACAGCAACAACAACAACGACCACGCTTTCTCACCTCCCGAGCTTCCGTTTCTTTTTCTTCTTCTTCTTCTTCTTCTTCCCTTCTTTCCAAAAGCTCGTCGTCGAAAGGGGGTGGACGTCAACAACCAAGAAGAGGTCATCGTCGTCGTCGAAGTCTTCCTAATGAGGACGCAAAAACTGGTCGAGGGGTGGTCGTCGCGGGACGATTCCCGGACGAGCGCACGTACATCATGATCAAGTGCGTCGTCGTTTACGTCGTCGTCGTTGTCTTTCGCCTTTCTTCTTGACTTCTTCTTGACTTCTTCTTGACTTCGTCAAACTCTTTCTTCGCAACAAAACCTCAGGAGGTTTTTTTTATCCACTTCTTCTTGTTAAAAAAAAACTGACTTCAGAACAACAACAACTCTCTTTAACGATAAATACGTATTATTATAAAACTTTAGGCCGGATGGTGTGCAAAGAGGAAAAGTTGGAGCAATCGTCGAACGCTTCGAGAATAAAGGCATGCAGTTGAAAGGTTTGAAGACGTTTCAGTGCACGCGAGCGATTGCGGAGGAGCACTATCGCGACTTGTCTTCGAAACCGTTTTTCAAAGATCTCGTCGATTATATCATTTCCGGGCCGGTCGTGTGCATGATTTGGCAAGGCCCGACTGGTACCGTAGCCGCCGCGAGAAAGATGATTGGAGAAACGAATCCTTTAGAGTCTTTGCCCGGGTCTATCCGCGGCGACTACGCCGTCGAGGTTGGCAGAAATATTATCCACGGTTCCGACTCGGTCGATTCCGCCGAGAGAGAAATCAACTTATGGTTTGCGGACGGGAACGGCGTCGTGGACTGGCAAATGACGAACAACGGTTGGATTCGCGAATAATAATAATAATATAGAACGACGACGATGACGATGACGAGAGAGAGATAAAGAGAGGAACCTTTTTAATACGGGAGGCTTAATAATTAATAATTGGTGTTTATAATATAATTATTACGCGATGATATTACTTGATGAACAACTTTCTTCGACGCATCTCGCGCGCACTCTTCTTCTTCTTCTTCCTCCTCCTCTTCTCGTCGTTCCTGTCATTTTCGATTTCATTTTCATCAGATTCCGTTTCTCGCGCGATAATACTCTTGCCATCTCTGTTGCCACATAAACTGGGTCGCCCCTAACTTCTCTCGTCGGTTGATTTCCGGTAACCCTTTCTTTCTTCGTTTCTTATTGTCCGCTTCTTCCGCCATGGCCAAGGCTAAGTCTCCGTTCATTCTAGGTCTGGCGTCTAAAAGTAATCGCGAGCCTCCCAGACATTTCATCAAAACTGCCGCGTTTAAACTAATAAACCCGAGCGTGAAGCACTCTTGCTCGCATCGCGCCGAGTTCGGGTCGCCGGAATACGACGGAGGCGTGAATTCAGACATTTTCTTTTCTTCTTCTTCTCTTATTATAATTCTCTTCTCTTTCTTCTTCTTTTATCTCTGCGTGTGTAATTCTCTTTGTTTCTCGTTCGTTCAAAACAACTTCTTCTCTCAAAACCAGGTATCAATACACTCGGTAATACAAGTCAACTCTTCTTCTTCTCTTACGAACGAGAAGAAGAATACTCTCGCGTTGTTGTGTTCTCTTCAACAACAACAATAACAACAACAACAACAACAACAAAAGTGTGTTGTTGTTTGGATAATTTTTTGTCGTTTTTTTTTTGTCTTTGATTTTCCTTTTTTGCTCTCTCTCTTCTTTTTTCTCTCTCTTTTCTCTCTTGGACTACAATTCAATCGTCTCCTACAAACACAAACAAAAGACCTCATTTTTACACAAAAACACAAAATCATCATGGTGAAAGCACACGTGGAGTGCTCCTCGGAGCTCGTATGGCAGTGCGTGAAGAAGAACAACGCGTACGTCCGCGCGTCCGTGAACCGAACGCGCATGTCCGCGGAGAAAGGCAACGTGACCGCGAAGCACGGATTTAGCAGCTCAGGTAAAACTTAACTCGACTACTTCGTAGAGAGAATTTTTTCCTCGCGAATCGTCTTTTCTTCTTCAATTCTTCTCTTTTTTATTATTGCGATGACGACGACGAAAGAAGGAGGAGGAAGAGGAGAAAGAGAGAGAGAGAAAGAGAGAGAGAGAGAGAGGGTGAAGAGTCGCGAAACACTTTTTTATTGGAGTCGTCAAAATTGATGAGAAAAAAGAGAAGGGAGAGGGGGTGACGGTGTCAATGATGTTGTGAATGCGCTCCTCCTTCCTTCCTTGGAAGAGAGAGGGAGTGAGAGACAAAACGAGACCGGTTTAGGCTGTTCAAGGTCTCGGAAAAGCCCTAGAAAAATGAATTTATGGATTTCTTTGGTGCTGGTGCGCGCTGGCTGAAAAGAGTTTGTTGTCTCGAAGAGAAGAGCAAAAAAAAACAAAGAAAAGAGAAGGAAATTTTTGACTCAAACAAAACAAACAAAAAAGAAGAACCAACAAAAAAGAAACGACCGAAACGAGAAACTGACCAAACACTTTCCTTTCTTTTATTACGCAACACACACTATTATTATTATTATTAAACAACAACAACAGGCATCGCCAACATGAACAACACGGTGGACATCCAAGAATTGGCCGGCGCGAAGACGCCGTCCTCCACCTTGAACGGCGCGAACAACAAAGGCATCTTTCGAAACCAAGCCAAGGCGGTGGACGCCGCGTGCGCGAATCGCTCGGATTTACGAAAGAAGGCGTTAGCGAGAGTTTCGGCCGTGCACAAAGCTGGACGCGTCGCGAGAGCGAAGAAGTAGAGAAGTTTTGGTTTTGTGTTCTGAGAGAGAGAGAGAGAGAGAGAGATTGATTGATTTGTAATGCAAGGAGTACTAAAACATTTTAGAAAAAAGAACGAGAACGAACCAACTCGTAGTATTAGTATTCGTTTTTGTGTCCCCATGCTGCACTTTTTCACTCACACAACAACTTATTGAGATAATTTACGTTCACATAATCACTCGCGAAGAAGAAGAAGCGCGTGAAGGGCAAAAAGAAAACAAACAAACGAGATATATATAACAGAGAAGAATACATCGAGAGAATCGCACGTAGTCTTCTATTCGCACTCAACTCGACTCTCTCATCTCTCCCAAAAGCTCTTCTCTCTTCTCTTTTAGATATACTCAAAAGAGTTTAAAGGATAAAGAATGGCCGCCACTGAGACAAAACGAGAGGAACGACGGGAAGAAAGAGACGAGAACCAAAAAAGTTCGGAGGAGATGAACTTCATGCAGCGCTTTCACGCGAATCACGGGTTCTCGGACACGCCGTTGTGCGGCCTCGCGTACGCGAAGGAATCTTTCAACTTTTACAAAAAGAACAAGTTACGATTGAAAAATGAAATCTTGTCTGGTTTGACGGTGTCGATAGCGCAGGTGCCAGAATCGGTGGCGTTTAGTTTCGTGGCGAAAGTAGATCCGTTAGTTGGATTATACGCAACGTTTTTTCTAGGAATAATCACCGCTCTCATCGGGGGGCGTCCAGGAATGGTTTCTGGGGCGGCGGGCGCGATGGCGGTTGTCGCCGTCCAAATCATGGAACCGAACGGCTTATTGCCGGTGGAGAAACTCGTCTCTTTAGGGGAAATTGCGGGATGCACGGAGATTACAGATTCGTGCAAATCGTTAAGAGATCAAGCGTACGATAAACGCGTGGAATATCTGTTTATGGTCATGATTCTGTGCGGCATTTTGCAAATAGTTCTCGGTCTCATTCAAGCCGGTCGCTTGGTGCGTCTCATTCCCAACACGGTCATGACCGGTTTCGTAAACGGTTTGGCGATTATAATTTTCAAAGCGCAGCTGGAGTCTTTTCAAGAAGTGGACTGGAAAAAAGGATTCAAAGTGTTTGATTCGACCGGAGCAGGGGAAATTTCATCCGCGGACATTACGCGCGTCTTTGCCGAAGAGTTGCCGGATTTATCTGCGGATCAGTTGAACACTTACGTCGGCGCGATTCTGAGCGAAGCAGACGCGGATAACTCATCGACGATTTCTTTGAGTGAATTCAAGTCAGACAAAGATTTTCTCATTCACACTGGTTACGAGGAACAGAAAACGTGGAGAAGTGCATCTGAAGCATCGACGTGGATTATGCTGCTGTACGTGTTTGGGTCTATGTTAATCGTCCATTATTTACCGCGCTTGACCAAAATGGTCCCAAGTTCACTCGTATCTATTCTTTCGTGCTTGATTTTCGAGCACGCTATAAACAGAACGGCCATAGGAGCAGACACACCCACCGTAGTAGATTTATCTCCGGTAAAAGGAGCGTTTCCGACGTACCACACTCCGGATGTGGATTTAACGACGGAGTCGTTTGGAATTATCGCTCCGTTGATATTTTCCTTGGCGGCGGTCGGGTTGATTGAATCTGTATTAACCTTACAGCTCGTGGATGAAATCTTGGAGGATACGTCCGATGCGACTGGTAGATGCACGCAAGAGTGCGTCGCGCAGGGCGTCGCAAATCTCTTGAGTGGAATGTTCAAGTCTATGGGCGGGGACGCGATGATTGGCCAAAGTACAATTAACGTGAAATCAGGAGGAATCGGAAGATTATCGACCGCTTTTGCGGCGACCATGTTTTTAATATTCGTAGTTGCGGCTTCAAAAGTTATCGAGTTAGTCCCCGTCGCCGCGCTCACGGGTGTATTGTTCATGGTTGTTATTTACACCTTTGATTGGAGTTGCTTATCCCTCATGACGGGAAACGTTCGATCTCTTTGTATTCCAGGTAGAAGAGAAGGAGAAGACGCGCAGCAAGAAACCACGGGAAATGACGAGCAATCGGCAAAGAACAACTCGTACAGGGTGGATTACGCCGGTCGTCGCCGTCGTAAATGTTTCGCGGATACGACCGATCGCGTGCGTTTGCAAGACACGTTTTTAATATTGTTGGTAACGATCTTGACGGAGCGCACAAACTTAGCCATCGCGACTGGTACCGGGGTAGTTTTCGCGGCACTATTGTACGCGTGGGATAATTCATTCAATGCGCTCGATGTAGTACGTACAACTGAAACTTTAAGCGATGGAACGGAGAGAGCGGTGTATCGATGCTCCGGGGAATTATTCTTTGGAACGGATCGCGCGTTTAAAAACGAGTTTGCGCTTCGCGTCGATCCAAACGATATCGTCCTAAACATCGATAATTGCAGAGTGTGCGACTACTCCGGCTTAGCAGCTATGAACTCCTTGTGCGATAGGTATCTCGCTCTCGGGAAGACTTTGCGAATATCAAACTCCAACCCGGAAAACGCGCTCATCATGGAAAAACTCGGAATAAAATTCATCCCGGCCGTTTTTGATTCCAACGAAGGAGTCATCCCGCCGTTGACGAACTAAAATATTAAATAATAATAGCTTTTAAAGTCATCATCCCATAAAACTAGTTAAAAAGAAAGCGTGCTTTTGGAAGTCGTACTACATATGTGCTACTAACATTAAACAAAAATATGTATTAAACAACACGCTCGAGAGGAAAAGGAAGAGATCATTGTACTTCGTTATCCTTTAATACCTTGGCTACTTCCGCGGCGATGATGTTTGCCCACGCCTTGTAGCCCATATCGTTTGGATGCACGCCGTCTCTCGCGGTAAACTCGCCTTCTCGAATACCATCACCGCTATCCCCCCCATGCATTCGGACGGCATCTCTCAGCGCTTGTAGCGTGGGAGAATTGATAAACAAAGCTTTACGTTTCCCTAGCTTATTCGCGACTTTTTCTTTTTTGTCGTCCCAACAGTCGTTCAGTTTCAAAATAACTTCGCGAAGTGGATTCGGAAATAAAGGCGCGATGTGCAAGGGATTCCCCGGCAACACGACGAGCGCGTCGCTCCCGACGACGCTCTTGATTTCTTTGATCACGTTTTCCAACTCGTTCTCGAAATTCTCCCGAAAAAAGATTTTTCCGTGAAGAAAGCACGTTTTCACGTCATTAATCCCGCACAGAATTATCACCGCGTCCGCTTTCCTCGCACACGACGACGACGCTTGTTGTTGTTGTTGTTGTTGTTGAAATTGTTGTTGTTGGAGAAAAAACTCGTTCTGTGCGTTTTCATCCTCCTCCTTCTCCTCCACCTCGTTTTCGACTGAATCATGACCACTGCTATTACTACTCCTACTTCTGCTGCTACCGCCGCTATCGTTACTGTTACTAACGCTTCTTCTACTGTTGTTACTCTCTCTGAGCTCGGGAAGCACGCACGACGAAATATCGCTCAACGCTGCGCCTTTCTTTCCAACCGCAATCCATTCGATCTCCACCGATAAAAGCTCCGCCAATCGCTCCGCGACGATTCTCGCCAGCGCCGGCGTATTCGTCGTGCAACCCACGCCGGTGGCGAGCGAATCGCCCACAATCACCACGCGTTTCCTCTCCTTACTTTTACCTCTTCTTTCTTTTGTCGTCGTCGTCGTCCTTTTTGTCCTCGAAAGCATCATCTTTGTCGCAGAAACAAAAGTACTCTCATTCTGTTCCTCTTCTTCTTTCACTTCTTCGTCTTCTTCGACGAATCCACATCTCGCCAGTCCTTTAAACGACGTCCCTCTCGTCGGCTCTTCTTCGATGGGTTCGTAACTGTAGTGCAAAAACATCGCTTGGGAGAACGTCACGGTCAAACCCGCTGCGAGGAGTGTCATCACGGAAGAGACCGTTGAGCGTGTCAGCGAGAACAACATTGATGTTGTTGTTCTCGTCGTCGTCGTCATCTTCTTCTTCTTCTTCTTCTTCTTCTTCTCCTTCTGGGTTGTTGTTGTTGTTGGAATCTCTTTTTCTCTCGTTCTCTTTCGTCTGTCTGTCTGTCGTCTCTCTGCAAATCTAAAAAAACAACAAAACGCACACGTGAGTGAGTGCACTTTTCTCTTCTTCACAAAAAATTTTCTTTCCTCTCTCAGAGACAAAAGAAGCAAAAAGAGAGAAGAGATGACGGCGACGACGATTGCATCATCGACGAGGATGATGATGATGAAAATGGTTTCGACCACCACCACGAATAATACACGTCGTCGTACTACTACCACGAAGATGCCTTCAAAAACCACGAATAATGCGTTGTTCTCTTCTTCGAAAAGTTGTCGTCGTTTGGAAGCAACGAGAGGAGGAAGAAGAAGAGAAAGAAGAAGTTTCGCGAGAGGCACGACGAAGAAGATATCTTCTTGCGATCCTCCTCGCGCAACATCATCATCAGAACGAGAACAAGAACAAGAAGAGCGAAAAACGAATACCCCTACGAAGAATGCAATGAATTTCGATGTACCTAAAGTGGTGAAAATTTGCGGCATCACGACCGCGGAAGATTGTCGCGTCGCCATCGACAGCGGCGCCTCACACGTTGGGATGATCTTATGGCCCAAGAGTAAAAGGTCGGTCGATATCGAACGAGCGAAAAAGATCGTAAAGGAGTGCGAAAAGAGTAAAGAAAGAGTGATAACGCCAGTCGCGGTGTTCGTGGACGAAGACGGAGCGACGATAGCGAAGATATGCGAAGAGCTTGGATATAACACGCACGCGCAGTTACACGGCGATTTGGCCAGACAATCTCTGAAGGATATTCCGCAAAAGATCAAAGTTATTTGGGTGTGCTCGGCGGACGAGAGCGGGAAAATCGTGACGGAAATGCCGGGGGAGAGCGAAGAGGAGTTAGCCTCGAGAAGGAAAGAAATGTTATCCGGGGAGAAAGGGTGGAAAGCACCGATTGATTGGGTAAATGGACCGAGGAAAACGGTAGATTACGTGTTAATCGACGGCGTCAACGCCGGATCGGGGGAGAAATTCGAGTGGGAAAACTTAAAAGTTCCCAAAGGATGTTCCAGGAAAGGATGGATTTTAGCCGGTGGATTGACGCCGGAAAACTGCTCCGAAGCGGTCATGGTGTTACGTCCGAACGGTGTGGACGTCGCCTCGGGCGTCTGCGACGAGAGCGGCGTCGTAAAGTCGAAAGAAAAGTGCGACGCCTTCGTCTTCAACGTTCGAGCCGCCGCCGCGAAGTAGTCGAGAGCGAGAAAACGAGAGAGCGTACGTTTAGTTGAGAAGAAGAATAACGTCATCGCGCGAAATGAGAGAGACAAAAGAGAGTTAGAGAGAGAGTTTAGTAAAACACGCACTACTTAATACTAATTTTGCATCGCACAGAGTAATAACTTTGCCTTCATTATGATTTATAAACATGAACACGCATAACGCTCGCGCTTCAGAACACACACACGCTCGTCTTCAACGGCTTTTGCATCCTCATCATCATGTCAAAGAAGAAGAAGAAGAAGACAAAGACAAAGGAGATAAACACCTCGCTCGCTGGTAGCGCCGTAAGAAAAAACGTCGACGCATCCTCTTCGTTAAACGTTGTCGTCGAAACGAACAAACAGAAGCGCGTGTGCGACGTCGCGTTGCGAGCGGGAAATCTGACCTCCTCGGTGAAAGCGTTTTTGCACGTCTTGGACGACTTGCTTTTGATCTCAGACGATCACACGGGGGACGATTCAGACGACGACAAAGTGTGTTTGTTCTCCTCGGAGGAACAACTCTTTTCTTTTCGCAATCTCTCTCAACTGTTGGAGAGAGTGCTCGCGTTGTGTCAACTCCGCGCGAACGCGAAAGCGGTGAAGAAAGTCCTGGGAAAAGTCAAGCAGTTGAACACCAAAAATGTTGAAGGGCGTCGTCGTCGACGAGTGTTTACTGCGACGACGACGACGACTCATCAACTTCTTCGTTTGACGAACGCGTCTTTGCGATGCGCGTATTTTACGTTTTGCGCGGCGGGAGATGCAAACGCAGCCGCAGAGTTACTCCTGATTGAGAATAACGAGGACGGGGAGGAGGACGTCGTTGACGAGAGCGGAAAGAGCGGAAAGGGCGAGAACGTGAGCGGCGTCGAGAAGACGATCGAGAAGATTGGTAAGGAGAATTTAGTGCGAGGGTGTTCGTTCGCGAGGAAGAGTTTCAACGGCGTCGGTGGTGGTAACATGGTCGTCGTCGGCGAAGAGGAGAAAGAGGACGAGCTTTTGTGGCGGGTATTGAAATTAATTCGCAAAAGCAGCGACGACGAAGACGACGAGGAGAAAAAAACGAGGAAGAAGAGCGCGGGAAGACTCGCGCCTAGTCTCGAGATGAAAAAACGAGAAATGATTCGTGCGTGGATGGTGAGCGATGATGATGCTTCTCCTCGTCGCGAAAGAGTTCGCGTGGAAATTAGAAACAGAGTTGAGTTACCCGCGCGTTCGGAAGAGGAAGAGGAAGAGGAAAAAATACACGCCGCCGCTTTGCGTAACAACAATAATAGCTTACGCTTCATCGTTTGTTGCGAGGACGACGGTCGACGGCGACCGGCAAATCGTTTACCGTTGAAACTCTTTCGACCAGTCTCTCCAAACGCTTTGGTACTCGCGCCGGCAGGCTTTCGAGCGCCGAGAGTAAATCGCGTCGATTTGAGTCAAACGGTTGGACCCGGGATATTCGCGTTGACGTCTGTTTTCGCGAAAGCAGAGTGTGAGTTATTCGTTCGAAGCGCTTTGGCGTGTGGACTCGTTAAAGACGACGAGAACGACCAAGAGTCGATGGAGTATTGCGAAATATGCGTGTATAATGCTGTCGTAGAAAATATTTGGCAACGAATTCGCGACCATTTCCACGCCGACGAAGAAGATGCGTTCGAAGACGACGACGACGAGGACGACGACGATAATTCTGTCCACCATTATTGGCTTCCTGTCGGCATAAACCCGCGGTTTCGAATATTCAAATACGACGATAAGAGCGTCTATCGCAGACATCTCGACGGCGCTTGGCCGTGCGGTATGCTCGACGAACAAACCAACGAATTCGTCGTCGACGCGAACGCGCTCCTCGACGGTAACAACACTAATAATAAAGAAAACCAGCGGACGACGCGCCTCACGTTTCTCATCTACTTGACCGATACCTTTCGAGGTGGCGAGACGACGTTCTATTCCGTCGATGATGACGATCATACTAACGAAGAAGAACAGAAGAAAAAAGTCATCGTCGGTAACGCCGTCGCGCCGCGAGTCGGCGCGGTCTTGTGCTTCCCTCACGGAAACGCGAAGAACTCTCCCGTTCACGAAGGCTCGAGACTGTTTTCTTCCTCAAAACACGACGACGACGGGGACTCTTCTTCTTCTTCTTCTTCTTCTTGTAAATTCGTCGCGCGTACCGACGTCGTTTTCGAAAGAAAGACAAAGAGGAGAAAGAGGTAAAATTTAGTATTTTAGAGTAGTACCACAGTAGTCGTTTTTTGGTCAAACAAAGGAATAAATTTGCCCAAAATTCAATCATAATTTCTCGCTCATATATTGTTTAATAATACTAATAATAAAGGAAGAAGACGTGTACCGTAAGAAGAAGAAGAGAATTCGTCGAGACTTCGTTTGGTTTTGTCTTCTAAAAGTGTTCGTTTTACTAAACTTCGTTGGTCTTCTTTCATCTTTTACATACCAAAAGCATCGTCATCATCTTCTTCATCACGAATTTTGTGCGAAGAAGAAGAATTCTTCATCATGTTCCCTAAAGAAGAAGAAGAAGAAGACAAACGTCGCGTACGTCCTCGTTCGTTGACGATAACGCTCGCTTTAGTAGGAGGAGCGATGCTGATGCTGTTTTATGATGGTTTTGGTGGTCTTCGGTATCATCATCAACGTAATAAGAGTAATAACGTCCAAGGAGTTCTTCACCGCGTGTCCTTGCAAAAAAAGGTGCCTTTGATGAAAGCAAACGAGGACAAGGAAGCGATGAGCGAAAACTGGCAAACGAAGATGAAAGCGTCCAAGCTGCGCGCGAAACACGCGGAGATGAAGAAGAAGCAAATGGTGGAGAAGTACACGAGAAACGCCGAAACGAGTTTAATGGAGGACAAGAAGATGGAATCGTCTGAAGACGCGTCGATCGGAGGAGAAGGAGGAGCGACGTCGTCGGTGCCCATCGCGAATTACATGGACGCGCAATATTACGGTCCGGTGGAAATCGGAACGCCAGGGCAGAAATTTCAGGTGTGTTTCGATACCGGGAGCTCGAATTTGTGGGTGCCGTCGTCAAAGTGCAAGTTTTCTCAAATTCCCTGCGACGCGCACGAAAAGTACGACAGCGAGAAGAGCAGGTCGTACGAGCCGAACGGTGAGGATTTTGCAATTCAATACGGATCTGGGTCGTTGAGCGGGTTCTTGAGCTCGGATACGGTGCGTTTGGGAAATTCGATTGAAATTAAAGATCAGACGTTTGCGGAAGCGACGAAAGAGCCGGGATTGACGTTCCTTTTCGCTAAGTTTGACGGGATCTTAGGATTGGGATTTAAGGAAATCGCCGTCGACGGGGTCACGCCGGTGTTTGATAACGCCGTCGCGCAAAATCAAGTCGAGAAAGATCAGTTTTCGTTTTGGTTAAACAGAGATCAAGACGGAGACGGTGTGGTTGATGGTGGTGAACTCGTCTTTGGTGGCGTCGACGAGAAGCACTTCGTCGGCGAGCACGTCTGGGTGGATTTGACGAAGAAAGGCTACTGGCAATTCGATTTGGATGACGTGAAAGTTGGTGAGTTTTCATTCATCGACGACAAAAACGACAAGACGACGGTGTCGTTCTCCTCCTCTACTAAGCATCAAGCGATTGCAGATACAGGAACATCGTTGCTCGCCGGACCTTCCGCCGTCATCGATAAAATTAACGACGCAATCGGCGCCGAAAACTTGATGATTCAAGAGTGTAAGATTGCCATTAAACGTTACGGCGAAGAATTTTTGGACGACATCGAAACGTACGATTCGAGTCAAATCTGCGAGAGTTTGAACATCTGTCCAGCTGCCGCTGAAACAAATGCGATTGAAAAAGAAATAAGTGAGCCAACCGGGGTGTTGGCTACGTCTCGAAAATTATTGATGACGACGAGAGAGGAAAAGAAACATCGCAGTCTTCGCGGGGGTCTCTCGCTTTTGGGCGATCTTTTCAAACCGTCAAAGAAGAATGAGGAAAAAGAAACGAAAAAGAGTAAAGTTGCGTGCTCGGCGTGTGAAATGGCCGTGGATTACGCGAAGGAGTTATTGCAAGCGAACGTGACTCGTACGGTTGTTTTGAATGAACTCGAGAAGGTTTGTGACTTTGTCCCGGCGCAGCCGGGTGGACAAGCCGGAGTCGATTGCAACGCCATCGATGAAATGCCAAATATTTCGTTTACAATAGCCGGTAAATCTTTCGAATTGACGCCGAAACAGTACGTCTTAGAGATTGATGATGGACAAGGCTCAAACACGTGCATTAGCGGTTTCATGGGTTTAGATGTTCCTAAACCAATGGGTCCTCTGTGGATTCTAGGTGACGTGTTTTTGGGACCGTATCACACGGTATTTGATCACGGCGGGTCCAGAGTCGGCTTCGCGAAAGCCGCGTAAATATACTATCATTATCTGTTGTACATACAAATTTTATTTTACAAGCTCACTGCTACTGTTCACGTGTTTATGAATATTCTTTATTTTCTCCCGCCGAAGCTTTCGCAGCTCTGGACAAAGCTTTTTGATATGAGTACGGATTATGGTGACGACTGATTGAACCTTGCGAACCGTAACTTCTCGGATCCGACAAAACTGTGAGTGGATGTGGCGTGTTGAGTATCACTCTCTGCGCCGCATCTCGAGTTTGTTCTCGCATTATCACCGATAGATCACCGCCGACGCCTTCTTTCGCTTTGGTCAAAAGCTCTCTATCAATCTGGGAAATTATCAAGGACGCCGTTAATGCTGCATCCGCTTGCGTTAAGCACGCAATCTTGTTTAAATTCTCAGACAGAGTCTTCGTCGTTGAAGTTGTTGTTGACCCTCGCGTTTGAGCTACTTCATCGGCGTAAAAATCAAGTTTACGCTCGTCTTTTTGCGCATCGAGCCAATGCGATTCTTCGTCGAAACTCGCATCTAGACTCATCGTCGATATCGAACTACTTTCGCGAGCTTTAGCGGCGATTATGTCGTACATTTCTTCTCCTTGGAGCTTATAGAATCCCGGTCCTTCTGGTAAAAGTGGATGCGCCGAACCGTGTACGGGTTGTAAAAGATACATGTCACCCAAAGGTGCGTACATCATTTCTTCGTTTAAGAGCGTAGGCATGTTCACGCATTTGAACGGCCGAGGACAGGGAGCCGAGCCCAAAATAGAACGCGTCCACGGAGGATAATAGCACGAAAACGATCGAGGTACGATATCTTTGCCCATGATGACGCCTTTAATGAAATCTCGCTGCAGCCCAATCCTTTGCATCAAATCTTCCGCACCGCGATCGAAAACGTACGGCGACCCGAACGTCCAGATATCATCGAGCGCGTATCGAGGAACTCCATTTCTCAGAATGAGCATCAGACCGAGCAAATACGCCAGAGATCCACCGATTGAATGACCAGTTAATTTTATCCGAGCCTTCTTAGAGCCAAACGTCTTCAAATGGTCTTTACACAATTTTTCAACGCGATCGTACATTCTTTGCGCGCAAGCGTACGCTCCTTGATGGACTCTGATTTCTTTATCCTCAAACGTCGTGGGTGTCCAAGTTAAATTGGTTTGCCACGAGGCAAAGTTGGTCGATCCTTCGACGACAATCCATAACGTTGCGTTTTCCTTGTCTACGCCCACGCAATAGTTCACCGGCATCACCGCATTCTCACCGGCTTCTTTGTTATTACCATTCTTCTTCTTTTTCTTTTGTAATCCGTTTTCCGAAGACGCTTTCGATTTTGCTCTTTGTTTTTGTAACTCGCTTATTTTCTCGCTTTCGCGTAACAACGCCGAGCGTTCTTTCTTCAACGTTTTCTGAGACTCCGAAACTCTGGTGAGCTCTTGAGAAACCAAATTAGCGAGCTCCGTGGCTTTTCTTGCAGCCTCGGCCGCGTTTGGATCGTCAGGTTTTAATTCTCGCATTCTCTTCACCGATGCCAACGCTTTGATGGCTTCATCCGCCGCCGCAGAAGCTAAGCGAATCGATTCTTCTCGATTGTGTCTTTCCTTTTTCAAATTTTCTAAAAGAATTGCGTTGTTCATCTCCGAGTCGGCGGCTTCGGCATCGGTGAAGTTGATATTCTCAACACTCGAGGTTTGGACGAGTCGTTGTTGTTGTTGTTGACTGTCGTTGCCACTAATTTCATCCTCCGAAAGAGCTTCTTCGTGCTCGTGCGAATTCCATAACATGGTCAAACCGTTTCGAGTTAAACCATCCTTTGTCGTTTGGTCCGGAAAATTATAAATCCAAGAGGAAAGAGAACAAGCAATCCTAGCATTCTTCGTATCTTCTTCGGACGCTCGATATAAGGACGAGGAAACCATGTTTCTTAAAGCAGGCTGGAGAATGCTATCCAAGTTATCGCTTCTGTCGGTTTCACCGGTTGATGTTGTTGACCCGACAAAATCTTCCGCGTCTTCATCAATCGCCGCCATCTCTTCGAGTTGCCTCGTCACAATTTGCGAAAGTTTTGCGCCTGGCCACGACGTTAGTTTCGCTAAAGTTTCGGTAATATTCGACGCAACAATCGCATCTTCGGCTACTTTACGAGCCGAGTTGATTTTACTGTACAAACCTTCGTCGATTCTTTTCGTTTCTACCAGTCCCTCTTGTTGTTGTTCTCGTTGAATATCGGTATCGGCGTCATTCTCACTACTCTTCTCTGCAGACTTTTGTGCTCCTGGCTCGAAAAGTTCTCTCAATACCAAAACTTGTCTGGCAACAACGACAGTTTGTTTACGCGAGGAAGCTGAAGCTTCTTTTAATTTGACCTGGGCAGCTTCGAGCGCTTGACGCAAAGCTTGAATATTTTCCGGCTGACTTTCACTCAAGCCGCGTTTACCATTTTCGGAAGATGTCAAAGAAACGTTCTTCTTATACGTCGCGCTTTGACGATACGTTTCGATGCGTTCGCGCACTTTCAAAACGTCATTTGCCGCTACTTCGACGTCTCCAAGCTTTGCTTTTGCTTTGTCTGCATTTTTAATCGCCTCGGAGAGCGCCTCCTTTAAATCGTTGAACGTATCCTCTTCACTTTGATTTTCGGCGGTGATGAAAGCCCCGCCTTCTTGCGCTGTTGATGGTGGTGGTGATGATGATGGTGATCTTGGCGTGCGCGGCGGCGATTCTCTATCGATTTGTAAGTCAATCTCTTGAATAGCGGCTGTTAATTTTTGCAAGGCGTTGTTTGCAACCGCGACGGCGTTTACGTTCGCGTCGCGAAGTTGTTCATCGATTATTCGTTCGTCGTCTTCTGCGTTTACTTCCTCACTTTGCTCAGCTATGCTTAAATCAGCAGCAGCATTAGCAGCAAAAGTAGTCGCCGTTGCAGTCGAGGATGAAGATGATCCAGAAAACAAATTCCCGATCAAAGGCGGAAGCGGAAGACGCGAAAGAAACGCGCTCGCGTCTGGGATCCAGTTTGAGCCAGCATTCGTTGAGTCTTCTTCTTCTTCTTCTTCTTTTGTCGTCGTCGTCGTTGTAGTTGTCGTTATCAATGGAGTGGTGGAGTCAGTTGTAGTAGTACTATTTGCCGCGGTGGTAGTGAGCCTCTTCTCTTCTCCTTTCTCGGCCGGCGCTTTCTTGAAATGCCCCATGAACTGATTCGGAGTATCAAACTGTCTTTGCCATTCCCACCTGCTGTCCTGGTTCTTTTTCCTGCCCTCAATATCACCACTGTTACTACTACCGCTACTATTACCATCTCTTCTCGTCTTCTCCCTTTTTCCACCGTCCACGTCCACGGTCTCCGCACCCTTCTCGATTCCAACCGTCAGCGAAGTTTTCTCTCGTTCTTCTTCTTCGACGTCGTCTTCGTCTTCGTCCCAGGAAGAGGACGACGCGCCGCTGAATATATCCTCCAACGTACTCACGGACGCTCGTAAAATGTCTTCCCAGAAAGTACCCGTCCCATCCGCATCCACTGCTCCTTCAACATCCGCCCCTTGGCCCTCTCCTTCTCTCCTCTCGTCGCCTCCGCTCCTCGTCGTCGCCGCGCCGCCTCTTCTCTCGTCGATCGCCGCGCCGCCCGCGACAGAAACCGCGGCAGTGGCGGTCGCGGGAAAGTTTTCTTTTCTTGGCGTCGATTGAGTCCTCCTCAACGCTTTCACGCGTTCTTGCAACTGTCCAATCTTCGCTCGCAACGCTTCTTCGTTCGTGGTCAAATTTTCGCTCACTTCGGCAACCTTCTCGTTAAAATCATCGTCATCCGAATCGCCGCCTTTTCGAGAAGAAGAAGACGACGACGACGAAGAAGACGGGACGACGCGCATCCTCATCGCTCGTCGCTCGCGTTCTCCTCCTCTTTCTCGCGGAGAAGAAAGAAGAAGCGAGCCGCCCGTCGTCGTCGTCGTCGTCGTCCTCAAAGAACGAGAACAAGAAGAGAATCGGAGGACAAAAAAGCCGTTAAGGTTGTCGTTTCGTCGTCGTCGTCGTCGTCCTCGGCGTACGAACGATGGTGCCTTACCCGTCGTCGTCCTCGTCCTCGACAATAAGGTCCTCGTCGTCGTCGTCGAATGACAACGAGAACCACCCCAATTCGGAGTCGCGAGCGACGGAGAGGATGGCAACATTACCAAGCGCATTAAGAAAGTTTTATGCGTTTTTTTCTGACGCTTTTTGGAGAGAAAAGAACACGTGAGTCAGCAAATGAAGAAACATTGAAGGGTGTTCGCTTCTCGGTAGTAGAAGACGACGCGGAGACTCTATTCACGCGCATATAATAATAATAATAATAATAATAATAATAAATGGTACCAAAAGTAAATTACAACGCGCGTGAACGCATTACGCGCACATCTCTCTCTCTCTCTCTCTCTCTCTCTCTCACTCACTCTAAAACAGTTTAATTTCTCTTTTCTATATTCTCTTCTCCCTCTCTCTCTCTCCTTCTCGGTTTCGGTTTCGCTTTCTCTTCTTCTTCTTCTTCTAATACCTGCCCTCCTCCGTTCTTACAACTCGGTCTTCGCTCCTTCCTCTTGTTGATCCGCCAAACACTTCGCGTTGTCGTACGCTCTCACGGGAAACTGCGGGTGCTCTGGAATTTTCACATCCGGCGACGCCTTGATTTCCTTCAAAACTTCTCGGATGGCGGCGTCGAGTTGCTTGTCGGTGCCGTGGAAGGATTCGATGGGTAAGTTTGCTACTGGAATATCCGGGATGACACCTTTTTGCTCGATTAACCACTCGTTACCGAGGTACGGACCAAACGAAGGGATGGTGAACGAGCCGCCGTCGACTAAGGAGCACTCCGGGTTGCCAGAGTACCCGACCGCGCCGCCCCAGGATCTGGCGCCAATCACCTTACCGAGCTTCATGGTTTGGAAACCAGCGGCAAAAAGTTCCGCATCTGAAGAGGACATTTCGTCGATCAATACGACGACTTTGCCTCGGAAAGAGTATTGCATGGTCGTCTCTCCCGGGCCGCTGCGGTGGGACTCAAACATCCAAGCCACTCTTCTCAAGCGTTCCAACACCCACGTATCGATGTTCCCGCCATGGTTTCTTCTCACGTCAATGATCAAGCCACCTTTTCGCAAGTTCGGATAAAATTGACTGGCAAAGTCATCCATGGAATGCGTTTCCGGTCCTTCTTGGACCATGTCTTCGAGATAGACGTAACCGATGGTGTCGTTAGAGTCGTGGCGAACCTTCGCTTTTCTTCTGTTCAAAGCGTCCGCTTTTTGAAGCGCGGAGCACGTCCCGACGTCGAGAGGAACGACGACGACTCTGTCGAGCATGACTAGTTCTTCCTCCTCTTCTTCGCCCATCTTACCCGAGGAAGAACTTTTAGAAGCGCCGTCTGATGATTTGCTACTGTCCGCGTCTTTGGAGGGTTTCGCCGACGACGAGTGCGACCCCAATCGATTCGATTTCAAAGCCGATCGTGCGATATCCGTCAACGGATTGAACGCATTCAAAGTCCCGCCGTTGAAATATTGCTCGCCGGATCTTTTCGGGCTATTTTGTTGACCATCGCCACTGGGAGCCGCGGCGGTACTTGTGCGCGACCTTTTTGATGCCATGGAAGAAGACGAAAGGGACGACCTTCGGAGCGCGTTTGATTGAGCGACGCCCAAACTCGAGCTCGATTGTTGCACGCTTTCAATCATTTCTTGCAACTCTTCCAACTCTGCCATCTCTTCCTTCGTTCTCGGGCCGCGAATGACTTCCAAGAGCACTTGCGAATACGCTTTACCCATTAAAAGTTTCGGGAGAGGATCGGACAAAGCGTTGACCAAAACGCCATCGATTCGAGTGATGATATCGCCGGGTCTCAAATCCACAGCCATCGCCGACAGAGGTGAGTTCGGGGCCATCAACACTTCGGAGGTGTCGTAGATCTTCGTAATGCGCAAACCTTGAGGAACTTGCTCAAATTTAGCGCCCAAGCAGGCCGAACTCTGTCCCATGCCAATTTTTTCAAAAGCCTCGCCGCCTTCGACGTCGACAAAGACGTGTAAGACGGACAATTCTCCCAAAGCTTGCTCGAGAACGTCTCGTAACTCATTCTTGGAGGTCAATCTTTTTACCAACGGACGATACCGTTCCGTAACAGCCGGCCAATCGACACCGTGGAGGTTCGGATCGTAAAAGTTGTCTCGCATCGTGCGCATGGCCTCGTCGTACATTTGCATCCACTCTTCTCTCGGGTTGAGTTTCACCGTCCATGTCTCCGGCGGTAACCACAACAAGGCTTGAGCGAGAATCGCATCTTGATCCGGAGTTTCCGCGATGGTCTGCGCAGACATGAGCGCGACGCCTTCTTCTGTGAACAAAACGACAACTTGCAAGTCGCGAGACACCAAAACGTCGTAAGCGTCCGGATAAATTGGCGTAACGTAGCCTTGCATGATGTCGACAGCGATGAGATAGCTTCCCATGGAATCGTACATGTTTAACAAAATCGTAGCGCCGCTACCGATGATGTACATGCTTTCGTATCTCGCGCGATCGACAAAAGGAACCACCTCGGATCTCTTTTCGATGTTCTTCATCGAAATTTTCGTCGGGTATTTTTGCCCCAAAGTAGGATCAAACACCGTGCCCGCTGCATTCATCTCGTCGCCGGAGAAGAACGGACACGCCAAACCTTCTCTCAAAGGCAAACAGTACAAACTTTCTCCGTCTTCGTAGACCGGTTCAGACCCTCTGGAGCCGTACGGTGAATTTGACCCGGAGGAAAACTGCGCGTCGTTGAAGTAGTAGAGGAACAAACCGTCCGGGGAAAACGTCGGCGATCTCGAGTTCGAGGACGGCGGCGTGATGCGCACTCGTTCGTTCGTCTTCGTGTTCCAAGCATAAATAACTTCAAAGTCAGTGTCTTGGTAGAGAGAGACGTAGGCGAGCCAAGTGCCGTCTGGAGACCAGGCGTATTCTCCCGCGGATTCGGGTTGTAAACCAGAGACGATGTTGCGGACGTTCGCTTGATTGTTATCAGACGCGGAGAGTTTCGCGGACGAGGAAGGCGGCTTGTTGTTGTTCACCTTCTTCTTGTTTGCGTTTACGTTGGCACTCTGTTGCTGCTGCTGAGGGTTACCGAGCGACGCCACGTTCGGAGAGGACGACGACGACGACGTCGACGTCTCTCGAAAGTTTGGCGCGCGCATGTCCGCCTTGACAAACTTTCGACCAGCTTGCATCTTCTTCGTGCGTTTATCCAACACGCGTTGACGTTTGATCAAAATCGACGCCGCGTCGAGCACCTCTTCCTCGTCCGCGCCGCTGTTCTGCATTCGCGACAACAGCGGCATTTCCGAAGAAAAGTCCTCGGCGCCGCCGAGTCCTCCGGCACCGATGGGGTCATCCTCCGGCGAAATTGGCGTTCGGAACTCCTCCGTGTTGACGATGGTGTTGGTGAAATTCACCAACTTGACGTGGCCGTTGGTATCATCGAAAGCGAGCGAGGTGCCATCGGGAGAAATTTGCGAATACGACAAACCTCCTTGAATGGCCCCGTCTTGCGTGACTTGCGCTTCCGACCAATAGCTGACTCCGTTGTCCTCGTCTCTTTCCAGAACGACGTAGTCGTATTCACCACTGGCGTCGCTCAACGCGAGTAACTTAATTGGATCACTCGGATGCGAGTTTGGAATGAACTGCACGTGCTTGTATCGAACCATGCCTTCGTACTGGGTAACTTTTTCGATTCTCGTCCCGAGTTGCGCGACGAGCGGCGAAAAGTAAACCTGACCTCTCACGATAAAAGCGCCGTAAATGCCATCGTCTGAGATGGCGAGTTCGGACATTTCATAAAGCGGATCGGAAAGCAACATGGGCTGCGCCTCGCGGAATTCGGATAAAAGATTAATCTTCAACGTCGTCGCCTCGGAAATGATCACGCCGCCTTCGATTTGAGCCGCGCTCAACGTCGCTGATTTCAAATCCGCGCCAACGCGCATGACGATGCGAGTACCGTCGATGGCATACTCCATCACGTCGAACTCGCACTCGAACGTCAGTTGCGTCTTTTTCGAGCCGTCGTCGTTCATCACCCACAAGTTGGCCACGCCGGTTTTGTCGCTGATGAAAAATACCTTGCCGCTGAGCTTGTCCGTGGTTTGCGGCGACCACGCGCCTCGCATGGACCACGATTCTGGCGTCAACTCTTTCGCCTCTGACCAAGCGGTTCCGTTCGCGCCGACGGCACCTTCACCGCACCATCTCCAAATTCTCGCCTGTTCGCCACCTTCGTACCGTTTCGTCGAGGACGATTGTCTCAAAGGATAAAACAAGTAGCATCCTTTGGGATCTTTCGAGCCTCCGTGCGCTTTTTCAAACGGCAACACCGAAACCTTCCCGGTTAAAGCGTCGACTTTCGCCAACTGCGGATTTCCGAGATCGGAAAATTGCGTCGTTAAAATCAAAAGCTCGTGGTCGCCGGACCATTGCGACAACCCGTACGCCTGCGCGCCGTGCGTGACTTGTCTCGCCACGCCTCCGGCGATGGGGAGCTCAAAGACTTCGAACCCGTCCGCAGCTTCCGCTAAAAACGCGATTCGTTTCCCGTCGGGCGAGAGCTTTGGCACCGATTCGTACGAATAACTGCTCGAAATCCTCGCCGCTGGACCTCCTCTCAGATGCGAAAGCCAAATTGACCCTTCCGAAACGAACACTAAAGTATCGTTCCTCACCGACGGCGCTCTGAAGTACCCCAAATCCGATCCAATCCTCGAATAGTGATTCTCTTCTTCTTTCAACAAATCTTGATTCTCCTCCGATAAGCTCGGTTCCGGTTCCTCGATCGCCTCTCTCGTCGGTGGCGCCGCGCCGCCGAAAATCCCAAACATCTCCATCAGAGACTGGTACGCGTCCTCCTCGCTCGCGCCTTCCTGCCCTCCCGACGAAGATTCCGAAGACGAAGACGAGTCGTCCACATCAGAAGACTGTGCAGTGCCGTTGTTCTTGTTCTTGTTGTTGTTGTTATTATTATTATTCTTGTTCTTATTGTTGTTGTTCATCAACGTTGATGATAAAGTCTTCTGACCGGGAGCGTTTTCGATCGTCGCCATCGTCCCGAGCCGATGGTGTTGATTTCGCGGTTGTCCTTTTGCCGAAGCGACACCATCTTCCTTCGACATCAAAATCATCTTTGACAACGGCGAGGAGGAGGAACCAACCATCGCGCCGGAGAAGAACAAAACGCACGCCAGTAAAACGTATAAAAACGAAGCGTGTATTTTCGCCCTACTCGACGCGTCTCGAGATGAATGCGCCCCCCCGTGGTCGAAGAGGAAGAACGTCTTCTTTCTCCCGTTTTCGACGTCGTCCGATGAGGCGCCTCTTCGCTCGAATCTCTTCCCGTCATCGTTCTCGTCTTCGTCGTTTATGGACCCGAACTGTCTGGCGTACGGGAGGAGAGGATCGCGCTCTGCTGCTTTTGATGATGCACTCATTATTGATGATGTCGTGGTGTTGCTTTGATTGATTGATGTTAGAGTGCGCACGAAAGCGCGCTCTTTTCTTTGAAGGGACGCGCCCTTTTTTTTTGGGGTGATAAACAAAAAAAAAGTTTAGGGTTTTATATGTTACCCTAAATACTGCTATGCAGGAGACTAACTCTACTATTACTGGTTTTTTAAACTATGCATACACAAACACGACGATTCAGACGACGAATTCAGCCGCCTGAATACTGCAACGACTGCAACGTCGTAATCGTCGCGCCGTCCTCTTTTACGTCGTCGTCTCGTCGTCCTTTTCTTCAACCAAAAAAAGCTCTCCTTCCTCGAAAAGGAAAGGAAAACGCATTTACGCGATTTGGTGTTTGTTACTACAACTCTTCTTTCTTCTTCGTCTTTTTCTTCTTCTTCGCGGTGTTTATTGTCGTCGGTTCGTACCGAATGCCTCCAATGTCACCCTCTCTTTCGCTCCATCCTAAGTTTTGCGTTTCCTTAGCCCTTTGTTCTTCTTCGTGCGTGGCGAGTTGTAAAAACGCTTTCTTTTTAAACTCGGTATCGAAAGTGCATTTCGGCGGTTCGGATTGGTAGCACAGTTTTTTCGCGAAATCGAACGTTCTTCGCTTCTTTTTCTTCTTGTCCCACGGGTGTAAAATCTCCTCTCTTCGTTTCTTTCTCCTTCTCAGTTTGATTTCCTCCTCCGTCATCGTCTTCTCGAGCTCCAATTCCTCCTCTTCCTCTTTTCTTTTTTCTTCTTCCCACGCGAGTTTTTCTTCTTGCAACTCGTAGTGTTTTGCGTACACGCCTTCCTCGTCGAATTCGTTCACCAGAACTTGACAGTAATCTCTCAATCGTTTCGGCCATCTGTGTTTGCTAAAATCTCTCACGAACGGTTTCGATCCTCTCGAGCTCGCGTTCCCTAACAAAGGTCCGGCTAAATAATGGTACCCGCTGTCGTAGACGTGCGCGTGGTACAAGTGCCAGTGCGAGTGGTCGTCGCAACTCTTCTCGATCGCGTCTAAATAGTACATCTCTTCCAACTTCTTCCCGTATTTCGCCCCTCTGGCGCGTTTAAACTCTTCCTCGGACAAATCCGCGTCCAACTTCCTCGCCGACGCTTGACACGCGTTGCAAACGTAATGCCTCGGTATCGCCGGTCCTCCGTCGTCGACGACATCATCCACCGACCTCCCGATTTCCTGTAACTCATCCAGTACCCCGCGCGTGGCGTCGTCGTCGTCGGCGGCGCCTTCGTCGAACATCTGGTGCGTCGATCGCACGTCGCCTCTCCGTTCGTCGAAATTCTTCGGATCCGTTAAATCTTCCACGATGATTTCCCCGCTCTCCCCGTACGTTTGCTCGATTTTACTTTTATAATTTTTACTCTTCTTGCTCTTCTTCTTTTTCTTCTCTCTTTTAATACTCCTCGTCGTCGTCGCGATAGTTTCTTCTTTTCCTTTGTCTTCTTCTTCTTCCTCCTCGGCGCGAGCGAAGAGGAACATTCCCCTACACGGAGAAGCTTCTCCGACGATTTCGAGGAGAGATGATGATGTCGAGAAGAAAAACGGTCTCGTCGAACGACAAAACCAACGCTCTTTGAGAGACAAAAAGAAGACGAGGAAGGAAAAGAAGGAAAAGAAGACGGGTTGTTTAAAAGAAGAAAAGGACTGAGAGGAACGCGTTTTCATCGTAAAAGTCGTAAAAGTCGTAAAAGTTCCTTCTTCTTTGTCTTCTTCTTCTTCTTCTTCCTCGCTTCTTCTTCCTCGCTTCTTTCCTCTCTTCTGCCTGTGAGATGTGTTTTCTCTGCGATGTCTCTCTGTCTCTCTTAGAGAAGAGGCGCGTTTTGAAGTGAAGTCCAAAAAAAAGCCGTCGTCGTCAAGAGTCCGTTCGTACAGAAAGAAATACGAAGAAAGAAAGAAAGAAAGGAAAAAGGAAGACGAAAAAAGGCTCTCGGGGGGGTCGGAATTCGTTTTGGTTTTTCGCGGCCAAAAGCACATAAAAAGCTTCTCTCTTCCTTCTCTCTTGACGCTTCGGTAAGAAAATTAGTCCTTCTCTCTCGCCGCTGCGCGTTCGCGCGTTGTTTAAAAACACGAACGAAAATGCGCGTGAGAAAACGCCTTCTTCGCACCATTTCGCACGAGCTCTTCGACCTCTTTTTCTTCCTCCTCGTCCTCGCGTACGTCCGCGTGGCGCCGTACACGAAAGTCGAGGAATCGTTCAACACGCAAGCAACGCACGACGTGATTTTCCACGCGAATGATGAACGCGACGCGTGGGACCACAAAGAGTTCCCAGGGGTTGTGCCTCGGACATTTCTCGGGCCGTTAGTGTTGGGAAAAATGACGAAGATTCTCGCGAGAGCGATGGAAGTCGTCGTGAACAGTAATCCGGTGACGAAACGCGTGTTTAGAAACGAGAAGATTTGGGGCGAATTGAAGCACTTGGTGGAGACTTTGAACGAGGAAGAGACGTTCGTGAGAACGAAAATGCATTATCAAGTCATAATGAGGATGATTTTAGGCTGCGCGTCGACTTTTTCCTTGCACAAGTTTCATGCGGTAATAGGGAAGAATTTCGGGAACGACGTCGCGGTATATGCGAGCGCTCTCGCGTTGGCGCAGTTTCATCTGGCGTTTTACGCTTCGAGGCCGTTGCCGAACATTTTTGCGTTCGCGTTGACGACGTTTGCGTTGAGTTTATGGTTAGAAGAGAGGAGAGGATTAAAGATTAATAGTTCGGTTTTGGATACTTTGGCGATAATGGTTGTGAGCATGGTCGTGGCGGTATTTCGGTGCGATAATATTTTGTTGTTGGCGCCTTTGGGGATACACGTGACGTTGTTTCGCGTGACGGATATATACGACGCGAGTTTGCGGATTATCGCGAACGTTATGGCGATGGTAACCGTGATCGTGGCATTTGCGTACACGTCGATTACGATTGATTCTAGACATTGGGATCAGGAATATTTATGGCCAGAGTGGGAAGTGTTGTCCTTTAACAATCCGATGGGCGCGAATCGCAGTCACCATTACGGGACGAAACCGTTTTTGTGGTACTGGTATTCCGCGTTGCCGAGAATGTTATTGATTGCGTATCCGTTGAGTATGTATGGGTTTAAACACGAACGCCGGTGTCGATCGGCGTTTATGATCGCGTCGTTCTTTGTTTTCGCGTATTCCTTTTTAGGACACAAAGAGTTACGTTTTCTCTTCCCGGTCTTGCCTTTGTTCAATTTCTGCGCGGCGTGCGGGATGCACCGATTGAATTTGAACAGAAAGAAGAGCATAAAGGGAAACTTTTTGCACGCGCTCGCGTGGATGGGCGTTATAGTCAGTTGTGCCGTATCTATTGGTGTATTCGCCAAAGCGTCCATCGCAAACTATCCCGGCGGAGAAGCGTTGGCCGCCTTCCACGAGTTGAACCCGGAACACAACACCTTGGGCCACGTGAGAATACACATAGACGACCATTGCGCGCAAACTGGCGCCTCTCGGTTCGGTCAAGCTTATCACGATCACAATGTCATCGTGTACAACAAAAGGCAAGACCACGAACACGAGGGTCATTTACATGCCATGTTACACGACGACGGTTCCCGAGGGCACGATTGGTTAATCAACGAATACAAAAAAATGCCTGGGTATGAAATCATGCGAAATATAACCGGGTTCACCGGCGTAAAACTGAACAAAAAGTTTCCATTCTGGCCGCCGTTGCTGGTGGAGAAAGACGTTCGAGTGAAAGTATGGAGACGGAGACACGGAGACGCGCGCCACTGGTTCGAAAAAAATAATCGGGAAGACGCGTTCGACCACCAGCAGGAAATGATTTGGGCACACTCCGGCGCTCGCCAACACGACGATAACCATCCGTACAGGAAAGATCCAGGGAACAGACCAGATTCATGGACGAGTAGTGATGATGATAGTTACAAGAAGAACAAATAGACGACGTCAGCAGCTTCAAAAGGATCCTCGAAGACGAACCGGAAAAATTTGTAATACTACCGCTAACGATGAACCTACTCAACTCTTCGTCCAAAAATGCATGCATGCCAGATATTTTTTTACGGTCGACGACATTTTTCAAACGGTCGACGACATCCCCATAATCTAAAAAGGATCGTTGTCTTCTTCAATTTGGTGCAAAAAACTTTGGACGACCGGCGCGAGAAATGGCGTCGTCGTTGTCGTCGTCGAGGTTGTTGTCGTCGCGACCCGAACCCGGTTCGCGTCGTCGTCGAGGGGACGACGCGACAGATCTCGCGGCGGTCGAAGGGAAGGAGAAAAATCGTCGTCGTTTACAAAACGGTCGACACGACACGCATCGAGTGCTGGCGGATTTCAATGTCCAAACAACCCGAGGAGGGACGCTCTTCTTCGTTGCCGCCCTCTTCCTTGTCGCAGTATTCGCGGTGATCTTTCGCGGCGGCGACTCGACGATCGCGGAGAGCGAGGTTCGCGAACAAAACGCGGACGGTGGGATAAGGACCCAAAGACGCTTATTGGCGGAATCTTCGTCCAGAGGTGAGGAAATATCTATTTTGGAGAGCGAAATGACCCCCCGTTTATTTATCCCCTTTCTTTCTTTGCTCGCACGCGCGCGATACGTGACTTTTTGAGGATACCTGCGTTTCGCGAGACTCACCATGTGTCGCTTGACTTCTTCGCGCCAAAACAACAGAAAACTACTTTCATCACGGGTCGAGGATAGCCTCGGTTGGCGAGCAACTCGCCGCGAAGCGCGTATCGGGATTGGAAAACTGCGAACAGACGTGCGATGACATTGGAGAAGCGTGCGCAGGATTTTCATACGCGTTGAACGAGATGAAGTGCACGCTCGTGGCGAGAGGATACTCGTTGAGAAAGAGCGAAGAATCCGATTTTTATCGAAAGAAACGGGTGCCAAAAGCATTCGTAGAGAACCAAAATGCGTTTTTGCCGATGAGCGATTTGGTGGATTCGGTATATACTGCTATAAATGGTACAATCGATGATATCAAAAACGTGTGCAACGCGGATCATCGGTGCGCAGGTTTTTACACGTGTTCTGCTGCAATATCTCGCGAAGATCTCGTCGATGCGTTCAGCGCGACATCTGATGGCGTCGTGAGAAGCGATGAGGACGCGCGGAAGTGGGACGTCATCGAGGCAATAGAATCCGGACAGGGTTTACAAGCAAACGAAGTTGGCACGACATGCGACGCCATTTCTAATGCGCACGCACGCGCGAAAAAGAGGGGAGGGAGTGTGAGTCCAGCGTTGAGAGCAATACTTTCCGAAACAAAGTTCAACGCAGTGTTGTTGAATTCGCTTCCAAAGCCGAGTGCCTTTGTCACATCTCCGGGAATCACCGTCTACTCACGTGCTCTATCAACTTGCGAAGGAAACGCGAACGGTGCCCCGTGCAAATTCCCTTTTGAATACAACAATGAGGAGTATTGGGACGTGGCGCTTGATTTTTCCGACCGACCGTTTTGCATGACATCGCTCCCGGGCACGTGGGGTTACACTGATTGCTTTGCGCAAGACATTATTGGCGCTGTTTGGGAGTTTGGAACGTGGAGTGAGTGCTCAACGACCTGCGGAGGAGGATTTTTGACAAGAAGCTCTACTTGTGTAAATCGAACTGATGGAAACACTCTGGACGATGCATTCTGTGGGAAAAATCCTATAATTTCGAAGGAATGCAACACACACTCGTGCGCAGAGGGTTGTGCGGTCCCTGCGATCGGAGATCGAATACCTTGCGATGAATATTATGCGAGCGACGAGTCAAAATACGCTTCCTTGACATCACGAAGATCTACATGCGAGTCTTGGGGATGCTGTTGGTCACCCAAGCAAACTGTTGGTTTCCGATGCTACCGCAGTACGAGCGTATCGAATGTTCCCGGCTGTGATGTGATGCACGACGCTAGAGAAGGTGACGATCTCTTAAACACGACAATCACAAAATGTGGATCGACGTGTTGTCGAGGTTCAACGAGCACGGGTGAATCTTGCAAATATCATGTTGGATTTGCAGACCCGCAACCGGGTTCGGGTGATGATGGATGCGACGCACTGCGCGCAGAAAACAACACCTACGGCGAGTATCCGACCGATAAAGTCAGCTGGACGTGGAAGGGCCAAGATCTCATGGTGGCAGGTACGGGAGGTTGTGATCACATCACTACAAGTAAGCTGAACACGACAATGAATTGCATGAGTGCATGTCGTAACACGCCTGGTTGCAACGTGATATCGTTCAACGAACCATCTAAAATTTGCAGACTCTCTGACTGCGGGTTGAGACGATCAGAACCCACAACCATGAAAGCGAAGGATTTTAAAGTTTACGTTTGGCAAGCTTCAATTCAACGCCGGTGGATTGTCGGTCCGTGGTCGGATTGTGCGCCGTCGGATAATAGCCAAACCTATGCACCGCGAAGCGGTGATTCAGCTGAATGTGAGCTCACAAAAAGTCGCACTGCAACGTGCATAGGAGAAGCGGGGCAAGCTTTGAGTGACAATGAGTGCTTTCAGTTCCAGCTTTCGAAGCCGGATACATCGAAAACGTGTTATGGTGCGTGTAATGTCACGAGATCTTGCGAAGAACTCGGCACAACGTGGGGAGTGAAAGATATTTTGGCAGATGCTGGGGGTATCTGGCATCATAATGGCGGCGGTTTAGATGGCCTTGGCAACAACGGATTGTTCGGGGGTCATCCATCCTTGCGCAAGTGCGGAACACTACAGTTTGACGACGGTCCAGATCAAAGCTGGGCTGCAATCAATTCAGCTGATAATCATCCAGCTTACATCGCAGGAAAACCTACTGGATGTTTTCAACCTACGAACAAGTGGCAGAATCTTACTAAAGGTGATTATTGGAAATATATGCATAACTGGAACCAAAAGGAGAACCTTTACCCTGAAAAGAATCCCGGGGTTAACTTTGCGACAGCCAAGCAATATTGCGAAGCCGAAGGTGCACGCATGTGTACTGTGGACGAAATTTACTTTGGAGTACCAAGAAAATACTCCGTTCTTACCTGTCCCGGGTCCTACTTGTGGTCTTCTACGGATTGTGGAGAAAACAGCGAGGGTGTATTTGTCACTGAGGCTACCACTGGAATCTGGAACGAAGGCACCGGCCACGGAGTCAGTTCTGTGCCCAGCGGTCCTTCTAAGCATTGCATTAATAAGACAACGGCAGACTATGGGTACATATATCCAGCGTGTTGCTCTGAATATAAAAAGAATCAGGCGAACCCCGCGGGATCTACTGCCTATCTCTATCCCAGTAGTTACAAAAACAAGACTCTGGAATACTTAGGTGTGGAGTATCCTGTCAGCACTTGGGGAAACGCGTCGGAGTTTCAGACGGTTTTTGAAAAAGAAGTCGATGATCAGCGCTTCTTTTTGCGCTTAGAAAACGGTATGGACGGTTTTTGCAATGCTGGTGACTATGGTCCGTCCATCCGAAAAGATTCCAGGAGAATGATGCCCTGTACAGAATACCAAAGTTCGTGCAAGGCAAAGAGAAAATTTTATGCTGATAGCGGGTGCGGGAAACACACCCATTGTGCCGCCGGCATAGGTGCGAAGTACGGTTTTGCAGAAGGGGCACATGTTTGCATTCCGATGTACAGACTAAATCAGGTTCAATTCGTTCTCGGTTCTTCTCCTGCAATTGGGGGAGTGAAGCAAGATGTGCTGTTTGTTGAACGCGGCGCGGCAATAATCCCGGATGAGGCGAAAATTAAAGTTCTGAAGGGTGAAAGAACGGGTTGCGTCGGTATTTGGGATAAAACAGTCGACGTAGCAGCCGAGACTACTTTGAGTAAACAGGGCGACTATATCGTGCGACCGGAGAACTACCCACTCGTTGGTCCAATCTTAAATTTTAAAACGATTGAACGTATAAAGCGAAATGATGTGGATTTCGGTGGTGAGCTTCCAAACGTCAATCAACCGTATATGCTTTGGAAGGACTTTGTTCTGGATGGTCGAAACAAGATTTTTGGATACGATTATGAAGATCCTAGGCACCAAGTTTGCATGTGCGATACCTCCACGGATTGTAACTCACCAACGTCCTGGCACGATCTCGGCAGCCTCGATATCGACAAAAATTATAACCTATTTCAGAGGTACTCTCGGGCGATTGCAATTGGTGGTGACCTTTACGAATCGTACAGTTCTCGCGATTTCTACAAGCACGTCCCACCGTACTTGATACATTCATATGAAAACATGGTTGACCCTCTTCCCGGTAACTGGCAACAGTTGCACCATGCAAAAGACTCGAAATTTGCCGAGTTCTGTGCTCAGCGTTGCGTAGCGAACGACCGTTGCGTCGGATTCAGTTACACAAAGACGAGCATGAGCGGCGAAGAGATAAACTTTGTTTGTCGTATGCGTTCGAAGAGTATCAGGCTTCGAAAGACTTCCGCCCATCCACAAGTTTTCATTCTTAAATCTTTTGCAAGGGAACGTGGCGGGCTTCACCAATGGGATTGGCAACCAGAGATCAATTTCTCTGTAAAAGGTGAAAGAAATCATCCGACAACATTCGCTGAAAAGCAAAAGAATGTCGATCTGAATGGCTTTAATTCGACAATTTTGCCGATAAGCGCAAAGAAGAACTTTGACCCGGCCGTCGTTGACGTGAAAGACATACGCGAGCGAATGGACGCCCGAGAAAGTGGAGAAGGTGATTACAGGTGGAGAAAGTTTTGGGATGTCCTATACGCAACGGTTTCGGGAGATTCAAAAATTTTCCCGCGACTCAGTGCCAGAGCAAGCGATAATCCAAAATCCTTCTCCGTCCAGAATGAAAGCACGATTTCATTCAACACGTCTGCAAGTGTATTCTTTACGGGCGGTCTTTACCTGCATCGTCACAAGTCTACGTGTGGTGGTAATGGGAAAAATTTTCCGTGTGACATCGGAGGACATCATGGAAACAATTGGGGAGGCTTTTTCAGAGATGAATGGTCCGATGACGATGACTGGCGTCAAGTATGCTTTGTTCCACAAGATACCTCGGAATGGGGCGGACCTAAACCCGAGCCGAATCGTCCCATCTGTTACACGGATGGCAATAAAAATACTTGGGGCTATTGTGATTGCGAGGAGATTTCAGACACAAGACACTTTGGTTTCGATCTTGTTTTTCAAAACACGAAATTCCGCGGCGAAGAAGTGGTCATGATTACGGATGAATTACACGGGCCAATTCAGACCATGCGTTGCACAGCGGGCGGGGAGTTACTTTCTGAATGTTCTTTCTCTGGAAATACGTCTCTCTGCCTAAAGAACGAAAGATATTTAAATGAATGGGTTTCGTCAGAAACGCTGTTTCGCGAGCCTGCTGATTATTATGCGAAGATTCGAAACTTTCCAACCCGCGAATCGCACCCGAATTTAAAAATCCTCTGTCCCGCTGGAGAAGTGCTCACAGGACTCGCATTTGCAAATAACGAGACTGATCCCACGAAGCAAGGAGTGTTGGCACGTTGCGGGGTCCCCAGTGGTTTTGCGCTCGATGGAGATGAAGGATGGACAAACGATAGCACGCTCCTTTCTAAAGGCATAAATGGTGCACACGAGCAAGTCCATCACGGTGATTTTCGAAATCTTTTCTACACCAACTGTCCGGATGGTTTTGTTGCAACTGGTATAGCTCTACAGGGTTTGCAGCATAAGCAGAACAATCAATGGATGGGTTGGTACGGTGAAAATGAAGAAAGACATCTCCGCTGCGCGAAAGTGATTCGCACTGATCCAGATCCGGACGAAGGGTACGCACGTGTATGCGAGCAAAGAGACTGCTCGACATCGACACAACTCATGACTCGCAGCGAAAACTCACTCAATGACTGCATCGCGGCGTGCAAGAATGAAGACTGCACCGAAATAAGCTACGATGACGCAACGAATAATTGCATTTTGTATGTGCAACTATGCAAAACTTCAAACACGCCGCATGGTCGAAATGTGAATAGCGAACTAAAAGCACCAGAGGGATCCTCAGATTTCGGCAAGAATATTTTTACACCAGTTGAATTTGAGCATCCAGTCAAGAAAGCAAATTTAACGGCGTTTGTAGTGAGTTCACACCCTCTTCACAGCTTTTTTAACTCGAATAAGTTGGCGTGGAACACCGCCCCGTGGAGCGTTTGCTCTAAACCCTGCGGAGTTGGTTCGCAAAGTCGGAACGTGTTCTGCGCGCCAAAAGGTAGTTCGATCGAGGATTACAGTCAGGCGGAGGATGCTCTCTGCGGAGGTATTGCACAAAAACCAGCGACGTATAGAAGCTGTAACACTTTCAGCTGTCTTCCGTGGTGTCGGTCTGAATCGGCTGTGCGCAGGCCGTGCGCTTTGTACGAAAGAAGTACTCGCAGTGCGGCTCAAAGTGTAAGCATTCGAAGACAAACGTGCGAAGATTCTGGCTGCTGTTTCGCCCCTCGTCGGAACAATACCGATTTAGAGTGCTACGCGAAACCAGAAGACTCCGATTGGTGGAAAAGTTCTAAGTGGACCCCGCTTGCATGGGAAAAGTGTACAAAAGCGCCGCACGACGTGTGCTTAGAACAAGCAGATCGCAACACAAAAACACGAGAAAATATCTGCGCAAAAAGTGATGGAACTATCAGTAGTCGAGCGCAATGCGAAGCTGCTGAACCTGCGAACCTTCAATCGTGTCTAAAACACGAAAAGTGTCTACAGTGTGAGAACGAGTGCGAGCACGGCACATGTGAAAAAGTCATGCACAAAAGTTCCCCATGGAATTGGCACAATAAGTGCACTTGTCTCAATGGCTGGACCAAAAGTGGCCAATCTACTAATGGTCCGTGCTCACTGAAGATTGGAGTAGATAGCATCATCGAAAACGAAGAAGGATACGGATTGGTTGGCGACGCCACTGACTGCTCAACAAATCCGAGCTGGACAACGGGTGATTGGGGAGATTGCAAAAGGGCAGTACCCCCAGCTACTGGTGGCATAAAGATGAGAGACGTTTCATGCTCTGCGAATTCGCAGTGCTACTCTAACCACGCGTGCAACTCAACGACGAAACCTAGTGCCATTGAGACGTGTACCTTTACTGCAAGCGCAGATTTGGAAACTTCTTTGCCACCTGCGATGGACGACGTGCTCAAAAATTCCGTCGAGTATTCGAAATTGTCACACGCGATGGATAAAGACGACGATTTTGTATTTTATGAATTCCGCGGCGCACCTGCGAGTCATAGCTTTTCTGCCGCGATCTATACATGTGTGAAAGTTTGCAAAGATTCGGTTGGATGCATAGGTGTAATGTTTGAACCAAAGCTAGGCGCAACCATGGGAGAATGTTCGCTTATTTTTCGTGGTTCGTTGAAGTTTCAGACTCTAGAAAGGAGTTCTAAGTCTCACGTTTTCATGAGACGCGGGTACCTGACCCAGACACCCCAAGGAGGTACTCAAGAGGCTAGAGATCTTTACGATGCGGTGATCGGCACGGAAACATGGTCGGAAGAATTGGAAGAATTGGTTCTGGATTTGAATGAACAGGACGCGAAGAATACCTCAAGCATATTGGCAGATGATCCAGTATGGACTTGGATTCAGAACCAAAGGGGTAAGCAAGATGTGCCACTTCGTAAGTCATTTCTCTCGCTTTCGATGCCGATGCATCCGCGAGTAATCGAGCATGTGCGATATTTAAGAAATTTCTTGACTTCTTTCTACGATGACGACAGCATTGCAGATTTGGTTTTATCGTTTGCCCATAAGTACCGTAATTTACGTGGGATCATGAACTCAACGACAGCGCGAGAAGACGACCCATCCGTGTGGACTACCTCGAAAGAATTTCAAAGGATGTGTCGCATTAACAAAGGACGAGACAACTGGAACTCAGCACCACTCTCCAGAACTCCGAATCCTTCTCCGCTCGCGGCTTTGAAGTATTTGTTGGAGAAGAATGAACAAAGCTATGCTTCGTCAACTTTTGACGTAACTGAGGCTCCTTGGCCATTAATGTCGATACACACGATTGCGCATATTCCGACAGATGAGTGCGAATGGATTTGGTCGAGATATGAACTTGCCGAGCCCGATAAGAAAGAATTTGTAGACGCTGACCGGACACCAGGGTTGGCCACTTCTTGGGCACACTACTCTGATAATTACATGCGCTATGAAGTTCAATGCATGGAATCAAACTGGCACAAGGATTCTCTCCCACGAATATCCCAAGATGGTGGAATGTGTGGTCGTCTGGCATACATGGCTGTGGGTAACACTGGATGTCGTGGGAGTCCATCTACTATGGTTGGACAACCTATGCACGCGGCTGCAATCGCTTTTGACAAGGCCCCCGATGGGCATTGGGAAATGGATAAATATAACTGGATTTATAGCAGTTATTGGACAACTTTTGAAAATCCTATTCAAACCGATGATATTTCTGGTCCAATAAAAACACGAGAAACGTCTATAGATCACGCAGCTTCCATACCTTTGGCCATGAATGTCGGTCTTGATTCGTATGTGGATGTTCGTCTCGCGATGCATTTGTTTCGAAGTGTGTATTACAACGAGGGCAACTCTATTCTACCCCGCGTTACTAATATTCTTTTGAGTGCACTCGAGACGAATCCACACGTTCCAGAAGCTTGGGAACTGATTTTTACGCATCTGGGTATGACGACTTTGCAAAATAACACGTTGTTCCAAAAAAGCTTCGAGCAATTCAAGCCGATTGCCAAACACTATCCAACTACATTCAAAAAGCTCATAACAGCGGCAGGATCTTTGTTTGAATGCCCGAGAGGAGTCACAGAATCTGGTCCAATCAAGTGGTTGGAAGACACCATAGATTGGCTCGCCACTTCGGAAGGCGGCGGAACGTTGGGAGAACTTAGTTTGAAGCTCGATATGTACGTTGAAATCTTACCGTGTTATAGAAGTGCACACGGCTCAGGAATGGATATCGTTAGAGCTTGGGAACCGTATTTAATCGCCGCAGCTTGGAATGAACCTCTTGGTATTACAAAGGATACTCGAACGTATTACGCGCGATCAGATGGTCCCACATCGAAGGCTGCTTTTGCTTCTATCTTTAGATTTCTCTTTGGTTGTGGACCAACGTCTACTCGTGAACAAGCTGTACAAAGTAGAGACTTCTGCAGCGCTTCGCTTGCTGGGACGAACCATACAGAAATACTCGATTATCTCGAAGAGTTGATGACAAAAATCCCCCACGGGCACATTGCGAAGATGCAGTTTAACGTTCCTCCGTTTTATCATCAGTGCGGTAATTCAAACAGTTATCCGGAATTCGAAGCAACTGGTGCAGGCAACGACGCGTGGACGATTTGGATGCGTACGGGTAAGGTTTCTCCTCGCGCAGCTTTTGGCGCCGTGTTGAGTATGCTCGGAAAGTACAAGTCATTTTTAGGTCAGTGGAACTCGTGGGTGGATGAAGAGAATGTGTACTTGGATGGACTCTCGGATCCGCTGGGGCTTTATGCAAATGGTTGGATGAGTTACAAATCGGAAAGTATATGGACGGAATTCAAGAGATGTGCCGGCTTTTCTAGGAAACGTATGCGACGCGAACTCTTGGATGAAGGAGAACATTTTGCTTCCACGCCATCTCTTGACTCACAAAGCGTGATCAATAGGACGCATACACTTACCATCCCCATGACGTTTGCGAGGAAGAACCGCGAAGACTTTGCGCAACACCAAAGGACGCTCAAAATAATGCAGGACATGATTGATAAACATTTTCCCGTTCCAAGTGGCGACGCTGAAGATTTGACTTTAATTCCAAATGGGCGCGCGCTCTTGAACATACCAAATTCGGTGTTTATCTCGAACGATGTGGCTCTTACGGAGCAGCTCGAAACAGACGCGCAATTTGACGATAATCTTGAAGGCTCAGAATCAGAAGTTTTAAATGGGACAAGTATACCTTCTGACTCCCAAGAGACTTCTACAAAGGTTGATCCCGTGATGAGTGAAGCGTTTGACACGACTGAGTGCATGTTAGGTTGTATCATGTGTATTCCAACACCATGTGGTCCGAATGCTTCAACAGCTTCGTGCGCAAACTTGACTGCCTGTGATGTATGCGCAGAGTCTTTCTCTTTGCAAAACAGAGATGGCAATATGGTTTGCATTAAGTCTGGCATTTCGCCGATGCAGGAGAAGTTTACCTTTACGAATGGTAGCGGCACAAATGGATCGTCAACACCTGAGCCGTTGCCACCAAGCCCGCCAACTTTAGCACCAGACCTCCCTCCAACCCCGCTCTTTCCGAGTCAACCACCAAGCCCACCACCTCTGTCGCCAAGTCCACCCCCACTTTTACCACCTCCATCTCCAAGTCCGCCGCCGGCTCCGTTACCGCCGCATCCAGAGCCACCACCACCTCTGTCACCTTCACCGTCACCGCCACCTTTACCGCCGCCGTCCCCTTCTCCTCCGCCTTTTCCTCCTCCGTCACCATCTCCGTCACCGCCACCTTTACCGTCGCCGCCACCAACACCACCGCCCCCGCCATGTGTGCAAACAAACTCCTGTCCTTCTCCTCCACCCTCACCACCTCCAGTTCCATCATCACCGCCGTCACCACCACCGCTGTCGCCCCCGCCATTACCACCTCCAGATATTGAAATGTTGAGTAGCCTATTCGCTCCTCCCCCTTCTCCTCCTCCAGATGATGCTCCGCCTTTCGTGGATGACGATGCTGTACCTACGGCGCTAAGCGCTAAGGCTCCATACCACGATGAAGAGGTTCATAACACGAATCAGACTTATCCAACAAGACAAACTTCGAATGATGAATCGCTATTGCCAGAGACGTTATTCAGCATGCCCAGGTATAATCCAAACACGGGCTCAACTTACAAGGGCAAGTTTCAGAATCCGATGAAAGATGCAGATTATCAGGGCATGCTCCTGGGTCAGGCGCTTCCAGGTTTCGTTCTCGCAGGATTTGGGTTACTGTTGGCGATTGTTTCAGTTCTCTTGACGGTTGCAGTGTCCATTACAAAGTGTTTTGGTATTTGCTTCGATTCTTGCAACAACGTGTTCAAACCGAAACCGTTCACAACGAAGCAGCTGCAAACGACGAAGTTAGTCATCTTTTTCTTTTCGATCATGAGCTTGTTTGGATTTGGTGTAATAGTTTCGCAATTAGTAGAGTTAGGATCGCGCGAACATTTGTTGACGATTGCGAACGAGTCTGTGTCTGAGATGCAAAATGCGACATTGGAGATAGAGAGAACCTTGGGAGTAGATGGAACTGATACGAAATTGTTAACGTACTCAGAGTTTGTTTCTGAATTGAATGACGATATTGATGATATTAAGGAAATATACGGAGCTGCTGAAGACTTGGTAAACGAGCAGCAGTCGTTGATTCAAGGCATTGCAGGGGCCTGTGCAGGGGGCATGATCGTGACGATACTTTTCTCTGCCTTTCTTGTCTACAAAGATCAATGGAAGTTGCTCATCATAGTGACTGTTTTCACATCTCTATTTATGATTTTATCATGGATTTCCTGGGGTTTGCTTACCATGGTGGGCACTTTTTTGAACGATATGTGCTGGTCGATGGAAGAATTTGTTAAACCGGATGGTGAAGTGCGAATGGACATGATGGATATCTTACCATGCGTGAGCGCTAAGGCCGCCGTCGATACCATTGGCATGCTTAGAAATTCGATTTTGGAAAAAACATACGAAGCGAACCAAATCATCGTCGATAACAATCCACTTCGGGAGCTCCCTTTACTTTGCCAGGAGTACGTGGCTGTTTCGGTGAATGAAACCTGCAGTCCAACTGGGAATTATGCCCAAACAAACTACGCCAAAACAGTATGCTCAGCGAAAGATGCGGGCCTGTTGAACAACGACATAGATGCCAACGGTTACTACTTTTATCCCGAAAAAGGTTGCGTTTATTCAAACAGTACTTGGGATAACAATCTTGGTTCTCGTCGACACGTAGTTGATGCGTCTGACTTTGAACGCATGTATGCCGGTAAAATAGCTTCATCGGAATATAATCGAGCCAAAGATGCCGCCGAACACGCATCTCGTTTGATTGGAATCGTTCCGGAGACACAAAAATTAGTGACTTGCGGTTACGTAAAGGATGCCTTCCGAGCGATTTCTGTAGAATGTGACGCGACTATTGACAACCTCAAGATTATGTGGGTAGGAAATGTTGTCTTGGCGCTCTCCTTATTTTGTGTTTGGTCATCGTACGCGGTGGCCATTAACCGCTTATCGAACCGCGACCGTCTCGTTAATTCGATTCGCAGTGCTCCTTCTTTGAAAGAAAAATTTTGGGCACCTTCGCCAGTCGACGATGAAACTCTGTACTCCGGCTCTACTTTCGAGCGATCTGCAGACGGAAAAAGCTTCAAACAATATGGCATGAAGCCAGTCGTGAAGACGCTTCGGGCCCTCTCCATGCGGGAAAAAAGAGAGGTTTCGAAAGAGGAGGCGTTCAAAACAGTTTTTCATCGCGATTAAAACGCGGTCATCTTCGGCAATCTTAATACCGAAGTTCTTCTCAATTTTATCGCAAAGAGTATTTTTTGTCGGCGTTCCAGTATTTCTTTGAATTGATAAGAAAACGAGTTCGTAAACAATCTATCTTTCTCATCCTTTCGCCATCGTGCACATGCCGCCCATTTTTCTTTGAAGTAGGGGGCATCTTTCACAATATCTTCGTAGGTTTTCACGCTTCGGTAAAGATTAGAATGTATCCCATACACTTTGTATTTATTATTCAATATATCAACAAGTCACGCATCACGCATCACCTTTTTTTCATTTCTAAATAATATTAACTCTCTTCTAACTTGAATGGTCGTCTTTATCGTCGGCGGCAGAAACGGCATCATCTTCCTTCACGGCTAACAACAAACGCTCTCGCACTTCGGATAACTGTTGTATCATTCGCTCCGTGACGTTTTGCGGTGGCGGCGGCGGCGAAGGCGGGGTCGCTTTCGAAGTAACTTGCGCTCGAGCTCGTTCGAGTTGTTGAAGCAGAGCGCCTACGGCAAACGTTGACGTCGTCGTCGTCGTCGCCGGTGGTGGTGGTGGTGTGAGAGGAGGAGATGGCATGGGTAAAGCGACTGTCCCCGCAGGAGCAGGAGCGACAGGCGAAAGTTTTTTGGCGGCGTTATTTCGAGCCTTTTCGATCGTTTCGAGCATACTTTCGATTGGTGATGATGTTAGTTCTGTGTTTTTTTTCGCAACTGTCGCTCGCGCTGTGCCAAGTTGTTCCATCATGGTTGATATGGCTACTTGTGTCGCCGTCTCTTTCTTTTGCGCCTCTAATTTTGCGCGGTCGAGCGCGAAAAGCATTCGTTCAACCTCGTTCTGAGGAGATTGAGAGAACGGTGCTCCTAGATACGCCTGGTTGTAGATGTCGTCGTCAGCAGCGTCATCGTTGGTCTGAAACGTAGCCAACGTTTCCGGAGAGTTGTAAATATCATCGTTGTCATCGTCTTCTGAACTATCCTCACCGCCGTTCTGAAACGTGATCGAACGTTCGGCGTTATTAGCAGCCTCTTCGGCTCTTCGTATTCGTTCATCATCTTCTTCTTTTCTTTTTATACTTTCTTCACGTCGAAAAGATAAACTCATCTCTTCTTTTCTTAACGAGCTTAAGCGTTTGGCGTTTTGTTTCCAAATTGCGTTGATCTCTTTCAGCTTTTGTTTCTTCAATTCTTCTCGACAACGCGGTGTCATGTTCGCAATTAAGCGTCTTAACTTGCTCATCTGAAGAGTTTTAATCTTCACTCGCAATTCTCCAATCGCTTGAACGTGCTTTTTGAATCTTTTTGATATTCTCGTCGTTGCGTTCGGTTTGAAACTAGGACTTCCTCTCAATTCTTTCCCCGTCGTCCAAAAAGTTGCCTTCATCCGCTGAACAAACGGGGGTATTTCTACTTTCCCGCCTAGAAAAGATCCTTTTCCTCCTGCCTTCATGGCTTTGAAGGATTTCATCGCTCCCATCATATTTTTCACGAGTAAGTGTTTGTTCGATAGACGTTGCACGGCGAGCAAGAGTGCAATCCATAACCCGAATAACGCAGTAGCGACGATCGAGTTACCCCGCCACAGATACGTCAAGTTCGATATAGTTTCGTCGCACAAAGGCACCGCACTCTCAAATGCTTCTTTGACATACTGGCACGTGAGAAGCTTTTGAGTGTCAGGAACGATATCCACGAGCGCAGCGACGGAAGAGGACAAGTCTACAGATTCCGTATACGGAACCCGAGGAATCTTCGACGGCAACGAATTCTCGCAGCCTTCTTTATTTTCGCACACCGTGTACGCAGCTTCAAAATTGACCGCAGAAACTGTATGACCGCGCGAACCAAACGCGCTCCATGATGTGTTACCGTAACCACAGCTCCCGCCGACACCTTTCACGCTCGGCCAAAATGTCATCTCGCCAACGTTCAACTCATCATCCAGAACGCCGTTCATATAAGCCGAACAGACCGTTTTTGCGTAATTCGTTTCGGCATACCTCCCTGCAGGATCGCACGTTAATTCAGCGCTCACCTCGACATATTCGTGGCAAACCAATGGTAGGCCCATCAATGGATCGTTCTTTACTATGCGACGGTTTATTTGGTATGCCCTATCCGCAATTGTTGCCCTCAGGATACCAATTGAACTCACCGCAATTGGCGCAGATATACATGGCAATATATCCATCAAATCTACGTAACCCTCCCCTCCAGGTTCGATGAATACTTGCATTGAATAACACATATCATTCGTCATCGTACCCATCATCGTGATGCCAGACCATAACAACCAAGCAAAACACGTAAAAATAGATATCACTATATTCAAGACGATGACGAGCTTCCATTGATCGATGTATACGAAAAATGCCGCTAAAAATGCGAGCAAACTTATGAACACGCTCAGTGTGATTAGCGAGAACTGTATACCTGTAGAACTCGACGTCAATCCAGATCTGACACTGCTATACGAGTCTTTAATGGTCGCGATGTCTTCGTTAAGTTTTGTGACAAAAATTGTTACATTCTCGAGTACATTTTCGCGCGAAAGAACCTCTTCTATTTTCAAAGTCGATTCCTCAACTTCAACCACGGATTTAAGCATCACGTCGCCGAATTTAATCATGGAGTTTTTCACTCGCATTCCTGTCGTCAATACGGCGATACAACCGACAAACACCACGAGCGACAACGTTATTATTACTTTCTTCATTCTCTTGAGTTGTTTGACAGTGAACGGTTTCGGTCTGATAATTATCGACCACGCTCTCGGGATTATAGACTTGCTCCGCTGCATTTGTCTAAGTTGTCTCCTCGTGTATGCAATTACTGTACCAAGGACTATAAATAATCCCAAAAGAGAGCAGAAAAATGTAAATAATGCAATCATGATACCTGGTAGTGCTTGTCCGAGTAACATGCCCATATAATCTGGATCCGCGGCCGGGTTTTGAAACTGACCTTGGTATTCCAAACCAGATCTTGGATTATACCGCGGCATGGAAAAGAGCGAATCCGGCAGAGCGGTTCTACTAGATGCCACGAAAACCTTATCAAACGGATCTTCGTAGTCATCTGTGATAGAAGTGTCGTAAACTTCGTCTAGTGCGAGATTTCCAGAAGTATCCGTCGAAATCGGCGATGGATTTGGGGCTAAAGTTTCCGAAAAATCGATCAAAGGCGGCTGTGGTGGAGGTTGCGGTGGAGGCGATGATGGTTCTACGAGCGGTGGAGGCGACGAGGGAATAAGCGGTGGCGGATTCGGCGGCGGATTTGGCGGCGATGCCGGATTTGGTGGCCAAGGCGGTGGACTAGATGGTAGTGGCGGTTGTGGGGAAGGAGGCGGCGAAGGAGGCGGCGAAGGAGGAGGTGGAGAAGGTGGAGGCGTTGGTGATGGAGGCGGCGATGGAGGCAATGGTGGAGGTAACGGCGGAGGTGGTGGGGGATAATATTTTGTCACTGATGTTGGCGGTACGACGGATGAAACCTCTAAAAGACCGTTTGCTTGGAACACTTGAACGACTGCCGAAGATTCTGATTGAATAATCGTGTCTTCGATGTTTTGCACTTCCTCGACGTAAAGGACTGCGATGCTAAATTGCACGTGAAGCGAACCGGACAAAAGCGAACGTCGAGAATTCCTTCGACGCCGCCCTTTCTTCGAGGAGGTGGTGTCTGTGATACTATCGATAGTAACTTGTGACGGAAGCACACCGAGCATGTCCGCAATTGCTTCTATAAATGCATGCTGCTTTTCCTCGTCAAATTCTTCCGCAGAGTATCCCTCGACATCCATATCTGCTTGTACGCCCACTTGTGCAGGCGGTGGAGACGGCGGCGGAGACGGTGGCGGAGACGGAGGTGGTGGCGGAGACGGAGGTGGTGCGGGAGGAGGTGGATTTGGCGGAGGAGGACTCGGCGGGGGGGACGGCGGAGGCACAGGCGGAGGCGCGGGAGGAGGTGGACTCGGCGGAGGAGGACTCGGCGGGGGGGACGGCGGAGGCACAGGCGGAGGCGGTGACGGTGGAGGAGGATAAGGTGGTGGTCTGGGAGGAGGTGATGGTGGTGGTGGTAAAGGCGGCGGAGGAGAAGGGGGAGGAAGAGG
>ENA-OWPI01000530-OWPI01000530.1-marine-metagenome-genome-assembly--contig:-NODE-530-length-52455-cov-4.920463_pt1 | contig 52455 bp, 66 predicted proteins | sample MGYA00238138_ERZ651775 | MGnify/ENA primary metagenome ERZ651775 (study PRJEB26906, sample SAMN06265043) | marine metagenome | isolation source: Helgoland LTER site | place: Germany:Helgoland, sampling...
CGATAGAGTTTTTTATCGAGATTAAGGATAATTAGATGAAAGTTGAGATAAGAAATAAGGTTCAATAATTGTAGTTGGACATACAATAGATAATAGTGAAATCAAGCGTAGTGAAGTTTAACAGCGAGACTTTGCCAATTAGGAAATAATAGGAAGACAAGATGACTAAGAAGTCGTTAATTCCTCAATGAGTGGTAGTAGTTAGAACAATTTGAGGGATCAGATCTATAAGAGAGGTACCGAAAATTTGGTGACTCCTTAATCGAGAAATATAGACCCCTCGCTAAGAAGTTTGAAGAATTAATTGAGAATGGAAAGACTGGATTTGAATTAATCGTCTGAAAGGAATATTGAATTAAGTAATCGGACCGTGCTTTCACCAAGTTATGTCGTTGAATTGACGGAAGAAATGGAGAACACAGTCAGCACACCCAGCCATTTCATGATGTCAATGCTTAATTAAAGTCAAAATAATGTCAAATCTCATTAACAAATGTTTCAGCCAAATAATAATGGAATGACCACTGCCGAGCAATAAGACTGCGATATTGGGTTCACATAGTAAACCAACAGGCAGTAAAATCCTAATTCTTTAATGCGAGATGTTTAAAACAATGTCTGTAATCCCTCTGATTGTTACTTTGTTGATAAAATGGCGGAGTTAAGGCCTTCAGTTTTGTCTCAAGATTGCAAATCAACATTTTTCAAAAACTTTCAGCAATTAAAGGGGTGCGGCTTCCTGGGTCGCGGAGACATAAAAATAGAAATTCTGATCAGTATCGCTTTATAAATGAAGAATTATTAATCAAAGTCAAATCATATCTTTAATAAGTCTAATACTTAACCTTCTTCCTTTTTGATATTATCTAAAAATAATTTAACGTCTTCAAGTTTGTCATCTGGTAAATCTTTATAGCTTGATCCATAATGATTTTTAATTTTTAATGCTACATGAGCGTATGGATTTCTACCATTTGGATGATTTGGATGATTAGGTAATTTATTTATTAGATAATCCCCAGTTAGTTGAATTAAACGCCATAGATTTTTTCTGTTTTCATCATTCATTTTTAGAAAATTCTTAAAAGAAATAATGTAATTCCTGGGAAAGAAAAAAGAAGAATAACTCTAAAAATATCACTTATTAAAAAAGGTAAAACACCCTTAAATGTCTCTGAAATACTAACATCTCCAGCAAGTTTGTTTATAATAAAAACATTTAATCCAACTGGAGGAGTTATTAGTCCCACTTCAACAACAATCAATGTTAATATTCCAAACCAAATAGCAGTTTCTTCTGGTGTCATCCCAAAATCTAATGTCATAATTAAAGGGAAAAAAACAGGAATAGTTAAAAGTATCATAGCCAAGCTATCCATCAAGCAACCTAAAAACAAGTAAAGAATTAGAATGCATGCCACTATTAACAAAGGTGATAGGTTATTATTTAGAGCAATGTTGCCTAGTTCGTTTGGAAGTTGGGTTAAGGCTATGAAGGAGTTAAAAAACTCTGCGCCTAATAATACAAGAAATATCATCGCAGAAGTGACGGCTGTACTTTCTATGACTTCTATTAAATCAGAAAATTTAAAGTTTTTATTTAATACAGCAATAAGACCTGTGCCACCGGCTCCAATTGCTCCTCCCTCAGTTGGCGTAAACCATCCCAAATAAATACCACCAATCATTACAACAAAAATTAAAATGATTTGCCAAATATTTTTAAATAATAAAAATCGATTTTTCCAGCCAACCCTTTTTTTAGTTGGTCCGGAGCCTTTAACAAACCTTACATAAAGTGCTATTGCTAATATGTAACCTAAAGCAGCTAAAATACCAGGAACGAAAGCTGCCAAAAACATTTTAGCAATATTTTGTTCTGTCAAAATTGAGTATATTATTAAAATTACTGATGGAGGTATTAATATACCTAATGTGCCTCCAGCAGCCAAAGTTCCTGTGCTTAAAGCACCAGAATATCCAAGGCGTCTTAGTTCTGGTAATGCAACTTTCCCCATAGTAGCTGCAGTTGCTAATGAAGATCCACAAATTGCTCCAAACCCTGCACAAGCGCCTATAGCTGCCATGGCTACCCCGCCTTTACGGTGCCCTAAACAAGCTCCAGTAAATTTAAATAACGCTTCGCTCATGCCGGCTTTCCCAGCAAAATTTCCCATTAACAAAAAAAGGGGAATCACAGAAAGTGAATAATTTGAAAAAAGATGCCATGCACTTGTTTTTACCTGAGATAAAATCGGAAGCCATCCAGCAATCAAAATAGTGCCCGAACAGCCAACAATTAGCATGGATAGGCCAATAGGAACTCTCAAAGCTAACATAGAAAATAATATTGGAAACGCTAATATGCCAAGGGTAAATTTATCCATATAAATTAATTACCCACAATATTAAAAATCTTAATTATAAAAGTATAAAAGCAACAAATAGTTAAAAGAAAGAAAGAAGCAATAACAGGTAAGAAAGGTATCCAAATAGGAAATGCTAGAAGCATAGTTTCTTCTTGATAAACGAACATATCCCTAGCGCCTAAAACCATACGAAAGCTAAAAAACAGTGCTGTTAATCCAAAAATTAAAGAACTTAAGGCATCTAAAAAGTTAATTTTATTTTTAGATAATTTAGCCGTTATAAAGTCGACTATTACATTCCCATTTTTTAAATGACAAAGCGGTAAGAAAGACCCAATAGCAACAGCACATGCTATCTCTACTAATTCAAAATCACCTAAAATAGGAGATGAAAAAACAACACGTCCAAAAATTGAAAATATACTAATCAAGGCAGCTATTAAAAGAACTAAACCGCCAAAAATAGCAAAAAATCTAGATATGCTATTTAAAATACGCCCAAATTGATTATCTGGACGTATTTTTATATTATTAAACTTATTAAAAAACATATTATTTATTAATATGTTTTCTCATATTTTGCTATTAATGATTTTGCTGTGTCATATAGTTTTTGTCCATCAAGGCCTTTGCTATTTGCTTTTTTAATCCAATCTTGAATGACTTCATCTCCAGCTTTTTTAATTTCTGCTACTGGTGCTCCAGACAATACATGAAATTCTCCGCCAGCTTTAACAGCTAGACTTTTTGCAGGACCTTCAAATCCATCCCATAAAATACCGGCTTGCTTAGCTAAAGACATACCTGCATTATTATCAATAATTTTTTTATGAGCATTAGATAGTGAATTATATTTTGCTTTATTCATAATAAATAGAAAAGGAGTGGTATATAATCCTCTATTTCCAGCTATATTAGTATGAGATTTAGTAAGTTCTTGAAGTTTAAAAGAAGGCATTATCTCCCAAGGCACAACCATTCCGTCAATAACTCCTTTTGATAAAGAAGGTGCAACTTTTGGTACTGGCATACCAACAGGTGTAGCTCCTAATTTTTTCAAAAGATTAGTTGCTGAACGTGTTGGTCCTCTCAGTTTAAGCCCTTTAAAATCAGCAACAGATTTTATGAGTGTTTTTTTAGTATGTATCATTCCAGGAGCATGGACATGCACTGCTAAAATTTTATAATCTTTTAAATCCTCTGCGCCAGCAGTCTCAACAAATTCTTGAACTGCTTGAGCGGTTATTTTTGCGCTCGTAGGCATAAAAGGGAGTTCAAATACAGATAATCTTGGAAATCTACCAGGAGTATATCCAGCGACTGTCCATGCTAAATCAACAACTCCTTCACGAACTTGATCAACCAGTTGTGGTGGTTTGCCTCCAAGTTGCATGGACGGATACATCTCTGTTATAATTTCTCCATTACTTTCCTTAGTTACTTTGTCAGCCCAAGGTTTTACAAATTTAGCGTTAGAGTTTGCTGGCATTGGGACAAAGGTATGAAACTTCAATGTCACTTTATCAGCTGAAGCACTAAATGATAAACCAGCACTAATTATAGTGGTGGCTAATAATCCTAGTATTTTATTCATTAATATTCCTCCAGATTAAGTTTATTATTGTAAATAAATCATTAACTACAAATTTATATAAATCAAACTCTATTTTAATAAAATACAAATATAATTCTCATTATACGATAAAATTTATATTTAAATATTGTTTTATTATTAAAATAATGCATAATTGGTCTTATTTGATTTAAGGTATAATTAAATGGCTATAAATGCATTAAGTTATATAGGGGTAAATTCAGACAAACTAGACGATTGGTATAATTTTGCAGTTAAACATCTTGGTATGCAGAAAATTGATAATAGTTCAAAATCTTTATCCTTTAAAATGGATAATCAAAAACAAAGGTTTTCTATTTCTGGTGAACCTGGTGATGCACTAGCTTTTCTTGGCTGGGAAGTTGAAAAAAAATCTGATCTTCAAATTTATGCAAATAGATTAGATAAAATTAATATATTAGTTAAAGAGGGTAATAAAAATTTAACTGATAAAAGATTTGTTAACGAATTAATATATTTTGACGATCCGGCTGGTAACAGAATTGAACTAGTTTATAAACCTCATTTGGATAAGGATCCATTTGTTTCAGGAAGACCAATATCGGGATTTAAAACTGATATTTGTGGTTTAGGCCACGCTGTATTACATGTTTCCAATATTGAAGATTTAATACCTTTTTATAGAGATACCTTAGACTTTAAAATAAGTGATTATAGCTTTGATCCAATATCATTATGTTTTTTTCATGTGAATGGAAGACATCATAGCTTTGCTATGATTGGAACTGGTCAACAAGGATTTCACCATTTTATGGTTGAATATCAAAATCTGGATGATATTGGCCAAGGTTATGATCTTCTTCAATTTAAAGAAAATGCTATTGCCTATACATTAGGGAGGCACACCAACGATTATATGACTTCATTTTATGCTCATACTCCGTCAGGTTTTTTTGTAGAAAATGGTTGGGGTGGTAGAATTATTGATCCAAGCACCTGGGTTCCCCATGAAACAAATGAGGGTCCAAGCTTTTGGGGTCATGAAAGATTATATCTTCCAGATGTTGAAAGATTAAAATTTAGAAAAAAACGTCTTGAAACGGCCGAACAAGGAAAGCAATCTCCTATGATTATAGATTGTCCGTGGCTTTACCAAAACGTTAAAAATAAATAAATATCATTAATATGAAGTTAAAAATGGACCGTGTTTAACATGAATAATTTAGATTTTGATATTGTAATTGTTGGATTAGGTCCAACTGGTGGTACTTTGGCAAATTTATTAGCTATGAATAATGTTTCCGTTCTAATTTTAGAAAAAGAGGCAAATATATACAATCTTCCTCGTGCAGTACATTTTGATGATGAGATAATGCGAGTTTTTCAAACTATTGGAATTACTAAAAGCCTATCCAAAAAATTAATTATTAATAAGGGTACAAAGTTTATAGATGATAATGGTGAATTATTATTGGATTGGCCAAGACCTAAGAAAATTACAGAAAATGGATGGTATCCAAGTTATCGTTTTCATCAACCAGATTTAGAGAGAAGCTTAAGACATAATTTAAAAAAATATAAAAATGCTACTATAGTTCAAAATGCCGAAGTTTATAAAACTATTAACAAAAAAGATTATGTAGAGGTGAATTATAAAAATACTAAAACTAATAAAATTCATTCTTTAAAATCAAAATATTTAATTGGCTGTGATGGTGCAAATTCATTTCTAAGGAATGAAATTAATTCAGAAATGGAACATTTAGGTTTTGAGCAACGTTGGGCTGTTATTGATGTGATTTTAAAAAGAAAAAAAATGAGCCTCCCAGACAGAACTATTCAATATTGCAGTCAATCTCGGCCAGCAACTTATTGTAGAAATGTAGGCAGGAGACGAAGGTGGGAAATAGCGTTAAAGGACGATGAACGCGCGGATACTTTCTTTGAAGAAAAAACACTTTGGAAATTTTTGAGTCGATGGATTGTTCCAGATGAAGCTAAGATTGAAAGAAAGACCATATATACTTTTCAATCTGCAATAGCGAAACAATGGAGAAAAGGACGTATTTTTTTAGTAGGGGATGCCGCTCACCTAACACCTCCTTTTATGGGGCAAGGCATGTGTGCAGGGATTAGAGATGCATCAAATTTGGCATGGAAGATTACTATGTGCTGCAATAAAGGTCATAATGAAAAGTTACTTGATACTTATCAGTCAGAAAGATCTTCTAATGTTAGAGACTACATAAAAACAGCAATGAAAATGGGAGAATTACTAAATTCCATTGGCGGATCTGACGTTTCTGACACTGTTTTCATTCAACCTGATGGATCAATAAAGATGAACACTATTAAACCTAAGCTTGGAAAAGGATTAGGAATTTCAAAAGATCCTAATAGAGGAAAAATATTTCCTTCTTTAAAAAATGAATTCGGAAAAGATATTGATTTTTTATATTCAAGTGAACCTATATTAATCACTAATAGAAAAATAGATAAAAATAATTTTGATATTAAAATTTTTGATAATATAGATATTCCTAAAGTTGAGACGATACTAAAAAAATTTAAAAGTGATGCATTAATAATTCGTCCTGACAGATTTATTTTTGCTAGTACCAATGAAAAAGATTTAGTGAATTTTTCAGAGTCATGTCTCAGTCAAATTAATAATTGAGAAGGTTTTTCTTAAATGTCTGGTTTTGAAAGATTTAATAAAATTTTAAACTTATTTTCAGAAAAAAGAAGTTCTCTGACAGTAGCTGAAATTTCAGAAGAGTTGAAAATACCTTCAAGCACTATTTATAGAACAGTTCGTGAAATGGTTTTAGCTGATTTTCTGGAGAGTGCAGCAGGTTCTTATTTTAGATTAGGTCAAGCATTTATTAAATTTAATCGTATTATTAATCTATCAGACCCATTAATTCAGGCTGGTGAACCATTTCTTAAAAAACTAGCAAATGAAAATCCAATACCTAGCACAAATATTTTGGCAAGGTTATTTGGTGATAAAGTCATGTGTGTTGCTGATTTCAAATACCCATCTTTTAAGAATAATACAAGCTATCAAAAAGGTAGATTAATGCCATTACTTTACGGGGCAACCTCTAGAGCAATCATTATGCAAATAAAAGGGAAGCGTTTGAGAGATATTTTAAATCTTGAAGGGTTAAACGATCATAAACAACAAAAAATATTTATAAGTGGCTTGGATAAAGATAAAAAAAAAGGTTTTTGTAAGACTGAAGGTCAAGTTGATAATGGATTAATTGGTTTTGCCATTTCAATAAATAATAAAAAATTAGGGATTGAAGCTTCATTGAGCTCAATATTTAACTCTAGCGATTATCGTCCTGAGCATGAACCAACTATATATGCCAATCTGTCAAGCTACGTAATATTAATTGAGAGATATATAAATAAAATATTTTTTGAAATTGAGGCTTATCATAATAATGATTTAAATAAGGATTAAAAGTAATGTTAACGGCGGTTCAAGCAGATTTGTATCTGCACCATCTTGAAATACAAAGTAATAACCCTCTTGGTCTAGCAAAGTTTTATTCAAGTGTCATGAGTATGCAATTAAATAAAGTAAATAATAAAAAGATTATATGCAATGGTCCATCAAGGAAGATTATTATTACACAAGGAAATAATAAAACTTTAAGTTATGCAGGAATGGTCTGTAGAAGTGAAGAGAACCTTGCTAGATTTAAAAGTTTTCTAGTCCAGAATCAGGTCCAAATACAAGAATTTAAATCAGAAATTTACAAAACTGGATCTTTTTCTATTTTAGATCCTGATGATAATAAAATATGTTTTGGTATTTTAAGTGATAATGAAAAATTATTATTTGATGGCATAAATGGTCCATTACAACACGTAACTTTTTCTTCATTTAATGTAGAGGCCTTCCAAGAATTTTATGAAAAAAAACTTGGTTTTCAAGTGACTGACAGAGTTGTAAAAACAGATGGTACACTTGCTACCTGCTTCACAACGTCTAATCATGAGCATCATACAATAGCATGTTTTAGGTCAGATAAAAAAGGTATAGATCATCATTCTTATGAAGCAGGTGAATGGGATCATATAAAGACCTGGTGTGATCACTTTGCCTCACATGATATACAGCTTATGTGGGGTCCTGGTAGACATGGGCCAGGAAATAACTTATTTGTTTTTATTGAAGATGCTGATGGGAATTGGATTGAAATTTCAGCTGAATTAGAAACGGTTCATGGCCGACCGATAAAAAACTGGCCTCAAACAGAAAGAACCCTTAATTTGTGGGGCAAGGCTATTATGAGATCATAGGAAAAGGAAATAAAATGAAATTAGTAAGTTTTAGTAGATTAGGAAAAGCTAGATTTGGAGCTGTTGTTAAAGACGGTGTGATTGACTTGACTGGTAAACTTGACCCAGATGTTAATACAATTAAAGAATTAATATCACTTCATATGGAAGATCAAGCAGAGGAATTTATTGCAGGCAAAAACAAAGATTTATCATTTTCAGATATTATATTTTTACCAGTTATTCCAGATCCTGAAAAAATTATGTGTGTTGGTTTAAATTATGTTGAACATAAAAAAGAAACTGGTCGACCAGATGTAGATAATCCAACAATATTTACAAGATTTGCAGACTCTCAAGTTGCCCACATGCAGCCTATGATTAAACCTGATAATTCAGATCGTTTTGATTACGAAGCAGAAATGGCAATAATTATTGGAAAAGGCGGAAGATTCATATCTGAGGATGAGGCTTTAAGTCATATAGCAGGCTATGCATGTTATAATGACGGCAGTATTAGAAATTATCAAAGACATACATCGCAATACACACCAGGTAAGACGTTTCCAGGTACAGGTGGTTTTGGGCCTTATATGGTTACACCAAGCGAAGTAGGGGATTATAGAAAATTACCAATTGAACTTAGATTAAACGGAAACATAATGCAAAAGGCAACTCTCGCAGACCTTATATTTCCAATACCAAGGTTAATCAGTTATATATCTGAATTTACGGCATTGTCTTCTGGTGATGTAATTGTTACTGGTACACCTGGTGGAGTAGGTGATAAAAGAAATCCTCCAGTGTATATGGTTCCGGGTGATATTGTTGAGGTTGATATTGGAATGTTAGGTGTATTAAGAAATCCAATAATTGCAGCGCCAAAGTTATAATTTTAAATATCTTAGGTGAATATTAATATGAACAAATCTTTAATTACAAACTTAGTTTCGTTGTTGATAATCTCGATTGGCCTTTTTTATAAAGATCAATATTCGTTTATTCTTATGACAGGTGTATTTGCATTATCAGGTAGTGTTACTAACTGGATTGCAGTACATATGTTATTTGATAAAGTCCCTTTTTTATATGGGTCAGGTGTAATACTTGATAGGTTTGAAGATATTAAACTAGGCTTAAAAAATCTAATACTGCAAGAACTGTTTTCAGAAGATCAGATAAAAAAGTTTCTATTAGAAAATAAGAATGGTGTTTCTGAAAAGCTTATTGAAAAAATAGACTTTGATAGGGTGTTTCTTGGTTTAGTAGAGGCTATTGAAAGTTCACAATTAGGTGGTATGCTAGCGATGGTTGGTGGAAGAAAGGCCTTAGATCCTTTAAAAGAGCCTGTTGTTAAAAAGCTGAGAATTATTATTGATGAATTTATTCATGAAAATGGTAAAAATGATCAGGCTAACAATTCTTCAGAAAGCTTGATCAAAAAAATTGAAAATATTTTAGATTCAAGGTTAGCTGATTTAACCCCCAAAGATATTAAAGATATTATTCAAAGAATGATAAAAGAACACTTAGGTTGGCTTGTTGTATGGGGAGGTTTTTTTGGTGGGCTATTAGGTTTTATTTTAAGTCCAGTCGCATTAAACTTAATATAGTAAATTGAAGAAGAGTGACTTGTTTTCACTCTTCTTCTTTAATTTTAAGATATTAACCAACCACCATCAATATCAATAGTAGTCCCAGTTATAAATTCATTTTCTATTGCAAAAATTATTCCTTGAGCTACTTCGTCAGGTGTTCCTGCTCGTGGAATTAAGTTGCTGTTAGTTGTGTTTTTATAGAATTCGTCTCTTTCTTTTCCCTGAAGTGGGCTCATGGGAGTATCTATTATTCCAGGAGAAACTATATTAATCCTTTTTGGAGCTATTTCTGGTGCAATACCGCGAGCAAATGCTTCAACTGCGCCACCCACTGATGAAATTGCAATTTGGCCTGGACGACATTTTCTTGCTGGAGAACCACTCACTAAAACTATATTACCATCATCTTTTAAGAATTTGGTGCCGTATCTCACTACGTTGGTATATCCCCATAATTTATCAAATGAAGCCTTGTAGCCATCTAAGTCCATAGAAAGAAATGGTCCAACAGCTCTCGAACCGCCAGTTGCTGAGTTAACTAAAATATCAAATTCACCTTGATCTTGAAAAAATTTTTCAATTGCTTCTCTATCTAAAACGTTAAGTTTATATGTAGTTACATTTTTTGGGAGATTTCCCAATTTTTCAGGGTTTCGGCTAATTGCAACGACATGAGCGCCTTTGTCAGATAACATCTGGGTTGCCGAAAGACCTATTCCAGAAGTGCCTCCAAAAACAATAGCCTTTTTACCATTAATATTCATGTTTGTTTTATCCTTTAAAATTATGTGTAATTATTTTTTTATAACATTTTGTTTTGAGATTTGTTACTAAAGTTTAAGTTATATTAATGGAGATGAAATGACAATCGAGTTATTTAGGAACAATTCATATTTAAAAGAACATAGTTCAAAAGTAGTAAAGATTTTACCTGAAGGGTTAGTTTTTGATGAAACAATTTTTTACCCAGAAGGTGGAGGACAACCGGGGGACGAAGGTGAATTAAATTTAGGAAATAAGACTATAAATATTATTGGGACAAAATATATTAATCGTGAATTAGTTCATTTAACTGAAAAACCTGATCAATTGAAAAAAAATGATAATATAAATTTTTTTTTAGATTGGTCTAAAAGGTATAGTTATATGCAAGTTCATACATGCCTTCATTTATTATGCTCTTTAATACCCTATCCAGTAACAGGAGGTTCAATAGGCTATAAAAGAGGAAGATTAGATTTTGACCTTGAAACAAAACCTAATAAAGAAGAATTATTAGATAAATTAAACCAATTAATTCTAAAAAATTATGAGGTAAGTATTTCTTCAATAAAAGATTCTGAGTTAGATGACAATCCGGACTTAGTTAGAACTATGTCTGTTAAACCACCAAGGGGATCCGGAGAAATTAGAATGATCCGTATTGGAGATAATGTTGATTATCAGCCCTGTGGAGGAACTCATGTAAATCGAACTTCAGAAATTCCTTCTGTAAGTTCGATTAAAATAGAAAATAAAGGCAAAATGAACAAAAGAATAATTGTTAATCTATAAATATTATTCTTTTTTACAAACCACCTCAAAGGGCAAGGTCCTATTTTCTTTTATAGATTTCATAGAATTCACTGATCGTTCTTTCATGCTTTCTCCACCAATAACATGAATACCTAAAATGGGTTTTTCTTTTTTTGAGGAAGGATTAGTTAGCTTTTCATAACCTGAGATATATTTATCGCCTGTTTCAATAATTTCAATATTTGAAAAGCCTACTTTTTTTAATAACAATATTGTTTCTTCAGGCGGTAATAAAAAACTCATTTTTTTATTGTCTGCCCATGGTAACGGGAATATGGGGTTTCCTTTTATACCCAAGCCATGTTCAGTAAAAGCAAAGAACCCACCTTTTTTTAGAACTCTAAAAGCTTCAGAAAAGAATTTTTCTCTCTCAGAAATATTCATTGTAACGTGTTGAGAGTAAGCACCATCAAAAGTTTCATTTTGAAAATCTAAAATTTCGCCATTTCCAACTTTGAGTTCAACTTTATTTGACATTGAAGTGATTTTATTAAATTCATTGCCTATTTCAACAAAGCTGGGAGTGATGTCAATCCCAGTAATAATACATTCAAATTCTTTTGCGTAATATCTAGCTGGACCACCAAGGCCGCAGCCAATATCTAAGATACTTTGATTTTTTTTAATAGGCATCCTCTTGCCAAGGTCAACTGTGGCAGCTATTCCTCGTGCGTGATATTGGTCTATGGGAAATAATTCTTCAATTTCCAGCTTTTTATCAACTAAATTAGCTTTTGTCATAGCTAAATGGACTCTAGAGTGTATATCACCTCTAGTCCAAAATACTTCTACATCTTCTTCATTAACCATTTAGAAATAAACCATCTTTTTTTAACCGTTAATGATGAAATCTGCGCAGCGTTCTCCAATCATCATACAAACCGCATTAGTATTTCCAGAAACTAACGTCGGCATAATAGATGCATCTGCAACGCGAAGTCCTTTAATTCCATGTACCTTTAAGTTTTTATCAACTACAGCATTTTGATCAAAACCCATTTTACAAGTTCCAGAGGGATGATAAAGAGTTTCAGCCTTATTTTTAATGAAATCTAATATATGATCATCAGAAGAAAACTCGTACCCAGGCTGTATTTCGTTATCACAAAACTCTTTCATTGCTTCTGATTGCATCAGTTTCCTAATTAATTTAACTCCAGCTATAAGTGTATCTTTGTCTAACTGGTTAGATAGAAAATTATACTTAATACTTGGGTATTCTTCAGGGTTAGTGGATTTAATATGAATGCTTCCCTTACTTTCAGGTAAGTTTTGATTGACTGTACATGTAATTCCTGGTTCTTTGCCTAATGTTCTTTTCCCATTATTTAAAACTACTTTGTATGGAATAAAATGTACTTGAATATCTGGCACGGCCAATTCTTTTCTAGTTTTAAAAAAACCAATGACTGGTGCTGATGGAAGGGTTAAAAAACCGTCTCTTTGGAATACATATTTAAATACTTGCTTGATTAAATTAACGCCTCTGGCTTTGTCATTATATGCTATGCCTGGTTTTGTAATATTATAAACCAATCTAGGTCCAAGATGATCTCTTAAATTTTCTCCCACACCTTTTAGTTCATGAATTAGTTCAATTCCTTTACTTTCTAAAATTGAACGATCACCAATGCCTGACAATTCTAAAACTTGAGGGGAATTAATTGCTCCTCCGCATAAAATAACTTCTTTAGCGGCGCTATATTGTATTATTTTATTTTTATTTTTAACCTCTGCCCCAACACATTGCTTGCCGTCAAATAATAATTTTGTTACCAGCGAATTAGTGATAATGGTTAGGTTTTTTCTCGATTTAATTGGTGATAAATATGCTACCTTTGCACTCATTCTCTCACCTTTGTAAATTGTCGTTTGTGTGTAACTGATGCCTTCTTGATCATCACCATTATAATCTTTGTTAACTGGAATGTTGTTTTCTTGAGCTGCTTTAAATAAACCATCATATATTGGATTTCTATCGGTTACTTCAGAAACTTTAAGAGGGCCGTCTCCTCCTCTTATTTCTGAAAGTTCGCCTTGGTAATTTTCCATTTTTTTAAAAAAAGGTAAAACATCATCATATGACCAGCCAGTATTGCCCATTTGAGCCCATGTGTCATAATCTAACTTATTACCTCTAACATATACCAAGCCATTTATAGCACTTGACCCTCCAAGTAATTTTCCTCTTGGTATAGGTATTTCTCTATTTCCCGTACTCTCTTCTGGTTCAGATCTGTACCTCCAATTTGCTAGTGGATTATCAATTAAAAGAGCAAAACTTGCAGGAAGTCTTGTTACTGGATGAGATGCTCTACCAGCTTCTATTAATAAAACATTATTTTGAGGGTTTTCAGATAATCTATTTGCTACAGCGCAACCGGCTGAACCAGCTCCAACTATAATATAGTCATAATTATTACTCATTTTTTTCCCTTGTTTCTAGATGACCATATTAGACATTTATATTTCATGATCAAATTAAAAAGGAATTAAATTTAGTTGTTCAGCTAATTGATAAATAAATTAAACAGTGTTAAGAAACATCAAATTTAAGGAAAATAAATTTGTTAGAGTTATTTTTAGATGTATCACAAATAATAATAGCCGATATTGTATTATCAGGTGACAATGCGCTTATTATTGGAATGGCGGCTGCAACAGTTCCAGAGAAAAATAGAAAAAAAGTAATTTTTATTGGTTTAATGGCTGCTGCAATTTTACGTATTTTATTTGCTTTAGTTGCTTCTTATTTAATAAGTGTTCCAGGACTGTTATTATTAGGTGGCCTTCTTTTATTTTGGGTATGCTGGAAATTTTATAAAGATATTAAAGAATTCTCGTCTGAAAAAAAGGATGATCATACTTCTGGAGTTGACTTGTCTGGCAAAGGTATGAAAGCTGCCTTAACAACTATTATTATAGCTGATGTTTCTATGTCTTTAGATAATGTTATAGCTATAACAGCCATAGCCAGAGATAATAAAACTCTATTAATATTAGGTATTGCTTTTGCTATATTAATAATGGCGGTATTTGCAACCGCCATCGTTAAGTTATTGATAAGATTTAAATGGTTATCTTACTTCGGCTTAGCATTCCTAATCTACTTGTCAGGTACTATGACTTATGACGGTTGGCTCCAGCTTGCACCATTTATTGCTTAAAAGTTTTTTTATCCAGATAACATCTTAGGAAACCAAAGTGCTATATCTGGAATGAATAATACTAACATCATTCCAATTATCTGTAATCCAATGAAAGGCAACACAGCCATAAAGATTTCTTGTAATTCTATCTCAGGAGGGGCTACAGATTTTAACCAAAAACATGCTGGGCCAAAAGGTGGAGACAAGAAATAAATTTGTATATTCATAACAAACAACACACCAAACCATACAGCTGCCCAAGCAGGGTCTAATCCAAGTTCAGGAGCCATGCCGACAACGACTGGCGCAAATACTGGAACTGTTATAAAAGCAATTGCTATCCATTCCATAAATGTACCTAAAATAACTAATATAAGCATCATTAAAGCAACAACGGCTAATGGTGAAAGACCAAGTCCGGTGAATAAAGATCTCATAAAATCTGCACCACCAATTAGGTTATATATGCCAACAAAAGCTACAGCACCTAATATTAGCCAGACTATTGTTCCAACAGTCGACATTGTTCCTGCAAGAGCTTTTTGCAAAAGGTTCCAGCTAAAAGAGTTTCTAACGAAAGCCACAACAATTGCTCCAACAACACCAACTGCTGCAGCTTCAGTAACAGACGCTATTCCAGCATAAATGGATCCCATCACACAAAAGATTAAAAATACACACATCATTACAGCGGATTTTTTCTCTTTATTTAATTTCATTTCTTTTCCACGAGCCGCAGCTACTTCTTCAGCGTTAGGGGCAAGAGACGGATTTATATAACATCTGATAAGAGTAAAAATAGCATAAAAAGTAGCGAGCATTAGACCTGGGACAGCACCAGCCATAAAGAGGTCGCCAATCGCAACATTTGCTGATAAACCATATACGATCATAATAATACTTGGAGGAATAAGAGTAGCCAATGCACCTGACGCACACACAACGCCAATAGCCAATTTTCTATTATATCCGAGACGCATCATTTGAGGAAGTGCTACTAATCCAAGCATAACAATCTCTCCACCCATAACACCTGACATTGCAGCAAGAATAACAGCAACAACAATTGTTTGAATTGCAACACCACCACGAAGTTTACCTGCAAAAATTTGCATTGCGTCAAATAAGTCTTCTGCCACTCCAGCTTTTTCTAATATCGAAGCCATTAAAACGAACAATGGCACGGCTATAAGAGGATAAGCCTCTAAAAGCCCAAACGCATTTGTTGAAACTAGATATAATCCATTAAACCCAAAATAGAACAGTGCACTTAATATAGATACAAATAATGTTACAATCCCAAGAGGCATCCCAGTCGTCATCAATAAAATCATTAGCCCAACTATTAGTATACTTGCCCATTTAATGCCTATATCTCTTATATCGATATATTTAGTTGGCTCTAAATAAGCTGCTATAGAGCTAAGATGCTCGTTGATTGCTATAACGCCCTTTAACTCAAAGGCATGTTCAAAAAACACTAAGATTAGTCTGAAAATAATAAAAGCGGCGATGCCAGAAATTATATTTTTTGCAACTTTAGAGTCAAAATGTCTGTAAAGGTTTACCAAAAGTTGAGTTAAATATACTATAGCACCTACAACTAACATTGTTTTTAGTATTAGAGGTTGGGGTGAATTCCAAGCAGTGCCTGCTCTTTCAACCATCATTACAGATTCTATTGCCCTTACAAGAGTATCATCAACAAACATCCACAAGGCTATTACACCTATTACATAAGCAAAAAGGTCCAAATACCATTGCTTAGCCTTACTCACCATAATATAGATTACTGTTATTCCTATATGTCGCTTATGGAGAGTGATATAACCTGCAGACAACATCCATGCAGATGCGCACAAAACCATTACAGCTTCAAAAGCCCATTGTGTTGGTGCATCAAAGACATATCGTGATATTACTTCATAACATGTTATTAATGCGCAAAGAAGATATAGCTGGGAGACAGCTAGTCCTAAAAATTTACTGATGTGATCTACAAAATTAAGTTTATCAACAGTAGGAGGAAAAGTATCCGAATTTAAAGGTTTGTTAATGTCCATTATTTCCCCCGAAATTAATTAAATATGGATGATACTCTAATATTTTAAAAATTAGGTAAAGGAAAAAATTATATTGTTTCGATTTTAAATATTTTTTTAGAAATTAGTTGATATGTATCAAGTTTTTCTTCATGGTTATTATTTATGGGAGGAACTTATGCAAAATGAAGGAAGAAATGATCACGTTCAGCATTATGGCCCTTGGGGCTGGATAGGTGGATTTATTTTAGGTGCACTTATTATTTATGCAATGTTTTCAATTGCCGATGGATTTATGTAAGTTTATTAATTAACTTAAGTAGGAGTTTTGAATGAAAACTAAATTAACAGGTATATTAGGGATTGCAGTTGCAGCATCTATAATGGTGTCTGATGTAAATGCTAAAAACATAAAAGTGCAAGCAAGTTCTAAATCAGGGGACTGGGCTCATTTATTTATGACTGAAAATTATGCACCTCGTCTTAAAGCAATGACAGGTGGTGCGCTATCTATAACTGTATTACCAACTAAAGCTGTTGTTCCTCACAGAGAGACAATTGACGCTGTTGCTAATGGTATTTTAGATGGTGACTTAAATGCTATCTCTTATTTTGCAGGAAGAGATCCTGCATTTGCAATGATTGGTGATTTGATCGCTGGTTGGGATACTCCTGAGCAACTTCAAACATATTGTATGCATGGTGGTGGTAAAGAGATACTTCAGAAAATGTATGATACTTTGAAAGTAACCTCAGGTAAAATTCACGTTATTGGATGTAGCCCATACTCTAGAGAAGCATTAGTTTCAAAAAATAAGATTACGACTGTTGCAGGTCTTAAAGGCGTTAAAATCAGATCACCTGAAGGTCTAGCTGCAGAAGTTTTTAGACTTGTTGGTGCTTCACCATCTTCAATTCCTTTCTCAGAAGTTTATACTTCTCTAGAAAAAGGTATTGTTGACGCGGCAGATGCATCTGCTTATGTAAACAATAACGCTTCTGGAATGCATAAAATTGCAAAATTTCCAATTTATCCTGGTATTCACTCAATGGCTAATCTTCAATTCATAATGAATAAGAAGCTATTCAATAAGTTATCAAAAGATAATCAAGTTGCTTTAGAAACTTGGTATATTGCCGCTTATACTGAAATGAGAAGAGCTGCTGACATTGAGGATAAAGAATTAGTTGCTAAGCATAAAGCTGGTGGTGATATTACTGTAGTTGATTGGGCACAAGAAGAAAGAGATAAGTTTCGTAAGATCTCAGTTGGTGCTTGGGAAAACTATGCTAAGAAGAGTCCTTTAGCTAGAGAAGCTCTTAATTCACAGTTAGCTTTCATGAAGAAAATGGGAATGCTTTAAACTCAAAATTTTTAATTAAATTTAAACTTGCTGAAAGAAATTTCAGCAAGTTTTTTTTATGTCTGACTTAATATTATATTTGAGATATCCAGTAATTCAGCCTCTTTATTCCAGGAAGTTATAATCTGAACCCCAATTGGTAAATCATCTTTTCCTTTTAAAAGAGGTAAGCTAATTGCAGGCACGCCCAACATAGTCCAATAACCGTTAAATATAGCATTTCCAGTATTCAAAAGATCTCTTGGAGCTTGACCTGGTGCCGCTGGCGTAATGATAGCATCAAACTTTTCAAAGATTTCACTTAAAGCTTGCTTCATTTTTTTTGCCTTTTCAATTGCTTCAATATAACTCTTTGCTGAAACTGATATGCCGGCTTCAATTCTATTTAATGTAAATGGATGAAGCTTTGATTTATTTGTTTTGTAATAATTCCCCAATGACTTTGAAATTGATCCATTCATAATAATTTCATGACATTTTGCTGCTTCTTTAAAATCATCTCCAAGCTCTATAGAAGTAACATCTAAATGAGTATCATTAACATATTTTTGGATTGCTTCTTTCATGTCTTCATCACCAGAACCCCATACTGGTCCTTTAACAAATGCAAATTTAAGTGGGCTTTTAATTTTACTTTTTGTTTTGAAATTATAGTTGCTGTCCATGTCTAAATCTTTTTTGTCATAAGACAAAATAACTGAAGCAACTAATTTTATGTCATCGGTAGAATTTGCATATATACCAGGATGATCTAACCTTTCAGAAATTGGTGACATTCCAGACCTTGATATTGTTCCAAAAGTAGGTTTAAGTCCTAAAACGCCGGTAAACGAAGCCGGTCTCAAAACGGATCCACCTGTTTGAGAGCCAATAGCTAGTGGGATCATATAATCTGAAACAGCCGCAGCTGAACCTGACGATGAACCTCCAGGGGTACACTCCAAGTCTTTAGGATTTTTAGTTTTTCCTGGTGCAGATAAAGCAAATTCTGTAGTAACGCATTTTCCCATAATGACAGCACCAGCATCTCTGAGTAGTTTAACTAGATGCGCATCTTCAGACGGCCTTCTACCTTTATGTATAAGAGATCCGTTTTCTGTTGGCATATCTTTTGTGTCAATGATATCCTTTATGCCTATTGGAAGGCCATTTAATATACCAGGGGTCTTTTCTTTCCATCTTTTGTCTGCATGCCTAGCTTGTTCAAGTGCAAGTTCAGGGTCTAAAAAGATCCAGGCCCCTACTTCCGATTCACGAGCTTTTATGTGTTCTAAAAAAGCATTAACATATTCTTCGGAAGTTAGTTCCCCTCTTTTCATCATTTCTAATGCATTAACAGCACTTATTTTTATAAGATTCATTATTATACCCTAAATTATTATTTTATTATTACAGCTTCAGCTTCAATTTCAACCTTCATTCGGGGATCTACCAAAGCAGAAATTTCAAGTAAGGTAGAAGCAGGCTTATGTTCTCCAAAATACTCGATTCTTTTTGGATTAATAATAGTTCTATCGTTAATGTCTGTTAAGAACACTCTAACTTTAACAACATCAGAAGAAGAGCCTCCAGCCGCCACTAGACAAGTATTTAAATCTTTCATTGCAATATCAAATTGTTCTTTAGTATTTTCTGGAATAGTCCCGTCAAAGTTCATACCTACTAATCCAGAAACCCAAATAATACCATGAGCTTCAACAGCATGACAATAATGACTTACTGGTTGTAGTATATCGGGAATTAAAATTCTATTAATCATAATAGTCTCCTATAAGTTAAATATAAATATGGCATATTCCTTTAAAATAAAGTTTAATTTAAAAATGAATTTATAAAAGGGATTTTTTAAAAAATGGGTGTGGTTAGCAACATAGAACAACTTAGGAGTATCTATAATTATTCAAAAGGTAGAGCTGCTTTAAAGGTAATAAATAGCTTAGAAAAACATTCTAAAAATTTCATAAACTTGTCTCCTTTTGTTGTGATATCCTCTAAAGGTAAAAATGGACATGCTGATGTTTCCCCACGAGGAGATAGTGTCGGTTTTGTTAAAATACAGGATGATAAAACTATTATTATCCCAGATCGATCAGGTAATAATAGGCTGGATACTCTTGAAAATATTATTTTTGATCCATCGGTTGGTACCTTATTTTTTATTCCTGGCATAAATACGGTCTTAAGAATTAACGGCAATGCATTCATAGAAGATAGTTTAGAAATCAGAGCTCAATTTGAAATTAATAATAACATTCCTAAAACTTGTATAATTATCAATATTGAAGAAATTTTTATGCATTGTGCTAAGGCACTTATGAGGTCGTCATTTTGGGATCATAGTAAATATTTATCTCAGACAGAGTTTCCTACAATAAGCAAGATTATTAATGATCAATTAAACTCAGAAGATGATGAACAAAATCATGAGCAAGAAGACAAAAGGTACAAAAAACAAATTATAGAATTTGGTTAAAAAAGAAAATTCAAAAAAAAATCAATCTTCATTTGCTTTGCATCAATAATAAAAATGAATATCATATAATTATCAATAAAATTATTAGCAGAGAAAAAAATGCCTAAAATTGTCTATTTAGATACCTTGCCCGCTCAAAATGGTTTAGACATCCTTCACGATCAAAAAAAAGTAGATGTTATTAAAATTAACAGTTCAGATAGTGAAGAAAAATGTTTCTCAATTTTAAGAACTGCTGATGCATACCAAGTTGGGGCAGCTAGAGATGAAGTTCCAAAATATTTACAAGTTGATAAAAAGTTTTTAAAAAAAACTCCTAATTTAATCTTAGTATCCTCATCTGGTGCAGGATATGACACAATTGATGTGTCTGCGTGCACAGATGCTGGTGTTTTAGTAGTAAATCAAACAGGAGGAAACGCTGAAGGTGTTGCAGAACATGCAGTGGCTATGATTCTAAATTTATTTAAAAGGATTGGTGAATCTGATCATGCGTTAAGAAGAGGCTGGGATGAACCTAGAACTAATTTAATGGGAAGAGATCTTTTAAATAAAACAGTTGGAATAATTGGTTTAGGTAATACTGGTAGTAGGGTCGCTGAAATATGTAAATTAGCATTTAACTGCGAAATATTAGCTTATGATCCATATATAAAAGATAGTTTATTTGATACAAAATATGCCAGTAAAACAGAATTAAGTGATTTATTAATGAAAAGTGACGTGATTTCTGTTCACGTACCATTAAATAAAGAAACAAAAAACATGATTAATAAAAATTGGTTTAAAAAAATGAAAAAAGGTAGTTATTTTGTAACTACTGCAAGAGGATCAATTCACAATGAAGATGATTTATATGAGTCTTTAACTCAAGGACATTTAGCTGGTGCAGGGCTAGATGTATGGGATTATGAGCCACCATCACCAAAGCATAAATTACTTAAATTAGAAAATGTAATAGCTAGTCCTCATACAGCAGGTGTAACTAAAGATAGTCGTAATAAAATGTCTGCATTTGTAGCAACCCAGCTTTTGGATATTTTTGATGGGAAGGATCCAGCAAGACCAGTAAATTCTGAGATAATAGATATTTTTAAGAACAAATTTAAAAAAATATAACAAATACTTTTTATATAGAGGAAAACGCAATGACAAACATTTTAATAACAGGCGCAAGTCAAGGTATTGGAAGAGCTACAGCGATTGAAGCCGCAAAAAAGAAATCATTTGTTGGTATCAATTATAGCAAAAACTTAGATGCAGCTGAGAGTTGTTTGGAGGCTGTGAAGTCACACGGTGGTGATGGAATTATTTTAAAATGTGACGTGGCTGATAACATAGCTGTCAAAAATATGTTTGAGAAGTTTATAGATAAATCTGGAACTCTCGATGGTGTCTTTAATAATGCGGGTATTACAGGTCCTATATCTCCTATTCAAGATTTGGATCCAGCAGATTTAAAGTTATTAATAGATACTAATGTTTCAGGAGCATTTTTTGTTGCTCAAGAAACTGCAAAGATAATGATAAATCAAAAATATGGTGCAATTGTAAATATGTCATCAATAGCAGCTGATATTGGTGGAGGAGGAGAGTTTATCCATTATGCAATGTCTAAAGGGGCTATTCATTCCTTAACTTATGGAATGGCTAAAGAATTGGGTAAACATGGAATAAGAGTTAACGCAGTTGCTCCAGGTTTAATTGATACCGAAATACATGCTAAAGCTGGAGATGCATCAAGAGTTGATAGATTAATGCCGTCTGTTCCATTAGGAAGGGTTGGCGGGGCAGAAGAAGTTGCACAAACGGTAATGTGGTTGCTTTCTGAACAGTCTAGCTATATTTCAGGCTCAATTGTTCCTGTTTCTGGAGGAAGATAATTTTAAATATTAATATTTGTGTTTGTATTTAATTCATCTTTCTTCTTTTTTGCTTGTCTTACACCAATATAGGTTGATGCTCCTAAAATTAATGCTGCTCCAAACCATAAACCTGCTGGAGGTATCTCGTTAAAAAATATAAGGCCTAGTGAAACCGACCAAATTAACCTCAAATAGTCTAAAGGAAGAAGAGCTGAAATTTCAGCTCTTTTTAAGGCTTCATTTAAAAACCAATGTGTCAAAGTTCCAGCAATGGCTATTAATAAAAACATTATTAATTGGTCTAGGTTTGGCCATTGCCATACTTGAGTTGCAAGAATAAATGTAGCCGGGATTAATCCTGCTGCTTGCCAAAAAGTTATACTTAATGTGCTATCAGTTTGTGTTAATTTTTTTGCCATCAGTACTGACGATGACCACATCAAAGAACCACAAAGTATTAGTAATGGGCCAAAGCCTAATTCAATATCTGGTCTTAGAACAATAAGAGCGCCAAAAAAACCAATAAGCATGGCGCTCCATCTTCGAATACCCACCACTTCTTTTAAAAAAATAATGGCTAGTATGGTTGCAAATATAGGAACAGTAAACATTAATGCTGTTGCTTTAGCAAGCTCAGTGATACTTAATCCATAAAACATACAAAGCATAGCTACACTTCCTATTATAGCTCTATATGATTGAAGCTTAACATTATTAGGTTTTAATGTTTTAAATCCATTTTTAACTACAAATGGTAAGAAAATTAATAATACAAATATTGTTCTAAAAAACGCTACCTCAAAAGGATGATTTTCTTCAGTTGCAAAACGAATTAGACAGTGCATCGAAGTAGCAAAAATACCTGACAAAACCATAAATAAAACTGCTAATACAGAAGGTGTCAATATTTTAGAAAGATTATTTGTTTTGTTAGTCATAAAATTTAATTTGATACTCTAAAATTTTGATAAAGAATCTATTTCAATTTAAATATTTAAAAAAATATAAAAATTACTAATATGGAAGCTTATATTAATTAACATATTAACAGACAGCAGGCAAAATGTTTAAAGTTAAAGCTCTTTTATTTGATGTTTTTGGAACGGTGGTTGATTGGAGAACTGGGATTGCCAGAGACGTCAAAATAATTGCAGATAAACATAATATATCTATAAATCCCAATGATTTTGCTGACGCATGGAGAGCTGAGTATCAACCTGCTATGGAAGAAATTAGGCAAGGTAGAAGAGGTTTCACTATTTTAGATAAACTTCATCTAGAAAATCTTAAAAAAATTGCTCCAAGATTCAACTTGGATAACCTTAGTAATGAAGAATATAACTTTCTAGTTACAGCTTGGCATAGGCTACCTGGTTGGCCAGACAGTAGTGAAGGATTAAATAAATTAAAGAAAAAATTTATTTTGGCAACGCAGTCTAATGGTAATATTGCTTTGATGGTTAATATGGCAAAGTATTCTAGTTTAAATTGGGATGTGATATTAGGTGCTGAGGTTGTCGGCCATTACAAACCTGAACCAGAAGCTTACCAAAAAGCATGCAGTGCATTAAATTTAAAAACTACAGAATGTTTAATGGTTGCGGCTCATGATGATGATTTAAAAGCCGCTAGCCTCCAAGGTATGAAAACAGCTTATGTTCATAGACCTTTTGAATACGGTAGAGAGAAGTTATTTGATCTTGCTGAAGTAGATGATTATAAAGGTGATAGATATTGGGATATTGTTTCAGCTGATTTTCATGATTTAGCTAATCAATTGGGATGTTAAAAATAATATATAAAAATCAGAAAGTTCTCTATTCATTATGGCTTCTACTAAACCGTTAATTGGAATATCTACAAACGAGATTACAAATTTTAATGGAAGACAAGTTTCTCACTCTACAGGATTGAGGTATGTTGAGGCTGTTAAAAAATTTACTGATGGAATACCAATATTAATACCTTCATATATAAATGATGAAGATTTAGACCAACTGCTTTCTAAAATTGATGGTTTGGTTTTAACTGGAGGTAGAGCAAACGTTGAACCACATCATTTTGGTGGAAATCCATTTCCTTCTGATGAACCAATAGACGTAGGCAGAGATGAGATAGTATTAAAAATAATACCTAAATGTGTAAATCTAGGGATGCCAATTTTTGGTATATGTAGAGGTATTCAAGAAATGAATGTTGCTTATGGAGGTACGCTTCATTACCGAGTTCATCTTCTACCAGATAAAAAGGATCACCGAATGCCAAGAGGTGATGATGTAACAGTCAAAGAAATTTTTACTTTAAAGCATAGAATTGACTTTTCTAAAGGTGGCTATTTTTCAGAATTGATAAATAGTGATAGTTGTCTTGTTAATTCTCTTCATGGTCAAGCTGTTGATAAAATAGCGGATAACTTAAAAATTGAAGCAATATCTGATGATGGAATAGTTGAAGCTTTAAGTATTCCAGAACATCCTTCATTTGCAGTAGGTGTTCAATGGCATGCTGAATATGAACCTGAAAAAAATGATCTTAATAGATGTTTATTTAGAGAGTTTGGCAAGGCTTGTTTAGATTATGCTATTAAACAATAATGTTTTCAAAATAAATTTTCTGGACCAATAGGTATTATTCTATGTGGATTAATATGTTCATGAGAAAAATAATAGTGGCGTTTTATATGTTCAAAATTAGTTGTGGATCTTATAGCGTCAATTTCAAATAATTTTTTAAGATATCGACTTATATTTTTAAATTCACTTATTTTTTTTAGACTGCATTTAAAATGCACATAATAAACACTATCAAACCTTAACAAAGTGGGTGCAAATCTGATATCGGCTTCAGTTAGCATATTACCTACTAAATAATCCTGCTCTTCCAACTTATTTTCAATCATATCTAGTGAAGAAAATAGTTTTTGAACCGCATCATCATATGAGGACTGCGTTCTTGAAAACCCTGTTTTATAAACTCCATTATTAATATTTTTATAGATAATATCATTTATATCATCAATTTCAGCTCGTAGATTAACAGGATAATAATCATCATAGTTTTTAGAAATTTTATTAAAAGATTGGTTCATTATCCTAATAATTTCAGATGACTCGTTGTTAACGATTGTATGTGTTTTTTTATCCCACAAAATTGGAACAGTAGCTTTTGTAGATACCGTTTTATCTGAAATTTGGTAAATTTCATGAGCGTATTTTTTATTGTGAATAGTGTCTCCTGTTGTATCAGGAAAGTTTGTTTCGAAAGACCAGCCCATGTCAAGCATATCTGGGTGAATATAGTCAACTGAGATATGGCTCTCTAGTTTTTTTAATTTACGAAAGATAAGTGTCCTATGAGCCCAAGGGCAGGCATAGCTCACATATAAATGATATCGATTAGTCTCAGGTATATACTTATCATCATCGTCACTGATATTATGTCTAAAAACACTTTCTAATCTCTTGAAACTTCCGCTTTCATCATTGCTTGAAACTGAACCTTTTGTCCAAATACCATCAACTAATTGACCCATTTAATTACCTTAAAATTATATATAAATAATAATCTTATCATGCTTTTAAAAATTAAATAAAAAATAATTTATATTACAAGTGTACTTAATCTATAAATAAACATCAGTTTTTGAACAAATTAATTAAAGGAAATAATGATGACGAATGTTGGTGTAATAGGAGGTGGTTTAATAGGTGCTAGTTGGGCTGCTATTTTTTCTAAAAGCGGTTTTAACGTTTATGTTTATGATTCACACCCAACTGTTTTTGAAACTTACATTAAGAGGGTTAAGCTTTTTCTAGAAGAGTTAAAAAGTATTGATAAGGATATAAATATTGAAGAAAGCCTAGATAGGATATCTACAAATGTATCAATTGAAGAATTATGTAGTAAGGCTGACTATATTCAAGAAAGTGCTCCAGAAATATTATCTGTAAAACAAGAGTTATTTGCAAGGCTAGACAATCTATCTCCTGAACACGTTGTAATTGGGTCATCTTCATCAGCAATGCCAATTTCAAAAATAACACAAAATTTAAAAGGGCAGCATAGATGTATAATAGCACATCCAGCTAATCCGCCTCATCTAATCCCTTGTGTTGAAATTTGTCCAGGACCCAATACTTCAGAGAAAACTATAGAAAAGGCAAAAGAAATTTTTAATAATTCTGGTTCATCAATCGTTAATGTTAAAAAGGAGGTTGATGGTTTTATTTTAAACAGACTTCAGGGTGCATTATTAAATGAGGCTATGAGACTATATTCTGAAGGTTACGCCAATTCAGACGAAATTGACGCTACTATTAGAGATGGATTAGGATTAAGATGGGCTTTTATGGGACCATTTGAGACTATTGATTTAAATGCCCCCGGAGGCATTAGAGATTATATGTCTAGATATGGTTCCATTTATACAGAAATGGCTAAAAATCAAACTGAAGTCCCAGATTGGTCGGATAAAATGGGAGAGAAGCTTGAAATTGAGAGAAGGAAAATTTTGCCGGAAAATCAATTAGAGGGGCGAGCGAAAAAAAGAAACTTACTTCTAAAGTCACTTAGAAAAGTAAAGATAGAAAATGGTGAAGTTTAATCATTAAAAGGTTTTTGAAATTTTGTTACCATTAGAAAATATTAAAGTTTTAGATTTATCAAGATTAGCAGCAGGCAATATGGTTAGTCATATGTTTGCTGACTTTGGAGCTGACGTTATAAAAATTGAAAAGCCAGGACAAGGTGATGATCTTAGAAACTGGCAAATCAACGATATATCTCATTGGTGGGCTGTTTATTCTAGAAATAAAAGAAGTTTGGCACTTAATTTAAAGAATAATGAAGGGTTAAATCTTTTGAAAGAATTAGTAAAAAGTGCAGATGTATTTATTGAAAATTTTATTCCAGGCACTTTAGAAAAATGGGGAATTGGACCCAAAGAGTTAATAAAATTAAACAAAGATATAATTATTCTAAGAATTTCTGGGTGGGGGCAAACTGGTTTATATAAAGATGCACCAGGTTTTGGCTCTTTAGTTGAGGGAATGAGTGGATTTGCCTCTATGAATGGTGAGGAAGGGAAAGGGCCTCTTCTTCCACCTCTAGCCTTAGCTGATATGGTTGCTGGTTTAACTGGTTTTGGAGCTATTTTAATGGCGATACTTGTCAACAAAAGAGATGACATAGGAGGTCAGGTTATAGATTTATCACTCTTTGAACCACTTTTTTCAATATTAGGCCCCTGGGCAGCTAGCTATCAAATTTCAGATCAAGTTCCTCCTAGAATGGGTAATAGAAGTAATGTGGCAGCTCCAAGAGGAATTTATGAAACCAAAGATAATAAATTTGTTTCGCTTTCTGCTTCAATGCAATCTATGTGGGAAAAACTTGCTATTACTATTGATGGTAAAGAATTAATTAATGACAAGAGATTTAAAACTAATTCTGATAGGATGAATAATCAGGATGATTTAGATGATGTTATTTCTCAATTTATAAAAAGGTATAATAGAGACGATTTATTAGAAATATTTTCTAGAGAAGGCATTACTGTTGGTCCTGTGCTTGATATATCAGAAATTATTAAACATCCATATGTTATTGATAGAGAAATTTTAATTAATCACTCTCATGAAGAACTTGGAAATATATTAATGCATCAAGCATTTCCAAGATTAAGTAAAACTCCTGGAAAAGTTAAAACTTCTGCGCCTACAGTAGGTGAAAATACTAATGATATTTTAAAGGAAATCGGAATAACACCTTCACAAATTGAACAGCTAAGAAAGAAAAATATTATTAGTTAGTGAATAAATTAGATATTAAATCAATTATTGACATCGAAATATTTAAAGAACAAAATATTGTTTTATGGGGGATCTTCTTATGGATGGTTTAAACAGAGCAAGTACAGATTACGATTTAATTATAAAAAATGGGACACTTGTTGACGGAACTGGAAATACGCCAAAGACTGGAGATATAGCTGTAAAGGATGGTATAATAGCAGCGGTTGGAAAGTTTAGCGGTAAGGCAGACAAAGAAATTGATGCTAATAATTTAATAGTTTCTCCTGGTTTTGTTGACATTCATACTCATTACGATGGACAAGCTATTTGGGATAGTCAGCTAAAACCTTCTTCTATTCATGGGGTAACCACCGTAGTTATGGGTAATTGTGGGGTTGGTTTTGCTCCTTGTAAACCTGAGGATAGGGTTAAGTTGGTTGAATTAATGGAAGGTGTTGAAGATATTCCAGCTCCAGTTATGCATGAAGGATTAGACTGGCAATGGGAAACTTTTAAAGAATATGTAGAGGCACTTGAGAGAAACAATCTAGATATCGACGTTTGTGCTCTTCTACCTCATGCCGCATTAAGAGTTTACGTAATGGGTGAGAGGGCTATTAAACACGAAGCAGCCAATCAGAGTGATATGGATCAAATGAGAAAACTTGCTAAAGAGGCTGTAGAGGCAGGAGCATTTGGGTTTTCAACATCTAGAACTATAAGTCATAAAAGTTTAAAGGGGGAGTTTACTCCAACTCTGAGAGCTCATGAAGATGAGTTGACAGCTATAGCAATGGGACTATCAGATGCTGGATCAGGTTTTATGGAAATAGTGTCAGACTGGAATGAACCAGATCCTGAAACCGAATTTGAGGTTCTTAAAAGAATAGTCAAAAAATCAGGAAGACCTGTTGTATTTAGCTGTACGCAGAGACATGACAGACCAGAATTTTGGGAAGATTTAATGTCTATGGCTAGACAAGCTCAGACAGAAGGTTTGCCTATTAGACCTGTAGTAACACCTAGGCCTATTGGTTTGCTTTTGGGTTTAAATGGAAGCCAAAACCCTTTCTCTGGAACTGATACTTATAAATCTATTGCAGATTTACCTCTTAACCAAAGAGTTAAAGAAATGAAGAAACAGGATATTAAAAATAAAATTCTGTCAGAAGATCCAATCACAGGTAGTACATTTCCTTTAATCAATAGAATTGGGTATTCCCAGATGTATAGATTTGGCTCTCCACCAAATTATAATCCAAAACCTGAACACTCAATTGAATCATTAGCAAAAGTTAATGATGTTTCATCAGCGGAACTAGCCTACGATATACTTCTTGAGAATGAAGGTAATAACTTTATTTATGCCCCTCTAGTAAATTATGCTGATCATACTTTTGGTGTGTGCCAAAAAATGCTTGAGGACAAAAATGCTATTATGGGATTGGGTGACGGTGGTGCTCATGTTGGTTTTATTTTAGATGCTGGTTATCCTACATGGCTTATTTCATATTGGTCAGTAAAAAAGAAAGTTTTCTCTATGGAAGAGACAATTAGACGTCTTACTTCTGACACAGCTTTAGCAGCAGGTTTACAAGATAGAGGTTACTTGAAGGTAGGCTTGAAAGCAGACATTAATATAATAGATTGGGAAAATGTTGGATCATCAGACCCTTTTATGACTCAAGATTTGCCAGCAGGAGGTAAAAGGCTAATGCAACATACTCAAGGTTATGTGGCTACAATAGTATCAGGAAAAATAACGTATCAAAATGGTAAATCTACAACTGAAAGACCAGGCTCACTTGTCAAATCGGTAAAAGATATCAAACAAACACATGAGTTTGCAAATTAGTTTTGAAAGCTAAAATTTGAGTGATTTAAAATTTTCAAACAGTTTAACAGAATTACCTTTTTCTAAAATTTTTTTTAAACTAGCTATCCCGAATCTTTATTCAACTCTTATTGCTTCATTAACGGTTATCTTTGATCTTTGGTATGTTGGCCAAATAGGTGTCCTTCAATTAGCTGGTGTTGCGTATATTTTTCCAATTTATATGCTTACCAGTATGCTCTCCAATGGAGCATTTGGAGGGGCGGTCAGCGGTGCTACAGCAAGAGCATTTGGGAGCAGAGATATTTTTCAGGCAGAGTGTGTTTTTAGATCTGCTATTGTGATTGCTTTTATAGGCTCTATTATAATGATGGCCATTTTTTTTACTTTTGCAGAAATATTTTTTGAGTTTTTTGAAATAAATAAAGAAGTTACTTTTTCGGCTTTAACTTATGGCAACATTCTTCTAAGCGGAATAATCTTGATTTGGTTTTTTAATATTATTATTGCTATAACAAGAGGATCTGGAAATACAATAATACCAGCCATTAGTTGGTCCATTGTTTTAATTTCACATGTTATGATTGCCAGCTTAAATTTTGAGTATAAAGATGGTATGATTATCTTAATAGATAGTATTAATTTGCTAGGTGTGTATGTTTTTACGTCATTAGAATGGTCAGTAATATCATTGTTGATGGGTTATTTAATAGGTGTTTTGTTTGTTTGTGGTTTTTATTTTTTTGGAAAGCATTCTTTCTCATTCAAGACAAAAGATTTTTTAAAATTCATTGGAATATTAAATCTTATAAAATCTGGGTCTTTAGCAAGTTGTCAATCCATTATGACTATTGCGTTGGCAATTTTTTGTACAACCGTAATAAGTATGTTTGGAACAAATTGGACTGCTGGCTTTGGAATTGCAATAAGGCTAGAATTATTACTTATACCTGTAATTTTTGGAGTTGGTGGAGCTCTAATTGCAATTGTTGGAGCAAATGTGGGAGCTAAAAAGTATTCAAGGGCAGTAAGGATGGCCTGGAAGGGGACATTTTTTTCTGTTCTTATTGTGGGTACTATTGGCTTATTTTTTTCTATTTTCCCACATTTTTGGTCAGATAGTTTTACTGATATTTTTGTAATAAGAGAAGCTTCAAATAGATATTTGAAAATAGTTGCGCCATTTTATGTGTTCTTTGCATTAGGCTTAGGTTTATACTTTACATGCCAAGCTTTTAATACACTGTTTTGGCCTGTGATTGGTACTCTAATAAGACTAGTTTTTGTTGTTGTGATGACATTAATTCTATTTTACTTAGAAATTAGTAACCCTCAATCAATATTTATTATCATGTCATCAGGTCTAATCATTTATGGATTATTTATAAGTACAAGTCTTCATTTTGGCCCATGGAAAAAATATTATAATTAAGATCTAGCTCGGAACAAACACACCTTTCCCGTCAGATTGAAGATCAAAAAGTTCATAAGCCTCTTTAGCGTTATCAAGTGACCAAGTATGTGTAAATAGCTTGTCAACATTAACATTTTTTTCGGCGACAAAGTTTGCACATTCCGCCTGTCCATGTTTTGAAAAAGTCCAACTACCTATTAATGTAACTTGTCTTCTTAAGAGATCATTACTTACATCTAATGTAACATCTCCGCCTTCTCCAACAAAGCACGCTTTGCCCCAAGTCCTAACACATTTAACTGAGTTTGACCTTGCGACAGGTGAGGATGATGCATCAATTGAAGCATGTACTCCAAGACCATTTGTAAGATCTTTAATTTCTTTTAAAACGTCATCGCTTTTTTCAGGGTTGATTGCTATATCTGCTCCAAATTCAAGAGACCTATCTAGTCTTTTAATATTTGTATCAAGTGCAATAACTTTAGCTCCCATTCTATGAGCTAGCATTACCGCAGACAGACCAACTGGACCCATTCCAAATATAGCAATAGTTTGACTTGCTCTTAAATCTAATCTATCCAGAGCTCCCCATGCTGTGCCCGTACCACAAGAGATAGCCGCCCCAGCAATAAAAGAAATATCATCTCTTAATGGAACAATTGTACTTACAGGACATTTCATATATTTAGCATGAGCGCCGTGGCCGGTAACCCCAAAAACAGCTTTGACACCTTCATCACATAATTGTTGCCATCCAGTTGAGCAATGTACGCAAGTTCCACATCCTTGGTAATGATGTTGCATAACACGCATGCCTTTATAAAATAAATTTTTTGGAACGTTTGATCCAATTTCTACAATAATTCCACAAGGCTCATGGCCCGCAATTACAGGTTTATCATCACCACCAAGTCCCAAAGAAGAAGGGCCTGCATTTGCTCGATAAAATTTTAAATCACTTCCGCACATTCCTGAAGCTTGTATCTCTAAAATAACGTCATCTGGACCTGGAGTAGGATCGTCAAAGTTTTGTAATTCTAGTTTTTTATTACCTAAAAAAACGATACCTTTCATGTTGAATACTCCTTAATAAATAATTATTTCTAATTACGAAATTTTTGGTGACAGCCCTTACAAGTACCAGCTAAATTACGAAATGCGTTGATTGTCTTGTCTCTGTCATTAGTATTTGATTGGTTGATTAGATCTAAAGAAGCTAGTTCAAAGTTTTTTATAGCTTCATTAAAACCTTCTGGATTTAACCATATGTCAGATGATGCCTCTGAAGGCGAAATATCACTGCCTTTAGGAAAAAATTTAGGCATTTCTTTGCTCCATAGCAGAAGCATTTGGGCTGATTCTTCAATGACTTTAAAATTATCATTCTGGAGACCAACATTAATTTTTTTCATTAATTGTTTACTTTCCTTAAATTTATCCATCCGTTCTTTAATTATGCCTTTTGCTCCTTCGACTGCAAATGTATTGGCTGTTGAAAGTAAGATACAAAATAAGAAAATGTTTATAAAACTTATTAATTTTTTAATTTTCATTAACTAACACCTATATTATTTATTAATGTAAGTTAGCTTAAAACTATTTTAGAATTAAGTAATTAAAAAATTTTTGTAAATTTTAAATAAATTATCGGTGCTTTATTAGGACATTTATTATTGAAGAATATAGGCAGAAAAAAAGTAAGTAACATGGATATTTTATATTCATTTTTCTTACTTGGATTAACATCGTTTGGAGGTCCAGTTGCACATATTGGGTATTTTAGAAATGTTTTTGTTAAACAAAAAAAATGGTTAGATGAAAAAACATATATAGATTTTGTATCTTTATGTAATTTTTTACCTGGTCCCTCATCTAGTCAAGTAGGCATGTCTATTGGATATTATTTCAAAGGTTTTAAAGGTGCAGTATTAGCCTGGATTGGTTTTACCGCACCTTCTGCATTAATTTTAATTGCATTTGCATACACTATTTTAAATTTTGAAAATTCAATTTCTTATGGAATTATTCAGGGATTAAAGGCAATAGTTGTTGTTATTGTCTTTCAAGCAATACTCGGGATGAAGAAAAACTTGTTGAAAGATTATTATGGATATTTTTTAACAATTATAACTTCTATCCTTTTAATTCTGTTCCCTTCGTCATTAAATCAATTTTTATGTTTGATTATGAGTGGCATATTTGGAGTAATTTTCTATAAAGATCAAAATGAAATTAAGGAAAAAAAAATAAATTTGTCAAAGATTAATTTTCTTAATTATTCTGCTTTAATTTTGTTTTTTTCATTATTGATTTTTCTACCAGTAATAGAGGATTTTTTTGACTCTGATCTATTAAAAATAGCAAATAGTTTTTATAGAATTGGCTCTTTGGTTTTTGGCGGAGGGCATGTGGTTTTGCCTTTACTCCAAGAGGAATTTGTTACCTCAGGTATTATTAAAGAACATGTTTTCTTAGCAGGTTACGGTGCATCTCAAGCTATACCTGGTCCATTATTTACGTTTTCTTCTTATTTAGGGATGTTTTTAAAAAGTGGCATTAATAAAATACTATTAAGTATATTTTGTTTATTTTTCATTTTTCTTCCATCTTTTTTGCTAGTCATAGGCACTTTGCCATTCTGGCAAAAGTTAAGGGAAGTTAATCTGTTCAGTAGGTTCTTAAAAGGGGTAAATGCTAGTGTTATAGGTTTGTTAGTTGCTGTTTTATATGATCCAATAATATTATCTTCTTTAAAAAACTTGAATGATGTTACTTTAGTCATCTTAGCATTTATAATTTTATTTTTTACGAAAACGCCTCAATGGTTGGCAGTTTTAATATTGTCTGTTTCTGGTTGGGCTATAACATTATAACTATTTTTAATCTTCAACTTGAATAATCTTATCACCTTTCTTAATTATACCACCTCTTTCCACTGAACAGTTCAGACCTGATCTATTATAGAGTGGTAAAACAAGAGGCTTTTGCAAGAGATCTGCTAAATATTTGCATGGGAAATTTAATCTTCCGCCTTTTAAAATAACTTCTCCTATTTGGAATTTTTTACCTACTAAATAATTAAGTGGAACCCCTGATGTTGTGAGGTTTCTTCTATGCTCTACTGGTTTTAAAATTATTGGTTTGTCTTGAAGAGGCGGTTGATTAGAAGCTAGTGCCTCTAACACTTCATTTTCAATAAGGGTAACATCTCTTATGTCAGGAATTTTTGAGTATGTTCCATTTTCATTATAATACCTGTCATTAACAATACCCTTACCCGCTACTAATTCAGCCTCATTTAATTCAACCATATTTGCCGAAGCGATAGGAGCTATGTGAATATGTAGTAAATAACCACTTTCCCAGCGCATTATTTATACCTTCCATAATGAAAAAATAAATAAAGCTTAAATTATTTTAAATCATTGTAAAATATTTTTTGACAAAAACTACAAATCCTATAATAGGAAGGAAATTAAACATTTTGTGGGTTAAAATCATGGAAGATAAAAATGTAACTTTAGTTTCGGATCAGAGTAATGAGACTAATCCTAACCTTACTGGTAGTACTATGACAAAAGCTGGAAGATTAGCTATGGAGCTATCTCATGAAAAGAAAAGATTAAAGCAAGAATTAGAAGAGCTTCAAACTGAATATGATGAAATTAAACCTACTACTCCTACTGGAACAACCGATTGGTATGTAAAATGGCTTTCAATGCTTTTAGCAGTTGCAGGTATTTTCCTCATTAGTGCTTCATTAACACTATATGGACAGATTGCCTATGTGGTTAGTTGTGTTGGCTGGATATATGTTGGAATGCAATGGGGTGATAGAGCAATAATGATTGGATCTGCAGTAAGTTGTACAGCTATAGCGATGAACCTAGTTAATACATTAATCTAAAATTATTTATCTGATTTTCTTTTAAATATAAAGCTTCTTAAAGAATATTGATTTTTTTCATTATTCTTTAATAGATAACTTGCTACTAACAAACCAAACATTAATGTTATTATTGAAGTGGCATACCAATTGAGTTCAGTATTTTTAATTAAGTATGACAAGCAGAAAGGCAATAATAAACATAAAATTAATATAAAAAATTTCATGATTTTATTTTAATTCTATTGTTTTATTAAACAACTTATTAATTAAATTGTTGAACTACACTTAAATATATCAGCAGTTACACTTGATAAAAGATTAGTCTCTTTAATAAGTGTATTAATTACATCATGACTATTTTTCTTTTCAGTTCTATGATTAGTAAATGTAACCTCTTTGTTCTCATTTAAATCTTGTATGCCAATAGCATTACCGCCCATAGTTTGTGCTCTTTTTTTAAGTTCATACATAAGCTCGTCATAACTCAGACTGCCACCTACTTTTACTCTAATAATACTAATACAATCTGCATTTCCCTTAAGAAATTTAGTTGAAGAAAAATTTATATTTTTAAAGGTGTTTTGGTCAAATGTTTTAATTTTGTTAGGTTCTGTGTTGGGTTTAATTAAACTTGTTAGTTTCTGATCTGATATAGTTTCAGTATTACCTGAGATACTTTGTGTCTCACTAGGATTTAATACAATGCTTTGACCATATCTTGACATGTAAGAAGATCCTTGATGGCAACTGGATAATAAAAGTATAAAAATTATTGATTGTATTACTCTGACCATTCTTATGCCCTCAAATTAATTACTATATTTACTTACGTCTTATATCCCAATATATTTAACAAAATAAGATTATATACGTAAATCAACTAATTACATAAGTAGGATTTTATATGAAGGTTATAAGGTGGATATTAGGAAGGTTAATTATTCTTTTAGATTTTATTTTTTCTCCTAAACCAATATTGAGGGATAAAAGGTCTCAAGATTTAGTAAATACAATTACAAATCGTTATAAATTATACCAATATTATGCTTGTCCATTTTGTGTAAAAGTTAGACGTTTCTTAAGAAAGGAATCTATTAACATTGAATTTATTGATGCTAAAGATGAGTTTTATAAAAAAGATTTAACCCAAAATGGTGGAATGCTTAAAGTTCCTTGTTTAAGGGTGGGATCAAAAAAAAATCAAGTTAAATGGATTTATGAATCTAATGAAATAATTAATTTTATTTCTAAAGAAATAAAAAGTATATAAGTTAATTTTTACATTTAAAGTTGCTTACAAAAAATTTACCTACTACTTTATTGGCTTCAAAGCTCATGAGTTGAGCGTTATCAATAATAAAATTAATAATAGATAATCTAATATTTTTAATAGATATATTCTCAGGAATACATATATTTGTGTTTTCTTTTTTTAAACTATAAATGACATCGTTTACAGCTATTATGTAGCCATCACAAATGCCTTGCTCGTACAAATTTTCACTCTTACAATAAGTCATAAATTGAGCTGTAGTAAAAAACAGATTATTTGAAGCTGCATTTGTTTTAGTTGAAATAAAAAACATTAATAATAATATGCTAAATTTTTTTACCATGACATACCTAACGAAAATTTTCCCATACTATAATCTCCAGAAACAGCGCTGCCTAAAGAAAAATCCATTGGCAAATGAAATCCATCATAAATTCCAACAAAGTTTAATCCAAAAGCAAATTCATTATTAGTAGATGCGCTACTCAAGTTAAGAGAATGCTTGTTGCCATATAATGGTAATCTTGTGTCAAGCGCAGTTGCCATAAGACTTACTCTATCTGCGTATCTTCTTGTGGCGGCATGGTTGGCATCAGTGGGCTCTTGTATTATAAGGTCTCCCATAATGGTTGTTGTATCTGTGGCATTTTTTCCAATTTGCACATGACCTGTTGACGAAGCCATTATATCTTTTCCATATGTAGACGAATCGTAAAAAAGCATAGAATTAGTTCCAATATGAACTATGTCATTGGCTGTGTCTTTGTATAAAAATCCTTCACCGTTACTGTCTATAAATGTATTAGCTTGAATAGTATTGGCAGTTAGTGTGTTGAAACCGCTAATATTACTCGTTCCATCGACTATTACAGCTTTTCCGGCAGTAACAGTCCCAGGGGTCACGTCATCAATTGTCTCTAATTCACTTTCTACAATATTTGCGTTACCAATTATCAAAGAACCATTAGCAGTAATATCACCTGTGCTTGTAATGTTACCAGAGTTTACAGTGCCTAGGCCTGAGACATTTCCATTTGTATCAAATGTATAGTTGCCGTCAGAGAATGAACCAGTTATTACCAAATTATCATTAATTGAAACGGTATTACTAGAAAAGTCACCATAAATTAATGGTGTGTTAGTTTTGCTGTTATCAATATATAGTTTATTAGAAACATTGCCGGACGCAGGTCCAGCTTCATAACCAACAAATACATTTCCAGAACCCGTTACATTAGTAGCGCCAGCTTTGTAGCCAATTGCTGTATTATTATTTCCATCAGTAAGCGCAACAAGACTGTCTGATCCTACAGCTGTATTATAACTTCCTGTATTAATCAATCTTCCTGCTTCATAACCTACAATAGTATTGGCGTCTCCAGTTGTAATTTCTGTTCCCATTGCGTGATAACCATGAGCAGTATTAAAATTTGCTTGCCCTGTTGTTATGTCAGGAAAAACATCCCCACCTCCTGCGCCACTATCAGATCCACAATTATCAGTTTCAGTACAAGTGGCATAAGCTGAAAAGTCAGTCATAATACTCATAGTCAAATAAATGATAACTAATATTTTAAGTGTAATTAAAGCCATACATATAATACGTCAGCAATAATATTTTGTTAAAGGTTATATTGTTACATAAACATCATATCTTATTGTTTTGCCTAAAATTTGATGGGAGCAACCTTTAATGTTATCTAAAGTCTCTGCATATCTTGGTTGTTTAATAACAACTCTTTTTGAAGCATTATTTAATGCTACATTAATCAACTCAACGTGATCTGAATCTGAGCCTACAACCTCTCTTACTAATCTCATATCATTTTTAACTAAAGCTGATTTTTTTCTGTCTTTATACATAGTGTCAATTAATATAACCTCAGGCGCAATATTAGGAAGAATATCTTTAGAATCTCCAAATAATAAATTCATCCTATTTACTATTTTACTTATTTCTCCACCATATAATTTTGCTTCTGAAATAGCAGCTTTCAGAAGATCATATATTTTTTCTGAACGTTCAATTAATGTTACATTTGCCCCAAGTGAAGCAAGGATAAAAGCATCATATCCTAACCCAGCAGTTGCATCTATAATGGTTCTATTTTTATTAAATTTGAACCCAACTGCTTTTGCTAAATTCTGACCTCGACCTTTTCCATATTTTAATCTATGTAAAATTGGACCTTCAATAAAAGAACATTTAAGCATTATTTTATTATAAATTTTAAATTCATTTTTTAGAATTTTTAATCTTTTTCAATTGGTAAATTTTCATCTATTGCCCATTCACTTAAAGAGTTATCATAAATCATTATATCTTCAAAACCTAATTGATATAAAACAAAAGCCTCTAAAGATGCGGCAATTCCTCCCCCGCAGTAATTAAGAACTTTATGATTTTTAAATATATTTTTATCAAAAAATAATTTGGACAATTCTTTGATATTTTTAAATTTCCCACTTTTAGAATCTAGTAATTCATGAAAAGGAATATTTAAACTATTTGGTATTCTTCCACGTCTTCCATATCTAGGGTTGTTTCCAGAATGAATATCTGAAGTTAATGAATTCAAAATTTTAGTGCCATTATCATTTATAGCGTCTTTTACCATGTCTTTGTTAACAAAAATATCATCTCTAGGTAGAAATGTTAAATTAGATGCAGGAAATGAAAAATTTATATTTGAAGTAATAAAACCCAATCTTTCCCATTCATTAAATCCTCCATCTAGTATACTGACCTTATCAAACCCGACTGCACGTAGCATCCACCATAACCTAGCAGACCATTGAGATCCATTTCTAGAATATAATATGATATGAAAAGGGTCACCCACGCCTAATTTTTCGAAACTGTCTGCAAGTATATCTAGACTAGGTAATGTAAATCTATAAGGGCTTTCTTGATCAGATAATTGGTGTTGAAGGTCCAAAAAACTTGAATTTGGAATATGACTTAAGTCATATTTTTCTCTCCCACTTTCAACTATATAGGGAAGTGATGGATCTTCATCTCTATAATGAAGATAAGTAGTGCAATCATAAATTCTTATATCTGGATTATTTAAATTTTTGTTAAGCCATTCACAGCTAACAATTGCGTCAGGGTATTTCCAAAAAATTTCATCGTTCATATGATAATTCCTATTAAAAATAATTTAACATAATATATTTTATGGTTTAAGAAATATACTTCCTCCACCTTGTCTTGATTCTAACAAGTCATGAGCTAAATTAGCATCTTCAAGTTTGTAGGATCTTAACTTTGGAATAATAATTTTATTATTTTCAAAAGCATTAAAAACAGAATCTGTCATTTTTTTATAAATAGTTGAATTTGAAATATAATCAAAAAGAATTGGTCTTGAAACAGTTAAAGATTTACTCGCTAGAGTTGACATTAATAATGGCTCAACTGGACCAGAAGATTGTCCAAAATTTACCAAATGGCCACAAGCACGAATGCTTTTTATGGAGTTTTCAAAAGTATCCTTCCCAACTGAATCAAAAACTTTATCAACACCCTTTCCATCAGTAATATCCATTATTTGAGAGATGAAATCTGGCTGGTCATAAATTAAAGTATAATCACAACCATATGATTTTGCTAAAAGTGCTTTTTCTTTTGAACTGACACTTCCAATGACTAAGGCGCCAATAGACTTAGCCCATTGAGAAAAAATTTTGCCTACACCGCCTGTTACAGCGGTAATTAAGATGATGTCATTTGCCTTTACATTAGTTACCTCTTCCATAAGCATTTGAACTGTTATAGCTCTAGAAAAGTTTGTTGCTATTAACTCAGCTGAAATATTTTTAGGTATTTTTATTGCAATTTTATGATCTAAGTTTCTATGACTTGTGTATGCCCCATAGTTTTTAGTAATATATCCAACTTTGTCACCTGGTTTAAAATTAGTTACTTTTTTACCAACTTCTTCAACAATACCTGCCGCTTCTAAGCCAGGAATACCGGGCAAACTTAAAGTTTTATAAAGTCCTGATCTAACATAAACATCATGAAAATGAACGCCAATTGCAGTCTGTTTTATTGATATTTCATTTTCTTGTGGTTTTTGAACTTTAATATCTTCTAATTTTAAAACTTCTGATTTTCCGTATTCTTTTAATATAATTGCTTTAGCCAATTTCACCTCATTACAACTTTTTTAGATTTAAAACATTTCATAAATAGGACAAGTTATAAAGTACTAAATGTGTAGAAGTATAATATTAATGTAATTGATTTGTAGAAATAGATGATGAAATAGTATTATAATTAAAAAAAATAAAGGAATTATTTTATGTCAATTATTCGTATTACAGTTCGTACATTTCAAAATGAACAACATGCAGAAATGTTTATTGCAATGGCACAGAAAATTGATGAAACCTCTAAGAAAGATGGTTTTAAAATTAATTTCACTATGATTCAAAATCAATCTTTAAAAAATCAAGTTACTAGTATTTGGCGGTATGACAATGAAAAGCACGTTAAAGACGTGCGTTCTTATCTATCAAAGCATAATTCTATTCCAAATTCTCTATCACCAAAAGAGGTGGTTTATACCGGAGAAATAGTAATAGATTCTAATGAATAGTTTTATAGATAATTTATAGTATATTTTATAAGAAGCTGATACCCATCATAATCAAACAAATTAGTGAGACTGCCCACACTATAGTCCTTACGTAATCAATACCAAGGATGTAAATAGGAACATAAATAAAACGCATAGCCAGCCATAATGTAGCTAGGAATGAAATATCTATATCTTTGATTATTGATAAAAGAGCTAAAGTAATAAAAATTGGAAGTGTTTGAAATAAATTTTTTAAAGCTCTTTGAGATCTATCAAAAAACAATGAACTTTCAGCTACATCATCTCTAGAAGAAAATAAATATAAAAAATTTAACTTCTTTGTAATTAATAAATCAATGGTTACTGGAATAAAGATCTGCATTAAGATTAGTAACAATGTTAGTAATACAATTATTTCAATAGTCATCAAACTCTCCAAATTTTTTATTTAATCAAGCTAACTAAATTTTACCTTTTTCAAAGCTTTTTAATTTTTCAACTAGAATATTAATATATTCTTCTGATTCAAGTAATTTTTTCTTTAGAGTTTTATTTTGCTCTTCTAAAAAATAATTTTGTCTTCTCATCCACTCAGTATGTTCAATTTCAGTTGGATATGTTCTTTTCATTTAATTCTTCCTCAAATTTTATTTTTTTTAATTACTTGAAATATTAAAAAATAAATTACAAATCTTTTTAAGTTAATTTTAACTTAGATACTTAAGTCATTGTTCTTCGGAAGAAGGATCTTTTGTAAGATAAATACCAAAGCAAAAACCACCAATTGCTAAAAAATTTAAAACAAAATTAGGTTCTGCTAGATCTGCAGCCCTTAATATGCCCCACAGTATGGAAACTCCAACAATAGTCCATCCTAGTAATTGTTTTTTCATGATTTAGACCAAAAACGTAGTTGATAATGACTCAACTATATATTTTAAATAAAACATCTCAAGCAATAATAGATACTTCTAGTATGTTTACATTATGCTAAATTATATAGTATAAATTTATTAAGTATTTCATTAGCCATAGATTTTTTTACTGATTATTATGTATATTTTTAAAGTTATTGTTTTTTTATGTCTTATGATGTCTCAATCTTTAGGTGATATTATTTTTAAAGATGATTTTCAAAATCCAAAAAAATGGAAATTCATTTCAGATCAAGTTATGGGTGGAGTATCTACAGGAGAAGTAAGTTACTCAAAATTAAATAATGAAAATCAAGCTTATATTTCAGGAAATGTTTCCACAAAAAATAATGGTGGTTTTATCCAAATAAGAAGATCATTAACCGATGTTAATTTAAAAAATGCTCAATCTATAAAAATAAATACAAGTGGAAATAACCAAGAATATTTTTTACATTTAAGAACAAAAGGGACTCTTTTGCCCTGGCAATATTACCAGTTAGGTTTCAAGGTTCAAAAAAATTTTCAAACTTATAATTTACCAATTGCAGATTTCAAAAGATCAAGTTTTTTTATATCCAAAAATATAATTCCAGAGAAAATAACCTCAATAGGTATAGTAGCATTTGGAAGAGATCATAAGGCAGATCTAAATATAAAAAGCATTGAATTTGTACAATAATATTTTCTAAAAAATATTTTTAATACTCAATTTTATTTTAGTAAAGTGGCTCTTTTAAATTCAACATTTTTAGGCCTTATTGTAAAAAACCTTGAGATCCTATGTTGTTCAAAAGCTTGATCAATTATATTTTGAAGATCACCTATATTTCCTTCAATTGGTTGACTGTTCCACTCTCTATTATCTACTATTAGTGTAATGATGTATTTTTGTAGTTTCTTTTTCATATTCTTATTTTATCTTACTCTTGATAACATCAGCCAAATAAATCTTAAAGAAACAAAGTTTCTAACTACGCCTATAACATAAGTAAATGCCGCAGCTCTCAAAATTGATTTGCATGAATCATGATATTCAGGTGGAACCTTTTCAATTAATATAGGAAGAGCTTTGTTAAAGCTTGCGTCTAACTCTACTTCCAAAGTTATTAAATGAACTATAATTCCAATTAACAAAGATAGTAACGCCAAAAGTAAACATACTTTAATTAATGGATAGTACCCTGTAGCTAAAATTGTAGGTATCCCAATTAACAATATACTACTTCCAATTTGAGAAATCCAAGCAGTGTTTCTAACTAAAGATGTTCGTTGCTCAAGTGCCTTGTACTTTTCTTTATGCTGTATTGCGTGTCCAATTTCATGGCATACTATTGATATGGCTGTTAGGCTCTTTTTAGAAAGTCGATCTTGTGTGACTTTTACTTTTTTTTCTAAAAGATCATAATGGTCAACAGATAGAGATTTTTCTATTTTAACTTCAGTAAGTCCGTAATCTTTTAGAATAAGTTTACCAAACTCTAATCCAGTAAAAGGCATATTAATTAATATTTGATCGTTTTTATGAAAAACGTAGTTTAACCAGATAACTGGAGCGGTAGAGAGAATTAGAAAAATAATTAGATATACGATCATGATTAAGAAGTCATAAGCTCAGATAATGATTATGTTTGGTTAGTATTATATTTACGTGGTGATTAGAAAATAATTTTCAACTACTACAAATCTGTTAAATAAAATAACTTATCACAAATGCTAATAAAGCATAAAACCCAATTATTTTTATTATCTTTATTATTGCCTTTTTAGCCTCTGAATTATTATTGGGGTCGTCGTTTTTATCGTGAAACCATGGCTTAAAGGTATTCTTAGTTTTTTTATCTATAAAGTTTCTTACAGGGTGCACATTATCAATTTCATTATCTTTCACAATTTTATGTCCTTAATATTTTTTATCACATTGTAATTATATTCAAAAAAACACTCATTAATAATATTTTTTAATTTCTTTTCTTATCAAGTAGTCTTTTAATAGTAAGTGGATATAGATTATGTTCTATGATTTTTATACGAGCTTGAAGTGTATTAAAAGTGTCATCTTTATTTATTGATAAAATTTTCTGATCTATGATCATTCCAGTATCAATACCTTCATCAACATAGTGTATAGTTATACCAGTGTATTTAACACCGTAATCTAGGGCCTGTATTATAGCATTTTTACCTTGAAAAGCAGGTAATAATGATGGATGTAAGTTTATTATGCTATTATGAGGTAAGGAATGAATAAATTTTCTACTTAAGATTTTCATAAATCCAGCAAGGACCAAAAGTTCAGTATTGTAATGTAAAATTAATTTAGAAACCTCTTCTTCTAAAATTAATAAGTTTTTAAAAGTATATACTGGAATATTATTTTTTTTGGCAATCAATAAACCACGAGCATTCTGATTGTTTGAAACAACAAATTTTACATTAATGCCATTGTTAATTATTGCATTTAAGTTAGAGCCATCACCGCTTATAAGAACACCTATATTATAGTTCATTAATAATATCCAAATCTGCTAAAATTTAAAAACCTACTTCTAGTAAATTGTTTATGAAATGAAATAAATAAAGGTGCTTACTCATTGCCATCACTAACGATTAATGAACTGACTTCTCCATCATAAATATCAGCATCTACTTTATTAGGATTACAACAAATTTCACAGTCAAATATTTCAGTATTTTTACCACTGAATGTTTCATCTATACCTAAATCTATCTCAAAAGTTTCAAAACAAAAGTAACAAGTTATTATTTGGTGATTAGAATCTTTATCTTTTAAAAATGACATCAATTTTTTCTTTCATTTTGTTAAGTTTGTTTTCTAAGGTATTTTCAAGATGTAAGAGCATCTATATATGATTTTGAATCTAACTATAATTAATATGCTCTATAACAAATGAGATACACTTTTATAAATTTTTATTAAATAGTTTTAAGTTATCCTCTAAGTTTTATGAAAATTATTCTAAACCTCTAGATTAAAACCATTAGGCTTTATTGCGATATCAACTACCTCTTCTCTATTTTTGAAATATATAGAATTTACCTTGAAACTATACTGAAATTAATTAGAATTATATTATGTGTGTATGCTCTATATCTAATTTTTTACCAATGTTTATATTTGCTTTAATTACTTTTATTTTAATTTGGAACTTTTCAAAAATTAAGACCTACTTATTTAATAATTTTTCCAAATACTTTCTACAATAATATTTAATTTTTTTGCTTGATAGCAAAGGAGAAAATGTGAAAAAAACAATTGTTGATAATTGGAATTTTATTATGAACCATAATAAAAATCCATTAAAGAATATACCAGATACTAATACCAGACACATGATTATGCAAATTTTAGCGTGGATGTGGTGTATTGTGTTTTCAATGTATTTTAGCAGTATGTGGATCTTTGGAATAACAACTATTGCTCATATTTTTATTTTAGGGGCGATAGCAATCACAGTTGCTACCTTTGAAACTGCAAAAAGAAAACCAAGTATTTTTGGTGGTTATTATACCCCAAGTCGAAGTCGTGCCATTTATTATGAAGGAAAAAGAATAGAATTAGATCCTAATGATAAAGGAGGAGAGCATGAATGATGACGAATGCGTTAAAATATTGACGATATTATATATGTAACAAAAAGATTAATATTATGAGGTCTGTGCATTGTTATGTGTGGTCGATTTGTTGTTTCTACTAAAAATGCTTTTGGTCTTAAATATGAGACTTCTTATAATGTTACTCCATCTCAATTAGTCCCTGTTAAAACTAAAAATGACGCAAAGTTAATGAAATGGTCATATTCTCCATCCTGGAAAAAAGATATGAATCTTATTAATTGTCGTTCTGAGACAATGAATGACAAACCATCGTTTAAGAATGCTAAAAGATGTATTATTTTCCAAAATGGTTGGTATGAATGGCAAAGAAAAGAAAAAGAAAAAATACCTTATTACCATTATTGTTCATCAAATAATTTTGCAGGCTTATACAACAATATTGGATGCCTTATATTAACTCGCAATTCTACAGATAAAATTAGTCATATTCATCATCGTCAACCTTTGTTGTTAGAAGATAATGAGATATGTGATTACCTTGAAGGTGAAAACATACTTAATAGTAATGCAAATAATGACATTAAATTTCATTGTGTTAGCAAGGAGGTCAACAACCCTTCAAATAACAATCCATCTTTAATAAATAAAATAAACTTTTTATAAGTTACGAGAATAGCTCAACTTATATAACTTTGTTTCAAAACTATTTTAATATTTAGTTTAGATACTGTTTCTTTTTTATTTGATCTTAGTTAAGATTTTAAGATGAAGATTTTTTTATTTAGATTAAGTAGAGTATTATGTTTTGGAATATTTACGATAGTAATCGGTTTGTCTATAATTATGTTAAATAGGAATTCATCAATATATAGTAAATTTTATAGTGAAGGTTTATTAAAAATATTTTTAATTAATTTAGGATTACTATCATTAATTTTTGTTTTTAATTGGTTGTGTTTTGGTAAACTCACTATTTGGATAAGAAAAAATAAATAAGCAACAAATAAGAAAACAGTTAAATTATTTTACAAATGAGTCAGCGTAGAATTTTCTTAATTTTTCCAACTATATTAAATTGGATTAGTTAATTTCATATAAAGGCAGTTTGATTTTAGCTGTATTTAATCTGCACCATATGAACCTTTTAATATTTTGAAGTTGAGTTTTAAATCTCCAACGATTTAAATGTTTGTAATATCTGACACAGTTATAACAAAGTAAAACCCAATCTTTATCCTCACTTGTTATCTTACAATTCCAGACAATATCAAAGGGAAGTTTGCAGTTTTCACATTTATGATTATTTTTGAAATACATTTTACCTCAAATTGATATGATTTTTATTTACATTTGTCATTTTCTTTAGTCGCCTCTCTTTTCCTTATTGGCATTGTATCAATGATATTATGAATCTCTTTTAATAATGAGACATCTGTTGAATATGATTTGACTTGCCCATCATAACCAATTAACCAAATTCCATATTTGTTTTTATATTTATTTGGAATAACATATTTATTAATTTCATTGCCTACTATTCTAATATACTTAAGGTTTCGAGCTTTATTTTCACAACTATTTTTTTTAAAAAAATTATCAGTTTCATTAATAAAATGAATATATTTTTCTTTTGAAATAAAAAGAACTATTCTTTTGTTCCATGAAAATGAATTGATATAATGTTCTAAATTTATTTTTGTGCTTGAATTACTCATTGTTGGAAATATTAAAAAAGTTAATAAAAAACATAATATTTTAATCATTTCTTTACTGTACCCAATATTTTTCAAAGCGGGAAGTAAATTACAAGCAAAATAATAATCTAGAGACAAAGGTTTGTTTACTTTTGGGCAGTTTTATCATCTTTGGCTGAGACTTTACATTGAATTATTTCACCACCACAACAATCATCCACAACTCTCTTACAAGTTAAACATTGATAATGTGATTGGATATAGATAAATCCTTTTGGGCTACTACAATATGGACAAGGAAGTTTAGTGTTCATAAGAAAATCATATAGAATAAATAATCAGAAGAAAAACTATTGTTAAACTTATCAAAAAAAAAATTTTTTTATAAATTTCAATCATTATTATTTTTATATCTTTCTTATAAAAAAATTATAACATGAAAGTTAATTTCTATAAATATCTATTAGATTTTCAATGTTTTATAAATTTTGTTTAGGTGGATTAAAAATTTTATTTTTTGCATCATATTTACCAGTAATCCAGCGGTGTGTTTTAGTAGACCAATAACTTAATCCACCTTTAGATATTGGCTTTAATTCTATTCTTGAAGTTTTTAATTTTCCTGGTTCATGTTTGATTTTAGTAATTTCATACATTTCTTTTATTTCTTCAATTTCTAAGTCAGGAGTTTCAACATCAATATTTTCAATAAATTTAGAAATTGAAGCTAAAGCTAATCTTGTTCTTCCAATTTCTATATTTTTTCTTGTTTGTATAATTTGGCCAGCCCACCAAAGATGTACGTTTAAATAACTTTCTGAGGTAGGAAATGTAAAAGTAACAAACTTAGGTTTTTTAGTAATAAATTTCTTATCTCTTTTTGATTTAGGAAGTTCAAGTTGATCAATAAAATTTATTGAATATTTAACTTCTTCTAAAGTTAAATCTTTATCTTTTTTTAAATCATTATATTTCTTATATATATCTATTCCAGTAACACCAGCAAAGGGATCTAATAAAAGATCCTGTTTTTCTGAAGAAATAAAAGACTCAATTGGGGGTAAATTTTGATAGTTTTCTAAACTTAATTTGTAACATTCTAATATGTCTGGATGTTGTAAATCAGGTTTAAGAGTATTAATTTGTCTGTAAAAAGCTTTTAAACCTACTAATGCAACTTTTAGGGCTCTTATTGGAACACCGTTTTTACTCCTAACTACTTTTTTGCTCCAAAATATATGTATATTGACATACTCATTATTTGTATTTGGAACATAATCCCATACATTATTATGAATTTCTGTATTTTTTGATTTTTTTGATCTTAATGTTTCAAGAAAAGTAGGCTTTTTAATATTTTTATTTTCTAGAATATCAATTGAAACATTAACCTCTTTTATTGCTTCTTCTTTATCAACAAAAAAACCAGAGGTGTTCGTTAATTCTTTTCCTTTAATGCCACCAAATGGATCAATCATTTTTATATTTTATAATAAGTAACATGAATAATCAATTTGATTTATCTTTGTATTTTTAAGTTTGGAATTAAATTTTAAATATACCTATTCATATAGACAAAAACTCTGCAGTCATAAACTTTCATTATTATCTTTTTTTAAGTTATAAGGTATTATTTAAATATGAATATTGGTGATGTTATAGTGAAAAAAAATTTATTTGATAAGTATGGTGGTGTTACTACTATTAAATTGATACTAGAAAAATTTTATAAAATTTTACTAAGCCGTATGTGGGCAAAGAAGATGTTCATTAATGTCGACATGGAAAAATTATTACTTCACCAGATACAATTTGTTAGTTTTGCAATGGGTAAGCCAGAAAGCGAATTTGATGATGAAAGATTAAGAAAAGGTCATGCTGGTTTGAAAATAACAGAGGAACAATATGACGAAACAATCGATATTCTTGTAAAAGTATTAACAGATTTTAGAGTTAAGTTCGCCGATATAAAGCTTATTGGCAATGCTATTGAAAGTAAAAAACATCTCATAGTAAATGTGCCGGTAATCAAATCACTAGACAAGAAAAAAGTAAGAAAATTAAATGAACAAGAACAGTACAATAAAACAAAACTTGTTTAATACTAACAAGGCAATAAAAGAAAACAGTTAATTATAAATTAGAACTTAAATTTTAAGGGGTTACTATTATTTGGCATTTAACAATAAAAGAATGGTTTTTTTTTAATTTGAGAACTCTGATAAAAAGTTTCTAACGCTATTCTGCTTAAACAGCTTCTACTTTTAGACGTTCCTCTATGAATAATAATATTATAATGAGTTAAGTTATTCATTACTTTCTCGTTAATGATTTCAGCACAAATATTTAGATTTGAAATCATATATAGTTTATCGCCAGTTTTCATTGAGTTAGTCTCGTACTTAAAAAATATTGTTGTTAATTATATTTATGTTAGAAATCTGAAATATAAAATTGATGTAATATCTTATACCTATAGGATAAAATATTTAATACAAGAGAAAGATCAAGTTAATCTAATTCTAATAAGAGTGTGTACTCAATTTAGGGTTAAATAAATTTTTACCAACTTTTTTATGTTCTACAATTAACACATACAAAAATTAATATTTACGAGGGTGATTTAACGCATTTTGTGAAATTTTTGTAATCATTTGCTCATAATTTATTTTAAGATTCATAGAACAAGATCTATAAAAGTAACCTTTTTGGAGTCCAGGCATAAGATTTGCCTCAATAAAATTAGGTATACCTTTATCATCCATCTTAATATCTATTCTTCCAAACAAACGTCCTTTTAGTAAGTGAAATGCAAATTTTGCTAGTTCTGATACTTTTTCGAAAATGATAGGATCTTTGATAATACAAATTTTTTCTAAATCATTTTTTTTAATATTATAATCTAGAATACGATTACCATTTGAATTTTTTTTCACAATAATTTCAATTGGCATTGCTATTAAGCTTTTAGATAGATCATCTTGAATTATACCAACAGTATATTCTTTACCTGATAAATATGTTTCAGCAATGGAACTTGAGTTTTGATTTAAATCAATATCTAAGACTTTTTTTTCAAAATCTTTAAAGTTTCTAACAATTGAATTTTGGTCAATTCCAATACTGTCTCCACCATTTAAAGGTTTTATAAATAGAGGAAACTTAATAGGTAATGATAAAGCATTTAAATATTCTTTTGGTTTTGCTGTAAAAAAGTCAGCGGTATTTATATTATTTTTCTGCATAATAATTTTGGCAAAAGATTTGTCATGTACATTATCATATGAAGATTTTTTTGAATTAATATAATTTATGCCATATATATCTAAAAACTCATTTAACCATATTTTTTTAGTTTTAAATTGGAAATATTTAATTCCTGAAAAAACTAATTTTGGCTTTCTTTCTACCAGTTTATTTAGATCACATTCATTTTTAATTTTTGTTAATTTTATATTTTCAAAAGTTTTACTCAATATTTTAAATATTAAATTTGTATCAAGGTTAATTCCAATGCTGTCATGATTTTCTTTGAAGTTTAGAGTTATATTATTTGTTAAAATTTCAATTGTGCGTAAATCTTTAAATATATGCCTCTGATTAGATTTAATATTTAAATTTAATTTTTTAAGAGTTTTTAATTTTGCTACCAATATAAATCCTTTGGAATTATAGTTCATTCAAAGTGGTTTAGACTTAACTACTAAATAGTTACTATCTGAAGGTTTAGAAAATAAGTGAGATAAGATAATATTATAGTTTTTAATTGAGCTAATAATGTATGTTGATAACACGTAATTATATAATTAGATATTAATAAATGTTTTAAAACTGATTTCTAATCATCACCACTTCATGTGTCGATTCATTACAAACTAAATATCTAGATATCTCAAGAGAAATTCCCCAAGGGAGCTTCAACTTGTCATCTGTTTCTTTTCCTAAGATCATTTTTTAGATTTTATTTATTACAATTTTGCAAGATTTAAATTATATCAAGAAACTAATTATTTTTGATCTTAAAGATAAAAAAATCTAAAAATAGATGTCTTTGATGCTTGTCTAAGTCATTAATATTATTTAATAAGTTGGTTGCGGGGGTAGGATTTGAACCTGCGACCTTCAGGTTATGAGCCTAACGAGCTATTCAATAATTATATTAAGTGTTACTACACCACTTTTTAACACTCATTTCAAAGTCTGAAAAGTATCTTGAAATAATTGTTAATTCAAAAGATGACAGAATTGAAGTGTTGGGTTCTCTATCCAAAAGAAACTTAAAACTGAACTCTAAAAGTTCTTCTTTAGTAACTTGCTCATTAGTAAGATTTTTATGAACTTCATCTGAAAAAGTAACAATATGAGTTGTTGTAGTGTTTGAGTTGACTGTAACTTCATATTCACTATTTGATAATATTTTGATTGAGATGGCCATGCTTTATTTAATTAACATCTAATTAGTATCATAAAAAATTGCTTCACTCTTTAATGTTTTTAAAAATTGAGATGATATTGCTGTTGATCCTATTATTTCACCATCATTTAGTTCAAGTCTTAGACCTTGTTCTTTAAATGAATCAATTATTGGTCCTGCCACATTATTATGGTCGTTCATAAATGTTTTGTGATCTGGAAAAATTAAAACAAGAGTGGCAGCTGTATCAGAATTATTGAAAATAAATTTCATTAAAGTTCCATTTCCAATGCCTTCAGCATCTGCTTTAGTGTCGGTATAATTTACAAACATATCTTTAGACATTTTATCTTTGAACGTTATCTTAATAGTTCTAGCATACATGAAATTAATCCTTTTTATTGACTAAATAAATCATAAAAAGTTAATCAAAATACTATGAGAAGGTAAAGAGTAATTGATACTCTGAATATATAGATTCCTAATTTACTAAAATTAAATTTACCAATTAAAAATCTAACTTAACCCCATAAAATATAGTGTCTTTATTTATTTCAAAATATGAAAAAGGAGTTGTATTATAAACAATTTGACTATCGATATTTGTAGGATTTATTTGCAGTGATTGCCCATTTCCAAAACTATAGATCGCTTTGTTTTTAGACTTAATTTTAAAAGATTGTTTTGAAATTTTAGTACTACTTTTAGACAAACCATGCTGTGTTTTAGGCGACTTATTCTTCTTTTTATTCC
>ENA-OWPI01000533-OWPI01000533.1-marine-metagenome-genome-assembly--contig:-NODE-533-length-52341-cov-21.821885_pt1 | contig 52341 bp, 45 predicted proteins | sample MGYA00238138_ERZ651775 | MGnify/ENA primary metagenome ERZ651775 (study PRJEB26906, sample SAMN06265043) | marine metagenome | isolation source: Helgoland LTER site | place: Germany:Helgoland, sampling...
AATGGAGACCTGACTGTGGCCTGCATTGACGATGAAACTTACTACTTGTTTGGCTCCAGTGTTGCACAAAATATGCATCTTCGCTGGTTTGAGATGCATCTTGAGGGTGTTCAAGACGTTGTCTATCAGAACATGACAGATGATTTTCATGGCATTGCGATATCGGGTCCAAACTCTCGAGAATTGTTATCAAGGCTTACTCGGGAAGATGTGAGTTCAGAGGCATTTAAATTCAGAGATATAAAAGATACATTCATAGGTGGTGTGCCAGCCCTTTGCGTTAGGATTTCATTTACTGGAGAGCTTGGCTATGAGATTTATGTGGCTCCTCAGTACCAACTGAAACTCTTTGAGGCTATAGAAGAGGCAGGCGCAGATCTTAATCTCAAGTGGTATGGAGGCAGAGCTTTGATGTCTATGAGGCTTGAGAAAAGTTGGGGAGCATGGACCATGGACTTCAGGCCAGACTTTACAATAATGGAGTCAGGTCTTGATTTCTTCGTGGACTGGGACAAGGACTTTATAGGAAAAAAAGCAGCATTAATTGAGAAAAAGAATGGACCAAGCAAAAAGCTTTCAGTAATACATATCGATACTGAAACTGATGTCAGTGGTGACGAGGCAGTGATGCATAATGGGGAGTGTGTTTCCTATATTACTTCAGGGGGCTATGGACATTCGGTTAAAAAATCACTTGCGATGACCTATCTTCCAGTTGAATTAATTGACTCCAATGCAAAACTTGAAGTAGAGATATTGGGAGAGTTCAAAGAGGCATCCATTGTCATGGAGCCCCTTTATGATCCGTCTGGATCTAAAATGAGGTGATGATTGAGGATTATTAAATGAGTTTTACAACAGCTAAAAGGCATCATGCGAAAATAGGTTCTCACATAAAAGGTGAAGAGGATATTTACAGTCTAAATAAACATGCACTCGGCCCAGGAGAGCTTGCTGAATCTGAGTGGCTTAAGGCGGGGTTAGCCAATCCAAATATGACCAAAATTAGGGAGTATCGACTCAAAAGAGTTCGTGAAAAACTTGTTGAATTTGACTGTGCCGGTATTCTTCTCTATGACCCATTAAATATTCGCTATGCAACGGACAGCACCAACATGTCTTTGTGGACATCCCATAACGCTGCTCGTTACGCCCTTGTGATGACTGAAGGCCCTGTCATTATTTTTGAGTTTGATGCACATGAGTTTCTTTCTAATCACAACCCCTTAATTACTGAAGTCAGACATGCCGTCACGTATCTATATTTTACTGCTGGAGATAAGAGTAAAGAAAGGGCCAAGATGTGGGCATCTGAAATTGTTGATATAGTCAAGGAGCATGGCAAAGGAAATAAAAGATTGGCTCTCGATCACTGCGCACCTGAGGGAATTCATGAGCTCCAGTCAAATGGCCTAGAACTTGCAAATGGTGAAGAGGTGATGGAGCTTGCTAGACTCATTAAGTCAGAAGATGAGATGATGGCTATGCGGCGCTCAATCTTTTCGTGTGAAAAGTCTATGGAGCTGATGCGTCATCATTTTAAGCCAGGCATAACTGAGCAAGAGCTTTGGAGTCGTTTTCAAATGGAGGCTGTTTCAAGGGGGGCAGAGTGGATTGAGACGAGACTGCTCGCTTCGGGTCCCAGAGCAAATCCTTGGTATCAGGAGTGCTCATCTCGACCTATATTAAGCGGCGAGTTAATGGGCTTTGATACTGACCTAGTTGGCTCTTACGGCTACTGTACTGACATGTCTCGGACATGGCTATGTGGTGATGAGAAGCCTACGGATGAGCAAAGAGAAATCTATACCATGGGCTATGAGCAAATTCAAAACAATATCGAGTTGTTAAAACCAGGCACAACATTCAAAGAGTTAACACTGAACTCTAAAGAGTACTCAAAGGATGAGTTTCGCCATTACTCAGTCCTTTTTCATGGCGTAGGTTTGTGTGATGAGTTTCCTGCAATACCATTTAGCTGGGAGCTTAATGAGAATAGTTTTGATGGTGTTCTGCAGCCTGGGATGGTGATGTGTGTTGAGACTTATGTTGGAAGATATATTGGAGGTCCTGGCGTGAAACTTGAAGAGCAGGTGTTAATCACTGAAAGTGGATATGAACTATTAACAAGTTATCCATTTGAAAAAGATTTGTTAAGCTAAACTTTAAGAGATTAATTTCCACTTCAGAACACATGAAAATATCCAAAGAATTAATTTCTAGTATAGATAATCAGAATATTTATCTTGTTAGTATTACAAATGATAATAATTTCAGTGTTTCATTTTCAAATTTCGGCGGCTATATCCATCAAGTTTTAATCCCTTATGAAAATAATCCAGAATTAACTGAGGATGTAATTCTTGGCTATGAAGATCCTTTGGGTTGCATAACGGATAGAAGCTTTTTCAATGTAATTACTGGAAGAGTCTGCAATCGAATGAAGGATGCTGAATTTACACTTAACAATAAAAAATATAAATTAAATAATAACAATGGAAATAATCATCTTCATGGAGGAAGCACTGGCTTTAATAAGAGGCTTTGGACGATAGATTCAATTGATGAGAATAAAGACGAAGTCATCGTATCAATGTCCTATCTATCTTCACATCTAGAAGAAAAATATCCTGGTAATTTATCCTGTACTACTCAATATAAGTTCAATAGCAAGAACGAATTTTCAATTTGTTATTCAGCAACGACAGATGAAGACACTATTGTCAACATTACAAATCATAACTATTGGAACTTTCATGGTCACAATGATTATTATGGAAAAATTCTTGATCATAGTGCTCAGATTTATGGAAATCAGGTTTGCGAGGTAGAGTCTGATTTGATACCGAATGGCAATCTCTTAAATGTTGCTAATACCAAATATGATTTCATAGAAAGCAACCCTATTTCGAAAGAGCTCATAGATCAAGGCGGTATTGATATTAACTATGTTGTAAATAACGAAAAAGAAATGAAGCCAGTGGCAAGAGTGTGGAGTAATCTAACAGGGATGGGAGTTCAGTACTCTAGTGACCAGCCTGGACTTCAGTTTTATACGGGTGGCAACATGCATCCGGAGTACCAAGGGAAGAATCATAGAACTTATGGAAAAAATTATGGTCTTTGTATGGAAACTCAATTTTTTCCTGATGCAATCAATCAGGATAATTTTGAGAGCCCAATTTTAAAAGTGGGCGAAACCTACACTTCAAATACTATAATTAAACTTTCAAATAATTATTAGAAGCATGAGCATAATCCCAAAAACAATGAGCGCAGTTTTGACAACTGGCCATGGTGGTTATGAGGTGCTTGAGTACCGAAATGACATTGAAGTCCCCATCCCTAATTCAGATCAAGTTTTGATTAAGGTTTTAGGGGCAGGTATCAATAATACCGATATTAACACCCGAACTGCTTGGTATTCAAAGTCAGTCAAAGGCGAAACCAATGCTAATCATTCCCAAGGGGAAGATGGCGATGGAAGTTGGTCTGGTGAGCCTTTAGAATTTCCAATCATACAGGGCGCAGACTGCTATGGAGAAATCGTTGCTGTTGGAGATAATGTTGATGCTGGTCGAATTGGTGAGCGAGTATTAGTTAGAACAATGCAGCAGTATGCAGTAGATTACAGGCCCTATGAGTGCTGGACAATGGGCTCAGAGTGCGATGGGGCTTTTGCTCAGTATATGGTCGCTTTTAGTGATGAAAGTTTCAAGATTGAAAGTAATTGGTCGAACGCAGAACTGGCATCCATTCCCTGTGCATACTCGACAGCAGAAAACCTACTGGAACGTTCAGATGTTAAGGAGGGTGAAGTTGTTCTTATCACTGGAGCTTCGGGCGGTGTTGGTTCAGCTGCTATCATGCTCGCTAAGAGAAGAGGCGCAAGAGTAGTTGCTGTAGCAAGTGAAGCAAAAGCAAGAATGGTTCAAGAGATAGGCGCAGATGAGGTCATCCATAGAGAAGATAAGTTAATAGACTCTATAGATAATGAAAGTATTGATGTGGTTATTGATTTAGTTGCTGGAGAGAGCTGGGGAGAGCTTCTTGAGGTTTTAAAAAAAGGGGGTAGATATGCCGCCTCTGGTGCAATTGCAGGACCCATAGTTGAGCTCGATGTTAGGACACTTTACTTAAAGGATTTGGTATTGATTGGTTGTACATTTCAAGATCGTCAAGTATTTCAAAATTTAATTGGGTATATCGAAAGAAATGAAATAAAGCCATTAGTTTCAAAAACTTATCCTTTAAGGGATATTGTTAATGCTCAGAAAGACTTTGTATCAAAAAAGTATGTGGGCAAGCTGGTTCTTTTGCCCTAATGCAGATAAATGAAATAGTTACTTTTCTTTACCAGCCATCAGTTCTTTCCATCGCATATAGCTATTTACACCAAGCCACATAATTGGTTTTGGCATCAACTTTTTAGGTACTTCCTCGTCAACAAAGTCTGGCACAAGGCTATTGATAGTTCCAGTAATTTTTTCAGCCGTAATGATACCAATCGCAGTTCCTTTAGCAGTTCCAAGGCCATTTTGACAGCATGCAGAGTAGATACCTTCGTCAACTTCTCCCTGAGCAAAGACGTTGTTGAGGCTCAGGCAAAGACGTCCTCCCCAAGAGAACTGCATAGACACTTTATCAAGCATTGGAAAGCGAGCTTTAAATGATTCATTATGGCTATTGGCTGCTGAACTCATAAATGAGTCTGAGGCTTCCATGCTTGGGTTATATGACCATCTGTTTCGAACCAGGATTCTATTACCGCCGATTCCAGAAATACGTCTCACAGAGGAGCCCATAGCATCAGCTGAAGTTAATCCCCACTCGTTAGAGCCACCCAAAATAGTAGATTCAGCTGAGGTTAATTCTCTTGTTAGCGATGAGTAGGTGAAAATAGTCATCAGCCTATTTTGAAAAAAACCAAAGCGCTCCACTAAACCATTCACCGCTAAGATGACTTTTGGACTTGATATTGAACCAAGGCTGGTTTTGGCTTTCCAAACTTTTCCTCCATCATGCCTTCCAGCATCTTCTAGGTCAATGACTGGTGAGTTCTCAAAGATCGTGACGTTGTTTTGTTGATTAACACCATCAGCTAAAGATTGAATGTAAAGTGCTGGCTGAAGCATTGCTGTTCCAGGAGTCCATAGACCATTCAGGTAATAATCTATTCCAGTCAGATCTCTCATTTCTTTAGCATCGAGCATCTTATAGCTTTCACTCGTTTTGTCTAGATGCTTTGCATATTCAGTATTGAATTTCATTCCTTTTGGAGTTGCTGCTGCATTCGTTTTGCCAACAAGTTGTATCGCTTCAGCTGGCATTTCATATTCTTTTGAAGCGCTCTTGGCAAATTCAATAGCGGAGCGATTAATCAGGGTTTGTTCACGATCTTTATCGAGGCTTCCTACGTAATCATCTGAAGCTAAGTTGTGAGGAAGATCAATCATAAAGCCTGAGTTTCTTCCTGCGGGGCCTTCACCAATTTCACAGGCTTCAAGTAAGACAATTGTTGCCTCTTTGTTGATTTGATTTAAACGCCGTGCGGCAGATAACCCAGCAAAGCCGCCTCCAATAATCAGATAGTCTGCATTAATATGATCTGAAAGCTTTGGATTGACCTTTCTTTTAGGAAGGATTTCTTTCCAGCCTGTATCACCAGGATTTTTAGGTAGCTTGATCTGACCCATTTCTTATCTAATCTACCGACTCTTCTGGAGCCCGATCTGAGAGATCAATCCATATTGTCTTGAGCTCTGTATATTGGTCATGGGCATGAATGGAGTTATCCCTTCCGCCAAAACCTGAATGCTTGTAACCACCAAATGGCGTACTCATATCTCCTTCACCATAACAATTAACAGTCACTGTGCCCGCCTTAATGGCTCGTGCAGCTCGGATTGCTTTCTTTCCATTTGAGGTAAAGACGCTGGCAGCTAATCCATATTCTGTGTTGTTTGCAACAGCAATCGCCTCATCAAATGACTTCACGGTAATTACAGAGAGGATTGGACCAAAAATTTCCTCTTGTGCTATTTTGGAGTCAGGATCAACCTGGTCAACAATAGTAGGAAGAACATAGTTTGGTTTTTCAGTTGTTCCGCCAACTAAAATGTTGTCTTGCTTGAGGTAGCTACAAACCTTTTTAAAGTGTTCATCATCCACTAAAGAGCCAAGATAATTTGATGGATCAAGGGGATCACCCGTCTTCCAATCTCTGAGGTGCGCAAGAATCTTTTCAAGTAAAGCCTCTTTAATATTTTCTTGAACAATGAGCCTTGAGTTTGCTGAACAGTTCTCTCCCATGTTCCAAAAAGAGGCGTTCACAATATGCTCTGCAACTAGGTCTAAATCTTCAGCATCATCCAAAACAATTGCTGGATTTTTACCGCCACACTCAAGCACAATCTTTTTAAGATTTGAGTCTGCTGAATAGCGCAGAAAACGTCTACCAGTCTCTGTTGATCCAGTAAATGAAACCATATCGATATCAGCATGAAGGCCAATCGGCTCACCAACATCTGGCCCCATCCCTGGTATGACATTGAGGACGCCTCTTGGGAGTCCTGCATCGATGGCCAATTCGGCCAGTCTAAGCGCGGTTAAGCTAGTTTGTTCTGCGGGTTTAACAATCACAGAGTTCCCTGTAGCAAGTGCGGGCGCTATTTTCCAGGCCATCATGAGAAGCGGAAAGTTCCATGGCAGAACGCAGCCAACAACGCCAACCGGTTCACGAACGATAACGGACAAGGCATCTTCTCCTGCTGGCGCAGTTTGATCATAGATCTTGTCAATGGCTTCTGCATGCCAAAGCAAACAGTCAATCGTTTCTGGAAGGTCAATCGTTGCACAATCACGAACTGGTTTACCTGAGTCAACACTCTCCATAACGGCCAGCTCATTAAGATTTCTTTTTATCAGTTTAGATAATTTAATGAGCACCTTTTTTCTCTCACTTGGATGAAGTTTTGACCAGTGACCTTGATCAAATACCTCCCTTGCTTTTATAACAGCGTGGTCTACATCATCTGCATTACATGCAGCAACTTTGGCAATAACATTTCCAGTTGCAGGGTTTATAGTTTCAAATGTTTTTCCTGATTTTGAAGATTGGAATTGTCCATTAATGAACGCATTGGTTGGAAAGCTAAGTGAATTTGCAATTGCACTATATTCCTCATGGGTTAGAAGATTTGACATTTAACTCCCCTCCTGTTTGATTTGATTGACAGTTTGATTCATGACTCGTATGACTTGCTCTAATTGGCGCTTATCGTCTTTATTCAATTTTTGAAGTGGTTTTCTTGGAGGCCCTACTGGAAGTCCTCTCATAATTGATCCGTGCTTGATACATTGGATAAATTTTCCACCTTGTTCAAGAACTCTCATCAACGGCATCATTGCTGACATGATTCGCCTCCCTTTATCGAAGTCTCCCTCAACTCTACAAGCCTCGTATAGAGCAACATGAGCTTCAGGAGCGAAATTAGATCCAGCACAGACCCAACCACTGGCTCCCCAAGCAAAGAACTCTAAGGCTTGATCATCCATTCCGCAGCAAAGCTGGATATGAGGATAATCTCTTGCTAATAGGTGAAGTCTATTTATATCTCCACTGCTTTCTTTGATGGCGCAAAAGTTTGATGACCTACCCACCCTGTCAAGATATTCCTCACCCATCATAGAGCCCATCCTTCCAGGATAGTTGTAGAGCATTATTGGAAGATCAGCTGCTCGGTCAATTGCTAGTGCATGAAGCGCATTTTCTCTCTCTGTAGGGAGCGCATAGGGAGGTGTTGCTATTAATATTCCGTCCGCTCCAATTTTGGCTGCCTCCTCTGCAAAGAAAACTGACTCTTCAGTTCGAATGGCACCAGTACCAACAATGCAGGGAACTCTATTATTAATGATATCCTTACTTATCTTCATTACCTGAAGGCGCTCTTTAGTATCCTGAGTATAGTACTCGCCAGTTGTTCCAGCAACGACAATCCCATGAACACCACTGTTAATGAGATCCTCAATCATAGGCTCGATGGCGTCAAAGTTTATTGCATGATTGTCATCATACGGTGTAAGTACTGGCGTATAAATTCCTTCAAACTTCATATGTTCTCCTAGGGGTTTGGCAAGCTAATTTTTGCCATCCTTCCCCCATCAATAGTATATACCTGTCCAGTTACAAAACTTGATTCTGATGATGCAAGCCACGAAACTAATGAGGCAACTTCTTCTGTTTTACCTGTTCTATTAAGTGGGTGGATACTACCAATATTTTTTCTAAAATGGTCTGAATCAGGCATTGAGTTTATAAAGTCCTCATTTAGCTCTGTATCTATCCATCCTGGAGCGACAGCATTACACCTTACCCCATCCTTTCCATGATCGACTGCGATGGAGCGTGTTAGTCCATGAAGCCCAGCCTTGCTAGAACAATATGCCGCATGATTTGGATTAGCTCCTATCCCCTCAATTGAGCCGATATTAACAATACAGCCTTCAGATTCAATCAGAAAAGGCATAGCAAATTTACTCAATAAGAAGGGGGCTGTGAGATTAACCGATATTGTTTGATTCCAATCCTCAAGTGAAGTGTCCATCAACGAAGATTCTTTCATGATGCCAGCATTATTAACTAATACGTCAATGCGACCATACTTTTTGACAATGACATCAATACTTTTAGAGCAGTCTTGTTCTTTACTTAGATCAAACTTAAAAGAGTCAAATAACTTTGATTGTCCTCTTTGAATGGCGCAAACGGTTGCTCCCTCTTCATGAAGACGCTCAGCGCAAGCAAGTCCAATGCCTTGAGTGGCTCCAGTAACAACAACAATTTTATTAGTAAACCGCTTTTCCACCATTAATCTCCACTAGTGATCCACAAATATAACGCGCCTCATCTGAACTTAAAAAAGACACCACATTAGCAATCTCCTCTGGCTCAGCTATATGACCTATCGGGACAGATTGATTCAATTCTTCAATAGCATCATCTGGATTTAAACCTCTTATTTCAAAACCTGTTCTGAGCATTGGTGTATTAACTTCGTTAGGACATACTGCATTGATTCGAATATTTTGATGAGCATGATCTCTGCCTAGGCACTTCGTCATTGCTGCTAATGCTGCCTTGGTAGTGCAGTAGATCAGATGATTTGGTCCTGGATTAATGCCCCAACAGGATGACACGTTGACAATGGATCCACCTCCAGCTTCTGCCATCAAGGGGATCGCAGCTCTAATGAGTCTAAACGGCGCTTCAACATTTATCTTCATTGATAGATCATAATCCTCATCAGAGGTCTGTGTGATGTCACCACGACGCATAAGACCCGCATTGTTGATGAGAATATCAATGCTTCCAAGTTTTTTTTGAACCTCATTTGCAAGACTATCACAATAATTTTGATCCAACAGGTCTCCAGGAAATGCCATTGCCTTTCCATTGCCGTGATTGATTTCATGAACAAGTTTGTTAGCCTGTTCTTCGTCCTTATCAGCAATTGCTAGAGTTAAACCTTGCCGTGAATATTTATTTACTATGGACTTTCCAATACCACCAGTGGCACCAGTCACAAGAACAACATTTGATTTATCTTTGACCATAGTTTAATGCTCCTGATTAAGTGCTTCCATTTTGGGAATTGTAGTTTCCCTTTTAGCGATGTAATCCAAAAGCTCTTCATCTTTAGCTTGATCCAGCTTAGGCTCTTGATAATCTTCAAGTAGTTTTTTTGCCCCTTCAAGTCCTCTTTGAATTGTATCTTTACTTCCATCAGCCTGCCATTGCTCAACAGAATTATTGTCAAATAGTTTAGGCATAAAAAAGGCCCTCTGAAAATTTTCCATGGTGTGTTGATGGCCAAGGTAATGACCACCAGGACCCACATCTCTAATGGCAGCCAGCCCCTCTTCAAAATCATCCCATCTCACTCCTTCAGCCATTCTATAGCCCATTTCGCATTGCTCAGCATCAACCACAAATTTTGCCATTGAGCAATGCATTCCAGCCTCATTCCATCCCGCAGAATGCCATATATAGTTTGCGCCAGATAATAGGACAGCCATCATTGTTGATGCACTTTCATAGCCTGATTGGGCATCAAAAACTTTTGAGCCACCAAGCGTATTAGAGCTTCTCCAAGGGACTTTATAGTGTCTTGCCATTTGTCCAATCATAAAATTCATGAGAGAGATTTCAGGCGTTCCAGCCATAGGCGCCCCAGATTGCATTGATACCGTAGCTAAGTAATGGCCATAAATTGCTGGAGCTCCTTTGCGTATGACTTGAGTATAGGCGAGAGCAGATAGAGCTTCTGCATTGACCTGAGCTACCGTTGGTGCAACACTTGCGGGAGTGTTGGCGCCACCAAGAACGAAAGGAGAGCAGAGAACAGGTTGATTGTGTGCTGAAAAAACCCTTAAAGCTGAGAGCATGGTTTGATCCCAAACTAGTGGGGAGTTTCCATTAATGTTGCCGGTGACTACTGGGTGCGTATCAATGAATTTTTCACCAAAGAGAATCTTACACATCTCAATTACATCCTCAGCATTCTTACCACTACTGGTCATACCCATAAAGGTCTTATCGGAGTGCTTCATTGATGAATAAGTTATCCTCAAATGTCTATGAGAAATTGCATGATCCATGGGTTCTACGATGTGATGGGCACTCGAATGAATGGCAGGGAGCATATGAGAAAGCTTATGAAAGTTAGCAAGATCATCCAGGGTAGGCATACGCCTTTTATTTTCAAGATCAGTCAGAAACGGAGCACCTGTCATTGGAACAAAAATAGAGTTATTTCCACCAATTTCAAGTGACTTCTCTGGATCTCGGGCATGCATTGTGATGCTCTCTGGAATTGATTTGATGAGTTCTCGAATTAGACCTCTATCAAAGCGCACCCTCTCACCCTCTACACTGGCTCCAGCTTCCTTCCAGTGTTCTAGTGCAATAGGATCATGAAATTCTACGCCAACTTCCTCCAGAATAGACAGCGAAGCGTCATCCATTTTCTCAATCTGCTCTTCATTCATTGGCTCTGTAAGAGGGATATTTCGACGTAAAGTCGGCAGCATTTCAATTTTGACTTTTAGGCGGTCACTTCTTCGAGCCGCTCTTCCAAGTCTTTCAGCAGAATTGGGCATATTAATTTCTTTCTATTTAATGAAAGTATCCTAGATTAATTAATTACTTAATGCAACATTTTTTTTCATGGAAACTTGAAAAATACTATATTTAGATATGTGCTTATATTCTTGATAAATCAATAATAAAGAGTAAAATTTAAATTTTTGAAAAATGAAATAAAATCATGTCTAATCTTTCTAACAACTACATTGCGGGCGACTGGGTAAAAGGCGCAAGTTCAATTTCTAATATCAATCCATCGAATACAAACGATGTCATTGGAGAATTTGCTCAAGCCAGTAACTCACAATTAGAGGATGCTCTCAATTCGGCTCAGGTTGCCCAAAGACAATGGGCTGCAACAGGCCTTGAGCAGCGTCAAGCTGTATTGATGAAGATTGGTGAAGAGATGATGGCGCGAAGCGCTGAACTTGGGGAGCTGCTATCCAGAGAGGAAGGTAAGCCAGTTGCTGAAGGCAAAGGAGAAGTATATAGGGCAGGTCAATTTTTTACTTACTATGCAGCAGAGGTCCTAAGGCAGGGTGGTGATACTGCGGATTCAGTCAGACCTAATATTGAAATTGACGTTCGCAGAGAGCCAATGGGAACAGTCGCAATCATCTCGCCATGGAACTTTCCAACAGCAACGGCGAGCTGGAAAATTGCTCCAGCACTAGCATTTGGTAATGCTGTTATTTGGAAGCCTGCGAACTTAACACCAGCAAGTGCAGTAGCATTAACTGAAATCATTTCCAAGCAAGATATTCCAAAGGGTTTGTTTAATTTAGTAATGGGCTCAGGTTCATCAATTGGACAGTCGTTGGCTGAAAGTCCAAAAGTGCATGCAATCAGTTTTACTGGATCTTATGATGTGGGTCGTCAGATTGCAGGCGCAGCCGCTAAAAATTTAACAAAGTTTCAGTTAGAGTTAGGCTCTAAAAACCCACTTGTGGTAATGGATGATGCTGATATGGATGTCGCTGTTGCGGCTGCTACTGGAGGTGCTTTTGGTAGTACTGGTCAAAAATGTACCGCGTCTTCTAGACTAGTTGTTCATGCCTCCATTCATGATGAGTTTGTAGAACGCATGAGCCAATCCACTTCAGCTCTTAAGGTCGGTGACGCGCTTCAAGAAGGCACTCAAATTGGTCCAGCCGCAAGTCAACAGCAACTTGATTCCAACCTCAAATATATGGCTTTAGCAAAAGAAGAAGGCTGTGAAGTGGTCTGCGGAGGTGACAAGCTTGAGCTTGATAATCCTGGTTTTTATATGCAACCAGCATTATTAATCGGGGGAAACAACTCTATGAGAGTTAATCGTGAGGAGCTTTTTGCACCGATGGCTTGTGTCATCAAAGTTGCAGATTATGAAGAGGCATTATCGGTTGCAAATGACACAGAATTTGGACTTGTTTCAGGAATTATTACTCAGTCTCTCTCAAGAGCAAGTCACTTTAGAAGGAATGCAGAAAGTGGCTGCGTTATGGTGAACTTACCGACAGCAGGTACGGACTATCATGTCCCATTTGGAGGTAGAAAAAATTCAAGCTTTGGTCCTAGAGAGCAAGGAACTTATGCCAAAGAGCTTTATACTCAAGTTAAGACTTCTTATATTTCTAGCGGAAATCCATAATGGCGCACCCTTCACTATTTATTGATGCACTTCAATACAATAATTGGAGTGAGGAGATATTTAAGCAAATTAACCAAGGCGGTCTGAGTGCTGTTCACGTTACAATTTGTTATCACGAAGACTTTCAGGAGATGGTCCAAAATGTTATTGACTGGAACCGTCGTTTTGAGGACTACTCAAATTTAATTTTTCTTGGCCGAACTGCAGCTGATGTCAGAAAGGCTCAAAAAGAAGGAAGAACAGCAATCTTTTTTGGCTATCAAAACTGCTCCCCTATCGAAGATAATATTGGCCTCGTTGAAGTATGTCATCAACTAGGTGCAAGGTTTATGCAGTTAACCTATAACAATCAAAGTCTTTTAGGAACTGGCTGTTATGAAGAAAACGACCCAGGAATTACGAGAATGGGTAAACAGGTTATTAAAGAAATGAATAGGGTTGGACTAGTGGTCGATATGAGTCACTCCTCAGAGAGATCTACCCTAGAAGCTATAGAAATATCAGAGCGTCCTATTGCAATCACGCATGCAAATCCAACGTTCTGGCATCCTGCGCTGAGAAATAAGTCAAACGAAGTTCTAAAGGCGCTTGGAGAAAGTAATAGTATGCTTGGTTTTTCTGTCTACCCACACCACCTTAAGGATGGTTCAGACTGCACATTAGAAAGTTTTTGTAATATGATTGCCGATACTGCAGAAATTATGGGGATGAATAATATCGGTATTGGAACTGACCTATGTCAAAATCAACCTGATAGCGTTGTAGAGTGGATGCGAAATGGCACATGGACTAATGATCGTGACTTCGGTGAAGGTTCGGCCAGTTTTGCAGGATTTCCAGATCAGCCCGAGTGGTTTCGAGATAATCGTGATTTTGTAAACATTTCAAATGGTTTAAAGTCCATAGGTTTTTCTGAAAATGACGTTGAATTGGTCATGGGTAAAAACTGGTTAAATTTTTTCGACGCATCTTTTGAATCTTTATAATATTTATTATGTCTAGCGAAACTGTATTAATAGAGAATGAATCTGATTTTATGAGATCACCTGAAACGGTTATGCGTCTCGATAGAATGGGCTCATCTTTTCCTACCCGGTTGAGCTTTATGCGAACTTTGATTAGGCGAATGTCACGGGAGAATTGGAAATTTGAGAGAACGCGCCGTGAAGTTGATAAGGATGGTTACGGCTTAAGCGTTTATTCGGTTACTACTCCAAATAGAACCTACTCATTGGTTGGTTTTACACAAGAAATACCAGCTGACATGAGAACGGATAGAGTTATCGCAGAAGTTTGGGATGCAACCTTTAATCTTTTTGATGGTGTGCCAACACAAGAGGATATAGATTATTTGGCACAAAATACACCTAAGCAAGAAGGCGGTCGTTACAGACCAAGCGAACTTGCTTTGGCAAGGGCCAATAAAAGCTTAAGAGTATTTAAAAATGCTGTTGATTCATTATCAAAAGGTCAACAACCAGATCTAGATTTATTAACTTCTGTAGGTTATTTAATGAGAACTTCAGCAGTTTATGGAAGCGGTAAGTTTGGGTGTGCAGATAGAGCTAAAATTGCTGATCGAGAAGAATGCAAAGCACCATTTCAAATAGAGTTACTCACTGTTTACTTAATACGTTGGTTTACGATTGACTCAGTTGAAGAGCTTGCAAAAGAAAAGGGTGGAAAAAAAGCTGTTAAATTTGATCAGACTACTCGTCAATTCATTGGAGTTGGAAATGCAACGGGTTTGGGTATGGCGCCATTTTTACTTAAGCACCCAGCATTAATCCATAACTGGGTTGTCGCAAAAGAAACAGCATTGGCAAGAGTCAGGTCCATTGAAACTCCAATTGTGGGAACTCTTGAGGTTTTCTTAAAGTCACTTCTTCAGGTTAGCCAGCATGTCGATGAATGGAATGTTGCAGATGAAGTTCAGTCTGCAAGAATTTCTCGTTTAACAGATGAAATTCAAGCTCTGAGAATGTGGTGTGAAAATGAATCAAATATATATAGACCATATCCATGGAATGGAATCTATCAGTATGTCGAGGATAACTTTTCTTTGGAATGCCAAGAAATGATTGTCTCCTTAATTATTGAGCCACATGGAACACTTGTTGATGACCTTGCAGATACAATGTCTTCAACTGTAATCCCTAAATTTCAGGCTGATATGACTTTATCTCACTTGAAAGAAGTTGTTGCTGATGCATATAAGTGGGCGACAACTATTGACTTCTCATTAGAAGAGTCCCAACACCATTTTTGGTACTATTCTGAAGATAAATTAGAGCCCAGATTCGGTTCTAAAGGAGTCGATGATGGGGTTGATCAAGAAATGCCACTAGCTATTGGGCGCGATGTTCATGATTTGAATGAGGTATTGCAAGGCATTGACGATGATATGTCTATTGGAGAATTTGCAATGATGCACCCTCAGTTTAGGCATATTATTCGAAGGGTTCAAAATACTTTTGAAAGGCCTTACTCAGAAGTTCAAGATAATTTACTAAGTGAATCTATGAGGCCTCTTGATTTATTACGATTCAAATTAGCATTCTTTGGAGCGTCAAAGTTTGATCCAAAGTCAGATTTATGGACTCGAATTTCAATGTACCAAGGAGCACCAATGCCCGACCAGTTGTCGGAGCCAAACCATGATTGTTGGTCATTTCCTATAGCTGGAAAACCACAGTCTTATCCGTGTATAAATTGCACATGTCGAAAAACGGTTTAACGATTTCCTTAAACGAAGTTCTTTTTTATTTTACTCGTGCTGGGTTTGGTGTTAATGCATCCATCGGAGTTTCAGAAGACTTTGCCAGAAGCAATATCTGGATTGCACAAAATGGTTTTGATCCCTCAGAGTGCAGCCTTCTGGCACTTGATAATTTAGATAGCCAAACCAGTAGCCTCTCTATTCAGTTCGAAAAGACCGGTGATGGAAGCCACCTTTTTTGCCCTGAAGACAAAGTTTTGTCAGCAATTGAGGCTTCAGTAAGCTGCGTAGATTGGCTCGAGTTTAATGGCCTTGATGGAGACTTAAAATTAACTAATGTAGACTCCCCATTACTGGTTGTTTCTGCCCTTGGTGCAAACCAATGCACTGGCATTCAAGTGTCATGGACAGACAAAAGCAATAATCATTATGAGGTTAATCTAAAAGATGATATTGAGTGGGAAATTATTAGCTCATCAGAGGCTCCCATTGAGCTTAGCAACTATGCTGATATTCACATTTCTGCTTTTGATGTTAATAATAAAACTTCAATAAGTAATGGCAAACTAAAGACACTTAATATTGCTGAAGAAAGGCTGAAAACTCTTAATAATGGTGTTAATGTGGGTGATAAGTGGCCTGAAATCTATGAATATTTCTCTCGTTGCTTAGTGAAATCTAGCGCAGAATCGAGAGCTTCAGGTGCGGGTGCTGGTTTAGTAGATACAGATTAATTTAGCACTCAATAAAACTGACCGCTAAGCCACCAAGTGAGGTCTCTTTATACTTAGTCGACATATCGAGTCCAGTTCTCTTCATAGCGGCGATGCATTGATCTAGAGATATTAAGTGTTCTCCACTCTCTCTAAGTGAGAGTGAACTTGCAGTATATGCTTTAACGGCTCCGAAGCCGTTTCTCTCAATACATGGAACTTGAACTAGGCCTTTAACCGGGTCACAAGTCATTCCAATGTGATGCTCAAGAGCCATCTCTGCAGCATTTTCGATTTGTTCACTTGTTCCACCCCTTGCTGCACATAGCCCTGCAGCTGCCATTGAAGATGCAGAGCCAACCTCTCCTTGACATCCAACTTCCGCGCCAGAGATTGAGCTGTTATGTTTAATTAATCCACCAATTGCAGCAGCTGACAAAAGAAATTGTCGAATTTGTTCTTGTGAAGCAGCCTTATGTTTATAGTAGTAGTAGAGTGTTGCTGGTACAACACCTGCTGCACCATTGGTAGGCGCTGTAACGACCATATGTCCAGCAGCATTTTCTTCATTAACCGCCATAGCGTATGCGCATAGCCAATCACTAGAGCCTGCATTCTCCTTATCATTTTCGAGACTTTCGTTCAATTGTTTTGCTCGTCTTTTAGTGTTCAATCCACCTGGTAAAATACCTTCAGTAGTTAGGCCTTTTTCAACACAAGTTTTCATTGCATTCCAAATTTTGTCTAGCTCTAAATTGAGTATTTCCTCAGGAAGATTTTCTAATTCGTTTGCTAGCTTCATCTCCCAGATCGTCTTTTTATTCTTCTTTGACATGTCCAGCATTTGGTCTGAGTTGTCAAATGGATATGGGTAGGCTGAACTTGGTTCAGCGGCTATTGGGGCCTCGACACTATCGATTTCTGCTAAGGTAGATATAAAGCCACCACCAATCGAAAAGAAGGTGCTAGATAATAATAATCCACCAGAGTCATCTAATAGTTCAAAAACAAGACCATTTGGATGCTGTTTGAGCGAGTTTCGAGTATCGAAAATAATATCTTCTTCCGAAAAGAAAGATGCTGAAATATCATCACTTATATTGATAGTTTTTGAGTTCCAGGTTCTATCATGAACCTCATCCATATTTTCATTAATTATTGTGTTAGGTAAATACCCATGAAGACCTAAAGTTACAGCTTTATCCGTGGCATGACCAACTCCAGTGTAGGCCAGGGAGTCTTTTAAAGTGCACCTGACATGATAGTTTTTTGTATCTGAATTTGAATCAATATAATGACGTATATCTTGCAGAAAAGCGCTAGCCGCAACCATAGGTCCCATCGTATGAGAACTGGACGGCCCAATACCAACTTTAAATAAGTCTAAAACACTGATAAACATGGTAATTTTGAAGATTATAAAACTGACATTCTACATTATGAAAGTAATTCTAGCTATTAAAAAATTCACTAAAAGTTGAATTGACTAATTAATTATAATATCCCTACCAATCCATAATTTTATTCACAAATAAGCTATGCCAAAGAACGAGCACTTTGATCGACTCTACGAACTCCTTGAAAGGGTTCATGACGGGCATGAGAGCCCCAGTAAGACCGAAGATATACCAGAAGTATCAGATCAACTAGCTGCTTATGTTCTATGGCTTAATGCCGATCCATTGATCCCTGAGCGAACTTACAGTATTCTTCTTGATACTCAAAGCACAACTGTTCAGGTAACTGACCTTAGCTTCAAAATCGATGCTAAGACACATAGTCAACTTGCAGCCAAAAAGCTCTTTCAAAATGAGTATGGTTACTGTAAATTGTCCTTAGGTCAGAAAGTATCTTTTGATGCCTACAGTGAAAGTCAAATAAAAGGCTCTTTTGAAATTTTTGATTCATTAAATAATTCTATAGTTGGGATCGGTTTAATTGATTTTGCACTCAGGCGTGCTCAAAATATTAGCTGGCATGAAACAAATATTAACCAAGAAGTTCGCTCCATTAATAAAAAACAAAAGCCATGTGTGCTTTGGTTTACTGGGCTTTCCGGTTCTGGAAAATCAACCATAGCCGATGATCTTGAGAAAAAACTATATGAGCTTGGAAAGCATACGATGCTGCTTGATGGTGACAATGTTCGCCATGGGCTTAATAGAGATTTAGGATTTACAGATCAAGACAGGGTTGAAAATATAAGGAGGATTGCTGAGGTTTCAAAGCTGATGGTTTCTTCAGGATTGATTACCATAGTTTCTTTTATCTCCCCTTTCCGAGCTGAACGTTTAATGGCTCGGAATTTATTTAATGATGGAGAGTTCATTGAGGTTTATATAGATACCCCTATTGAGGTTTGTGAAGCCAGGGACTCTAAAGGGCTTTATAAGAAAGCAAGGGCTGGAAAATTAAAAAACTTCACCGGAATTGACTCTGATTATGAGGAGCCTGAGATGTCAGAAATTGTCCTTCAGAACAGTGATGCAAAGATAGATGATCTTGTGAATCAAATTTTAGATTATTTAAGCGCACACTCAAAGATATAATGACCAAAATTTACTTCATCTTCATTACAAATTTTCATTTATAACAATGTCAATATTATTAGCTTCTACTGATTTCTGGGAGGACATGGAGGTTTGGTCTAGTGGCCTTGAAGAGGCGATGCCAGAGATGGATATTAACGTATATCCTGATGAGGGAGATGTTAATGATGTAGAGTATGCAGTAGTCTGGAAGCATCCTAGGGGTATTCTTAAAAAATATCCAAATTTAAAAGCAATTCTATCTTTAGGTGCTGGAGTAGACCACGTGATTAGCGATCCTGATTTGCCTTTAGGTCTCCCCATAGTCCGTTTAGTTGATAAAAAGTTAACGCATGAAATGATCCTTCACTCGCTGCACTGGGTATTACATTTTCATAGTGATCAGTACCTCTATAGAATTCAGCAACAAAGCAGCGAATGGATTCAGCAAAGCTCAATTCAATCTGAAGATCGTACAATTGGAATCATGGGGTTAGGAAACATTGGGAAGGCTATTGGTGATTCACTTGTTAACTTAGATTTTAAAGTTATTGGTTGGGGTGCTCGCCCTAAGGAGTCACTTGGGAGCATAAAATATTATTGTGGCCATGAACAGCTTGAAGATTTTCTGAGTCAAATTCATATCTTGATAAATGTCTTACCACTAACTGACAATACTAAAAATATACTAACAAAAAATGAACTTACGTTTTTGCCTCAGGGTTCCTTTATTATAAATATTGGTAGAGGCGGCATAATTAATGAGAATGATCTCATAAATTTTCTGGATAGTGGCCATATTAAAGCAGCAGCTTTAGATGTTTTTGCACAGGAGCCTCTTCCAGAAAATAATTCACTTTGGATGCACCCTTCAGTTTATGTAACCCCTCACATTGCGGGTCAAAGCAATCCTCGCTCAGCAGCTAAAACTATTGCAGAAAATATCCGTCTAATTCAAAATGGTGAAGCTCCATATCCCATATATAGCCTTGATAGTGGGTATTAATTAAGTTTTATTTTTCTTAATCGAGATATAAAGAATTGTTTAGAAATCAATAGAAATCATGCACCAAGTGATGGACGAGTGTTATTTATGTGAATTCATGACCAATTGAATTCAACTAAAAAGACTAATCTTATATAATAACCTTTTTTTGGACAAAATATAATGTCTGCAGGAAGCGAAATTAGAACTACCCCTTTGCATCAAATGCATATTAATGCAGGTGCAAAAATGGTTCCATTTGCTGGATATGAAATGCCAGTTAGTTACCCTCTTGGCATCAAAAAAGAACACACACAAACTCGAGAAAAGGCAGGCCTATTTGATGTTTCACATATGGGCCAAATTAAAATAACAGGTGCAGAAGCAATGAGTGCTCTTGAGTCATTGGTACCCGTAGATATTATAGATTTACCCGTAATGAAGTCGCGCTATGCCCTTTTTACTAATAGCAATGGCGGCGTATCAGACGATTTAATGGTTACCAATCTTGGTGATAATTGTTTGTTTCTAGTAGTGAATGCAGCTTGTAAAGATTCTGATTTGGAGCATTTAAACCAGTCAATAGGTCTTAGTTGTAAAGTTGAACTATGTCAAAATTTAGCTTTGTTGGCATTACAGGGGCCCAAGGCTGTAGAAGTGTTGGGAGAAATTGCTCCCTCTGTCACTGACATGACCTTTATGACTGCTAAGCATTTAACAATAAAAGATATTGATTGCTTTGTGACTCGTTCTGGATACACTGGCGAGGATGGATTTGAAATATCAATGCCATCAAGTGATGCTGAAAAATTTGCTGCTCTTATTCTTTCTAGTGATGAGGTTGAGTGGGTAGGTTTAGGTGCAAGAGACTCACTTCGATTAGAGGCTGGTTTATCGCTCTATGGACATGAGCTTGATGATAATCATAGTCCGGTTGAGTCATCTTTAAATTGGGCACTCTCTAAAGTCAGAAGGACAGGAGGCCAGCGTGAGGGCGGCTATTTGGGGGACAATATAGTTTTAAGCCACCTAAGTGATGGCCCTAAAGCAAGGATTGTTGGAATACTTCCTGAGGGCAAAATGCCTGTGAGAGATGGCGCCCTGATTGAAAATGAAGAGGGAGTTCAGGTTGGTGAGGTGACCAGTGGAGGTTTTGGCCCAACTTTGAATAAACCGATAGCGATTGCGAGACTAAAAATAAAATATACTATGAACCAGTCAAAACTTTTTGCACTGGTAAGGGGAAAAAGAATAGCAGTTGAGGTTGTCAATCTGCCGTTTGTTAAACACAATTATTACAGAGGTTGAAAATTAATAAGGAGAAGAAATGAGTATTAAGTATTCTGAAGATCATGAGTGGGTTGATGAGAAGGAAGATGATTTAGTGGTTATTGGGATAACTGATTTTGCCCAGGAGCAGCTTGGGGATTTAGTTTATGTTGAGTTGCCAGAGGTTGGTGATGAGTGTTCTCGTGGCGAAAACATTTCAGTTATAGAGTCTGTCAAAGCTGCTTCTGACCTAGTTGCGCCAGTCTCAGGTTCAATTATAGAGGTAAACTCTCGACTAGAAGATGAGCCAGAGATTGTCACTGAGGACTCGATGGGTGAGGGTTGGTTCATCAAGGTGAAACTATCAAATCCTGAAGAGTTAAACGACCTTATGGATGAGGACGCATACAACACCTTTATTGAGGAATAACAAGAGAGACTTTAATGGCAAATAAGATTGAAGATTTATTGAATAATGACGCTTTTACCAATAGACATATTGGCTCTTCAAGCGAACAAAAGAATCAAATGCTTAACTATCTTGGTTTTGATAACCTTGATAAATTAATTGATGAAATAGTTCCAGATGTTATTCGTCGAAAAGAACCGATGAATATTGCAGATGGTATGTCAGAACTTGCAGCACTTAAACAGCTAAGAAATCTTGCAAGGATGAATATTCGTTACAAATCTTTCATTGGCCAAGGCTACTATAATTCCATCACGCCTCCAGTTATTCAGAGAAATGTCGAGGAAAACCCAGCATGGTACACAGCTTATACTCCTTATCAACCCGAGATATCCCAAGGCCGACTAGAGGCTTTGATGAATTTTCAGACCATGGTCTCAGATTTGACAGGTATGGATTTAGCGAATGCATCGATGCTTGATGAGGCAACTGCGTGTGCAGAAGCCATGACTCTGTGTCATCGCGTTAGTAAATCAAAGAGTAATACTTTTTTTGTGGCAAATGATTGTTATGCTCAAAATCTTGAAGTTATTAAAACTAGAGCTGAGCCTCTAAATATTGAGGTTGTTGTTGGTGATCCTCTGATTGACTTAAAAGACCTCGATTGTTTTGGTGTTCTTCTGCAGTATCCAAATACTTATGGTGCTTTTAGCGACTATTCAAAATTAATCGAATCTATTCACGAAAAGAAAGCACTTGTTAGTGTTAGTGCCGATCTACTAGCTTTGACGCTCTTAAAACCACCTGGTGAAATGGGAGCAGATATAGTAGTAGGAAATACCCAAAGATTTGGTGTTCCAATAGGATATGGCGGTCCTCATGCTGCTTACATGTCAATTAGTGATAAGTACAAACGATCAATGCCAGGGCGAATTATTGGTGCATCTGTTGATACAAAGGGAAGGCTAGCATATCGTTTAGCACTCCAGACTCGAGAGCAACATATTCGCCGTGAGAAAGCAACTAGTAACATTTGTACTGCACAGGCTCTCTTGGCAATCATGGCCAGCATGTATGCGGTATATCATGGTCCAGAGGGTTTAAAAAACATTGCTGGTCGTATTTTTCAATATGCCAGTGTCTTTGCAGATGGCATGAAGCAAATGGGATTTAAAGTACTTAATGATTCATATTTTGATACGTTAACGATTGAGGTTAAAAACTCAGATGCTATTGTTATGCAAGCTGAAAAAAATGGATACAACGTTAATGTGTTTAGTAAAACACTTGTTTCAGTATCTTTTGATGAACTTAGCACACCCGAAGATATTGAGTATTTATGGAGGATCTTCAATACTGAGTCAGATCTTAGTGCACAGTCGTTGTTTGAAAAAAATAAATCAAAAATTCAAAAGAGCTTACAAAGAAATTCTAAATTTCTAACGCATAAAGTCTTTAATACTTATCGTTCTGAAACAAATATGATGAGATATATCCGTTATTTAGGGGATAAAGATATTGCTCTAGATCGTTCAATGATTCCCTTAGGGTCATGCACTATGAAACTTAACGCTGCAGCTGAGTTGATACCAGTGAGTTGGCCAGAATTTTCACAAATTCATCCAGCAGTTCCAATGAACCAGGTAATTGGCTATCAGCAAATGATAAGTGAGCTTGAGGAAATGCTTTGTGAAGCCACAGGTTACTCAGCCATTTCACTGCAACCTAATTCTGGAGCTCAGGGCGAGTATGCTGGTTTAATTGCCATAAGGGGATATCACCGAAGTAGAGGCGATGAAAATCGAAATATATGTCTCATTCCATCATCGGCTCATGGAACTAACCCTGCTTCTGCTCAAATGGCGGGAATGAAGGTTATCGTGATTGAAAGTGCCTCTGATGGCAATATAGATCTTGAGGATTTAAGAGCAAAAACTAAAGAGCACGAAGAAAATTTAGCAGCAATAATGATTACATACCCTTCGACGCACGGTGTTTTTGAAAAAGATGTTAGAGAAGTGTGTGACATTGTTCATAACGCGGGCGGTCAGGTCTATATTGATGGTGCAAATATGAATGCGATGGTTGGAGTTTCTGCTCCAGGAGAGTTTGGAGGTGATGTATCACATCTGAACCTTCACAAGACATTTGCGATACCCCATGGTGGAGGCGGTCCAGGTGTTGGTCCCATAGGTGTAAAAGAACACCTCATCGACTTTTTACCAAGAACACCTTTAAATAATACCGATGTTGGAAGTATTTCTGGTGCTCCATGGGGATCTGGCAGTATTTTGCCAATTAGTTGGATGTATATTGCAATGCTTGGAAAAGATGGACTCTATGAGGCAACATGTAATGCCATACTCAATGCAAACTACATAGCTAAAAAGCTTGAGGAGCACTATCCAATACTTTACAGTGATGAAAATGGAAGAATCGCTCATGAGTGTATTATTGATATCAGACCTATTAAAGATTCAGTAGGTATTAGTGTTGATGATGTTGCTAAGCGTCTTATTGATTTTGGATTTCATGCTCCAACAATGTCTTTCCCAGTTGCTGGAACGTTAATGATTGAGCCAACTGAGTCAGAATCATTAGATGAACTTGATCGATTCTGTGATGCAATGATTCAAATCAGAAAAGAGATTAAAAAGGTTGAGTCAGGTGAATATTCTACTGAAGATAATCCGTTAATTAATTCGCCCCACACTTTAGAAATGGTAACATCGTCTCAATGGGATTTTTCATATTCCAGAGAAGAGGCGGCTTATCCCGTCGAAAGTCTGAGGCGAGTTAAGTATTGGCCGCCAGTTTCGAGAGTGGATAATGTCTATGGAGATAAGAATTTGGTTTGTTCTTGTCCAAGTGTAGAAGATTATAAGTAGATTTATATGAAATCATTTTTGATTAGTGTTTTAGGAGACGATAAGTCTGGGCTTGTTGACGGCCTTTCCAAAATCATTGTTGCAAATAATGGTGATTGGATTGAAAGTAATATGTCGAGTTTTGAAGGAAAGTTTGCAGGCATTCTTAAAGTTAATGTGCCCTCAAGTAATGCTGCAAAACTAAAAAAAGAACTGACCTCTTCCACTTTAGGTCTTCAAATTGCATGTGAGGAAACTAAACCAGTTGATGAACTTAATAACGTTATGAGTTATAACATTGAACTGATTGGCCAAAACCATGTAGGAATTATAAATAAGCTTTCTCATGTTTTAGCTGATGAGTTGGAAGCTAATGTTGAAGAGCTAAAGACTGAGATAATTGATGCTTCAATGTCTGGAGAGCAGCTCTTTAAAGCCCAAATTAATCTTCACCTGCCCAACTCGCTTGATGAAAATCTAATCAGAGATAAGCTAGAGCAAATTGCTGATGAGATGATGGTCGAAATATACTCTTACGAAAGTTAGAATTAATCAGAAACTACCATGGGCAATGAAAGCGCTGTTTCTGTAGTTTGACTTTCCGTAGCTAAAGAGCTCACCACTTGGTAGTAAGACTTTCCCACCTGCTGACCTTAATACTGCATCTCCAGCAGCTGTATCCCACTCCATAGTTGGTCCAAATCGAGGATAAACATCAGCCTCACCGCAGGCAACTAAACAAAATTTTAATGAAGATCCAATAGAAATTGTATCTTTAATATGATTGCTATTAAGCCAATTATTCGTCGACTCATCTCGGTGAGAGACACTTGCAACAGCTATAGGGCCAGAATTTGGGACAGGTCTTATTGTAATTTTCTGAATACCTTTTTTTGATTCTTCAAAAGCTCCTGTAGCGCTTGAAGCAAAAAACATCCGATCCAGAGCTGGTGCATAGACAACTCCTAAAGTAGGAATTCTATTTTCTATTAGACCAATGTTGACTGTAAATGATCCAAGCCCATCCTTTTTAAGGAATTCTTTAGTTCCATCCAGTGGATCAATTAGGAAAAATTGTTCTGTAACCTCTGCTTGATGGCTACTTGAGTTTTCCTCTGAAATGATTGGGATATCAGGAATTATTTCTTTCAACTTCCCTAGAATGACATTCTCCGCAGCCTCATCAGCAAGAGTAACTGGAGATCCATCATCTTTAAAGTTGACCTCGATTGAGCTTTCATAGATTCTCATGATCTCACGACCAGCATCTCGAGCAACTTCTCGCAACTCTTCTAGTAATTGCGAATAATCTATCTGCATCATTTGATTAGGCACTTAGCTTAAGTGATAATGTTGTGCTCTGGGCCAAATGGGAATTTTGTAATGTCATAAGCACTATCTTCAGTCAGAACCATTACGTCATGCTCTCTGTAACCTCCTGCTCCTGGCTTACCCTCTGGAATCATAATCATTGGCTCCATAGAAACTACCATATTTTTTTGTAAAACAGTATCAATGTCCTCTCTTAATTCAACGCCAGCCTCACGGCCATAGTAATGAGACAGGACTCCAAACGAGTGTCCATAACCAAAAGTCCTACTTTCGAGTAAACCATATTCCTCAAAAATTTTATTCAGTTCAAGCGCAATATCCTTGCATGCTACTCCGGGCTTAATTAGTTTCATGCCTTCTTCATGAACTTTGACATTTATTTCCCATAGCTTTAAAGATGCATCATCCACATGATCATAAAACAAGGTTCTTTCTAGCGCAACATAATAGCCGGCGATCATTGAAAAACAGTTAAGACTTAAGATATCTCCTTTCTGAACTTGTCTTGTAGTGACAGGATTATGTGCACCATCAGTATTGATTCCAGATTGAAACCACGTCCAAGTATCCATTAGCTCTGAATGCGGATAGCGCTTTGCAATTTCTCTAACCATGGCTTGTGTGGAGTGAAGTGCAACTTCATGCTCAGGAGCTCCTTCTCTAATTGCTTCAACTAATGCAGCACCTCCAATATCACAAACATTTGCTCCCTGGATGATGTGTGCGATTTCCTCATCAGATTTAATTGAACGCATCTTCATACAGTCGACAGAAATATCAACAAAGTCTGCTTTGTCAAATGCTGCACTAAGTTTATCCAGACGCTCTTTAGTTATATGGTCATATTCAAGACCAATTTTTCCAGCATTTTTGACAAGCTTCTGTAGGGCATGAAAGAAGCTGTCTTTTTGCCAATCGGTGTAGACCAGATTTTCACCAAAGGTACGTCTAAAAGGTTGACCACCATCAATATTGGCAGTAACAGATGTCACTTTGTCTTGCGTAACTACAAGTGCATAAGGCCTGCCAAATGAACAGTAAAGGAAATCACTATAGTAGTTAATACCATGGATAGAGGTAAAAATAATAGTATCAATATTGCTTTGAGCCATATGATTTTTTAGTTTTTTTTGCCTATCTAGGTATTCTTGATCACTAAATGTGTGGGTGATATTATCACCATTTGGAATAAGAATCGTTCTGGGCATGTTCATAGTAAATCCTGGATATATTTAATTTGAGCGGATGTTAGACAATATTGATAAGTATAGCAAGCTTTTTTTAAACAAAATATTTTAAGTTTTTATAAATGAAGATATGCCTTATATTTTTTAAAACATTCTAATTTATTGTGATTTTTTTAAAACAGTTTCACGGACGAATGTATAAAGTCCTGAGACTACTACAATTGAAGCTCCAATTATGGTTAAGCTATCTGGATTCTCCTCAAGAATGATAATTGCAAGCAACATAGCAAAAACTATTCTTGAATATCTAAACGGAGATATAACTGACATTTCACCAATTCTTGAAGAGATAACAAGTGAGTAATAAGCAATTACACCAAAGGCAGATGCGCCAATAAAATATAGAATTTGATTAGATGTAGGAATTACCATTGGTGAGTTAAATGGAATAATTAGAATACCTGAGATTCCAAAAGCTATGAAGGCATACAATGCAATTGTTACCGAAGGAAGTTTAACTTGCATAGCGCGAGTTGCTAGATCACGAGCTGCTAAAAATACGGATCCAAGTAATGCAAATATTGATGCTGGCATAAACCCTTCAAAGCCAGGACGGACAATCAATAATACACCTATAAAGCCAATAAATACTGCCGTCCAGCGTCTCCAACCTACTTTTTCTTTAAAAAATATTACAGCACCAATTGTTACTAATAATGGCGCTATTTGTAGAATTGCTGTGGCAGATGAAAGAGGCGTTAAAGCAATTGCTGTAACAAAAAAAACTGCTCCTAAAAGCTCACAAATTGTTCGAATTATTACATGTTTGTTTAATAGATCTTTATGAATAATTGGCGCACGCTGCAGAAGTGCAATAATTAGGAATACAACTGTCCCAGTAAACCCAAGGATTATTATTACTTCTGATATTGGAAAATAAGTTGAGAGCATTTTAATAAAAAGATCCTCAAATGCAAAACCTGCCATCGCGAGAATCATAAATAGGATGCCCTTTAAGTTATCCATTTTTGTTGACCCAGATATTAAAGTTGAATTTTAACTGTAGCCATGCCCTCTTGAGTAATTATTTATTTTGGGAGGAGTCCATTGTTTCAAGGAGTCAGCTGATGGTTTGAAAATCTCCACCTTTAGAGGATAGCAATTCGCCTCATCGCTTGAATGGCTGGAACTACAATCGCCACCAGGACAAGCTGACAATCCTCCCAAAAGATCAATTTCAGCAAAGAATTCTATGAAATCATCTGGCCTTACAGGGCTTGCTTTCATGAAGTACTGGTGAGTATTTTTTGTAAATCCGGTGCACATAAAAACATTTAGTACGTCATGAACGTTATCCTCTATTTGAGAAATTGGCTTTTGTTGCTGATTTGAGAGTGCTCTGCATAGGTTTGAGTGACAACAGTAGTGATACTCTTTGTTATTTAAAGCGACGTGTGTATAGGGGTCACACCTTGTTCCAATTACATCATGAACGCTTCCACCATCCTCATCATAGCCATACCAGTCTAGAGTGTCATGGGTAATGGTAGCCATCGGCCTTAAAAAAGGAAGATTCGAATAAAGTCTATCCCCAGTACTCACATGCGTCCCATAAAGTGCACGCGTTTTGCCACTAAAAAAACGTTCACTAATATTATGTTTGTTCCATAAATTTAAATCTCCAACTTGTGGCCCTTCAACACTGATAATTCTGAAAAAACAACCCGCAGGAACTTCAAAAGTTTTAGCATCTCTTGGAGGAATTATGATTGACTCTATTAGATGCATATTTTCTCTGGCAGATTGATAAATATTTGCGTCATAAGCTGGGAGATTGTCAATGGGATAAGATATGACTGGTTTAATGCCACGACGACTTTTTGCATCATCTGGCTCTGGACTTTGATTAATTATTTTCATAGTTGTCTCCTATTGATAAAACCATAACCATTATGTTGATTTTAGAGTGCTTTTCCAAATCCACCACCACCTGGTGTTTTTAGAACAAAAAGATCATTTTTCTCAACCTCTATCTGACCTTTAGTGCCCAATTTTGTGATACTTTCATCTGAGTGAATAACGTAATTTTCTCCAACGGCACCTGACTCACCTCCAGACACTCCGTAGGGCGGAATTTTCCTATGGCCCGCAATAATATTCACTGTCATTGGCTCCAGGAACCGCATCCTTCTATCCACTCCATCTCCCCCTCTATTAAGACCTTTTCCACCAGAATTTTTTCTGATGCTAAATGACTCAAGTTTGACTGGGAAGCGCCACTCTAAAACCTCTGGATCAGTCAGCCTTGAATTTGTCATGTGGGTATGAACCGCACTGCAACCAGGTTGATTTGAACTGGCTCCAGAACCACCACAAATGGTTTCATAGTTTTGGACTTTATCGTTACCCCAAATATAATTATTCATCGTCCCTTGTGATGCTGCAAATTCTCCTAGAGCTCCGAGCAAAGCATCAACAATGTATTGCGAAGTCTCAACATTCCCAGAAAATACAGCTGCTGGGTATTGGGGGTTGATCATTGAATGTTTGGGTATGATTAAATTTAAAGGTTTTAGGCATCCAGCATTAAGAGGGATATCGTCATCAACTAGGCAACGGAAAACATATAAGACTGCAGCGTAACAAATTGAACTTGGGGCGTTATAATTTCCTGGGTGTTGACCACTTGTGCCAGTGAAGTCAATGGTTGCAGTACGATTTACTTTGTTGACGCTTATTGAGACTGTGACTTGATGACCATCATCCATCTTATATGTAAAGCTTGAATCACTTAATACATCTAAAACTCTTCGAACAGATTCCTCAGCGTTATCTTGAACATGGCTCATGTATGCGTGAACAACTTCCAGGCCATAGTGCTTGATTATTTTCATTAGTTCTTGAGACCCTTTTTCTGCAGCTGCAACTTGAGCTTTTAAATCAGCAATATTTTGTTTAATATTTCTAGCAGGGTGTTCACCTGAGCTTAATAATTTGTATATTTCCTTTTCAAGAAATACACCCTTAGCGACTATGGTGAAGTTGTCAATTAGTACCCCCTCCTCTTTAATATGAGTCGAGTTTGCTGGAGCAGATCCAGGAACTGTTCCACCAATATCTGCATGGTGGCCTCTTGTAGCAACATAGAAAATTACGTTCTCATTATTGTCATCAAATACTGGCTTTATAAGTGTAATATCTGGCAAATGTGTGCCCCCATTATATGGGGCGTTAATAAGAAAAGCATCACCTGGATTCATCGTGGCAGAATTTTCTCTAATGATCGTCTTAATGGATTCACTCATTGAGCCTAAATGAACTGGAACATGGGGTGCATTTGCTACAAGATCTCCGGTGGGGGAGAATAATGCACATGAGAAATCTAGACGCTCCTTAATATTAACAGATGAAGCTGTATTCTCAAGAACCATACCCATTTGTTCTGCAACACTCATAAATAAATTGTTAAATATTTCCAACATGATGGGGTCTACACTTGTTCCAATAGCACTTGACCTTATGATTTTTTGAGTTCGAGTTAAAAGTAAATCATTGCTATCTTTAAGAGTTGCATCCCATCCTGGCTCAACTACGATAGTTGATGTTGGTTCAATGATTATGGCTGGACCAGAAAGTTTTTCATTGGGTTTAATGTTGTCCCGATGATAAAAAATAGTCTTTTCAAGTTTTCCATTGATAAATACATCTTGGGTTTTAAGAGGTTTAGTTTTTAGCTTATCAGAGATAATTTTAGTTGACTCAAATTGCTCACTTTGACATGAAACCTCTGACTGGATTGATTCAATGATGACAATCTTTTCGGGTGAAATAAAGCCAAACCTTGTTCTATGTGTTCTCTCGAAACAAAGTTTCATTTCCTCAACATCTTCAAATGGAACAGCTAATGACGTGTCAGAATCCTTATAGCGGAGATAGACTCGATCAGTATACTGAAATAAGTTTTTATTGAGGTTTTGTGAGATTAAATCTTTCTTACCCTTAACATGAAGCCTTTTGAAATTCTTTGAAAGGTCATCAATTGCACTATTTCCAAGAGGCAATTCAACAGTTAGATCATAGATAGTTCGACTATCGGCAAGTCCAATACCGTAAGCAGACAAAACGCCTGCATAAGGATGAAGATGGATTTGTTTTATACCTAATCTATCTGCAACTAAGCATGCGTGTTGTCCACCAGCACCACCAAAACAAGATAAGGCATAGTCGCTGACATCATACCCTCGTTGTACTGATATTTTTTTTATAGCGTTGGACATGCTCTCAACAGCGATTGATAAAAATCCTTCTGCAACAGAAGATGGATGGACTGTTTTTTTAGTTTTTAAGGAGATTTCTTTAGCAAGGTCTGTAAATTTTTTATCAACAATACTGAAGTCAAGTTTTTGATTGGCTTTGGGTCCAAAGACTTTAGGAAAAAATTCTGGATTTAATTTTCCTAGCATCACATTGCAATCTGTAACGGTAAGAGGACCTCCATTGCGATAACAAGCTGGGCCGGGAAATGCTCCTGCAGAATCAGGTCCTACTCGATATCTTGAGCCATCAAAATGAAGAATTGATCCTCCACCTGCAGCTACTGTATTTATTAACATCATTGGTGAGCGAAGCCTTACGCCTGCTACTTCAGTCTCAAGAGTTCTTTCATATTCCCCATTAAAGTGACAAACATCTGTGGATGTTCCACCCATATCAAAACCGATGAGCTTATTGAGACCAATCTTCTCACCAGTTTTAACCATGCCAACGACTCCACCAGCTGGTCCTGAGAGTATGGCATCCTTGCCTTGAAAATAGTTTGCATCCGTCAAACCTCCATTGGACTGCATAAACATTAATTTTCCATAGTCGCTTTGAGTTGGGCCAAGTGCATCTTTGACCTGATTGACGTAGCGACGCAAAATTGGCGATAAGTATGCATCAACGACTGTCGTGTCTCCTCTTGGAATCATTTTCATGAGTGGGCTGACTTTGTGGCTAACTGAGATCTGCACAAACCCAATTTTTTTAGCAATTTCAGCAACTTGTTGTTCATGGCCTTGGTGTCTATAACCATGCATCAAAACAATTGCTATCGAATTAAATCCTTGATCAAAGGCAATTTTTAGTAATTTTTTTGTATTAATTAGATCAAGTTTTTTAATTATTTTTCCGTTGATATCGACTCTTTCTTCAATCTCAACAATCTCCGAATAGAGCATGTCAGGAAGCTGGATATCTAGTGAAAATAATTGGGGCCTTTGTTGATAACCAATCCTTAAGATATCTGAAAAGCCTGAAGTGATCGCTAATAGAGTTTTCTCACCTTCTCTCTCTAACAGAGCATTAGTTGCAACTGTTGTCCCCATTTTTATTGAGTCAATCTGATCAATTGGAACGCTATCTGCATCTTTTAGGTTTAATAGGTTTCTGATGCCTTGTATCGCTGCATCCTTGTATTGAGCTGAATTTTCAGAAAGTAGTTTGCGCGTTGAAATTTGACCCTCTGGACTTCTACCAATAATGTCTGTAAAGGTTCCCCCTCTATCAATCCAGAACTGCCATTTAGGTCTTTCATTAGTTATCATCAAAATTTATTTACTTATAAGTCTGAACTAAATTATATATGCAAATAAATACATATAAGTTAGCATGACTAGAGCGCTTAAAAAAATGATTGACACGAGGTAGTTTTAGGAACAAAATGCAAAAAAGTTCTATCCAGATATTTCAAGGGGGCAATAGGATGAACAACAATTATTTACTTGGCTTTAGCTTGGTCGTTATTAGCGGCATAATTTGGAGCTTTGGAGCACCACTAGTAAGATTACTTGAAGACGCTGAGAGCTTTAGGCTTCAGTATTTGCTTTACAGGGGTCTGGCCATTACCTCAGTCATACTCATATTCGTTTTGCTCAGAGAGGGTCGACACTTTTTTCAAACATTTAAACGGATTGATTCATGGAGCTTAGTGGGTAGTCTCGTCATGTCGGTCACTTTCTTTGGTTGGATTTATGCATTAACTACTACTACAGTTGCAATCACTTTATTAATGCTTGCATTGTCACCAGTTTTGTCAGCATTTTTGGGGTTTGTTATTCTAGGAGAGAGACTAAGTCGTATCACCTTTTTAAATATGTTAATAGTGGCTGCTGGAATCACAATTATGGTTTGGGATTCTGATAAATCAACTACTATCATTGGCGCTATTTATGGATTCTTTGTTGCTTTAGGTTTTGCTATATACACAATTACACTAAGAAAAAATCCCGAAGTACCGAAGTTATTGACACCCGCTCTTGCTGGCTTTTGGTGCATGCTATGGGCAACTATCCTAATTCTCATTAATGGTGGCGGTTTTGAGATGCCAACTATCAATATTGGAATCAGTATGTCCCATGGATTAGTAGTCGGCTGTGGATTAATACTCTATGGACTTGGTGCAAAATACCTACCTAGTGGTGAATTAGTAATGCTTTCACTCCTTGAAGTGGTGCTGGGTATTTTTTGGGCTTGGCTTCCAGTTATAGGCATCAATGAAGTTCCAACTAGAAATACCTTAATAGGTGGAATGGCAATTATCTTAGCCATTATTCTTCAAGGGATTTATGCCAGAAAAAAGCACGTTATTCCAATGCCATAAGCTCTTGTAATATATTTATTTTTTTGTTTTATTTGAAAGATTGCTTTAGCCAATCTTTATTGCTAAAATTCCTCCTTTTTAGCAAATCAGCACTGACTCGTTAGATTAGATATAGTTTCATTTTTTGTAATAAATAATTACCTATCATTATCTTTGTTAATTTATTTATTTATCAACTCTAATGCTACAATTGATTTCTTACAATTAAATTAAATTAAATGAAAGAGCTAGTATTTCCTGATATTAATTTTGAAAACCTTGAGCGTTGGACTGGCGACGTTTCACCACTCGAGTGTATTCTTATTAAAGATGAGACTCATAATGTAAAAAGCTTTACTTTCAAATCAAAGAAAGACGCTTGGTTTCAGTTTTTTCCTGGACAACATACAACTCTTTTTTTGAATATTGATGGTAAGGATGTCATGCGCACTTATACGATTGCATCAAGCCCTACAAGGCCAAATACAATTACTATCACCAATAAAAGAATGCAAGATGGTGTGGTGACAAACTGGATGCATGACAGCCTTAAAGTAGGTGATTGCGTTGAGGCACTTGATATTGGCGGGTCATTTAGTGTAGCCCTTGATCAACCAAAGCCAAAAATTTTACTTTTATCAGGTGGAAGTGGAATTACGCCGATGCTTTCTATGTCGAGATACTTTTTTGACCTTTCAATGGATCTTGATTTGGTTTTTATTCATAACGCTCAATCTGAAAACGATTTGATTGCCAAAGCAGAGCTCGATTATTACGATTCAACTCAGGATAATTTTAAGAGGCACTATGTATGCGATGTCGCCAGTGAAACTTGGGATGGTGCGAGTGGCTATCTTAGTGAAAAGATGATGGTTGATCTGGTGCCTGATTTCACAGAACGAGAAATCTATTGTTGTGGACCAGAACCTTATATGCAAAACGTTAAGAAAATTCTTAACTCTTGTGATTATGATATGAGTCTATACCATCAAGAAAGTTTTGATATTGAGAGTTCAACTGCTCAAAATAACATGGCTATTGATGCAGATTTGCCCGAGCATAAAGTTTCAGAAAGTGAAATAAATGAATATAATGTCACCCTGTCAAAGAGTGGTGAAGTTTTGCAATGTGGAAGTAATACAAGTATTTTGGTTTCAATCCAAAAACAGGGTATTACAGTCCCATTTGCATGCTCTCAGGGTTTGTGCGGAACATGCAGAACTAAAATGCTTGATGGGACAGTTGAGATGGATGCTCAAGGTGGGCTCTTAAAGTCACATGAAAAAGAAGGATACATACTGACTTGTTGCTCTTACCCAACCAGTGATATTGTTCTGGATTTATAGATTTATTAGTTGAGTTAAAGTTATGCAAAAAAAATATTCGTGGTATTCCTTGTTGAAAGCAGGCTTGTCCAATCAAGAGTGGGATAAAGCAATTCCACTATGTAAGCCAAAGTCGAAGTATGACGTCATTATTATTGGTGGAGGAGGTCATGGTCTTGCTACAGCTTACTATTTAGCGAAGGAATGCGGGATTACTAATGTTGCAGTTGTTGAAAAGGGATATATTGGCGGTGGAAATACCGGTAGAAACACTACAATTATCAGGTCAAACTATCTCAGAGATGAAGCGTCTAGTCTGTATGAGCACTCAATGAGGCTATGGGAAGGGCTAAGTGAAGATTTAAATTTCAATGTCATGTTCAGTCAGAGAGGCGTCTACAATCTTGGACACACCCTTCAGGACATGAGGGATATTGAACGAAGAGTAAATGCCAATGTACTTAATGGAGTTGATGCTGTCGTTGTTGACCATAAAGAGATTAAAGAACAAATTCCGATTATCAATACCTCCAAAAATGTCAGGTATCCAATTATGGGTGCTTCATTCCAGGCGCGTGCTGGTGTGGCTCGACATGATGGCGTAGCATGGGGTTTTGCTCGAGCAGCATCAAACTTAGGTGTCGATATTATTCAAAATTGTGAAGTCATTGATATTGAAGTTGAAGAGGGTAGAGTGAAAGGTGTAAAAACTACGCAAGGAGATATTCTTGCAGATCAAATTGGATGCGTCAGCGCAGGACACTCCTCAGTGATAGCAAAAATGGCCGGATTAAGACTGCCAGTTGAGAGTCATCCCTTGCAAGCGTTTGTATCTGAGGCAATGAAGCCTATTCTCCATACGGTTGTAATGTCTAACGCTGTTCATGGATATGTCAGTCAGAGTGATAAGGGAGATTTAGTTATTGGTGCTGGAATAGATGGCTATAACTCTTATGCTCAAAGAGGTAGCGCCAAAATAGTAGAGCACTGTGCAGCGGCAATACTGGAGTTGTTTCCAATTTTTTCTCGCGTTCGCATGAATCGACAATGGGGCGGTATAGTTGATGTCTGTCCTGATGCCTGTCCAGTGATTAGCCCAACTAAAGTTGAAGGTCTCTACTTTAATTGCGGCTGGGGAACGGGCGGCTTTAAGGCGACACCTGGTTCAGGTAATGTTTTTGCGCATACTATTGCACAAGACAAGCAACATGAATTGGCAGTTCCATTTCACATTGATCGCTTCACAACTGGCGCTCTTATAGATGAGCATGGCGCCGCAGGCGTAGCCCACTAGTTTAGTAAAAGGTAATATTATGTTTTTGATAGATTGTCCATACTGTAAAGAATCAAGAGATCAGAATGAATTTGCGCCTGCAGGGGAAGCTTTCATTGCAAGACCTCAAAACCCTGAGGCATTGACTGATGAACAGTGGGCTGATTATGTATTTTATCGAACAAATCATAAGGGTGACCACTGGGAGCAATGGGTTCATACGGCTGGTTGTCGAAAATACTTATTAGTCAAAAGATCAACCATTAGTCATGAAGTCATCCAGGTGTCGACTTTTGGAGAGATTAACAGTGAGAACATATCATGAGACTAGATAATCACAAAAGCAGTCTCATAGATTATTCAAAGCCACTGAGTTTTATATTTAATAATAAATCCTACAAGGGTTTTCATGGGGATACGCTAGCTTCAGCGCTTATTGCAAACAACGTCCTCTTCTATGCAAGAAGCTTTAAGTATGGCCGAAAACGTGGATTGATGGGGGCAGGAGTTGAAGAGCCAAATGCCTTAGTTTCTCTCGAGATAGGGGGAAGATATACTCCCAATATGAAGGCTACTGAGGTGATGCTTTATAATGGTTTGAGTGCTGTTAGTTCCAGCAATCCAAATTCATTTGATTTTCGCGCTATGATTAAGCCGCTGCATCGTTTTATGCCAGCGGGCTTTTACTACAAGACATTTATTAAACAAAGAGTTTGGTCTTTGGTAGAAGATAGCTTGAGATCCTTATCTGGGTTTTCTAAAGCTCCTACTGAAGTAGATGAGGATGTGTACGATCATGTATTTCAGCATACTGAGGTTCTTATCGTTGGCGGCGGAGTATCTGGCATAACGGCAGCATTAGAGATCCTAAACCACTCAAAAAATGCTAGGGTGATTTTGGTTGACGAAAGAGAGAGTTTGGGCGGAGAATTGCTGAGTGAGTTTTCAACTGATGAATCATCATACGACTGGCATGAAGAAAGCATTAATAGTCTATTGAAGTTTAAGAATGAAGATAATAGTCGTCTTAAAATCCTCACATCAGCGACTGCTTATGCTTGGTATGATCATAACTATATTGAAGTTTTACAAACCAATGCTACGGGCCAATCTACTCTAAGAGATGGTGTTCGATCAGCAAGAAAAGTTCTACATAAGATTAGAGCAAAAGAGGTTATTTTAGCTACCGGAGCCCATGAGCGACCAATGCTTTTTGAAACCAACGACTTGGCCAATATTATGCTAAGTCAGTCTGTTAGACGTTACATTGAAGAGTTTGGTGTGGTCTCAGGTAGAAAGGTTATTTTGTATGGAAACAATGACAGTATTTATAGCACTGCAATCAGTCTAAATAATAACAATATTGATTGTAAAGTGATTGATGTAAGAGCTCCTGGTGGTGAAAGTGAAATTGTTCTCAAGGCTAAGAATTCAGGTATCGACATTCTTCAAGGCTATGCAATTAGAAAGGCGAATGGAGCAAGCAGCATTAAAGGTGTTGAAATTTCAAAAGTTGAATTACAATCTAAGCCGCCTCATTGGCAATCCCAATGGAGGCTTACCAAAGATACACAAACACTAGAATGTGACTTATTAGCTACGTCAGGCGGGTTTAATCCTGTTGTGCACTTGGACTGTCATTGTGGTGGTAAGACTTATTTTGATGAGTATTCTCAGTCATTCTTGCCTCAAAAAGAGAGAAAAAGTAGAAAAGTTTGCGGCGCTGTAAATTCTGTTGGGTTTTGGAAGGATGCCATTTTGGATGCTAAAAATAAAGCGCAACAGTCCCTGGAGTCTATGGGTGAAGTTAAAAAGGCCAGTATTCAACCACTTACCAAGGAGTGCTCAAACTATTTCAAGGTTGATCGATTCTTTACTCCAAGTGAAATCCTTAATAAGCCGAAAGTTTTTATTGATATGCAAAATGACGTCACTACTTTGGATGTTGCGCTTGCAATTAGAGAGGGCTATCAGTCTATCGAGCACATCAAGCGTTATACAGCAATGGGTTTTGGTACTGACCAAGGTAAAACTGGAAATATTAATGGAATCGCTGTAGCAGCTGAATTCTTAGATGTTCCAATGTCAGATGTTGGAACTACGACATTTAGACCAGCATACACTGGAGTTGATTTTGGTGCGATGGCAGGACGAGAAGTAGGTGATTTTTTTGACCCACAAAGATATACAACGATTCACAACTCCCACGTGGAGAGTGGCGCTGAGTTTGAGTTAGTTGGTCAATGGTTCCGACCTTGGTTTTATCCAATGGAAGGGGAGGATATGCATCAAGCTGTCAACCGAGAGTGTAGATCTGTTCGAAACTCTCTAGGCATGATGGACGCATCAACGCTTGGAAAAATTGATGTCCAAGGAAAAGATGCAAGAGAATTTTTATCGAGAGTGTATACCAATGCCTGGATGAAGCTTGCTCCTGGAAGTTGTCGTTACGGCTTAATGTGTAATGAAAAAGGAATGATTATTGATGATGGTGTATCAGCCTGTATTAATGATAATCATTTTATTATGACCACGACAACAGGCGGTGCAGCGAGTGTTTACTCCACTCTAGAAATGTGGCTTCAAACTGAATGGAGTGACTTGGATGTTCATCTCAATAGTGTCACAGATCAATTTTCAACGGTCGCAGTAGTGGGGCCAAATGCCCGCAAATTAATGGAAGTATTGTGTGAAGATGTTGACTTTAATAAAGAAAGTTTTAAGTTCATGCAGTGGCGTCCTGGAACCGTATGCGGAGTCAACGCAAGAATTATGAGAATTAGTTTTTCAGGGGAGCTGGCTTATGAAATCAATATTGAAGCCAACTATGGTCGCTTCATTTGGGATCAAGTTGCGCTAGCAGGGAAGCCTTGGAATATAACGCCTTATGGTACTGAATCAATGCATGTGCTTCGTGCAGAAAAAGGCTATATTATTGTTGGTCAAGATACAGATGGTTCAATGACACCTATGGATGTGAATATGAGCTGGATTCTTGCAAAAGATAAGCCATTTTCATATATTGGTCAACGCTCTTTTAGTATTGCTGCATTGAATTCAAATGATAGGCTTCAATTAGTAGGGCTATTAACAAAGGATGCCCAGGTCGTGTTACCAGAAGGGTCTCATATTATTAGTAATAAGGGGATCTCTATCGGTTATGTAACCTCAAGTTATTACAGTTCAGCTTTAGGAAGGTCTATTGCGCTTGCTCAACTGAAGGGTGGGCTTTCTAAGATAACTGAAACAGTTTTGGTGAAAATTGTTCAAGAGAAGCAAGGATTGAAAGAGATACCTTGTGAAGTTTCTAGCAGCGTCTTTTATGATGCTAAAGGTGAAAAGGTGGACGGAAATGAGTGATTCTAAAAATCAAATTGAACCCATATTTAGATCCACTTTTGATCCTGTTACAGATGGTGATGGCTTTCTAATCAATCAGAAAAATCTTATCTCTCAGGAAGTAACTGGACACTCTTTGCTTGTTCTAAGAACATCTGCAAGTGTAAAAAATAATACTAAGGTGGCAAAAGATATCTTTAATCTTAAGCTTCCTGGAGCGCTTGAGATAACTACTGGCGATAATGATTCGAAATGTTTTTGGGTTAGCCCTGATGAATTTTGGGTTTTGTTATCGCGAAACCATAAGATAGAAATAGAAGAAAAGCTATCATCACTTCCTAAGGGTATTTCAATTAGTGATAATTCTGGAGCTTATGGAATAATCGAGTTTCTTGGAGATCAAACTAACAATCTATTAGCTAGATGGATGAGCTATGATATTGAAGGCTCTCTTAAGGATGGAAAGGCTGTTTCAACTACTTTTGGCCAGGCCCCTGTGTTTGTTTATCGTGATAAAAAAAGTTTATTTATGATGGTGAGACACTCCTTTTCACATTATGTAGCGGGGTTACTAAAGGATAGTGCAAAAAGGTTATAAGCAGTTATATTGCTGTAAGATGTGAGCTATGAATAAGGTTGATTTTATAAGCATGGAAAATGGCACTGCTGAGGAGTATGCCTTTCTAGATAAGCTCGAAAATCAATATTTAGAAGACCTCCCCTCTCGACTCATTGAGGCTTTAAAAGCATTAGATTTTAGTCTATCAGGTTATCAAGTTAGTCGACTCGAACACTCTTTGCAAGGAGCAACACGAGCTTTTTTAGCTGAGGAAGATTTAGAAATGGTTATGGCTGTTTTGTTTCATGATATTGGTGACTCTCTTGCACCCCACTCTCACTCTGAAATGGCTGCTGCGATTCTTCGCCCATTCGTCTCAGAGAAAATCTATTGGATTGTTAAGCATCATGGTGTTTTTCAAATGTATTATTATGCGCACCACTCTGGCGGTGATAGAAATGCCAGAGAGGCTTTTATTGATAGTCCTTGGTATGACGATACCGTAAGATTTTGTCATCATTATGACCAAAACTGTTTTGATCCTGACTATAAATCAAAGCCGTTAGAATTTTTTATACCTATGATCAATGAGTTTTTTTCTAGTCCAAGATTAGATGACTCTGAGCAACTTGCAAGACATGGAAATAGATAATATAAGGAAACTGTAATGAGTTATTTTTTCAATAATTTTTCTCCACGTCAGATTCACTTAATCATTTTTTTGATTGTTGGCTCACTGCTTGGTTATGCTGCTTACAGTATGAAAATTCTAGGGCTGGAGCCTTGCACACTATGTCTTACTCAGCAGTTCTTTTATTGCTTAATTGGCATTAGCTCATTCGTAGCCTTCCTTCATAACCCAAAAATTAACTTTAGTAAATTATATTCAATCTTTTTATCACTTTTTGCTTTAGCTGGGATGTGGATTTCTGGTCGCCAGATATGGCTTCAAGGGCTTCCTGAAGATGAGGTTCCTTTATGCGGTCCACCTCTCGAATATATTATTGATGTGTTCCCTTTTGCTGATGTAATTAACGCACTATTTATGGGAGACGGTAATTGCGCTGAGATACCTTGGCAATTCTTGGGTTTGAGCATGGCTGGCTGGTCTTTTGTTTGGTTCCTTGTCATTTTGATTTTAAGTTTAACTGCAATATTCAAATCTAAGCCTGCCTCATAGTAAAAATCTGCAAATTTCCATATTAAATCATAATATGGTAAGATTTAAAGGCAACGGGGTAACTTATTTTTAAGATTTGGCTGATTTTAAAGAAACAGTAACTAGTCTATTTGAATCAGTTGATATTCAAGTCAATGGCTCACGTCTGTGTGACCCTCAAATTCATAATGAACTTTTCTATTCACGCGTTTTAAGTGGCGGTTCACTCGCGCTTGGTGAAAGCTATATGGATGGATGGTGGGATTGCGAAGCATTAGATGAGTTTAGTTGTCGATTACTTCGCGGCAGAATTGATAAACAAGTCAAGGTCACAAATCCTTCTTTCCTAATGCATGTTTTAAAAGCCTATCTATTCAATGCTCAAAACATAAATCGCGCCTATATTGTTGGTGAGGAGCACTATGACACTGGAAATGATTTATTTAAATTGATGCTTGATCAAAGAATGAATTATTCATGTGGCTATTGGAGAAATGCCGCTAACTTAGAACAGTCTCAAGTCAATAAATTAGATTTAGCTTGCAGAAAACTTCATCTGAAGCCTGGTATGCGCGTGCTTGAAATTGGTTGTGGTTGGGGCGCTTTTGCAAAATATGCGACAGAAAATTATGGCGTTAGTGTGCATGGAATCACTGTATCAAAAGAGCAAATGAATTATGCTAAAAAATCTTGTGAAGGGCTCGATGCAACCTTTGAATTAAAAGATTATAGGACGTTAAATACAAAATATGATGCAATCGTTTCAATAGGAATGTTTGAGCATGTGGGGTATAAAAATTATCGAGATTATATGGAAGTTGCTCATAGATGCCTCGGTGACAAAGGGTTATTTTTGCTACATACAATTGGACGTAATACACCATCACGATCTACTGACCCATGGACAAATAAATATATTTTCCCTAATGGAATGGTTCCCTCTCCTGCTCAGATTAGTGGGGCTGCGCAGGGCATATTTGTTATTGAGGACTGGCATAACTTTGGGCAGGATTATGATAAAACCTTAACGGCATGGAATGAAAATTTTCAAGTTAACTATGATCATTTAAAAGAAAAATATGACGATAGATTTAAGCGAATGTGGGAGTATTACCTGTTAATGTGTGCTGGCACCTTTCGCTCTAGGAGAAATCAATTATGGCAACTAGTGATGTCTAAAAACGGCATAAAAGGTGGCTACGATTACAAGAATCATGCCAGATTTAATGGCCAAAAAGACCATCAATCATAGCCACTGCATTACAACCAGCATCATAAGCCAAACCTTGATTTTCAAAGTTAATACCACCAATACCAACAATAGGGATACTGATATCTTTTTTTATATTTGTGATTTTAGAAAGGGGACAATGAATCGCTTTTGGCTTATTGGTTGATTTAAATATTGCTCCTAGAGCGACATAGTCAGCACTATTATTTTCAGCATCGATCGCAAGCTCATTACTATCATGACAGGTTACCCCAATGATATACTTCATGCCTAGAATCTCTCTCGCTAATCTAGCATTAATATCACTCTGACCAATATGAATGCCATCTGCACCTACTTTCTGGCAAAGGTTAATATCATCGTTGATAATAAATAAAGTATTATATTGTTTACATAACTCAAGCAATTTATTGGCTTCATCTAGCTTATTTTTTATGTCCAGATTCTTGCGGCGGTATTGGAGAATATTAACTTTATGTTTTTTAATTGCATTCTCAATAAGGGTGATATCAAAACCTTTATCTGGAGTAATTGCGTACAATCCTTGTATTCTTTGATTTAGCATATTATGGCAATATTTCAAACTAAGAAAATTCAATCATTTATTGTTTTCATTATAGTCTTGGCAGCTATTCTTTGGATATTTCAAGATAATATATTAAATATTTCTGTATTTAAAAAAACCACTGAAGTATCTGAGTTGAGTGAAGAACAGATTAAAGATACTCCTTACCTTGAAAAAATTGACAACTTTATTATCAAGGAATATTCTAGTGACCAAGTTCTGTTGCATACTATTGAGGCTGATGTATACAAAAGCTTTAAGGACTCCCCGGTTCAATTAGAAATTGTAACAGTGACAACTTTTGATGAGAAGCAAAATGAAACCTTAACTCTAACCTCCGATCGTGCAGTCATATTTAAGTCAGGATCGATCCATTTTATTGGAGAGGTAGAAATAAAAACGCTTAGTGGTATTTCTCATGAGATTGATACTGAGCTCTTGGTTGTTAAAGGAGATGAAATTAAGAGTAATAGAGACGTATTTTATCTAGGAGAGAGTGCAAAAATCAAAGCACAAGGTCTGGATATGAATACTAAAAGTGACTTAGTGAATTTAAATGGAGATGTTGAGATCCTTCAAGATAGTGGTGCAACCTTAACTACAAAAAACTTATTGATTAGTCATGGCTCAGGTGAAAAAAGATATGAAAGTAATGAGAAGACTATTTATAAATCGAATGAAAATATTGTGAATGCAGATAGGGGTGTTGATATTAATATGAAAACAGAGCAAACTAAACTGCTTGGGGATGTAACAGTTGTTAATGGTTTTGGGAGCTCACTTACTAGTTATGATCTCATCATTGATCAATCAAATGATGGTGAGATTTTTAAGTCTAATTCGCCTACACGTTTTCAATCAAATACGGTTGACATAAAGGCAAAAAAAATGCATTATGATGCTATTGCAAAAAAACTTAAATTAACGGATGAGGTTAAAGCGACTTATGAATAAATTGGCTCTAATGATTGCTTTATTTTTATCAACCTCTACAATCGCTTTGACTGAGGATGCGCAGCAGCCTATAGAGATTGAAGCTGAGTCAGTAATGGTCGATGAAACGTCTGGTTTCAACGAGTTTATTGGCAATGCAGAAGTCAAGCAAGGCTCTCTAGTGATGACTGCTGAAATTATTCAAGTCCAAACTAATGCTGATGGGGTTGAATCAATGAAGGCAAAAGGAACGCTGGAACAGCCTGCTAAGTATATTCAAAGTCAAGAAAATCAGGCTCGCTTTATCGAGGCAACTGCGACCCTTATAACTTATGACGTGAATGAAGGGATGATTTTTTTAGTTGGTGATGCCTATTTAGTTCAGGGCTTTGATTCATTTAGTGGAGACTCTCTGACATACGATATTAACAACGACAAGGTCCTTGTAAAGGGTTCAGAAGATGGAACCAAGAGAGTAAAGTTTAAAATTGACCTTTAAGAATTAGCTGACCAATGCAGTTGAAATTCTTTCTTTTACTTCTTCAAGTGTGCCAACGCCATTTATTGCTATGAACTTTGTGCCTGTTTCAGGTTTTTCTGAATCATTTTGATAATATTTAACTAAGGGCTCAGTTTGCTTATGGTAAATCTTTAGCCGGCCTCTTACAATATCTTCTTTATCATCGACCCTTTGAATGAGTTCTCCTCCAGTAATATCATCTTTACCAGACTCTTGAGGGGGATTAAATTTAACATGGTATGTTCTGCCAGAGGAAAGGTGAACACGACGTCCCGACATTCTGACAACAATATCATCATCTGGGACCTTGACCTCAACGCAGTAATCAATCCTGATTCCTTCCAATTTGAGTGCATTTGCCTGATTTATAGTTCTAGGAAACCCGTCTAATAAATAACCATTATGACAGTCAGGCAACTGTATTCTGTCTTTAACAAGTGCTATGATTAGATCATCAGGAACAAGATTTCCTGCGTCAATAGTTTTTTTAGCCTCTACCCCAACAGGTGATCCAGAATTTACAGCAGCGCGCAGCATATCCCCAGTTGAAATCTGAGGAATATTAAATTTTTCACAAATATGTGCCGCTTGAGTGCCTTTTCCTGCACCTGGCGGGCCTAATAAAATAACATTCATTTGAGCGCCTTTTATTTAAACTTCAAAGGGTGGTAACTTTTTCCCAACCTTAATTTTTTTCATTACAACGTAGTCTGGCAATCCGTTATTATACGGTGGATAATTCTCACCTTCAATAAGCGGAAGTAAATATTCACGACATGCATTTGTTATAGAAAATCCATCTTCGGAGATATAGCTTTCTGGCATCATTTTCTCTACATTTGCAATATCTTTTAATTCTCCATATCCAATTTCCCACTGATAAGGGTTGTTTGATTTTCTAACTATTGAGGGCATGATTGAATTTTTGCCATCAAGAGCCATTTCAACTGCCGCCTTTCCAAGAGCATACGCTTGCTCAACATCAGAGTTTGAAGCTAGATGCCTAGCTGCACGCTGAAGGTAATCTGCTACAGCCCAATGAAATTTATAGCCTAAAGCTTTTTTGATTATGTTAGCAACAACTGGAGCCGCACCACCCAGCTGCGCATGACCAAAATCATCTCTAGTACCCTGTTCAGCAAGGAATGTGCCATCAGGCCACTTAGTTCCCTCTGAAACAACAATGGTGCAATACCCATACTCTTTAACATTTTGATCAACTTTAGCCAGAAACTTTTCTTCATTGAAGTCAACTTCAGGGAACAGAATAACTACAGGTATCGAAGAGTCAACAAGTCCTCCCGCTGCTGCTATCCATCCGGCATGGCGACCCATCACTTCAAGGACAAAGATTTTAGTAGAAGTGGCAGCCATTGAAGCAACGTCAAAGCTTGCCTCCATGGTAGAGACAGCAATATACTTCGCAACCGATCCAAAACCCGGACAATTGTCAGTTACCGGCAGATCATTATCTACAGTTTTAGGAATATGAATTGCTTGAATTGGAAAGCCCATACTTTCAGATAGTTGAGAGACTTTCAGGCAGGTATCAGCTGAATCACCACCACCGTTATAGAAAAAATAACCAATATCATGTGCCTTAAAAACTTCAATTAAACGCTCGTATTCAGCCCTATTTGCTTCCAGTGATTTCATCTTGTAGCGACAAGACCCAAAGCCACCTGAGGGCGTATGATTTAGAGCAGCGATATCTGCATCTGATTCAGCAGATGTATCAATGAGATTTTCTGTTAGTGCCCCTATGATGCCATTCTCTCCGGCATAGACAGTACCAATTTTATCTGAGTGTTTTCGGGCTGTTTCAATTACACCACTTGCCGAAGCATTAATTACGGCTGTTACTCCGCCAGATTGTGCATAAAAGGCATTTTTCATAATATTCTAATATTGTTAATAGTTAAAAAAAGATTTAGAATTGGATTTAGTATAGAAGTCTTATTCATTAGGAATAGATTTTTATCTTATCCATGTGAGTATATCATTTGATATAAATGTGGTTCTGAAAAATTCTAAACTAGGGTTTAATTCTTTTAATTAGAGATTTTAAAGTGCATAAACAATATGAATGTGTCAATTTGTTTCACCACCTGTAGTAAGTAAATATATTAAAGAGTCTTGTGTCAAAGGTCTTTCATTTTAAAAGCCCAAACTTCTGAAGCTCTTTATCAGTTATATTTCTTGGAGTACTTCAATTCTTGTTTGAAAACACCTTGACCATAGCAGATAAATCATGCCCTCCTATGTTTTGATCAATTGTCTCTTTAAACATCAAACTTAATCCTTGATGGAATCTTGTATCCACCCCAAGTTTATCTGAGATTTTCAATAATTTTAAATGTGCGTCATACCAAGTTGAAACGGATGCCTGTGTATTTTCAGTATCCTGGTTGGCTATAGCATCCAAAATACGCAGCGGCTCTGTTTGCATGCGTGCAAAATTATGAACAGTTTGTTCTCTATACGATTTTAAAGGGACATCGCCCTTTAAACATAAGGCAGCACCATTTATTAGGCCAGCTGAAAAACCCAATACACTAGACATAATTGCATTACCTAAGACTACAGGAGCGGAAAGACTCTCACCAAGGTAACTAATCTTTGGAGACATTAGTCTTAAAATTGAGTCACATGACTCAATCACATCTGATTTGCCAGCAAGAATAATTGACGCAAGCTCTGTGCCAATTTGTTCTGGAAAACATAAAATAGAACCCTCTATTAGCTCCACATCAAGATCTTTCATAATTAAAGAGTTTGCTTCAACTTCAGCCATACTTCCAGTTGACAATTGGATTAGAATGGAGCTTTTTAAGCTGGAGCGTACATTTTCATAGTCAATAATCTCTTTCCATGCGTCATAATCTGACAAGCACACAATGACTATATCGCATGATTCAATTGCCTTGTGCGGTTGAGTATAAGTTATAGCTCCTTTTTGAGCTAATGTTTCAATCTTTTCTGGGGTTCTATTCCAAACATGAATCTCTATTTCATTTTCAAGAAGGGTTTGAGCTAATGCAGTTCCCATAGCGCCTATACCAACTAATGCAACTCGATTGTTTTTTTTGATCATAGATTACCTATTTAATGAAGTACTTAAGTTAAGTGCTATATTTTAATTACTAAAATTACAGTTCAAATAGAAGTTCAAATTTTATTTGGTATGTGAGGGGTATATAAATATTTATGCTATTGAGTTAGGCTGCCTCTCAATGCTTAAGAGTATGTATAAGGTCTTATTTTGGAGTGACCTCCATGAAATTTACTATATTGATAAATCCAGGAACATGCTTTTTAGGAATTTTAGTGCTGGGCCTACTGATTGCAATTACATTTTTAATATTATATTTTGAAGCAGATTCAAGGACATCTAAAGAGTCGTCAAAAAATACTGACCTCTCTTTGTTAAAGTTAATTTGATTACTTAATTCTTCCCAAAATTTTTGCTCTTGTTTTGGAACTCCATAGTCATGCGAAGAGATGATTTCATCAAAATAATCATGAAGTCCAGATTTTTGCATCTTAAGCTTTATTCCTTTTCTATGAGCATTGGTAACAAGGTATATGCGCTTATTATGCTTTTTTACAGTTTGAAGGAAATTCAAAGCGTGATCATGAACTTGAATTAAATGAGAAATATCACCCTTTAGTTTCATAATATCTAAGTTAAGTGTCTCTTCCCAGTAATCGAGACAATACCAAGTCAGCTTTCCTTCTTGTGAATTAATCATAGATATGATTACTTCTTTAGCTTCATCTATTTTGATGTTATGTTTTTTTGAGTAAATTTCTGGAATATATTCAAGCCAAAATTCAAGATCAAAATTTAAGTCTAAAAGCGTTCCATCAAGATCAAGCAAGACAGTATCAATCAGATTCCAGTCTATGTTTAGATTACTTTCTGCGCCATGTTGTTCCATTTACACTATCCTCAAGAATAATCCCAAGTTCTAGAAGCTCATCACGAATTTGATCTGACAACGCAAAGTCTTTTGATGCTCTTGCGGATTCTCTTTGTAAAATTTTGTTTGAAATTTCATCTTCTGATAATTCAGAGCCCTGTTTTAAGTAATCTTCAGCATTGTATTCAAGAATACCTAGAGAGTTACCAAGCTTAATTAGTTGTTTGGCTAAACCACATGCTTTTTCATGGTTTATGGCTTTCTCAATATTGATTTGTTTTGCAATTTCGAAAAGTATACTCAGTGCAATAGGGGTATTGAAATCATCATTTAGTGCAGCGTTGAAGCGTGCTTCATAATCTGCTTCAGGGCCAATGTCATCTGCAGTTGTAGATAGACCTTTTGTAGCGTTGTATAGTCTTTTTAGTCCAGACTTGGCGCTTTCAATATTGGTGTCACTAAAATTTAAAGGCGAGCGATAATGACTACTTATAAGAAAATACCGGAGCGTTTCACCATCATACTTTTCTAAAACATCACGAATAGTAAAAAAATTATTTAGAGATTTGCTCATCTTTTCGTCGTCAATATTGACAAATCCAACGTGCATCCAGGTATTAACAAATTTACAGTTATTTGAGCCCTCAGATTGAGCAATTTCATTTTCATGATGAGGGAACGTTAAGTCCATTCCACCGCCATGAATATCAAAATGGTTTGAAATAAAGTGATTTGACATCGCTGAGCATTCAATATGCCACCCAGGTCTTCCATCTCCCCAAGGTGAAGGCCAACTGGGCTCATCAGACTTTGCTTTTTTCCAGAGAACAAAGTCAAGTGGGTCATCTTTATCACTCTCAACGTCTACCCTTGCACCCGCTACAAGATCATCTAAATTTTTACCAGAGAGCTTGCCATAATCCTTAAATTTTCTGACCGAATAAAATACGTCACCATTTTTACCTTGATAAGCTAATCCCTGTTTTGAAAGAGATTCAATCATTTCTATCATCTTATCGATAGATTCAGTAGCACGTGGTTCTATGTCCGGACTCAAAACACCTAGCGCCTTTTCGTCCTCATGCATTGCATCAATGAATCTATTTGTTAGTGAGTAGATATCTTCATTATTTTCGGCAGCCCTCGCAATAATTTTGTCATCAATATCTGTAATATTTCTTACATACTTAACGCTTAAAAAATTCCGCCTTAGGTGCCGAGTAATCACGTCAAACATAACTAATACTCTGGCATGACCCATATGACAAAAGTCATAAACTGTCATTCCACAAACATAAATCCCAATATTATTTGTGTCAATAGGCTGGAACTCTTCTTTTTGGTTGGTGAGTGTGTTATAAATTTTGAGCATTGCGATATTTTATACTGGATTTCCTGGGTTAATATTAATACCCGTTATATTAGTTCTCATATGGCCAACAGTTTTAATTTTGATTATCAATTAATCACTTACAAAATGTATAATTATTTTTCTCAATAGTAATTTAAAGAAAGTATGCAAAATACTTTGTACAAGGTCAGCCTATTATGAAAAAACTTCAATGCAAAATGTGTGGATGGGTTTATGATGAAGCGAAAGGAATTCCAGATGAAGGGATCATTCCTGGCACAGCTTGGGCTGATATACCTGAAGACTGGACTTGTCCAGTTTGTGGTTCTGGAAAGGAAGACTTTGAAATGGTAGAAATTTAGGTATTGAGGGTTCGAAACCTAAGATGAGGTTTCTGTTTGCGAAAATGAAATAAGGAATAAATAATGTCAAAAGTACTAATTTTGCCTGGTGACGGCATTGGAACTGAAATTGTTGCTCAAGCTGTCAAGGTCATAGATTCATTAAACTCGAATCATTCAATGGGAATGACTCTTGAAGATGGGCTTATAGGAGGTATTGCCTATGATGAGACTGGAACACCTCTTCCTGATGAGACTATAAAAGTTGCAAAAGAGTGTGACTCCATACTTTTAGGTGCTGTTGGAGGACCAAAGTGGGAGCCTTTAGAGAGGGCTTTGAGGCCAGAGCGAGGGTTGTTAGGCATACGTTCAGAGCTCGAATTATTTTCAAATTTGAGACCTGCTATTTTATATCCTCAGTTAGCAAATGCTTCAAGCCTTAAGACTGAAATTGTATCTGGCTTAGACTTAATGATTGTCCGTGAACTTGTAGGAGGGATTTATTTTGGTGAGCCAAGGGGTGTCGAAATAAAAGATGGTGAACGTTTTGGAATAAACTCTGCAACATATTATGAATCTGAAATTGCACGAATTGGACATTCTGCTTTTCAAATTGCTCAAAAAAGAGGAAAGCGTGTATGTTCAGTCGATAAGGCGAATGTTCTGGAAGTATGCGAACTATGGAGAGAGGTAATGGAGGAAGTTTCTAAGGACTATCCTGATGTTTCGCTTTCTCATATGTATGTTGATAACGCTGCTATGCAACTCGTTAGAGATCCAAAACAATTTGATGTAATGGTAACGAGTAATCTTTTTGGCGATGTATTGTCGGATTGTGCAGCAATGCTAACAGGTTCAATTGGAATGCTTCCATCCGCTTCATTAGATCAAAATAACTTTGGAATGTATGAGCCTATCCATGGCTCAGCACCTGATATTTCTGGGAAGGATATAGCAAACCCTCTTGCCACGATATTGTCTGTTTCGATGATGCTTAGGTATTCACTTAATCAAGGAGAATTGGCTGACAAAATTAACTCAGCGGTAAGCAAAGTGTTAGATAAAGGCTACAGAACAAAGGATATTGCTTCTGATGGGGACAAAGTGGTTGGGACAGAGCAGATGGGTGATCTAGTCATTGAAGAGCTTGAGACTTAGTAAAGAACTTCCTCACTGTCAATAGAGCGCCATAAAAACCAGCAGGCTACGCTTCTATATGGCCTCCATGTTTCTGAAATTGCAATTATTTTTTCTAAGCTGAGGGGTTTTCCTTCGCCATATATCTGATTCATTGCTCTTATTATTCCAATATCCTTAATTGGAAATATATCTTTTTCCAATAGGTAAAACATTCCAAACATTTCTGCAGTCCAAGGGCCAACTCCCTTAATAGTAATTAATTCATCATAAATACTTTTGAATGAACGCTTTTCCCAATACAAGTGGTCTTTAATTGAGAAGTTTATAAAATGATTGCAAATATTGATTATGTATTGAACTTTTTGTTTTGATAATCCGCAAGACTTAAGTTCTTCGAAGCTCATCAAAATTACGTTTTCTGGTTTTATTTTGCCAATTTTTTTTTCTAACTTTCCCCATACACTTGCAGCAGCTTGAACTGAGATTTGTTGCCCAACTATTGATCGAAGAAGTGTTTCTAAAGCCTCACCACGAGAAGAAATACTGTATTGCTGGTGTTCGAGAATTAACTTTGCTAGCTTGGGGTCAGCGTGCGTTAAGAATTCTTTAGATTGCTGCCAATAAGCTGGAAGAGACATTTATAAATATAAAAAGTGTTTTGATAAGAGGATAAAGTTAGTTGTTTATCTTAACTGAGAATCTAGTATAGATGACATTGTCGTATAATTTATACTAATTTTTAACAACATAAAAAACAGGGAATAGTATGAGTAAAAAAAGAAATGTGACTTTTGTTGGTCTGGGAACGATGGGCTATCCTATGGCTGGACATTTATCAGGGTCAGAGTTATTTAATGTAAGTGTTTTTAATCGAACCTTAGAAAAATCTTCCCAATGGGGAGAAGAATATGAAGGAAGGGTTGCATTAACTATTGAAGACGCCGTAAAAGATGCTGATGTAGTTATTACATGCACTGGAAGAGATGAAGATATGATGGAAATTGTTTTTTCAGATGTTGGAATGATGCCATACCTTAAAAAGGGCTCCATTTTTATTGATCATACTACAACTTCCTTTAAGCTAGCAAAACACCTAAATGAATCACTAAAATCTAAGAATATAGCATTTATTGATGCCCCAGTTAGTGGAGGAGAGGCTGGAGCTATTAATGGAGTTTTAAGCGTTATGGCGGGCGGTGATGCTCACATATTGGATGCATGTGACTCAATCATTAAAACATATTCTAAAAGTATCACACTGATGGGAGATTCTGGGTC
>ENA-OWPI01000541-OWPI01000541.1-marine-metagenome-genome-assembly--contig:-NODE-541-length-51676-cov-8.305432_pt1 | contig 51676 bp, 58 predicted proteins | sample MGYA00238138_ERZ651775 | MGnify/ENA primary metagenome ERZ651775 (study PRJEB26906, sample SAMN06265043) | marine metagenome | isolation source: Helgoland LTER site | place: Germany:Helgoland, sampling...
ATCCCATCTCGAACTCAGAAGTGAAACCGCTTAGCGCCGATGGTAGTGTGGGGTTTCCCCATGTGAGAGTAGGTCATCGTCAGGCTTCTAATTAAAAAACCCATCCAGCTTAGCTGGATGGGTTTTTTAATGGGCGATGCTGAAGGTGCTCAAGGAGCGGTGGCTTACGTTCTTGCCCTGATAAGAGTGGTAGACTGCTTTTTTCTAGAAAGCACGCCTAGACTATACTCAATGGATAACCAGTGTCAGTACAGGGAGGTACGCATGCCATTATCAATTTCATCAAAATCTCATTTTATGCCACCCCTGGTTTTCTTAGGGGGAAAATTCGCATGAATATACAAAAAGCACAACAGGGTTTTGGGCTTGTTAAAGTGCTGATTTCAATTCCCCTTGTTCTGATTGGATTGGTTATATTGGCTTTTGCCTATACAGAGTTGAATAAGGCTTATTGGGATTATCGGGTAAAAGAGTTGTGTGAGAAGGAAGGAGGGGTAACGGTTTTTGAAACAGTGGAGCTGACAAAAGAGGGGTATGAAATGTATGGCGGCATTAATGGTGTGATTTCAGTACCGGGTGAAGGCTCATCAGTTGCAAACCGATTTCGTTATTTAGCCAGAAGGTCGGATGATGTGATTCGCTCCTCTAATCCGCGCGTTAGAAGATTTGAGTCTATTGTATTTTAAAGTGGTGACAAAAAAGAATTTGGGAAGGTCGTTACGTACTATCGTAGCGGTGGAGATTTCCCAACTATTCTTTCATCTGGAACAACTTTTAGTTGCTCCGATCTTTTAGGTTTTAGTTTCGATATTGAGCGACAAATATTTTCAGTTAAGGAAATGTGAGAATGGGCACAGTAGGAGCGTCTGATTATAACTAAAGGGGACAGTGACATTTAAGGTACGTTATCTTTTCTGTCACCGGTCCCCTTTATACTAGGATTGCTGGCTCTATTATGAATAGATGCCATGGTAGGTATCACGAAGCGCTTTTTTCTGAACTTTTCCCATGGTGTTTCTAGGTAGTTCGTCCACAAAGAAAATCTTCTGGGGTTGTTTAAACCGAGCAATCTTATCTTGCAGGAATGCCATTACTTGTTCTTCGGTGGTGCCCGATTTTATTTCTTTTACAATTATTGCGGTGACACCTTCGCCGAAATCAGGGTGTTGAATACCGATGACAGCAGACTCCTTAACCCCTTCCATTTCATCAATGGCATTCTCTACTTCTTTGGGGTAAACGTTGAAGCCACCAGAAATCACAAGGTCTTTTGCGCGTCCAACGATACTGATACGACCTTCAGCATCCATGGTCGCCATATCGCCAGTGATAAAAAAACCGTCTTCGCGGAATTCTTCAGCGGTTTTCTCGGGCATGCACCAATAGCCCTCAAATACGTTGGGCCCTTTAATTTCGAGTATTCCCACTTTACCCCGTGACACTTCACTTCCCGTATCATCGGCAACCCGAGCCGATACACCCGGAAGCGAATAACCCACGGTGCTGGGGATACGATCGCCGTCGTAGGGGTTGGATGTAATCATCCCCGCTTCGGTCATGCCGTAGCGTTCAAGTATTCTGTGGCCGCTGACGGTCTCAAATTCTTTAAACGTTTCTGCGAGCAGAGGCGCTGACCCTGCGATAAACAGCCGCATGTTCTTACACATCTCTATTGTAAATTCAGGATCTTCCAGCAGGCGAACGTAAAAAGTGGGGACGCCCATCATCACTGTGGAACGGGGAAGATTTTTCTTGATGGCTGGAAGTGAAAACTTTTTCAGAAAGATCACTTTAGACGCATTTAGTAGCGCGCAATGCAGGGCAACAAACAGGCCGTGGACGTGAAATATGGGGAGTGCATGGAGTAATACGTCGCCATCTTCCCAATGCCAATAGCTGTGAAGCACATTAGCATTGGAGGACAGGTTGTCATGGGACAGCATGGCCCCTTTGGGGCGTCCAGTGGTGCCAGATGTATAGAGAATACAGGCAACGTCTCTACCTTCGCAGCGCTCAGTATCGTTGCTGCAGGGCGCGTTATCTTTTGCCTCGATCAAACTGCCAGAGCCTTGATCATCAAGGGTCATAACATGAGGAACATTCAACGTTTTGGCAGATGCTGTTATCGCGTCGAGGTCTTGCGGGCGGCACACAATTAAGTGGGGATTGGCATTGTCTATAAAGTAGTCCACTTCCTTGGCGGTATAACCGGTGTTTAGCGGGATAAATATTGCCCCTGCACGAAGACAGGCAAGGTAGAGTAATACCGCTTCAGCAGATTTATCTACTTGCACAATGATGCGGTCGCCCTTTTTTACACCGAGTTTTTTAAGGAGGCCGGTTAGCTGTCCAGTTTCATTTTCAATTTGGTTGTAAAGTAGATTTCCCCGCTCGTGCTCAAGAAAGACTGCTTCCGTATCAGAAGGAAGCTTGGATCGGAATAACGCATAAATATTGCTGTTGTTCATGGTGTGTCTCCTGCTTGGAAGAACCTGGCTAGTGTTATTGAGCTGGCGAATAAACAGAGTATTCCAATCTATTTAATCGTCGACCAGTAAAACCAAGCGGTATGGTGTGAAATACTTAACTATTGTTTTGCGCTGATGATAGGCAATTTCAAGAGTTTATCCACAGTCTTTATCCCTTTGATTCAGAAAAGGCTAGATTGTTTTGTGCTCAGTAAGGCGTACGTCGTTGCTCACAACTATCCCATATCAGGCATAATGACTGCTTACTCATTTTGATTATTATTGGTTTCGAATGGAAATCTATGCGCTCTATCTATGTCTGGGTCTTGTGGCCGGATTAATCAGTGGCCTGTTTGGATTGAGCGGTGGCGTTGTTATTGTTCCTATTCTGATTTTCACTTTTACTGCCCAGGGCTTTTCTCCAGATGTGCTCACTCACTTGGCGATAGGTACATCGCTGGCCACCATCGTGGTTACATCAAGCAGTTCTATTTTGGCCCATCAAAAACGTGGCGCTGTATTGTGGCCGGTGGTCATTTGGCTGACCCCGGGAATCATTGTCGGAGCTGCTTTCGGCGCTATTTTTGCAGTTAGCATTGGTGGCCCGAGCTTGCAGTTGGGCTTTGGTGTTTTCCTGTGTTTGGTTGCCATGACGATGGTATTTCCTCTGCAGCCCGATGGTGTTCGCACCCTGCCAGGGGTTGTTGGCAAGAGCGTAATGGGGGCGGTCATTGGCTTTGTGTCCAGTATTTTTGGAATTGGCGGAGGCTCATTATCTGTGCCTGGCCTATCCTGGTTTAAAGTGTCGATGAAAAATGCAGTCGCTACTTCTGCGGCATGTGGTTTGCCTATAGCAGTAAGCGGCGTAGTGACCTACTTGATCCAAGGTTGGGGGGAGGTAGATTTGCCTGCAGGTGCCAGAGGGTTTGTGTACTTGCCGGCCTTTATCGGTATTGTGTGTACCAGTACATTTTCCGCTAAGTGGGGTGCTAAGCTTGCGCATCAACTGCCAGCATTTATTTTGCGAAAAGGGTTTTCCCTGTTGTTGCTCATTATTGGGGCTCGTTTTATTTGGCGAAATGCAGGGTTAATACTTCTGGGCTGATATGAAAACGTTATTGCACACCCTTGCTGACGGCGAATACCACTCTGGTGAAGAGCTGGGTCGGCTTCTTGGCATTTCTCGTACGGCAATTTGGAAGCAGATGCAAAAGATCGAGGCTCTTGGGTTGTCGGTTGAGTCGCAAAAAGGCTGTGGTTACCGAATTATCGGCGGTCTTGATTTACTGGTAGAGAGGAAGCTCTCCGATCATCTGTCTGTCGCGTCCAAAGCACTGGTGAAAAAACTTCAGCTTGAGTCTACCGTTACATCGACAAATGAACTTGCAAGACAGCAGGCTGAAGCGGGCGATGCTTCCGGAATAGTCATCCTCGCTGAACAGCAAACAGCTGGCCGTGGCCGCCGTGGTCGCGAATGGATTAGTCCTTATGGAAGCAATCTTTATTTATCCCTTGTGTGGGGTTTTGATGGCGGCGTTCAAGCTATAGAGGGCTTGAGTTTGGCGGTCGGTGTCGCTGTACGGCGTGCGGCTGTCCGCTTTGGCATAGAGAGCCTTACGCTTAAATGGCCAAATGACCTTCTCTGGGAAAAGAGGAAGGTTGGCGGTATTTTGTTGGAAATAATTGGCGATCCAGCTGGCTTTTGCCAGGTAGTGATTGGTGTGGGTATCAATGTGGGAATGCCTAAGGTGCATGCAAAAGGCATTGATCAAAAGTGGTCCGACCTGAGTCAGCTTACAGAGGAGCGGGTTGGCCGAAATGAACTTGCCGGTGTGCTTGTGGATCAACTTTTACTGCTGCTCGGTAATTATCATGAGGTTGGTTTTGCGGCTTACCGGGAAGAATGGATTCGTTACGATGCCTATGCCAATCAGCCAGTGAAGTTACTGTTGATGAGCAAGGAGAAAGAGGGGGTTGCCCGGGGCGTGAATGAGACCGGCGCATTGAGGCTTGAAGTAGATGGTGAGATTCAGGCATTTAGTGGTGGTGAAATAAGCCTTCGGGGTGCTGAATGATTATCGAGATTGACATTGGTAATACGCGTATCAAGTGGCGTTGTCTGCAGCATGGAGTGGTTCAAGCCCGAGGTGTAGTGGAGTCGGGTGAGCGGGATGGCTGGGCGAGCACCATTAGAGATAATTATCTTCCAGAGATGATTCGTCTGGCATGTGTTGGTGATAGAGCGTTGGTAGATTGGGTGGATAATCTGGCCCAGAAATGGGGTTGTGTTGTCCAGGAAGCGCTTACCACCAGAGAGGTCGCAGGTATACGCTGTGGATATGATGAGCCGGAAGTTATGGGTGTGGATAGATGGCTGGCAGTAGTGGCGGCCTATCATCAATTTCATCAGCCTTGTGTGGTTGTAGATGTAGGTAGTGCCATAACCGTCGATATAGTAGACAGTTCTGGGCAGCACCTTGGTGGTTATATCGTGCCTGGATTCAGAATGATGCGTCAGTCTCTATATATGGGCACAAATAAGGTGAAGGTGAAGCTGGATGGCCACGATGGCGTTGGGCCTGGAAAAGCTACGGCTCAAGCGGTGTCCCGAGGCGGTTTATTGATGGTTAAAGCAATGATTGAACATGCCGCTAAGGATTTGTCTGTTGCGGGCTTCTCTGTCCCGGTTGTTATCACAGGAGGAGATGCGACCCATTTGGTCGATGTGCTGGCGGGTGAGGTGCACCATGTCCCAGAACTGGTCTTGGATGGCTTGGCTATTGTTGTTCCATAGGAAAAGAGAATGCGTTGGGTTTTTTTCATTCTAATTTTGGCAAATATCGTAGCGGCATATTGGTTTGATGTTGGAGAAAATCACCGGGCTGCATTACGTGAAAAGCAACACAAGTTTGTTGAAGAAAAACCCTATCCGGTGAAAACATTGGTATTGCTTGGCGAGCGAGGCGCAACGGAGAGGGTGGCTTCAGTCCAAGAAAAGTCGGTAATGCCGCCTGGATCAGGCCCTCATGAAATAGAGACTGAATTAGTTGAGCCAGGGCTCACCGTATCCACTTCCGAGGAAATCATACCCGTAGAGGATGATCCAGACTGTACATTGATAGGCCCTTTTGTGGATCAGCCGTTGGCACTGGAGATTCAAGGTAGGGTTGCTGCCCTTAATCTCGACGTAGACCTCCTTCAGAATGAACGTGTAGTTCATCAGGATTATTGGGTGATTATCCCTCCGAAAACGACGAAAGGTGAAGCAGAGGTGATTCTGCTGGAGTTGCAACAGAAAAAAATAGACAGTTTTATTATTGAGGATGGTGAGTATCAAAATGGTATTACGCTTGGCGTCTTTAGTAATCAGAGTAATGCTGAAGAGTATCATCGGGAGATAATCACACAGGGGTATCAAGCCAACGTTAAGCCGCTTTTGCGTCAGATCAAGGAGTACTGGTTAGAAATGTTAAAGCAGGATGCTGAGGGGCTATCGGGCGAATTTTGGAGTGACGTGGGGCTTCGGGCTGGAGGCGCTGTGATCAAGGTGAAGCATGGCTTTTGTGGTGAACTTTCCCTTGATCCACAACAGCTGAATGAGGGCACATGAAACGGGTTTTGTTTCATGGTTTCACGGTATGAGAATAAAACTTCCAAAAATACCACCTGTGGCTTCGACAGTAGTTGATTATGACGCCAACATTCTCTAGAATCGCGCTCCCGATTAAGTACGGGTTTTGGGCTGGCGTAGCTCAGTTGGTAGAGCAGCTGACTTGTAATCAGCCGGTCGGGGGTTCGACTCCTCTCGCCAGCTCCACATTTTTTATGTAACTGGGGTTTTGGAAAATTTATTAGGTATATATTGGGTGAGGACGATGTTTTATCTTTTACGCAGGGGTTCCCGAGCGGTCAAAGGGATCAGACTGTAACTCTGACGCGAAAGCTTCGGTGGTTCGAATCCACCCCCCTGCACCAAATTTTATACTTGGTACTATTGTTATTTAACAATAACTTAAGTACCTTATGAACATAGATATTTTATTATCATTGAATTTAACATCAGTGATCACACGGATAGGTTGCATTTGCAACAAAAAATAGATTTGGCTTCATCAGAAAATGAATTCTATGGAGTGGTGGTTATAGGCGGGTATGGTTCAATGGTAGAACCTCAGCCTTCCAAGCTGATGGTGCGGGTTCGATTCCCGCTACCCGCTCCAGATCCTACCGACAGCGATAGTTAATGCTCATATAGCTCAGTCGGTAGAGCACTTCCTTGGTAAGGAAGAGGTCACCGGTTCAAATCCGGTTATGAGCTCCAGTATTTAGTAAGATACGGTATGTCGTATATAATTTTAACTAAGAAGTTTGCAAGTATTGATTGAGGAGTTTTTGTCATGTCAAAAGAAAAGTTCGAGCGTAATAAGACCCATGTTAATGTGGGTACAATTGGTCACGTAGACCATGGTAAAACAACATTAACAGCAGCGCTCACTCGAGTATGTGCTGAAGTGTGGGGCGGAGAAAAAGTTGCATTTGATGGTATTGATAATGCGCCTGAAGAGCGTGAACGTGGAATTACCATTGCCACATCACATGTAGAGTATGACACCGATAAACGTCATTATGCACATGTTGATTGTCCAGGGCATGCTGATTATGTGAAAAATATGATTACAGGCGCCGCTCAGATGGATGGTGCAATTCTAGTTTGTGGCTCTACAGATGGCCCTATGCCGCAAACACGTGAACATATTCTACTTGCCCGTCAGGTTGGCGTTCCTTATGTTGTAGTTTTTCTGAATAAAGCAGACCTCCTTGCTGCTGATTGTGGTGGCGTAGGTTCTGATGAATATAACGAAATGATTGAGCTGGTGGAAATGGAGCTTCGTGAACTTCTTGATGCTTATGAATTTCCTGGAGACGATACACCAATTATTTGTGGTTCTGCACTAATGGCTCTTGAAGGAAAAGATGATAATGAGTTAGGAACTACAGCTGTCAAAAAGTTAGTTGAAACACTAGATACATATATTCCAGATCCTGTTCGAGATATAGATAAACCGTTCCTTTTACCAATTGAAGATGTCTTCTCTATTGCTGGTCGTGGAACTGTTGTTACTGGTAGAGTTGAGCGAGGTATTGTTAAGGTTGGTGAGGAAATTGAAATTATTGGTATCAAAGACACTACCAAGACGACCTGTACAGGTGTTGAAATGTTCAGAAAGTTGCTTGATGAAGGCCGTGCTGGTGAAAATGTTGGGGTCTTACTTCGTGGAACTAAACGAGAAGAAATTGAGCGTGGCCAGATTTTAGCAAAACCTGGATCTGTCAAGCCGCACACAAAATTCGAAGCAGAAGTTTATGTTTTGTCAAAAGATGAGGGCGGTAGACACACTCCTTTCTTCAAGGGTTATCGACCACAGTTCTATTTTAGAACTACAGATGTAACTGGAGCTTGTGAACTACCTGATGGAGTTGAAATGGTGATGCCTGGTGATAATATAAAAATGGTTGTCACATTGATACATCCAATTGCTATGGAAGAAGGATTACGTTTTGCTATCCGAGAAGGTGGCCGTACAGTAGGTGCCGGCGTTGTAGCTAAAATTATTGAATAACAAAAAGAACTGCTATGCTAAGTCGAAGTTTTTTGGGCTTCGACCATCTTGTTACTTTATATCTGGGTTTTTATGATAGGCCAGTAGTTCAATTGGTAGAGCGTCGGTCTCCAAAACCGAATGTTGGGGGTTCGAGTCCCTCCTGGCCTGCCAATAAATTTTTTTAATCTGGCTTTATTTAAGATGATAAAAAGTAAATATAATTTAGGGCGCAATTTCATATGAGTGCGACTGCAGAAGAAAAACAGTACAAGTTAGATAGCCTTAAATGGCTGGTTATTATAGCTCTTACCACTTCGGCTATTTATGGTAACTACTATTTTGCAGCTGAATCGTTTCTTTACAGAGCGATAGCTTGGCTACTAGTTGCTGTTATTGTCGTCTTTATTGGTTCGAAGACACAGAAGGGTTCTAGTTTGCTGACATTGATGCATGGAGCATATAACGAAGCACTCAGAGTAGTTTGGCCAACACGTCAAGAAAGAAATCAAACCACACTAATGGTTGTAGTTGTTGTATTAATTATGTCCATGATTTTATGGGGTTTGGACACTTTTTTCGGTTGGATTGCCTCAATAGTGATAGGTTAAGGGGATTACATGCGCTGGTACGTTGTACATGCCTACTCGGGTTATGAAAAAAAAGTTGCCTTGGCGCTAAAAGATAGAGTGGTACTCCATAATATGGAGAAAATATTTGGTGATATCTTAGTACCAACTGAAGAAGTGGTAGAGCTGAAAGGGGGAGTTAAACGTAAAAGTGAGCGTAAATTTTTCCCCGGTTATGTTCTTGTTCAAATGGAACTAAATGACGATTCCTGGCATTTAGTGAAGGAGACTCCAAGAGTTTTAGGTTTCATTGGAGGCAAGGCAGATATGCCTGCACCTATTACAGATAAAGAAGCTGATGCAATTTTGCAAAGGGTTCAGGATTCTGAAGATAAACCAAGACCTAAAACTGTCTTTGAGGCAGGCGAAATAGTACGAGTTATTGATGGACCCTTTAATGACTTCAATGGTGTTGTTGAAGAAGTAAATTATGAAAAAAGCAGAGTCCGAGTATCTGTATCGATATTTGGTCGAAATACCCCTGTTGAACTTGAGTTTGTTCAAGTGGAGAAAATTTAATAGTTTTTTATTGCTCTGGATAAAAAAAGAGTAGGGAAGCCTGAGATGAGTTTTATATAAACTTTGAGGCGTTAGACCCAAAATGGAGATGTAAAATGGCAAAAAAAGTAGATTCTTACGTAAAGTTGCAAGTGCCTGCAGGTAAGGCTAATCCCAGTCCTCCGGTTGGTCCCGCATTAGGGCAAAAAGGAGTTAATATCATGGAGTTTTGCAAAGCATTTAATGCACAAACACAGGAACTAGAGCCAGGCTCACCGGTACCAGTTGTCATAAGTGTATATGCCGATAAAAGTTTTACTTTTATTACAAAAACTTCGCCTGCATCATATCTATTAAAAAAAGCTGCTGGTATTCAGAGTGGTAGTGCTACTCCTAATACGAAAAAAGTCGGTAAAGTTACCAGAGCACAATGTGAAGAAATTGTAAAAACAAAAGAAACCGATTTAACTGCCTCCGATATGGAGGCTGCAGTAAGAACTATCGCTGGTTCTGCTCGGTCTATGGGTCTTGATGTGGAGGGTATGTAGATGACTAAGCTTTCAAAGCGCATTCGCGCAATTCGTGATAAAGTCGAAATTGGAAAACATTATTCAATACATGATGCAGTCGCATTACTAAAAGAGGTTTCTTCTGTTAAATTTTCTGAAGTTGTAGACGTTGCAGTAAATTTGGGCATAGACCCTAAGAAATCTGATCAAGCAGTCAGAGGAGCAACTACCCTTCCCCATGGTACAGGTAAAAATGTAAGAGTTGCAGTTTTTGCTCAGGGTGATGCTGCAGAGGCTGCAAGAGAATCAGGAGCAGATTTGGTGGGTATGGAAGATTTAGCTGAAGATATTAAAGCAGGAAATATGAATTTTGATGTAGTTATCGCTGAACCGGCAGCAATGAGGGTAGTCGGTCTGTTAGGTCAAGTTTTGGGCCCCCGAGGTTTAATGCCTAACCCTAAAACCGGAACTGTGACACCAGATGTGACAACAGCTGTCAAAAATGCCAAGGCCGGTCAGGTTCGCTATCGCATAGATAAAAATGGAATTATTCACGGTGCAATTGGTAGTCTAAATTTTGATGCATCCGCTTTGAAGGAGAATCTCGAAGCATTAATCTTAGATCTCAAAAAGGCTAAGCCAGCATCAGCAAAAGGTGTATTTCTTAGCAAGATTACACTTTCAACAACAATGGGACCTGGGTTAATAATTGATCAGGCATCGCTAGAGGTATAAAAAGAATAAGATTTCTATACGAGATCAATAAACTTTGGGGTCTAGGTAGTTCGCTTAGATCGTTAAAGACCGTAGGTGCCTTGATTTAAGGTTTAATGGACTCTTCGATTTTTAGTGGAGAATCGCCTACGCAGACGGTGTAACCCGATTCAGTGTTTAAGTAACTGGATTTGATCGCCGAAATTGCATCAAGATTAAATTTGATGCTTAACCGATTAATAACCCAGTTTGGGTAGTTAATTAAATCCAGGAGAAAGTCTCGTGGCATTAAATCTCGAAAGTAAAAAAGTGATAGTAGACCAAGTTGGCACTACTGCTTCAAACGCTTTGTCATTGGTAATTGCCGATGCACGCGGAGTTAATGTGACTCATATGACAATTCTTCGTGAAAAAGCACGTGAACAAAATATCGAGATTCGTGTAGTGCGCAATACACTTGCAAAGCTAGCGTTCAAAGGTACGGATTTTGAGTGCGTAAATGAAGTATTGGCTGGTCCATCATTATTTGGTTTTTCTATGGAAGATCCAGGCGCTGCTGCTCGTTTATTTAAAGAGTTTGCGAAAGATAATGATAAGTTTGAAGTAAAAGCCCTATCTATCAGTGGCCAACTGTTAGATAACGGGCAAATTGATGTTTTAGCTAAACTACCAACCTTAGAACAGGCTCTTGGTCAATTAGCTTGTGTAACATTGGCACCAATCACTAAGCTAGTTCGTACTTTTAACGAGGTGCCAACTAAAGTTACTCGTGTTGTAGGGGCTGTTCGTGATAAAAAGCAGGAAGCTGCATAATTCACCGAATAGTTTATGTAAATTTATTTAATTAGGAGATAGATTATGGCTCTTTCTAAAGATGATATCTTAGAAGCAATAGCTTCAATGAGCGTGATGGAAGTTGTTGAGCTTGTAACAGCAATGGAAGAAAAATTTGGCGTGTCTGCACAAGCTGCAGTTGCAGTAGCTGCTCCTGCAGCTGGCGGAGATGCTGGTGATGCACCTGCAGCAAAAGACGCCTTTGACGTAATGTTAACATCAGTTGGTGAAAAGAAAGTTAATGTTATTAAAGCTGTCCGTGCTATAACAGGTTTAGGTTTAAAGGAAGCTAAAGATCTTGTAGATAGCGCCCCCTCAGTAATTAAAGAAGGGGCTCCAACATCTGAAGCGGAAGAGGCTAAAAAACAGCTGGAAGAAGCCGGTGCTACTAGTGAGCTTAAATAAGTTCATAGTGCCCATGTCTGATAATTAATCAGACTTAGGCTGAGCAGACATCCTCAGCCTTCCAGCACTTTCTGCCCTTTAGACAGTTAGTGTCAACGAATATCCTTTTTTGTAAAAGATTTATGGTATTAAATTTTCATAACCCATGAAATTTAAGACTAAAAATCAAGATGGGGAACATAATGGCTTACTCGTATACTGAGAAAAAACGCATTCGTAATGATTTTGGCAAGCTTCCACAAGTTATGGATTTACCTTATTTGCTTGCGATACAGATGGATTCTTATCGAAATTTTACTCAAATAGATATCCCGAATGAGGATAGAATAGAGGCTGGTTTGCATGCAGCCTTTAAGTCCGTATTTCCAATTGTCAGTTATTCAGGGAATGCAGGGCTTGAGTATGTAGATTACAATCTTGGAAAACCAGTATTTGATGAAGAGGAATGTAAGCTTAGAAGTGTAACCTACGGTTGTTCCCTCCGTGTGAGGGTTCGCTTGATGATTTATGACAAAGATTCTTCTTACAAAACAATCAAAGAAATTAAGGACCAAGAGGTCTATATGGGAGAAATCCCTCTAATGACTAACAATGGTACTTTCATAATAAATGGTACCGAAAGAGTAGTTGTATCTCAACTTCACCGTTCCCCAGGTGTATTTTTTGATCATGACAAAGGAAAAACCCACTCCTCAGGTAAATTATTATATTCTGCCCGAGTAATTCCATATCGTGGTTCATGGTTAGACTTTGAGTTTGATCCAAAAGATTTAGTCTATGTTCGTATTGATCGTCGACGAAAGTTACCAGCGACAATGCTACTTCGCGCTCTTGGTTTTAGTGCTGAAGAAATGTTAGCGGAGTTTTTTGAAACAAATATTTTTAACTTACGAAAGGATGGAACTTACACTCTTAATTTAGAGCCCTCTAGACTGAGAGGTGATATCGCTACCTTTGACATTCTAGATAAAAAAGGAAAAGTAATCGTTGCAGACGGTCGTCGAATAACAGCAAGACATGTTAAAGAATTAGAAAAACAAAAAATTACCAAGCTTACCATTCCAGCTGACTATTTACATGGACGTCCACTTGCAAAAGATGTAGTGAATCCAGATACAGGTGAAATTTTATTTAAGTGTAATACAGAAATTGATGAAGAAATTTTAAGTGAAATCCGTAAAGCAGGATTATCTTCAGTCGAATCTATCTATACCAATGATCTTGATAGAGGGTCATTCATTTCAGATACATTAAGATCGGACAGTACCCATACACAAATGGAGGCTTTAGTTGAAATCTATCGCATGATGCGACCAGGCGAACCACCAACAAAAGAATCAGCAGAAAATTTGTTTAACAATTTGTTTTTTAGTTTAGACAGATATGATTTATCGGCTGTTGGGCGAATGAAGTTCAATCGTCGACTTGGCCGTGAAGAGGATACTGGTTCAGGTATACTAAGTAAAAATGATATCGTTGGCGTAATGAAAGTGCTGATTGGCATTCGTGATGGTAAAGGCATTGTTGATGATATTGATCACCTAGGAAATCGAAGAATCAGATCTGTAGGTGAAATGGCTGAAAATCAATTTCGTATAGGACTGGTTCGAGTTGAACGAGCTGTTAAAGAACGCTTATCAGTTGCTGAAGCAGATGGTTTAATGCCCCAAGATTTAGTAAATGCTAAGCCTGTTGCTGCGGCTATGAAGGAGTTTTTTGGATCTAGTCAACTTTCACAATTTATGGATCAAAATAACCCACTATCAGAGGTTACCCATAAACGTAGAATTTCAGCTCTAGGACCAGGAGGATTAACTCGAGAACGTGCTGGTTTTGAAGTACGTGATGTTCATCCTACCCACTACGGAAGAGTTTGTCCTATTGAGACGCCAGAGGGACCCAATATAGGACTTATCAATTCTTTAGCTGCATATGCAAGAACAAATGATTATGGATTTTTAGAAACACCGTATAGGAAGGTTACCGACGGAAAGGTAACAGATAATATAGAGTACATGTCTGCTATAAATGAAGCAGATTTTATTATTGCACAAGCATCTGCATCAGTTGATAAAAAAGGTTTTCTGACTGAAGAACTGGTCAGCGTTCGCTATCAGGGAGAATTTAGCCTAAAGGCCCCTCATGAAATCCATTATATGGATGTCTCCCCGCAACAAGTTGTTTCGGTTGCTGCGGCGCTAATTCCGTTTTTGGAGCATGATGACGCGAATAGAGCATTAATGGGGTCAAACATGCAGCGTCAAGCAGTTCCAACGTTGAAAGCAGAAAAACCACTAGTTGGAACAGGCTTTGAAAGATTTGTTGCTTCGGATTCAGGTGTTTGCGTTGTTGCAAAAAGAGGTGGTGAAATAGAGAGTGTAGATGCCAGTAGAATTGTTGTGAGAGTAAATAGTGATGAAGTTGAAACTGGCGATGCTGGTGTTGATATTTACAATCTAACAAAATATACCAGATCAAATCAAAATACATGCATCAATCAGCGTCCTATAGTTTCTTTGGGGGACTCTGTATCTCGAGGAGATATTCTAGGAGATGGACCGTCTGTCGATATGGGTGAGCTCGCTTTAGGTCAAAATATGCGTATCGCTTTTATGCCATGGAACGGATATAACTTCGAAGATTCGATATTGATCTCCGAGAGAGTTGTTCAAGAAGACCGTTTTACAACAATCCATATTCAAGAATTGACCGCAACAGCCCGTGATACGAAACTAGGATCAGAAGAGATAACCGCTGATATACCTAATGTTGGTGAGGCCGCTCTTTCTCGCCTTGACGAATCTGGCATTGTCTTTATTGGCGCAGAAGTTGCTGCTGGAGATATTTTAGTAGGAAAGGTTACACCAAAAGGGGAAACACAACTGACCCCTGAAGAAAAACTTCTTCGAGCGATCTTCGGCGAAAAAGCATCTGACGTAAAAGATACGTCATTAAGAGTCCCATCAGGAACCAAAGGGACTGTTATAGATGTTCAGGTGTTTACTCGAGAGGGGTTGGAAAAGGATCAAAGATCTGTTGAGATTGAAGAGGCAGCACTTACTCAATTTAGACTAGATTTAGATGATGAATTTCGCATTATGGAAAATGCAACCTTTGAAAGGCTGACTGCTGCATTATCTGACAAAGAAATACTCAAAGCACCAGGCTTAAAGAAAGGAGATAAGCTCACATCCGAGCAGGCAGCCAACTTTAATAGTTCAGATTGGTTCAGTATTCGCATGGTGGATGAGAAATTAAATGAGCAAATAGAGCGTGCAGAAGAGCTGCTTGATGCGCGCCGGACTATTCTCGATGAACGGTTCGATGACAAGAAAAATAAGCTTCAGAGTGGCGATGATCTTGCACCTGGAGTTTTAAAAACAGTTAAAGTTTACCTCGCAGTTAAACGACGAGTTCAGCCAGGAGATAAAATGGCTGGACGTCACGGCAACAAGGGGGTCATTTCAGTAATAATGCCAGTCGAGGATATGCCGCATGATGAACATGGTGTGCCAGTAGATATTGTTCTTAATCCTCTAGGTGTTCCATCGCGGATGAATGTAGGGCAGGTTCTTGAGACACATATGGGTCTTGCAGCAAAAACTCTTGGAGAAAAAATTGATAAGATGATCCAAGAACAAGCTAAAAGCGCTGAAATACGCAAATTTTTACAGGATGTTTATGATGTAGGTATTAGAACCCAAAAAGTCGATCTCGAGAAGTTGTCAGTGTCAGAATTTGATGAACTCACCCATAATCTTCGAGATGGAGTGCCTATAGCAACCCCCGTATTTGATGGCGCAAGCGAACATGAAATAAAACAATTATTGAAGCTAGCTGATTTACCAGAAAGTGGGCAAATGGAGCTATATGACGGTAGGACAGGGGACAAGTTCGAGCGTCCTGTAACAGTAGGATATATGTATATGTTGAAATTAAATCATTTGGTTGATGATAAAATGCATGCTAGATCAACAGGATCCTATAGTCTTGTAACCCAACAGCCGCTTGGAGGGAAAGCCCAGTTTGGTGGACAAAGATTTGGAGAAATGGAAGTCTGGGCATTGGAAGCTTATGGTGCTTCTTATACTCTACAAGAAATGCTTACAGTAAAATCTGACGATGTCAGCGGTCGAACTAAGATGTATAAAAATATCGTGGATGGAGATCACCGCATGGAGCCAGGAATGCCAGAATCATTTAATGTTTTGGTTAAAGAAGTGCGATCTCTAGGTATAAATATTGAGTTGGAGCAAGAAAAATAGTCTTATTGAAATATATTAAAAATTAAGTTGGGGGGGCGTTACATTTGCCCTCTATTAAAATATAGCATCCATTATGGAGAAAAGCGTTGAAAGACTTACTAAATCTGCTGAAATCACAAGATCAAATAGGCGAATTTGATGCAATTCGTATCGGTTTAGCGTCACCAGATATGATTCGATCATGGTCTTACGGTGAAGTTAAGAAACCGGAAACAATTAATTACCGTACATTTAAACCAGAACGTGAAGGTTTATTTTGTGCCAAGATATTTGGTCCAGTAAAAGATTACGAATGTCTCTGCGGTAAGTATAAGCGTATGAAACATCGCGGTATCGTTTGTGAAAAATGTGGCGTTGAGGTCACCTTAGCAAAAGTTCGTAGAGATAGAATGGCTCATATTGAGCTTGCTTGTCCTGTTGCGCATATATGGTTTCTCAAGTCACTTCCTTCTCGCATTGGACTAATGCTTAACATGACGCTACGAGAAATTGAAAGGGTATTATATTTTGAATCTTTCATAGTTACTGATCCTGGTATGACCACTCTAGAGTTAGGACAATTACTCACCGATGATGAATACTTCCAGGCTATGGAAGAATTTGGTGATGATTTTCAGGCAACGATGGGTGCTGAAGGTATTCAAAGCTTAATGAAAGATCTTGATATGGATCAAGAAATAGCAATTATTCGTGAAGAAATTCCAGCCACTCGTTCAGAAACAAAAATTAAGAAGCTATCAAAACGCCTAAAACTTTTAGAGGCCTTTCTTGGTTCTGGAAATAAGCCTGAGTGGATGATTTTAGAGGCATTACCGGTTCTCCCGCCTGACTTAAGACCTCTAGTGCCTCTTGATGGTGGTCGTTTTGCAACATCTGATTTAAATGATCTATATCGACGAGTGATAAATCGTAATAATCGCCTTAAGCGCTTATTGGAATTAAATGCTCCAGATATAATTGTACGAAATGAAAAGCGAATGCTGCAGGAATCAGTTGATGCACTTTTAGATAACGGACGTCGAGGTAGAGCCATCACAGGGTCAAATAAACGCCCTTTGAAGTCCCTTGCGGATATGATTAAAGGAAAGCAGGGTCGTTTTCGTCAAAATTTGCTAGGAAAACGAGTAGATTACTCTGGACGATCTGTGATCGTAGTCGGCCCTACTCTCAGACTTCATCAATGCGGCCTACCAAAACGTATGGCTTTAGAATTATTCAAGCCATTTATCTTTTCAAAATTGGAATTACGAGGATTAGCTACTACCATAAAGGCTGCAAAAAAAATGGTGGAACGTGAAGAGCTAATTGTTTGGGATATTCTTGATGAAGTTATCCGTGAGCACCCAGTTCTATTAAACCGGGCTCCTACACTCCATAGGCTTGGTATTCAAGCTTTTGAACCAGTCCTAATCGAAGGAAAAGCTATACAGCTCCATCCTCTGGTGTGTGCTGCATATAACGCTGACTTTGATGGAGATCAAATGGCAGTTCATGTCCCTCTCACTCTGGAGGCTCAGCTTGAGTCTCGTGCTTTGATGATGTCGACTAATAATATTTTATCTCCTGCAAGTGGCGAGCCGATCATTGTGCCTTCACAAGATGTTGTATTAGGCCTTTATTGGATGACTCGTGAACGAACTAACGCATTAGGAGAGGGAAGAATTTTTGGAGATCTCAAAGAAGTTTCTGTTGCTTATTATAGTAAACAGATAGACCTGCAAGCCAGAGTAAAAGTTCGTATTAATGAAGTTAACTTTAATGATCTTGGTGAGGCTGAATCAAAAAAATACATCGTCGATACTACCGTAGGTCGTGCATTATTATGGGATATTGTTCCAGACGGCTTGAGTTACGACATGGTGAACCAGCCAATGACCAAAAAGGCAATTTCAAGAATTATTAATCGTTGTTATCGAGATGTTGGGTTGAAGGCAACCGTAATTTTTGCAGATCAACTTATGTATACCGGTTTTGATTTTTCTACAAAGTCTGGCGCGTCTATTGGGGTAAATGACTTTACTATTCCTTCTTCCAAAGAAAAAATTATTGCTCAATCTGAAGAAGAAGTTAAAGAAATTGAAAGTCAGTTTTCTTCTGGTCTAGTCACCCAAGGTGAAAAATACAACAAAGTAATTGATATTTGGTCAAGAGCTAATGATCTAGTTGCAAAAGCTATGATGGAGGTTATTAGTACAGAGGAGGTTTCTAATAGCGATGGTGAAATAGAGACTCAATCATCTTTCAATTCTGTGTTTATTATGGCTGACTCAGGAGCCAGAGGCTCACCTGCGCAGATCAGACAACTTGCAGGCATGAGAGGTTTAATGGCTCGTCCAGATGGTTCAATTATTGAAACTCCAATCACTGCTAATTTCCGTGAAGGTTTGAATGTATTGCAATACTTCATATCAACACATGGAGCACGAAAAGGTTTAGCAGATACTGCACTCAAGACAGCAAATTCAGGATATCTGACTCGTCGATTAGTAGATGTCTCTCAGGATCTAGTGGTAGTACAAGAGGATTGCGGTACTTCAGAAGGCCTACTAATGACTCCTGTTATAGAAGGTGGAGATATCATTGAATCCTTGGGGGACCGAATTCTTGGTCGTGTCTTAGCAGTTGATGTAACTAAACCTGGCGCTAGAAAAGTTGTGTTAAAAGCTGGCCATATGATTGATGAAAAGTGTGTAGAACAAATAGAAATGCTTGGGATAGATGAGCTAAAAGTGCGCTCTCCAATTACGTGTGAGACTCGTCATGGTATATGCTCACAGTGTTATGGAAGAGATTTGGCAAGAGGACATCGAATTAACTCTGGAGAAGCGGTTGGCGTCGTCGCTGCTCAGTCCATTGGTGAACCGGGCACACAATTAACTATGCGAACCTTTCACATTGGAGGCGCTGCTTCACGTGCATCTGCTGCAGACAGTATTCAGGTCAAGACGGGAGGGAAAATTCGCTTTATTAACATCAAAGTAGCGGAACGAGAAAATGGAGAGCTCGTTGCAGTATCTCGCTCTGGAGGTCTTGCGCTTGCTGATGAAAATGGACGTGAACGTGAACGTTACAAGTTGCCTTATGGGGCAGTTATAAGCGTTAAAGAGGGTTCAATTGTGGCTGCCGGAGATATTGTAGCAGCTTGGGATCCCCACACTCATCCCATAATAACTGAAGTCGCGGGTCAAGTTGCATTTTCTGGTATGGAAGAAGGTCTTAGCATCCGAACTCAAACAGATGAAATGACAGGTTTATCAAGTATTGCAGTTATTGATCCAAACGAACGCCCTTCAGCAGGGAAAGATATCAAGCCTATGGTTACCTTGCTTGATGACGACGGTAAAGAACTAACTTTTGCCAATTCAACTGTTCCTGCTCACTATATGTTGCCACCAAATGCAATACTGAGTATCACTGATAATAGCCATGTTGGAGCTGGCGATATTGTTGCACGTATTCCACAAGAAGGGTCAAAAACCCGTGATATTACTGGGGGACTTCCTCGTGTTGCCGATCTTTTTGAAGCAAGACGACCAAAAGACCCAGCTATACTAGCTGAAATATCAGGTACTGTTACTTTTGGTAAGGAAACAAAAGGAAAACGCCGTTTAGTCATCACTCCTCCTAATGGGAAACTGTTGCCTGACGGAAGTGATCATTATGAGCTTCTTATACCTAAGTGGCATCAATTGGGAGTATTTGAGGGTGAAAATGTAACCAAAGGTGAAGTTATTGCTGATGGCCCAGAAAATTCTCATGATATTTTGCGTTTGCAGGGCGTCGACTCTTTGGCAGAATATATCGTTAATGAAATACAAGAAGTTTATCGTTTGCAGGGTGTCAAAATAAACGATAAGCATATTGAGGTGATTTGTCGCCAGATGTTACGGAAAGCCGAAATTACAGATATGGGCGACTCTTCTTTCGTTAAAGGAGAGCAGATTGAATATACAGCAGTCCTAGAAGAGAACGAAAAATTAGTGCTTGAGAAGAAAAGACCTGCTAAATTTGAGCGCCTTCTTCTTGGTATAACTAAGGCCTCGCTTGCGACAGAGAGCTTTATATCTGCGGCCTCATTTCAAGAAACAACACGTGTTCTCACAGAGGCTTCAGTAACAGGTAAAGCAGACTATCTGAGAGGCTTAAAAGAGAACGTAGTAGTTGGTCGATTGATTCCTGCAGGGACTGGATTAACATATCACCGTAAGCGCCGGGAGGCAAAAGAAAAAGAATCAGAAATAGCAGTTAGCGCAGTTGATATTGAAGCAGCATTAAGTGAGGCTTTAAGTACAAGTGAGAGTGAGTGATAGAGGTTAAATATTTCATTTAAGCCTATCGCGACTCTTGACTAGAGTCGCCAGTATCTTTAGACTGCCTCATCTTAAAAATGGTCTGTTTATCAGACTGAATTTAAAAGTATGGTCTTAGGGAAAGACCTTTTATTTGGAGCTAATTTAATGGCAACGATTAACCAACTGGTTCGTAAGCCTAGAAAAACTAGAATAATTAAATCTGGTGTGCCGGCATTAGATGCTTGCCCGCAAAGAAGAGGTGTTTGTACAAGGGTGTACACCACGACTCCTAAAAAACCAAACTCAGCACTCCGTAAAGTTTGTCGTGTTCGATTAACAAATGGTTATGAAGTTAGCTCATATATTGGTGGTGAGGGACATAACCTTCAAGAACACAGTGTTGTATTGATAAGAGGTGGACGTGTAAAGGATTTACCTGGTGTGCGATATCATACCATACGAGGGGCGCTAGATACTTCTGGTGTTGCTAATCGTACGCAAAGCCGTTCAAAATACGGGACCAAGCGCCCTAAAAAATAATATTAGTTTAGTTTAAAAAATAGAGATCAATAATTAGTAAGGCTGGGTATATCTAACAATATATCCCAGATAACCCTGAAAAAAGAGTGAGTTATATGCCAAGAAGAAGAGTTGCTGCAAAACGTGAAATATTACCGGATCCAAAATTTGGAAATATTACATTAGCTAAGTTCATGAATCATGTGATGGTTAGTGGAAAAAAAGCTGTTGCTGAAAGTATTGTTTATGGAGCACTTGATATAGTTCAAGAGCGCCTGAAAGAGGATCCCTTGATTGCTTTTGAGACCGCATTAGAAAAAATCGCACCATCTGTTGAAGTGAAAGCCCGTCGTGTTGGCGGTGCAACCTACCAGGTCCCTGTAGAAGTTCGTCCTTCTAGAAGAAATGCTTTAGCAATGCGTTGGATGGTAGATTTCTCCAGAAAGAGGGGAGAAAAATCCATGGCTCAGCGGTTAGCTGGAGAAATCATTGATGCACAACAAAGTAAAGGTGGAGCAGTCAAAAAACGCGAAGATGTTCACCGGATGGCTGATGCAAACAAAGCATTCTCGCACTTCCGCTTCTGATAGTTATATTGAGATTTTATGCTAACATCAAAAGGTAGCTATTCATGGCTGCCTTTTTGGTTTTTAATTTTGACTAATATTTAATTCCCTTTTCATTTAATTGCTTTGAGTAAAATTATGTCGCCTCGAAAAACCCCTATCGAACGTTATCGTAATATTGGTATTTGTGCTCATGTAGATGCGGGAAAAACTACAACAACTGAGAGAATACTTTTTTATACTGGAGTTTCTCATAAAATTGGAGAGGTACATGATGGTGCATCTGTTATGGATTGGATGGAGCAAGAACAAGAGAGAGGTATCACTATAACATCTGCTGCTACAACTTGTTTTTGGAAAGGAATGCAGCAGCAATTAGACCAACACCATATTAACATTATTGATACTCCTGGACATGTTGATTTTACAATCGAAGTTGAGCGTTGTTTGAGAATTTTAGATGGAGCCGTTGTTGTGATTTGCGGTTCTTCTGGGGTTCAGCCTCAAACTGAGACAGTCTGGCGACAAGCCGATAAATATAAGGTTCCTCGTTTAATCTTCGTTAATAAAATGGATCGTACCGGAGCAGATTTTAATAAATCTATAGAGCATATAGAGTCCAGATTAGGTGCAAAAGCAATCCCTATGCAGATGACCATAGGCGCTGAAGATGATTTTATCGGTGTGATAGATTTAATTAAGATGAAAGCCATCTTCTGGAACAAAGAAGACCAAGGTGTAAAATTTGAATATGAAAAAATCCCAGATCATCTTATCGATGACTGTAACATTATGCGTGAAAAGATTATTGAAGAAGCAGTCGAAGCAAGCGATGGACTGATGGAAAAGTATCTTGATGGTATCAAACTTTCAGAGTCTGAGATAAAACTTGCTATTCGAAAGAGAACTTTAGCGAACGAAATATTTCCTGTTTTTGCAGGCTCAGCATTCAAAAATAAGGGAGTTCAAGCAATTTTGGATGGTATTCTTGAGTATCTCCCCTCTCCTCTTGATATAAAGCCTTTAGATAATGTTATTGAAAAAAAATTACCTTTAGACGTTTTTCGGGTAGATGACAGTGCCCCATTTGCAGCTCTTGCATTTAAGGTAGCTACTGACCCTTTCGTAGGTACATTAACTTTTTTTAGGGTATATTCCGGGAAACTTAAAAGCGGAGATGCGATATATAACTCCGTAAAAATGAAAAAAGAGCGTATTGGTAGGATGGTACAAATGCATGCCAATAGTCGAGAAGATATAAATGAAGTCCGTGCAGGTGATATTGCTGCGGCTATTGGCCTTAAAGACGTAACTACTGGCGATACACTCTGTGAGGAGAAGCATAAAATTATTTTAGAGCGAATGGATTTTCCTGAACCAGTTATCTCTGTAGCTATTGAGCCGCGATCACAACCTGATCATGAAAAGATGGGTGTTGCTTTAGGAAAACTTGCTCAAGAGGATCCCTCTTTTCGTATAAGTATAGATGAAGAAACAGGCCAAACTATTATGTCTGGGATGGGTGAGCTACATCTGGATATTCTAGTTGAACGGATGCGCCGAGAGTTTGGTGTGCAAGCTAATATAGGAAAACCTCAGGTTGCTTACCGTGAGGCAATCCGGAACTCCATTAAAATCGAAGGTAAGTTTATTCGTCAATCAGGCGGTCGTGGTCAATATGGGCATGTTTGTATCAAGTTTGAGCCAGCTAACGACGAAGCTGCAGAAGGGTTAGTGTTTGTTAATGAAATAGTGGGTGGAACAGTACCTAAAGAATACATCCCAGCAATCGAAAAAGGGATAACCGAACAAATGCAAAACGGAATTTTAGCTGGGTATCCGTTGCTTGGGTTAAAAGCAACTTTATATGATGGATCATACCATGATGTAGATTCAAATGAGCTTGCATTTAAGATTGCAGGATCAATGGCAACTAAAAAACTAGCTGAAAATGGAGGAGCAGTACTACTTGAGCCGATGATGACAGTTGAGGTGATAACCCCTGAAGAAAATATGGGGGACGTTGTTGGAGATCTTAATCGCCGCAGAGGAGTAATTCATGGCATGCAGGACGTTAGTATGGGCAAAGTGGTAAATGCCGAGGTTCCACTTGGTGAAATGTTTGGTTATGCAACACATCTTAGATCTGCCACACAAGGGCGAGCGACTTTTACAATGGAATTTAACAACTATTCTGAAGCTAGTCAAAATATCCTTGACCAGGTGCTGTCTAAAAATAACTTTTAGACAGCCATAAAGAATCCAACTATAGAGGCTTTTTTTATAGTTGGATTTTTCAAGACTTAGCTTCCATCTCTTTCCTCTCCTTGGTTTCAAGTATAACCTGTTCAGAAACACTGTTTGGACAAGCCGAGTAATGTGAAAATTCCATTGAAAATTGACCTCGACCCGATGTCATTGTTCGAAGAGTTCCAATATAACCAAACATTTCTGCTAGAGGAACATCTGACTTAACCCTAACTCCTGAAACACCCTTTTCCTGATCTTTGATCATTCCGCGACGTCTATTCAAATCTCCAATTACATCACCTACATGATCTTCAGGACTATAAACATCAACTTTCATTATTGGTTCAAGAAGCTGTGGTTTTGCCTTAGGCATAGACTGACGAAACGCTCCTTTTGCCGCAATTTCAAAAGCAATTGCAGAGGAATCTACTGCATGGAAACCACCATCATAGAGTTCTATCTCAATATCTAAGACAGGAAATCCTGCAAGAGGACCCTCTTCCATCATCCCTTTAAAACCTTTTTCGATAGCAGGGAAAAATTCTTTAGGGACGTTTCCTCCAACTACTGTGGATGTAAATTGAAATCCAGAACCTATTTGTCCTGGCTTAACGCGGTAATCAATTTTGCCAAACTGACCCGATCCACCAGATTGCTTCTTGTGAGTATAACTATCTTCTATTGATTGAGTGATAGTCTCTCTATATGCAACTTGTGGTTTTCCTACCTCTAGTTCTACTGCGTAGGTTCTCTTCAATATATCAACTTTAATATCTAAGTGAAGTTCACCCATACCTTTAAGTATAGTTTCGCCTGAGTCTTCGTCCGTTTCGACACAAAAAGTAGGATCTTCTGCAACCATTTTCCCGATTGCTATCCCCATTTTTTCTGAGCCGCCTTTATCTTTTGGCTTAACAGAAATTGAAATAACAGGCTCTGGAAATATCATTGGTTCGAGTGTGCATTCATGTTTTGGGTCACATAATGTTTGGCCTGTTTTGACACTTTTTAAACCTACGAGTGCAATTATATCTCCGGCTTGTGCAGACTCTAATTCTTTTCGGTCGTCTGCATGCATTTCGACCATTCTTCCAATACGTTCAGTTTTTCCTGTGAAAGAATTTAAAACAGACGCCCCTTTATTTAGAATTCCTGAATAAATTCGGATAAACGTAAGTGCTCCAAAACGATCATCCATAATCTTGAAAGCTAGTGCGCGGAAAGGCTCTTCTTTAGATACGATCGCTGATTGACCGTTTGGTTCACCTTTCTCGTCTGTAAGCGGCTGAGGTTCGACATCTGTAGGGCATGGCAAATAATCAATTACAGAATCTAAAACTAATTGGACACCTTTGTTTTTAAATGCTGACCCGCATACAGTTGGGAAAAAATCGAGCGCTATGGTTCCCTTACGGATACAGCGTTTTAGGTCCTGTACAGAAACTTCCTCACCCTCCATATATGCCATCATTAGATCATCGTCTTGTTCAACTGCAGTTTCAACTAATTGTTCTCTATATTTGGCAACAAGATCAATCATATCTGCTGGTATCTCTTCTATTTTAAAATTCTCTGGTAGGCCAGAGTCGTCCCACACATATGCTTTTTCTGTTAATATATCAACAACTCCTCTGAAATCATCTTCTTCTCCAATAGGTAGAGTCATTACTAGTGGGTTTGCACCAAGGACCTTCTTTATTTGCTCAACTACACGTAAAAAATCTGCACCTATTCTGTCTAGCTTGTTGATGAAAATAACCCTAGCAACTTTAGAATCATTTGCATATCGCCAGTTTGTCTCAGACTGAGGCTCAACTCCACCCGAACCACAAAATACACCTACTCCACCATCTAAAACCTTAAGTGATCGATAAACTTCGACTGTAAAATCAACATGACCTGGTGTGTCAATGATATTCAAGCGGTGGTCATTCCAAAAACAAGTAGTGGCAGCAGACTGAATAGTAATACCTCGCTCTTGTTCTTGAGTCATAAAGTCTGTTGTTGCAGCTCCGTCATGAACTTCACCTGTTTTATGAATTTTCCCTGTAAGTTTTAGGATACGTTCAGTCGTTGTTGTCTTTCCCGCATCAACATGGGCGAAAATTCCAATATTTCTATAGTTTGATAAATCTGTCATTATAATACTCAGTTAAAGTTATATGGGCTAAAAATCGCGCGTGATTATACAAGAATTATTTCTATTTTTTGATAAAAATTTTTCAATAAGTCGTAAAAAGTTTAAAAAAATAAGGAATTCACCCATATTCGGCAGTTATTTTGCTCTTTTTATAAAAAACTCATCTAGAATTTTCTAAGTTAGAAGCATCCAGATGAAAATCTTATCCTCAATAAATCGTGGACGGCTGAACTAGTAGTTCAATCTTTTTACGCAAACAAGCCTGGCATTTACAAATCACCTACAAATACAAAAAAATTGTTTATCATCAATATGTTTACCAGAGATAAATGAGGGATGAAAAATAAAGATGGTTTTATGCTTGACTCCAACGGGCCACAGCTTTAAAATCTCGCCTCTTTTTTCAGGGTCCTGACAAAAAATTAAGGATCTGTAGGCTCTTTTAAAGTTATTACATAGTTGGAGTTTTGTTCCATGAAGGATCAGCGTATTCGTATTCGTCTCAAAGCTTTCGATCATGCATTGATTGATGCTTCGACACAAGAAATCGTAGAAACGGCAAAACGCACAGGTGCACAAATTCGTGGACCAATACCTTTGCCGACCCGAAAAGAACGCTTTACTATTTTAACTTCGCCGCATGTTAATAAAGATGCACGCGATCAGTACGAAATTCGTACACACAAAAGATTACTAGATATTGTTGAACCTACTGAAAAAACAGTTGATGCCCTAATGAAACTAGATTTAGCTGCAGGTGTTGAAGTGCAAATTAGTTTGGGTTAATCCAAACATTTAAAAAGAAATAAGCCCATGCCCAACCATCGTTAGGCGGGTGTAACGCTCTGAAATAAGCGGCCATAGCGGGTAAAAGCCCCGTACACTAAGAGGTTGTAAAGATGACTATTGGTATTGTCGGCCGTAAAAGCGGTATGACACGTGTTTTCAATGATAAAGGAGCTTCGATACCTGTAACAGTGGTCGAAGTCGAGCCTAATCGTGTCACCCAAATCAAAACTGATGAAATAGATGGATACTCTGCTGTGCAGGTTACCGTCGGAACTCGTCGTTCCTCTCGTATTAGCAAGTCTGAAGCCGGACATTTCGCAAAGGCAGGTGTTGAAGCTGGTCGCGGAATATGGGAGCTTCGTCTCGATACTTCTACCGAAGTAAAAGTTGGAGAAAATATTGCAGTTGATCAATTTTCTGTTGGTCAAAAAGTTGATGTTACTGGTATTTCGAAAGGAAAAGGATATGCCGGTGTTATAAAGCGTTGGAATTTTCAGATGCAAGATGCCACACATGGTAACTCACTATCTCATCGTGCTCATGGGTCTACTGGCCAATGTCAAACTCCTGGACGAGTGTGGAAAGGAAAGAAGATGTCGGGTCATATGGGCAACGAACAGGTCACTACTCAAAATTTAGAAATTGTTCGTATTGACTCCGAGCGTAATTTACTTCTTATCAAAGGGGCGGTGCCAGGTGCACCGGGTGGTGATGTCATTGTTCGTTTTGCTGAGAAGAGCTGAGGTAATTGTTGATGGAATTAAGCATTTCTAAAACTAAAGGCAAGGCTGAAACTATAGAGGTCTCTGATCTAGCTTTTGGTAAAGACTTTAATCAAGATTTAGTTCATCAGACAGTCACAGCATATCTAGCTGGCGCTCGTCAGGGTACTAGAGCTCAAAAAAATCGTGCTTCAGTTTCTGGTGGCGGAAGAAAACCATGGAATCAAAAAGGTTCTGGTCGCGCTAGAGCTGGAACTATTCGAAGCCCAATTTGGCGTTCAGGTGGTGTTACATTCGCAGCCAAACCACAAGATCATACTCAGAAAGTAAATAGAAAAATGTATCGGGCAGCAATGCGCTCTATTCTTTCTGAGCTAGCTCGTCAAGATCGATTAATTATAGTCAAAGATTTTGAGCTCAGTGAACCAAAAACAAAAACTTTGCTAAATAAGTTAGGTGATTATAAATTAGAGCAAGATGTACTTATTGTTACTGAAGAAGTTACTGAAAATTTATATTTATCATCCAGAAATTTACACAAAGTGGATGTAAGCGATGCTGTCGGAATTAATCCCGTAAGCCTAATCCATTCCGAAAAAGTATTAATGACTATCACTGCGCTGAAGAAAATTGAGGAGATGCTAGGATGAACCAAACACGCATTTTCAAGGTATTACTTGGCCCTCATTTCACAGAAAAAGCTACTTCCTCAACTAGTTTAGCCAATCAGGTAGTCTTTAAAGTTGTTAAAGATGCTACAAAACTGGAAATAAAAGCAGCAGTAGAGAAGCTTTTTGACGTTAAGGTGCTCGGTGTATCTGTTGCTCTCATGAAAGGAAAGACAAAGCAAACAAAGTACGGGTTAGGAAAAAGATCTAACTGGAAAAAAGCATACGTTCGTTTGGAGCAAGGTCAAGAAATTGATTTTGCTACTGTGGAATAAGGAAGGGGAAAAATAAAATGCCAGTTATAAAGAGAAAACCAACGTCCCCGGGCCGCAGACATGTAGTTAGTGTTGTAAATCCTAATTTACATAAAGGTGATCCTTATGCCCCTTTATTAGAAAGCCAATCAAAGTCTGGAGGGCGAAATAATAATGGTAGAATCACTACAAGACATATAGGTGGCGGTCATAAAAGACATTATCGTTTGATAGATTTTAAGCGTAATAAAGATGGAGTACCAGCTACAGTCGAGCGATTAGAATATGACCCCAATAGAACCCCATATATAGCATTATTATGCTATGCGGATGGAGAGCGACGTTATATTATCGCTCCGAAAGATCTAGCGGTTGGTGATAAGGTTGAATCAGGAGTAACCGCTAGTATAAAAACTGGAAATACTTTACCGCTTGAAAATATACCTGTTGGAGGAATTGTCCACTGCGTAGAAATGAAACCAGGTAAAGGAGCCCAAATTGCAAGAAGTGCTGGAACATCAGCACAATTAATAGCTAGAGAAGGCCAGTATGCAACTTTAAGGCTCCGGAGTGGAGAAATGAGAAAAATTCCAATATCTTGTCGCGCAACAATAGGAGAAGTCTCAAATAGTGAGCATAATTTACGTTCACTTGGTAAGGCTGGCGCTACTCGCTGGAGAGGAGTTAGACCAACCGTTCGTGGTGTTGTGATGAATCCAGTTGATCATCCTCATGGTGGTGGTGAAGGTCGTACTTCAGGTGGTCGTCATCCAGTATCACCATGGGGTATGCCTACAAAAGGATATAAAACGCGAAAAAATAAGCGTACAGACAGTATGATTGTGAGAAGACGAACTAAAAAATAATATAAGAGAATGAGGAAAATATTGTGTCACGCTCTCTAAAAAAAGGCCCTTTTCTTGACTTACATTTGATGAAAAAAGTCGAAGAGGCAAGAGAAAAAAATGATAGACGACCAATCAAAACTTGGTCACGTCGCTCAATGGTAAGTCCAGATATGGTCGGCTTAACTATAGCTGTTCATAATGGAAGACAGCATGTCCCTGTTTTGATTAATGAGGAAATGGTCGGGCATAAATTGGGTGAATTCGCGCCAACGCGAACTTTTCGTGGGCATGTAGCCGACAGAAAAGTTAAGGTTTAAGAAGTATATGAGGGGTAAATGACTGTGGAAGTAGCAGCTATATTACGGGGTACTAAACTGTCGGCTCAAAAAGCCAGATTGGTTGCTGATCAGGTGCGTGGAAAGCCTGTTGAGGCTGCTTTAGATATTCTCACATTTAGTGATAAGAAAGGTGCAGATATAATTAAAAAAATACTCTTATCTGCAATTGCTAATGCCGAGCATAATGAAGGTGCTGATGTAGATGAGCTTTCTGTATCTAAAATTTATGTAGATGAGGGTACAACACTAAAACGTGTTAGCCCCCGTGCTAAAGGTAGAGCTGATCGAATTTTAAAACGTCATTGCCATATAACTGTAAAAGTTGCTGACGGGGAGACCGTTTAATGGGACAAAAAGTACATCCAAATGGTATTCGACTTGGTATTGTAAAAAAACATACATCTGTATGGTATGCAGGCCAAAAAGACTATGCAAATAAATTAAATTCTGATCTTGCATTACGTGAATTTCTCAGAAAAGAACTGTCTAATGCGTCTGTCAGCCGAATAGATATTGAGCGACCCGCACAAACAGCTCGAATTACTATCCATACCGCAAGACCAGGAATTGTAATAGGAAAAAAGGGAGAGGGAGCTGAACGATTACGTAATAAATTATCGTCTAAAGTTGATGTGCCAGTTCATATCAATATAGAAGAAATTCGTAAACCTGATCTTGATGCACTGCTTGTAGCCCAGAGTGTAGCACAGCAATTGGAGCGTCGTGTTATGTTTCGTAGGGCCACGAAGAGAGCTGTTCAGAATGCTATGAGACAAGGTGCAAAAGGTATAAAAATCCAAGTTGGTGGTAGGCTTGGCGGTGCAGAAATTGCACGATCAGAATGGGTTCGTGAGGGTCGAGTGCCTCTACATACATTTAGAGCAGATATTGATTATAACACTGCAGAAGCAGCAACTACCTACGGAATAATAGGTGTAAAGGTGTGGATTTTTAAGGGTGAGATATTTGGGGTTGAAGAAGATAAAACTCCAGCTGTGAGCCAGCCACAATAACTAAGATTTAAGATAGCGAGTTAAGGGTAAAGCGAGATGCTGCAACCAAAACGTACAAAATTTCGTAAGCAACACACCGGTCGAAACCGAGGTCTTGCTTCACGTGGAAGTAAAATTAGCTTTGGCGAATTTGGTCTTAAAGCACTGGGTCGTGGCCGACTAACCGCACGTCAGATAGAAGCTGCACGTCGAGCAATGACAAGACATATAAAACGTGGTGGTAAAATATGGATTAGAGTTTTTCCCGACAAACCAATTACTAATAAACCTCTTGAGGTCAGAATGGGTAAAGGTAAAGGTAATGTAGAATACTGGGTTGCGCAAATTCAGCCTGGTAGACTTCTCTATGAAATGGATGGCGTATCTGAAGAATTAGCTCGAGAAGCATTTGCTTTGGGAGCAGCTAAACTGCCAATCCAAACAACTTTCGTAAAAAGGTCGGTGATGTAATGAAACCTGATGAATTAAGAAAAAAATCTATTGATGAGCTGAATCAAGAGATGAATGAACAGCTAGAGCGCCAATTTAAATTGCGTATGCAGCTTGCAACTTCTCAGTTAGGCCAGAGTCATCAAATTAAAAGTGTGCGCAGAAATGTTGCACGCATTAAAACTATACTTAATGAGAAAGAGAGTAACTCTAATGACTGAAACTGCATCTAGATCTAGTACCTTGTCTGGTCGCGTGGTCAGTGACAAGATGGATAAAACAGTGACAGTTCTTGTTGAACGTCGTGTAAAACATCCTTTGTATGGGAAGATACTTAATAAATCTTCAAAAATTCATGCGCATGATGAAAATAACGAATGCCGTAATGGTGATATTGTAACCATTATAGAAACAAAACCTTATTCTAAGACTAAGTCTTGGGCTTTGGTGAAGATTGATGAGCGTGGTTTAGAGATTTAAGTTGTTAGCCAGATTTAACTGGCTAGGGGACAAAATATGATTCAAACAGAAAGTTATTTAGATGTTGCAGATAATAGTGGAGCACGTCGTGTTATGTGTATAAAGGTCCTAGGCGGGTCTCACAGACGTTATGCTAGAATCGGTGATGTCATTAAAATAACTATTAAAGAAGCTATACCACGTGGCAAAGTTAAAAAAGGCCAAGTGATGGATGCGGTAGTTGTGAGGACCAGAAAAGGGACACGTCGTGCAGATGGTAGTGTAATTAAATTTGATGATAATGCTGCAGTTCTACTAAATCCTCAATTAGCCCCTATAGGAACAAGAATATTTGGTCCTGTGACACGCGAGTTAAGAAATGAGCGTTTTATGAAAATCATCTCTCTTGCACCTGAAGTATTGTAATTTGGTAACTGGAAAAAATTATGTCAAAAATAAAGCGTGATGATGAAATAATCGTTACTGTTGGAAAAGATAAAGGAAAGCGCGGAAAGGTGTTGAAGGTTCAATCCGACGGTCGTTTACTGGTTTCTGGCATAAATATTATTAAAAAACACCAAAAACCTAATCCCCAGGCCAATATCACTGGGGGTATTATAGAAAAAGAAGCACCGATACAAGCGTCTAATGTGGCTATTTTTAACTCTGCTTTAGAGAAAGGTGATCGGATAGGCTTTAAAATTCTCGAAGATAACAAAAAGATACGTGTCTTCAAATCTAATGGCGAAGCAGTTGATGCTTAAATTTGACCGGAAAATAACATGGCAAGGCTGAACGAAGTATATAAAAAAGAGATCGCTGTTAAGTTGAAAGAAGAGCTTAATTTAGTGAATGTGATGGAAGTTCCCAAAATTACTAAAATTACACTTAATATGGGTGTAGGTGAAGCACTAGGCGACAAAAAAGTATTAGAGCATGCAGTTGCTGAAATGGCTTCAATTGCTGGTCAAAAACCGGTCGTTACCTTAGCCAGAAAATCGATTGCTGGTTTTAAGGTCCGAGAGGGTTGGCCTATAGGATGCAAAGTAACACTCCGAAGTGAGCGTATGTTCGAGTTTTTAGAGAGATTGATCTCTATAGCTATTCCGAGAATACGAGATTTTAGGGGATTTAGCCCTAAAGCTTTTGATGGACACGGTAATTTCTCTATGGGTATTACGGAGCAAATTATTTTTCCTGAAATAGATTTCGATAAAGTCGACGCGATGCGTGGTATGGATATCACAATTACTACCTCTGCTCGTAATAATGATGAGGGAAGAGCTCTCATGAGAGCCTTTAACTTCCCACTCAAAGATTGAGGTAAAAAAATGGCTAAGATTTCCATGATACAGCGTGAGAAGAAGCGCGCAAAAATTGTAATAAAATTTGCTGAAAAACGTAAAGCACTAAAGGCTGCGATTATTAATCCAAATCTCTCAGATGATGAACGCTGGGAGGCTCAGGTTAAGTTGCAAAAATTGCCTCGTAATGCAAGCCCTAGTCGTGGAAGAAATCGTTGTCGCCAAACAGGTAGACCCCATGGAGTTTATAGTAAATTTGGTTTATGTAGGATGAAGCTTCGCGAAGCCGCGATGCGTGGTGATGTGCCCGGTTTAGTAAAGGCTAGTTGGTAGAGAACCAAAATTGAGGAATTAACTGATGAGCATGCAAGATCCAGTAGCAGATATGTTAACTCGCATACGAAATGCACAGATGGCAGAAAAAAAGGTTGTAACTATGCCATCTTCTAAGCTTAAGTCTGCAGTAGCAGAAGTTTTAAAAAATGAGGGATATATTAATAATTTTCAGATCGAAACGGTTAACAAACCGCAATTGGCAATAGAATTAAAATATTTTGAAGGTAAACCCGTTATTGAAGAAATTGATCGTTATAGTCGCCCTGGACTACGCAAGTACTGTGGATCTTCAGAAATCCCCTCTATTCGAGGTGGTCTAGGAGTAGCCATTGTGTCCACAAGTAAAGGGGTAATGACTGATCGGTCTGCTCGTGCCGCCGGTATTGGTGGTGAAATACTCTGTACAGTATTCTAAGAGATAATAGAAATGTCTAGAATTGCAAATGACCCCGTAACTATACCCTCTGGTGTTGAGGTTCAAATAGATACAAACAAAATTTTGGTAAAAGGCTCCAAAACCTCATTATCTATGTCGATTCATAATGGTATTGAGATAAAAAAAGAAGATAATATTCTCTCCTTTTCTTCTAAATCTAGCAGTAAATCTGATGATGCTATGGCAGGAACCACCCGAGCTCTGGTAAGCAACATGGTCTTTGGAGTAACACAAGGTTTTGAGAAAAAATTACAATTAGTTGGAGTAGGCTATCGAGCCCAGCTTCAAAATAAAAAACTAAGTTTATCTTTAGGGTTTTCTCACCCTGTTGACTTTTCACTGCCTGAAGGTGTTACTGCTGAAGTTCCGAGTCAAACAGATATAACTCTTAAATCAGCAGATAAACAATTACTCGGTTTAGTAGCGGCAAAAATTCGTGCATTTAGGCCACCAGAACCATATAAAGGTAAAGGTGTCCGTTATGCCGATGAACATGTACGCCGTAAAGAAGCTAAGAAAAAGTAGGTTATAGATATGAATGACAAAAAAAAATCACGCATGCGTAGAGCTAGGCGAACACGTAGCAAGATTAGGGAGTTGGGGTCAAATAGATTGTGTGTAAATAGAACACCTAGACATATTTATGCACAGGTTATTTCATCAGATGGTGGCCATGTATTGGCATCAGCTTCTACACTTGATAAAAAGCTACGAACTGGTAGCACAGGAAATGTCGATGCGGCTAAGGGTGTGGGTCTTCTCGTTGCTGAGAGAGCAAAAAAAGCAGGCATATCCGCTGTTGCATTTGATCGTAGTGGTTATAAATATCATGGTCGTGTTAAAGCTCTAGCTGATGCTGCACGTGAAGCTGGTCTTAAATTCTAAGGATTTTATTGATATGTCAAGAAATCAAAAAAGCAAAGAAGCATCTGATGAAGGCTTGCAAGAGAAGCTCGTTCAGGTAAATAGAGTTGCAAAAACTGTGAAAGGTGGACGTATTTTTGGTTTTACTGCACTCACTGTAGTGGGTGATGGTAATGGAAAAGTAGGCTTCGGAAGAGGTAAGGCTCGCGAAGTACCTCAAGCTATACAGAAGGCTATGGAAGCTGCACGTAGAAATATGATCCACATAGACTTAAATGGTACTACTATTCAGTATGCGGTAAAAGCAAATCATGGAGCTTCAAAAGTTTATATGCAACCTGCATCTGAGGGTACTGGGGTAATTGCAGGTGGAGCAATGAGAGCTGTGCTAGAAATAGCAGGAGTTCATAATGTTTTAGCTAAATGTTATGGCTCAACTAATCCAGTTAATGTGGTTAGAGCAACATTTAAGGCATTACAACATATGAATTCTCCAGCAGTTGTTGCCGAAAAGCGCGGCAAAACTATTGAAGAAATTTTGAATTAAGGTTGATCGCTAACATGACAAAGTCAAAAATAATAAAAGTTACTCAAATTCGTAGTATTAATGGCCGAATAGCTTCACATAAGGCTTGTGTTGCAGGTTTAGGTCTGCGAAGAATCAATCATACTGTAGAAGTAGAAGATACCGCGTCTGTTCGAGGTATGATAAATACAGTCAACCATTTAGTTAAGGTTCAAGGGGAATAGTATGCGTCTTAATACGCTAAGTCCTGCACCAGGTAGAAATAAAGAAGCCAAACGGGTTGGTCGTGGAATTGGAAGCGGCTTAGGAAAAACTGCTGGTCGTGGCCATAAGGGTCAAAAATCAAGATCTGGTGGTCGTGTGCGCCCAGGTTTCGAGGGTGGACAAATGCCACTTCAAAAACGTTTACCTAAGTATGGGTTTACATCAAGAATATCAAGAGTATCCTCGCAAATTCGTTTGAGCGAGTTGAATTTAATCGATGGAGGTATTGTCGATATTGATGCCTTAAGAACAGCAGGCCTAATAAATAACAATATATCTCGAGCGAAAATATTTCTTTCTGGGGAGTTAAATAAAGCTCTTACTTTAAAGGGAATCGGTGCAACCAAGGGCGCTATAGCTGCTATTAAAGCAGCTGGTGGAAAAATAGAAGAGTAATCCTATGACTAAGGCCGGTATTCAACAAGGAAATTCAAAAGGTTTGGGAGAGCTATGGGCTCGACTACGTTTTTTGTTTATAGCTCTTGTAATATACCGGATTGGTACTCATATACCAGTACCTGGAATTGATCCAGATCGTCTCTCTGAATTATTTAGTCAAAATCAGGGAACAATTGTTGGTATGTTCAACATGTTTTCTGGAGGTGCGCTTGAGCGTATGAGTATTTTAGCATTAGGTATTATGCCATATATATCAGCTTCTATAATAATGCAGTTAATGTCAGCTGTAGTTCCCCAACTAGAACAATTAAAAAAAGAAGGCGAATCTGGTCGGCGAACCATAAATCAATATACCCGGTATGGTACAGTCCTATTAGCTACTCTTCAGGCAATAGGTATGTCAGTGGGCCTGGCTGGTCAAGGGCTGGCTTATTCTGTTGATTTCAGTTTTCATTTTATTGCAGTAGTCTCTCTGGTTACTGGGGCTGTATTTCTAATGTGGTTAGGAGAGCAAATCACAGAGAGAGGAATTGGTAACGGAATATCTATGTTGATATTTGCCGGTATTGTAGCAGGTATTCCATCAGCTATTGGACAGGCACTAGAGTCATCTCGTCAAGGTGAGCTTCATGTCTTGGCTTTATTGTTAGTCGCTATTCTTGCAGTCGCAGTAGTATATTTTGTTGTATTCATTGAACGTGGTCAGCGACGAATAACAGTAAATTATGCACAACGTCAACCAGGTAAGGGTCCTGCGCAAGCTAGCCATCTCCCGCTAAAAGTAAATATGGCTGGAGTTATACCAGCGATTTTTGCAAGTAGCTTATTGTTATTTCCCGCGTCAATTGCGCAGTGGTTTGGACAGGGTGCTGGTTCAGCAGATTGGCTACAAGAAGTAGCGCTTTTTATAGGTCCAGGTCAACCATTGCATATACTTTTATTTTCTGGATTAATTATTTTCTTTTGTTTTTTTTACTCAGCATTAATGTTTAATCCTCGTGATATGTCAGACAATTTAAAACGTGGTAATGGATTTTTGCCGGGTATAAGGCCTGGTGAACAAACAGCGAAATATATTGATGGGGTAATGACAAGATTAACTTTGGTGGGTGGTTTATATATGACTGCAGTATGCCTTCTACCTCAGTTTCTGAATGTATACTTAAATGTTCCATTTTATCTTGGAGGGACATCTTTGTTGATTGCGGTAGTTGTAACGATGGACTTTATGTCTCAAGTGCAATCTCATTTGATGTCAAATCAGTACTCTTCCTTAATGAAGAAGTCTAATCTTAAGGGATATGGTGGCAAAAGCCGTTGATTTGGTCAGAGGATTTATTATGAAAGTGCGTGCGTCAGTTAAAAAAATATGTCGTAACTGCAAAGTAATTAAACGCAAAAACGTGTTACGAGTTATTTGTAGTGTCGAGCCGCGCCATAAACAGCGTCAAGGTTAAATATAAGAGAGTTATTGATTTTTATTACAAGCAAAGCTATCCTCTTGCCCCCTTTTTTTTATGGGGCACTCCTCAAATGGAGTTTATTGATTATAGTTAAAACGTAAATTAAAGTGGAGTGAACAAATGGCCCGAATTGCCGGTGTCAATATACCCGATAACAAGCATGCAGTGATTTCTCTCACATATGTTTTTGGAGTTGGTCGGAGTGCTGCTAAAGCTATATGTGCTAGTGCTGGTATTGATGAAAAAGTAAAAATTTCCGATTTAAGTGAAAAAGAAATAGATTCTGTTCGAGGTGCTGTTGGAGAGCTTTCTGTTGAAGGTGATTTGCGAAGAGAAATCAGCATGAACATCAAACGGTTGATGGATCTTGGTTGTTACCGAGGTCTCCGTCATCGTCGTGGCTTACCTTTGCGTGGGCAGCGCACAAAGACTAATGCCCGTACCCGTAAAGGTCCGCGTAAGCCAATTAAGCGATAGGAAAATATAAGTATGGCAAATCCAGAGAAAAAAACTACCCGAAAAAAGGTAAAGAAAACAGTAGTGGATGGCATAGCTCATATTCATGCCTCATTTAATAATACTATCGTTACGATTACTGATCGACAAGGAAATACATTAAGTTGGGCAACATCAGGTGGTTCTGGCTTTAGGGGATCTCGAAAAAGCACCCCTTTTGCTGCACAAGTTGCTGCAGAAAGAGCTAGCGAGGCTGCCCAAGAATTTGGTTTAAAAAATCTTGATGTTCAAGTTAAGGGACCTGGCCCAGGAAGAGAATCAGCTGTGCGTGCTCTCAATAATGCAGGTTATAAAATTACAAATATTACCGACGTAACACCTATTCCACATAATGGTTGTCGTCCGCCAAAAAAACGTCGTGTATAACTAGGATAGCAATGATATGGCAAGATATTTAGGACCCACATGTAAGCTTTCTCGCAGAGAAGGCACAGATCTTTTCTTAAAAAGTGGTATTAGGCCATTAGAGTCGAAATGTCGCGCCGATAGTGTCCCTGGTCAACATGGTGCGCGACGTGGTCGTCTTTCAGACTATGGGGTACAGTTGCGAGAAAAACAAAAAGTACGACGTACATATGGAATTCTTGAGAAACAATTTCGAAACTATTACAAAGAAGCAGCGGTCATCAAAGGAGCTACAGGTGAAACACTTTTGAGGCTTCTTGAGCAACGCCTAGACAATGTTGTTTATCGTATGGGATTTGGTTCAACTCGATCTGAATCAAGACAGCTAGTAGCGCATAACGCAATCTTAGTTAATGGAAAAAAAGTTAATATTGCTTCATATAGAGTTTTAGAGAATGACATCATAAGTATTCGTGAAAAATCAAAAAAACAGCTCCGTATCCAAGCAGCACTTCAAATATCATCGCAGAGAAGTAGTGTTGACTGGATAGAGGTTGATGCTAACGCAATGGCAGGCACCTTCAAACGTTATCCTGATCGCAGTGAACTTCCTGCTGAGATCAACGAAAATTTAATCGTAGAACTTTACTCAAAGTAGGGTTAATAGTAGTTATTCGATATGAGGCAGATAGGCATATGCATACATCAGTAAATGAATTCTTGACACCACGCACCATAGATGTCACTGAATTAAGCATTACACAATCTAAAGTCATCCTAGAGCCATTAGAGCGAGGCTTCGGTCACACGTTAGGTAATGCCTTACGTCGTATACTATTATCTTCAATGGCTGGTTCCGCCATCGTGGAGGTAGAAATTGATGGCGTACTTCATGAATATAGTTCTCTAGAGGGAGTTCAAGAGGATGTCATTGAAATTCTTCTTAACTTGAAAGGGGTTGCCATAATACTGCATGAAAAGGACGAGGTAACTTTAACTCTTACGAAAAAAGGTAAGGGTGCTGTAACTGCTGGTGATATAGAGTTAGATAGCACGTGCGAGATTACTAACCCAGAACATGTAATTGCCAATATAACAGGCAGCGCCAAACTTAATATGAAACTTCATGTTGTAAAGGGCAGAGGGTACCAGCCATCAAATTTGCGCTCGAATGATTCTGATGAAGAACGATCTATTGGACGTCTACCATTGGATGCAACATTTACACCAGTAAGACGAGTATCTTATGTTGTTGAAAATGCTCGTGTCGAACAGCGCACTGATTTAGATAAGTTAGTGTTAGATATAGAAACAGATGGAACAATCGATCCAGAAGAGTCTATTCGTCGTGCTGCTACGATTCTGCAACAACAACTCGCTGTATTTGTAGACCTAAAAAGTGAGAGTGCAGCTGCTCCTGAAGAAGAGGAAGATTTAATTGATCCTATCTTGCTTCGTCCAGTAGATGATCTTGAATTAACAGTTCGTTCCGCTAATTGCTTAAAAGCTGAGAATATCCACTATATTGGTGATCTAGTTCAAAGACTTGAAGTTGAGCTATTGAAAACCCCTAATTTGGGAAAAAAATCCTTAACTGAAATTAAGGACGTATTAGCTTCGAGAGATTTGTTATTAGGCCAAAAAATTGAAAATTGGCCACCTGCAAGTATACGTACCGAAACTGAAGAGGACTAGATTCTTTAGATTTCTATTAACTATTTAATTTAAAGTTAAAATTTATTGCTGAGATAGCAAATTTTTAAGGAAACATAATAATGCGTCATCGCAAAAGCGGTAGAAAACTGAGTCGAACAGGAACACATCGAAGAGCCATGTTTCGTAATATGGTGACTTCGTTAGTGGAACATGAATTTATAAAAACAACTTTACCAAAAGCAAAAGAGTTGCGAAAGATCGCTGAGCCTTTGATTACTTTAGCAAAAGTTGATAGTGTCGCTAATCGTAGATTGGCATTTAGCCGGATTCAGGATAAAGCCGCTGTTGGAAAATTGTTTACAGAGCTTGGACCTAGATATCAAAATCGACCAGGTGGATATATCAGTATTTTAAAGTGTGGATTTCGATCTGGAGACGCTGCTCCAATGGCCTATGTTGGGCTTTTGGATCGACCTGAGGTCGAGGCAACAGAAATTGAAGAAGACCAGGAGGAAGGTTAACTTGTAATGTTTTTAGGAAAGCGGAAGTTGGATATGGAACGTAGTTCCAACTTCTATATCCGATGTTATAGCTAGCTGGCCACGATGTTGTTCTGTAATAATGAAATATGAAAAAGACAAGCGTTTTGCAGAATCATAATTTGAGTGTGTTGATTGATTTGTAAAAAATGGCTCAAAAATAAACTGTTGCTCATCTTTACTTACTCCTAACCCGTTATGCTGTATTTTAAACCACAGCGCCTCATAGCATTCCATAATTTTTATTCTAATTAATGGCTCAGCTTTATGAGCTTTAACTTCGCTTATGGCGTAACAGGAATGCCTAAATAAGCTTAATATCACTTGTTTTATTTCCGAAGAAAATAAGGGTATTTGAGGAATATTTTTTTCAAATTCGCATTCAATTTTTATATCAGCAAACTTTAAACCAGATGGGGAGGTTATAACCTTTTTTGCTAAATCAATGGTTTCGTTAATAAGTTCGGTTATACTGCAAAATTGTTTTTTTCCTCCTCGGCTTACAGAGAAGTCTAAAAGATTATTAATTATAGCGCTTACTTGCTGCCCTCTTTGGCTAGCCTCTGTAAGTTTGTTTTGAATTTCCTTAACATTTTTCAACTTTGAGTCTTCTAATTTGACTAAGCTACTGCTTAAGTCTTTGATAATACACTCCAGCGGGAAATTTATGTCATGTGCCATGGTGGAAGCTAGTTCACCCATAGACGACATCTTATCACGCTGAACTAACATGTTAGCAGTAAGTATATTTTCTGTGACATCATCTATAAGTATCACGACACCGGTTTCTTCCTGTTCTCTTAAAGGATAAATAGTTATATCGAAGTGATATTGTCCTCGCTGACTATGTTTGATTGTTTCAGCTTGATTCTGGGATTGAACATGATCAATTTGTGTTGGTGTTACAGTTATTGCTGGATAGGTTTCCCAGAGATCTTTTCCTAGTGCTTGGGCAGAACTAATTCCCGTAATAGACTCCGTTTTTTGATTCCATCGCGTTATCCTGCCATGTTTATTTAAGCTGATGAGCATTAGAGGCATTGAGCTAAGAATATCAGCTATATAAGTTTCAGATGAACGTAAACGCTCTGTAGTCGTTTTATGCTGTGTTATCTCACCCTCTAAGAGCCTATTAGAGTCTTTAAGTAGCTGGTTGTATTGATCCAGAGTAGCTGTTCTCTCCAGGACTCTTTTTTCCAGCTGTGTCCGTATTTCCTTTAGAGCAATATTAGACTGGTGAGCTTGTCTACGGCTTAAAAAAAGCATAATTCCAGTAACTGAGAGGAGAATAATAAATATACCCCCAGACCAGTTAGCTAAATGCTGCCAATTTGTATGACCATCTTCATCATTCAAAAAACTAATCATACCTGCATTAATTGGTAGACTGTAGATTAAAAAAAGTACGTATAATAAATTTTTTTTCATATATAAAATTACTTGCTCTTATTCAAATCAACTTAAAATAATAATAACATACTTAGTGTAAATACTATTCCTGACCAGATTAATGCTACTGTGCAGTAACCCATTATATCCTTGATCTTCAGTCCTGCTATACCTAGAAGTGGTAAAGCCCATAGAGGCTGAATCATGTTAGTCCATGCATCACCAAATGCTACAGCCATAGCTGCTTTATTTAATGGAACTCCCAACGACTCAGCAGCAGGAATAACAATAGGAGCTTGGACAGCCCACTGCCCTCCACCGGAGGGAACAAAAACGTTTACTATTCCTGCACTTAGGAAGGTTAGTAGTGTGAAGGTATCAGCATTCGATATACTAACAAACCATTCTGACATAGAGGCAGCAAGGCCAGAGCCAATCATCATTCCCATAATACCTGCATATAATGGGAACTGAAGTACGATTCCAGACAACCCTTTCACTGCTTCACCGAGAGCAGCTAAATATGAAGCAGCTGAACGATGCAACAAAAGTCCAGCTACTAAAAATACAAAATTAATAGTATTTAGTCCGACTGGCTCGCCTTTAATAATATAATCTATCAAATAATAGGCGCCTAGTAGCCCTAAAAATAAAGTAGGAAAACGATGGTTTTCGATATACTGAGCTGGAGTCGAATCATCTGAGGTTAAATCTAAATCTATAGGAAGCTTGTCTAGATTGATTTCGATAACCTCTGATGGCGAAGGCATCATTAGTTTATTGATTATAGGTAGTGTGATGAAGAGAACTAGACAAACAGCAAGAGATTCCCAGCTGAAAATAGTTTCTGATAAAGGAATAATATTACCATCTAACAAAGCGCTAAGTTGATCATTGTTTGTGGCAGCAATTTTAAGAGGTATTGATCCTGAAAGCCCTGCATGCCAAACAAGCATTCCAGAATATGCTGAGGCAACTAGAAGTGGATAATGAACACCCTTAACCTGATAAGCTATTTCGCGAGCCATTAATGCGCTGGCTATGAGTCCAAACCCCCAGCTTATCCAACAACAGATTAAGGCTATCATAGTCATTAATATAATTGCTTGATTGGGGCTTTTGGCAATTGCTGCTATTGATTTTAGTCCTTTTTTAACAACATTCGTTTGTGCTAAAACACTGCCCGTAAAAAGTGTAATAGTAACTTGCATGGAAAATATTAATAAATCCCAGACACCATTACCCCATAATCTAACCATTTTCGTTGGTGAATGATCTTGTACGAGAACTCCAATTAAAAGAACTATAAAAGTGATTGTAATAGCTATAATGAACGCATCTGGCAGCCATCGCTCAAGGATTCTCGTGAAAAATTTAGATACATTTTTTATCATTAATAGAAAATCTCTGAAGATCAACTTCACCGATTGTAAAACAGCTATATTAATTTATTTATGGCTACAATGAAAAAATTCTTTTGTATCTATATTCATTAACCGCATTTTTCCTCCCCAAAGATAACCAGTATCTAATGGGTATAAATTTTTTTTGTTAATCTGACCCCTAAGTGCCGCCCAATGACCAAAAATAATTTTCACATTGTCATTAATGGAACCTTCATGATCAAACCAAGGTAGAAATCCTTTTGGTGGAGCTTTAGGATCCTTAGATTCAAGTTCTAATCGTCCTGATGAAGAACAAAAACGCATACGGGTAAAGTAGTTTGCAATAAGCCTCCATTTCTCTGGCCCAGCTAGGTTATCTCTCCATATATTAGGATGATTCCCATACATCGAGTCGAAGAACTGGTCTGATCGAATACCGCACTGCAAAATAGTACTTAGCTCTTTTCCCGACTCTAAGGCCTTTTTTAGTGACCATTGGGGCGGTATACCCGCATGAACAAAAACATAGTCCTTCTCATTTATTATTAGCGGTTGTTTTTGAAGCCAACATAAAAGCTCATCTTTGTCTGGAGCGTTAAGTATTTCTCCTAAAGTATCACTTCGGCTCACTTTTTTTTTCCCGCTAGCCACAGCAAGTAAATGCAAATCATGATTGCCAAGGACCATACGAAAACTACTTCCTAGTTTATAACAAAAACGAAGTGTTTCTAAGGATTCCGGGCCTCGATTTACGACATCCCCTACAGACCAAAGCATATCTTTTTCTGGATTAAATGACACTTTCTCAAGCAGGTACTGCAATGGCTCAAGGCAACCCTGAATATCACCTATAGCATAATCGGTCAATGTATAGCCCCGGGCATTGACAGCAGTAATACTGGGATTTTAGTATCAAATTCGATCCCTGAGTCATCAATCATTTTATAACATCCACCCATTGTTCCTACTTCGGTACCTATTGCTACACTACTCGAGTATTTGTATAGCTCTCCCGGAGCAATAATTGGTTGTTTTCCAACAACCCCAGGTCCCTTGACTTCTTTAACTTGAGAATCACCGTCTGTAATAACCCAATGGCGACTTATCAACTGTACAGGGTAATATTCATTATTCTTTATGCCTACGTGATACACAAAAGAAAATTTCTTACTCTCCGGATTTGAATATTCTGGTGAATAATTTGATGTTATATACACATCTATATTAATCATAATAGCAAACCTATTTGATTACTAAGATTGACAAATTGAGCAACGTTGAGTTGTTCTGGACGCAAGGTCAAGTCAATACTCAGTTTTTCTATGTTCTTCTCAGAAAGAAGAAGTTTAATTGAGTTACGTATAGTTTTTCTTCGCTGCTGAAAACATATTCTAACTAATTTAGAAAAGAATTTTAGATTTTCTGCAACATGAGGTATTTCTTTATATGGACATAGTAAGACTATCATTGAATCAACTTTTGGAGAGGGGGAAAAAGCTGACGGTGGCACTAAAAAAAGAGGACACACATTGCAATAGTATTGGATCATAACACTCAATCTCCCGTAATTCTTATTACCAGGTGATGCACTAATCCGATCTACCACCTCTTTTTGTAACATAAAATGCATGTCAGAAATACACTCATGAAATTCCAATAAATGAAATAAAAGCGGGGTGGTTATATTGTATGGTAAATTACCGATAATACGTAAAGGAAACCCAGTGGAAAAAAATTTTCTAAAATCTACCTTCAAGGCGTCGCCCTGTTGTATTTTACATTTATCATAATTTTTAAATTTGTTCTTTAAAATAAGTACAAGGTCCCTATCTAGCTCTATAATCTTTAAACTTGGACAATTATCTAAAATTGCTTCTGTTATAGCGCCTTTTCCTGCTCCAATTTCTATTAAATTGTCTTCTTTTTTTGGCTGGATTGCATTAATTATTAAATTAATGACATCAGAATCGACTAAAAAATTTTGACCAAAACGTTTTCGCGCTTTATGGACTGGTAGCCAATTAGAATCGTTCATATATCATGACTTATCATTTTTTTTGCATATTCGATAGCAGTTACAAGACTTCCTATATTGCCCATATTTGTTCCAGCCAACTCAAGAGCTGTACCATGATCGACAGACGTTCGTATAATTGGTAACCCGAGGGTTATATTTACCGCACTACTGAAGCCTTTATATTTTATCACTGGAAGTCCTTGGTCATGATACATCGCCAAAATTGCATCACAGTTATTTAGGTATTTAGGTGTAAAAATTGTATCAGCTGGCAATGGCCCTTCAAGCAAAATTCCCTCATTTTTTAGCTCATTCAAACAAGGCTTGATGATATCTATTTCCTCCATACCTAAGTAACCATCTTCACCTGCATGGGGATTCAGCCCACAAACTAATATTCTAGGGCGCCTAATACCGAATCTTTTCTCAAGATCACTATTAAGAATATAAATGGTTTCTTTTAACGAATCTTTTGTAATATGTTTTGGTACTTCAGATAGGGGCAAATGTGTCGTCACAAGCGCAACCTTGAGACCCTTTGTGGCAAGCATCATCACAACTTTTTTTGTAGAGGTTTTATCAGCCAAAAATTCAGTATGACCCGTAAATTTTACACCTGAAGAATTTATAATACCTTTATGAATAGGCCCTGTTACAAGCGCTTGGCAGTATTTTTTTTGGCAGTCAGTAATTGCTGCAGAAAGTGCCTCCAATACATACCCAGAATTATCCGAATTTAAGATACCCGGAACAACTGGAGATTTCAAAATAATAGGTTTAACTGATAGCTCAAATTCTCCTAAGGCTGTGGGCTTAGATTGGTCATACAATCTAATTTTTAGCGGTAGACCTAAATCTTTAGCCCTCGATATCAGAAGTGTTGGATCAGCGTAAGCTACCAATTCAAAATCAAGTGGTTTTTGTGAAAGCTGTATCAGTAAATCTGGCCCTATACCAGATGGCTCCCCTGGAGTAACGGCTATTCTAATCACAATTTAATATCTATAAAAGCCTCGTCTCGTATCTCTTTTAGCCAGATTTCTAGTTCCTCTTTAAACCTTTTCTGTTTTAGAGTATTTCTTGCTTGAGAGCGCTTAATATCGTCACTAAAATCTTGCTCGCGACGCTCTGTTACCTGCAATATATGCCAACCGTAGGTAGTCTCAAAAGCCTCACTGACGACACCTATATTAACAGTAGCCATTATCTCCTCAAATTTAGGCTGGAATTGTCCTGGGACTGACCAACCAAGAGAACCACCTGATAATGATGTACCAATATCCTCAGAATACAATTTAGCGTTTTCAGTAAATTTTTCTCCATTTAATATCTTAACCCTAATTTTATTTATTGCTTCTAGTGTCTGAGTTTTATCTCTTACTTCGTTTGGAATTAATAAAATATGCTGCACATTATGCTGCTGGACCAAATTTTCTGAAATCCCGCCTCTTCGGCTATAGAGCTTGAGGATATGAAATCCAGCGTCACTTTTAATTGGTTCCGTAATTTGACCTGGAGATATATTCTCAATTGCTTGCATAAAAATTTCAGGCAGTTGATCCGCTTTTTTCCAACCCATATCACCACCTTTTTTTGCCTCTCTTCCTTTTGATCTGGCAATGGCTAAACCCCTGAAGTCTTGATTATTTTTTATTTGAAAATATATATCTAGAATCGCCTCTTTGACTTTGGATGTCGCTTCCTCAGAACTATTAGATGAAACAGGTAGCATAATATGTCCCAGGTTTACATCAGGCGTTGCCCAGGAGCGACCTGCTTCAGTATTGAGAAAATTGTCTATAGCTTGTTCGCTGATAGACACTCTTTTATTCATATTCCCTTCTTGAACACGACTAATTAGCAGTTGCTCCCTTACTTTTTGTCGGAAAATTGATGGGCTTATCCCACCCTTTTGTGCATCATCTAAAAGATCTTGTAAAGTTTTACCTTGGCGTTGCGCAGTCGCACTTATTGCATTGTTGACCTCTTCATCAGAATACCTTATTCCAGCCTGCTTAGCCTTTAAAAGTTGAATTCTCTCAATAATTAGGCGGTCTAAAACCTGGGATAGAATCTCCTCTTCTGGCGGCGCTTTAGTGTTGCTTGCTTGCAGTCTTCCGATTACCTCCAAAGCCCTTTCTTCTAGTTCGCTTCTCATTACAACTTCATCATTCACAGATGCTACGACCTCATCTATGAGTATTTCTTCTGCAGTCAGTGAAAAGGAAATTGCAGTAAAGAAGTGCGCTATAAATATATACAACAGTGAAAAGTTTACTTTTATCATAATTTATTAGTTATCAGGTATTTCATAACCAGATATTCCGTCCTGAACTATTCGATCCATTTTAGATCCAAAACCTGCTATACCCTTAATTTGGAAAGAAAGAAATATACCATTATCTTCCTCCAATTTATCCATAGGTAGCGATTCTAGATCATCTCGATCAATAAATTTACGTCCCAACAAGCTAACTCGAACACAGCAACTTTCATACTGCACTCCAATAAAGGACTCCAAAATCCTAGTATTCGTGACATCATAATTATGACGAGCTACAAAATCCCAGCTCCTAGTGATTGGATATGCAACAGAAAAATCACTTTGCTCAATATCGTTGTCGTACTTTTTGCCATTTATTATTAATGGATCTTTATTATTGAATCGATAACTCAGGTTTAGAAGACGATTTCCTTGTCCACGGTATCTGAGACCAAAACTCCCACGATCAAGCTCACTATCATCTGAATCGTACTGTGCATCAGCAATAGCTCTCCAGTTGTCGCCGAGCCTCATTTGAAATTCTGCTGCATAAGGAGAATCATCTCTTTTCATCTCTTTAGTCACCGATGTTCCCAAAGATACATTTCGATCATCAAAGTAATGAATTTGTCCAAGACTGGCACTAATTCTTTCAATACCGTCTTCATCATCAATGAGGGCTGTAGTTATCCCTATAGAGACTTGTTTTGTATCAGATATTCGATCACCACCACTAAATTGCTCATCTCTAAATAGCATATCGTAATCAAAAGTCATCTCACCTGTGTCGAATATTGGTAAATCACTTTGATCTTCGTCACTTGCTATTACTACATAGAGCCTTGGTTCAAATGTATGTGTATATCCTTTCAACCACGTCGTTGCTCTATCGAGATATATTCCTGTATCTATAATCCCCAGTGGAACCGTCACTGATGGACTATCGTCACCCCCAGCATATACAGGATCATCTAAGTCGTATGTTCGATGTTTTATTTTTAGAGTTGGGCGGAAGTAGCCCCACTCCCAAGAACTATCCCAACTAGCAGAATAATCCAATTTTAGCCTACGACCTGTTACTTTTGATTTTTCATTATGATCATAATCACTAAACTGATTATTCATACTAAATTCGAAATTACCAATAGTAAAATCACCATCAGCTTGAATTCTAGGGAGCAGTTTGTATTGATTTAATCCATCTTTGATAAGTGTTTGATATCCTGAGCCTTCAATAAGAAAGTCCCAATTTTTAATTCTTTTTGTGGCGGTGCCTTTCTGCTTTAGATAAGACTTGCTGATTACCTCGAGGGTTGTGGTATCAAGATCTTGAAAGTAGTCTTCGTCACTTGCTCTTGTATAATTTAGATTAGAGCTCCAACCCCTAATAAATCCACTATGCCTTAAATCAGCCACCCATCTATCTTCTCCCTCTTGGATTTTTTTCTTCGTAATAGAATTAATATCATCACCACCACCATCATCACTGGAAAGGAATGCCCCACTAAAAATGGTTTCGGATATTCTAGAGAGATGTCGCAGTTCTAGTTCAGCCATTTCTCCACGCTCTTCTATGTATCGGGGTGTGAAAGTCGCATCATAATTTGGCGCAAGATTTAGATATATTGGCTGCGAAAAATCTAATCCATTGTCTTTACTATTTTCCCAGCTAGGAAACAGAAGTCCACTTGTTCTTCTGTCATCAATCGCAAATCTAACCCAAGGCACATACAAAACTGGGATATCTTTGACCTCTAAGCGAACATGCTTCCCGGTAGCAATTCCTGTTCCAGGGTTCACTTCCAGTTTTGAGGTTACAAGACGCCAGGCGTTATTTCCAGGTTCGCAGGTAGTATAACCACCATCATCAATATAGAAAATATCCCCACCGGGTCTCTGGAGATTCTGCGCTGTGCCTCGGACTCCAGATTCATGTAATAAATATGTCGCATTATTGATCTCGACATCTAAGGAATCCATATTCATATATGCTGCGTCTCCACGGAGTAATATGCCCGGTTCCCTAAGTTCTATATCACCCTCTAAATCTACAGTTCTATTAATTTGGTCCACAGTTGCTGTATCACTGCGTGCTTGACGATAACCCTGTGTGATATTTACATCACCTTTTAGATAAGCAACATTATCTTGAATGAGCTCTGTAGATTCGGATGCAACTCTTAATGGCGCATCCTCAGGCTCAAGGTTTGAATCTGGATAGTTGCGTTCTGGTTCAATGTAAGCACCACAACATCCAGAGGTCCTCGAGGCAAGCTGTTCCAAAGCAAGATCTTCTTCATCAATCCAATCAAGATTATTAGCTTTTTTGACTTGTGTTACTGTCTCATTTTCAATCTCTTCTTCTGCGACAGAAAAAGTTTCAATTTTATTTGGTCTTGGATATTCATTTCCTAGTACGGACTGTTGTGAGCAAATCCACTTTCCGTCATCCCCTGTTGCACACTCCCACTGGAGATATGTGTTAGTTGTTTCTGCTAACGATTGTTGTGAAAATAAGATAATAAAAGAGATAAATACTATGTATAAGCATGATGAGCGTAATACGCTAAAGGGAATCTCACATATGTGGTTCATACCTTTTTGCATCATGCTTGCCCGTTTTTTGTGTGAATAAACTTTTAGTAATCTAATCAATGTTACATTTTACTCATTCTGGAGCATCATGCGAGGGTTTGAGGTAGAATCTATAGTCTTTTTTTTATTGAATTACAAATATGACAGATTTAGTTCTTTTTGAAAATTGGATTCAGCAACATTTGTTTACTTGCGCTAGGCTTGATGAACCGATGTTGCTTACCCAGATAAATAGTGATGCAGGTTTTAGACTATATTTTAGAATTAACTCTAAACCTACCTTAATAGCTGTTCTATCTCCGCCATCCAATGAAAATAATACCTCTTTTGTAAGGTTATCGCAGTGCTTTAGAAAACATCATGTAAGGGCGCCAATAGTCCATGCTGTTGATTATACGTCAGGATTTTTATTATTAGAGGATTTTGGAGACGATTTACTGGCATCGTCATTTATTGGTAAATATGCAAAAAAATTCTATGCTTCCGCAGAAAGTGAGCTGATCAAAATCCAGCAAATCCCTAAAAACGAATCGATGTGTCCATCATATAATAGAGAGCTCTTATTAGCTGAAATGGATTTATTTAGGGAATGGTTTTTAAGGAGGTTAATTAAATTTGATCTAGAGGAAAGCGACAATAAGCTCCTTGATGAAGCTTTTTCAGTCATCATAGAAAGTGCATTGAAACAAACCCAAGTAGTTGTTCATCGGGACTTTCATTCAAGAAATCTAATGAGATTATCAGGTAGTTCTATTGGTGTGATTGATTACCAGGATGCGGTAATAGGACCTCTGACTTACGATATAGTTTCTCTTTATAGGGATTGCTACATCAGGTTGCCAAAAAACTGGGTAATACAAAAATCTCTAGATTATTATCGAAGGGCCGAAAAACTAGGCATCGCATCTAGAGCTTCTGATAAAGAAATTATTTCTTGGTTGGATTTAATGGGTCTTCAACGACATATTAAGGTGCTTGGTATTTTTTCAAGATTGCATTTGCGAGACAGCAAGCATAGTTATTTAAAGGATCTGCCACTCGTTATTCGCTACATAATTGAGGAACTAACACCATATCCAAAATTATCTAACTTTTTAGCGTGGTTTGAATGCAAGATTCTTCCAAAGGTTTTTAGTCAATCTTGGTACGAGCCGTGGGAAGAAGCCGGCGATTCTGAGTTAAAAAGTAACGAAGGGTTTAAGTCATGAAAGCAATGATTTTGGCAGCTGGTCGTGGAAAAAGATTGGACCCCATTACGGCAACCATTCCAAAACCACTTATTAAGGTTGCAGAAAAACCTTTGCTTCAGCATCATATTGAAAATCTAGCTTCAATCGGAATAAATGAAATAGTGATAAATACATGCTGGTTAGGTGACCAAATTGAGTCATATTTCGGCGATGGAAAATTTTTTGGGGTGAATATAAAGTGGTCGAGGGAGTCAGAATTATTAGATACAGGCGGAGGTATTAGGAAAGCTCTACCGTTACTAGGTAGTGAACCCTTTTTACTAATTAATAGTGATATATGGTCTAATTTTCCATTAGATATGCTCTTAAATAAGAAATTACATCCTAAAATTCGTGCTCACTTAGTGTTGATTCCTAACCCTAACCATAATTTTAAAGGAGATTTTACTATAGATACTCAAAATATAGTTGGTCTTCGAGTGCCTCAAAGGGATACTTATACTTTTAGTGGAATTTCTATATTGGATCCCAAGATTTTTTGTTCTCACAACGAATCTATAAAGAAGTTTCCATTACGAGATATTTTAGCTGAGGAAATTGCTCATCATGGAGTAACAGGTTCGATTTGGCTTGAAAGCTGGTGGGACATTGGTACACCAGAACGCCTTGATGCATTAAATAAATTTTTAACTAAAGAATAGAGAAGACCAAATTTACTTAGAATGAATTCCAATGCAACTGCACCCATAAGACGGAACTTAAATTCACTGAAGAGATATTCTAAGATTTTTGGCATTTACTGACCTGACACCACATAAGGCTAACACTAGTGTTGTAAGTTCATCCCATGGCGCCCCTTGTCTTAATCCTTTTATTGCTCGATCTATTCCCCCTGAAAGTTTAAGCATTTGTTCTAATTGTCTCATTGAAATTCTGCTAATAGTTTTTTTTATAAGAGACTTTCGTTTATCCCATACACC